>ENA-OWOU01000171-OWOU01000171.1-gut-metagenome-genome-assembly--contig:-NODE-171-length-48693-cov-20.164555_pt1 | contig 48693 bp, 38 predicted proteins | sample MGYA00248248_ERZ651801 | MGnify/ENA primary metagenome ERZ651801 (study PRJEB26908, sample SAMEA4031710) | gut metagenome | biome: gut; feature: normal infant; material: stool | place: China | collected... | reverse complement strand
CAAAGATAAGGAAAGTATTTCAGCCGAAGAAAAGATAACAGATAAGAATGGCTGCAATGACCCCTGCCGCATCGGCTAGCAGTCCGCAAGGAACGGCGTGGCGTGTCCTCACTATTCCTACGCTGCCGAAATATACCGCCAGAATATAAAAGGTGGTGTCTGTGGAGCCTTGGAAGATACAGGACAGTCTGCCTACAAAGGAATCGGGACCGTATGTGGTCATGGCATCTACCATCAACCCTCGTGCCCCGCTTCCGCTCAAAGGTTTCATCAGCGCCGTAGGGAGCGCTCCTACGAAATCACTGTCGATACCGCATAGCTTTACGGCGTTGCCGATACCGTCAATCAAATAGTCCATCGCACCCGATGCGCGGAAGACTCCGATACCTACCAGTATGGCTACCAGATAAGGAATGATGCGCACGGCGGTGCTGAATCCTTCTTTGGCCCCTTCGACAAAGGAGTCGTAGACATTGATTCTTTTTCTGATCCCTGCCACAATAAAGCCGATGATGATAAGGAATAGGAAAACATTGGCGAAAGTGGTGGAGTAAATATCTATCTGATCTCGTGACAAGGTATTGAAGAAATAAATAATTCCTGCTACCAGCAAACTCATTCCTCCTAAAAAGAGGAGGATAGTGCGGTTAAACAGATTGATTCTCTGATAAATACTTACTGCTACAATGCCTGCCAAAGTGGAGAAGAAGGTTGCCAGCAGGATGGGTACAAATATATCTGTAGGTTGGGTTGCTCCCAGCTGTGCACGATATACCATGATGCTGATAGGAATCAGTGTAAGCCCTGATGTATTCAGTACCAGAAACATGATCATGGGATTGCTGGCAGTATCTTTCTTGGAGTTCAGTTCTTGCAGTCCCTCCATGGCTTTCAGCCCCAAAGGGGTGGCGGCATTATCCAGCCCCAGCATATTGGCCGCCAGGTTCATAAAGATACTGCCTGTTACTGGATGTCCTTTGGGAATATCGGGAAAAAGTTTGCTGAACAGAGGTCCCAGCAATCGGGAAAACAGAGCGATGACTCCGCCCTGTTCGCCTATTCTCATGATACCCAGCCAAAGGGACAGTACCCCGGTCAAACCCAATGAAATCTCAAAAGCGGTTTTGGAGGAATTGAAAGTGGAGTTGATAATTTCGGGAAACACTTGTGTGTCGCCCAGGAAAACGAGTCGCATCAACGCTACCACGAAGGCTATCAGAAAAAAGGCTATCCAAATGTAGTTCAGAACCATATCGCTAGTTTTATTAGTAATAACTCGGACAAAAGTAGTTAAATTATTCGTTTTTGAATTAGAAAAGATTCAATTCTCTTATTTTTATTCCCAATCTTTGTTTGAACACGATAGCAAAATAGTATGAAATGATTTTAAGAGCAAACTACTCTCTCATTTGATTATTTCGATGAACGGGACGAGAAGGAAGCGTTTAAGCGATTCTCGCGAGCTTGAAAAATATCAAAAAGAGTAAAAAAGACGTTTGGTAGTTTGCTATTTGTCGGGTATATAAAGAAAAATGTTCTTTATGGATTTAAATATGCTTTGAAATGGATACTAATGAAATGCAAAATAACTCTTGGAATAAGTCTGTTCTAGAAGAAACGGATAATATAAGAATCGAAATAGTTAGGAAAAAGAGTTTTGTTGGTCGGATCTGATAATAAAAGGTTATATTTGTGCAAATATGCAGTGTGAATTCTGTAGTAGAAGGAAGGCATTGACGTAATAACAAGTAATAAGGGGGGGGAATATGTGGCCTACCATTTTGCTGACGTCAGCAAAATGGTTTCTGTGGGGTCTGGTGCAGAAAGAGAGATAGATGATATCTATCTTACCCGTTATGCCTGTTATTTGACTGCTCAAAATGGTGATGCGCGTAAACCGGCTATAGCTTTTGCTCAAAACTACTTCGCTGTTCAGACAAGGCGTGCAGAATTGGTGGAATAACGTCTGTTGGATTATGAGCGGGTTTCAAGCACGGACCAAATTGGCTGAAACGGAAAAGCTGTTATCGGGTGTGCTTTATGAACGCGGAGTAGATAGTAAAGGTTTTGCCATTATCCGTTCAAAAGGAGATAAAGCCTTGTTTCGTCTTGACACAGCGTTGCTTAAACGTAAACTTGGTGCACCCGACAGTCGTCCGCTGACCGATTTCCTACCAACCATCAGCATTAAGGCAAAAGATTCTGCTGCCGAGATGACTTCTATTAACGTACAACAAAAGATCTTTATGGACAGTCATCAATTGAAAAAGAACATATTGAGAATAATACGGCTGTTCGGAATATGATGGTAAGCCGAGGAATCTATCCGGAACAATTGCCTGCAGGCGAAGATTTAAAGAAAGTGGAACGCCGTTTGAAATCAGAAGAAAAGAAAATAACTAAGAAATAATGAAGGAACCGCTTGAGGAGAAACTATAAATGAGCTGAAACGGTTTGCTCACTTTCACATGCTTCAGTAAATAATTCTTGTGATGTCTGGTTAGGCAAAATAGAGCTTTTAGCCATATACTCTTTATTATTGGCATAGATAAAGAGTACGCTTCCCCCTTTTATCGTATTGATAATAGGTTTGGTCAGTGCCTGTGGCAAAGCCGGACAACCGAAGCTTCGTCCCAGTCTGCCTGATTTGCAGACGGAAGGGTTGGCGTATGCAGCGCCATGAACTACGATGGCACGTTCACGGGCCCGGTCATTGATTCCTTTTTCCAGCCCGTCCAATAAAAGGGAGTATCCGTTTCTGCCTTGATAAGTGTTTCCGGTAAGATAGAAGCCGAGGGAACTTTTATAAGAGCCGACTTTGTTGGAGAAAGAGGTAGCATAGTTCTCGCCGCTGTTTTTCCCATGAGAGACCACTGATGAGTATAGCATCTTTTTCTGTTCCATGTCAAAGACAAACAAACGTTTTTCGGTAGAGGGTTTGGTGAAATCAATCAATGTCAGTATGGATTTGCTTTTTTGTTTAATCAAGTTGTATCCTGCCACAGCCTGTCGGAATGCCAGGAAATTGACCACCCCTCCCAATTGCATTTCTTCGAATAATTGTTCGCCGTCCATTTTTTGAGATGCAGGGACAGATGTAGCAACTTTCTTTTCGGGTGTAGCCGTCCGGGTCGATACATTGCTCGACGGAAAGAGGAATAGGAACAGGAGTAAAAAAGCTTTCTGCATACGTATGGAAAAACTGGATAACGGGTGCAAAGTTACGCACATTTCTATTCCAAAACAAATATAATCGTCTCATTAACAGGTGCCCATTCGAAAATAAACTTGGCATGAGAGGTGGCATTTCTTACACACATATGTGAGCGGGGGATGGTACCCAACGTATAACTGTATTCTATGATCCCTGTTGCCGGTGCATTGGTGGGTACTCCGTGAATATAACCACCATTATTGAAACGGCTGGCATAAGGTGCAAAACCACCGGTGGCGGCAGAACCGTCTTTTAGAAAAATCATCTTGGTCTTTTTCTCTTGCAGAACGAACATACCCAATGGAGTTTCTTGGGCGTATGGAGGACGATGTTGTCCTGTTGTAGCAGGATTCATGCTACGTATCAGCCAGTAGCCCCTTTCTTTCCGTTCTAAAGTAGTTATATTCTGATTATGGCGGTCTATAAAAATAGCTTTGTTGAACACTACGCTGTCGGGAATCAGTTTTATATATTTTGTCGGAGCATACCATTCGCCACCTATAAAGACAGGTTCTACTTTGGTGAACTTTCCTTCCTCACCTAGGTGACGGGTAAGAAGTCCATCCAGTCCGTAGCGTTCGGCAGTAAGGGTGTCATCTGTTAGGAAAAGAGGAATTCCCTGATAGCGTTCCACTCCCAATGTGTCGGCTATCCGTTTGTATGCATCCCTTTTAAAACTTTTCACTAAAGGCGCTTCTCCGTTTCGGTTTTTATAATTCTGTAAGATGCACCATTGTGCCGGCTTTTTTCGAATATTCTCCAACAATGCCAGCCGCTCCTTTATTTTCTCCCATTGGAAATGGCGGGTGGTGTCTTTATAAGGATAGGTATCCTCCAAAGTATGTTTATCATACAGCAATTCCTTGTCAAGCCTGATGTCTTCGGGTTTGATATCTTTTTCTACAATCTCGGTGATGGCTTCTGTCACAGTATTGTGTACCTCTGTTATCACTTCCTTAATTTCGTTATTTGCTTTCGAGGTACACGAGCAGATTGTACAGAAACCGGTCAATAAATATATGAATTCTATTCTTTTCATCATAGACACAGGTTTGTGGCTTTCTTCTACAAATATAATTCTTTAAAAGGAATAAACATGCGTTTTTGTTTTTAAATGCAGTGAAAAATTCCTGTTTCTTTGAACAATCTCCCCTATTGCATACCTTATAAAGGACCGCTGGGAATAATCGTTTATCTTGGCTTGAGGTTTTTACAGAAAAAAAGAATCAACTTAAAAACAAGTATTATGGTGGAATCAACTAGAGTAAGAAGTAAAAGATTATCCTTTTCAGGTAAGAAGACACTGTCTTCCTTTATGCAAGTGAATATTGCCAGTCTGAGACAATCGGGAAAATTGCGTACCAGTGAGACGTATAGAGCTACACTGAACAGTTTCATGAAATTTATGGATGGCAAGGATGTTCTGTTGAGCAATATGGATGCCGAGTTGATGATGGGGTATGAAACTTATTTAAAGGCACAGGGAGCAAGTATGAACACCGTTTCTTTTTATATGCGTATTTTGCGTGCAACGTATAATCGTGCAGTAGATAAAGGGGTGATCAGACAGCGTTTTCCTTTTAAGCACGTCTATACGGGAGTGGAAAAAACGGTGAAGCGGGCCATTTCTTTTAAAGTAATCAGACAACTGAAGGAGATGGATTTAAGTCACTCTCAGTCAATGGAGTTTGCGCGTGATATGTTTATGTTCAGCTTTTATACCCGGGGAATGTCATTTGTGGACATGGCTTTTCTTAAAAAAACAGATTTAAATAATGGTATGCTGACTTATAGAAGAAAGAAAACCGGTCAGTTGCTTTCCATCAGATGGGAGAAATGCATGCAGGATATAGTGGATAAATATCCTGGAAACTATTCGACTTATCTTCTTCCTATTATAATTCATATCAGGAAAGATGAAAGATTGCAATATAAAAATTCAATCTGCTTGGTAAACAGAAGGCTAAAAGAAATAGGGAAAAAGTTGGGGCTGGTTCATCCTTTGACTATGTATGTGGCGCGCCATTCATGGGCTAGTGTTGCCAGAGGCAAACATATTCCTCTTTCTGTAATAAGTGAAGGGATGGGACATGATTCGGAAAAAACGACTTTGATTTATCTGGCAGCATTGGATACCACCGTGATAGACAAAGCGAATATGGTGGTGCTGAGAGAATTCTTGTGATAATAGGGTAAAGATATTGTTTCTTGTCAAAAAGAGGATATCATATCACAAGGTATCCTCCATTTGACGGGATCAGTGTGTCCAGTGTTTTTTCAATAAATTAAGTGTTTGTTCTTTCTAAAGATGATAGCAATTTCTGATGTGGCTGAGTTGAATATGCTTGTTGCAAGGTCGGAACAGCATGATCTTTTTATGTTATCTTTGTCAGAAGATGTCGTTATAGTAAAGGAGAATCGGATTACAGATAAGATCCTGAAAGAATTGCCATAAACCATCATGCTGTTTTCGTCCACCCATTTGTCGTGAAAAAAATGTCAGTTCCCAAATATTCAAGATTTTTCTGTAATATGATGATTGCCATAGGTTTGTTTTTTATATGAATTATAGTTGATACAACTATTTTTTAGTGGACAAACTTGAATAAAAGGAAAGGCAAAGTTTACCTAGATCTTATTCTTTGATTTTGGATATAATCCTCTTATTACAAGAGCTTTATACAAAAAATGCCAAGTTGGAATATTGTATATCTCTTATTAAGAGATATATATTTTGTCGCAAATTTAAGCAAAGTTTTGAGAATTAGAACAATTTAGCGAGGAAATTTAATAAATGATTCGAAAAAAACGTTTTTTGAATACAAGATTTAGTCTTTTGAGGTACTCTTATACAAATATAGTTCGTTGATTTATAGTATATTATGTGTATGTAACATATCTCTTAATAAGAGATCTATCGTATAACTGATGACATGCTATATAATAATGTATAGTTGTGAAGATGTTAAAGCGAAGATTAAAAGTAAATAAAAATATGGACTATCTATTCTTGAGACGACACAGACGGACTGCTACTTCGAAGAGGCAGAAAAGCCTGCTTCTTAAGGCTGCTGAACGCCAGTGGGAACTACAGTTCGCCAGCAAGGGGGCTGAAGGGAGAAAGGTGGATTGTACCCTATATAAATGTATATTGTATAACCTTGAAATAAAGCAAGTCTTTTTGGATTCGGAGCTTTCTTTGAAAAAGTTTAGCGTAATGATAGACACCAATCAAACTTACCTGTCGAATGTGGTAAACAAGTATTTCAACTGCAATTTGAAGGAGTTGTTGAATACTTACCGTGTGGAATATGCCAAAGAGTTACTCCATGCTGGGAAATGTTCATTAGAAGAACTCCCACAGCGATGTGGCTTTGCCTCTAGAAGTGCTTTTTATGCCTCTTTTAGTAAAATAGTCGGAATGTCTCCTTTGCGCTTTCTAGCTCGAGAACAGAATAATTCGCTCTTAGAATCAATGATTTATGTATAATCAATTTTAGTTTTTTAAATTTATAAATTTAAAGTTTTTCTATTATGAACAAAAAGTTTTTAAGTGCAATCCTGTTTGGTGCCTTGATGGTTACCTCGACAGGAACATTTGTATCTTGTAAGGACTATGATGATGACATCGACAGCTTGAACGAGAAAGTGGACAAGCTGACTAAAGATTTGTCTGAATTACAGGCCGCAGCTGGAAAATATGTCACAGCTGTCAAGTATGATGCGGCAACAGGTAAGTTGACTGTTACCGGCGGTAACGGTGAAACTTTCCAACTTCCGATGCCTGCTGAACTTCCCACTTACTCTTTGAAAGTTGTAGATGGTAAGATACAGTTGTTAGATGGTGACAAGGTCGTTTCTGAAGCACCCCTGCCTACAACTGATGCTCCTGCGGCATTTGATCCTACTCTGTTGAAGTGGAACAATGGCTATCTGTATTATGGAGATGTAAAAATCTCAGGTGTAGAGAAACCTCAAAGCGTTGGTTCTATTACAGAAGTGAAAGATGAAGAAACTGGTGAGGTGATTGGCTATGTCATTGAACTAGATGGAAAATCTGCTACATTCTCTGTCGTAACTGATTTGAAAGCTTTGGTATTTGAACCGGAACTGTACTATCAAGGTATTGAAGCAATTGCTGTAAAATCATTTGTTTACAAGGCTTTGACAGCTAAAGATGTAAATGCAGATGCTGATAATAAGGATGATGCTCCTGTACAAGAAACTGCAACAACTGAGGTCACTCCTGAATTATCTGCTACATATCACATGAACCCATCTACAGCTGATGTTCGTAATTTGGTTAAAGAAGATTTGAAATTCTTGGCTTACGATAAAGAATATGCTCGTGCAGCCGATGGAGTGGTAGTTCCAGAGATTTCTAAGGTTGAACCTAAAAATGGCGAGTTGACCGTTTGGGCTAAGTTGACTGAAGGAACTATTAAAGATATTGCGAATGACAACAAAGTAACTGTTTTGGCTTTACAGGCCAATTATTTGAATGGTGATAACAAACGCTCGGTTATCACTTCTGATTACGCTGCAGTTAAGGCTGTTAAGATTACAGATTTAGTTTTGAATAATGCAAAAGTTGCCGGTGAAAGTCATTTAGCAGTTAAAGCTGCCGATGCTATCCAAAATGCTCCTGAAGTAAAAGTCGCTTGGAATGAAACAGTTGATTTGGCAGAATATGTTCAGACTCATTATGGTGCAGGTGATGCTCATACTAAATGGGATGAAAATGCAGCATCTGGTACAGTAGAAAAAGCCGGATTCAGCTATTCTTATGAATTGGTAGGTTATATTGATGGTAGTAACAAAACTTCTCAAAGTGCACATGCCGCATTGAAAGGCTCTGTTTTGAGACCTCAATTACCGAAAGATGGTAAAGCTGCTGAATGGGGAGCTACAGAACAAAATCAAGCTACTGTAGGGCGTATGCCGTTGGTTCGTGTATTCTTGAATGATAATAATTCTAAGAAGAAAGTAGCTGTAGGTTACTTGAAGGTAGAAATTACAGGTGCTCCTGCTGAAGACCGTATTACTGCGACAACAGAATATACATTCAATGAAGGATTTACATTGAGCTGTAGAACAGAGGATTGGGTTCAGGAGGTAACTTGGTTCCAGATTGAAGAACAAATTTTGGCTCAGCTGAATATCTCTAAGGAAGATTTCGAAAGAAGTTATATCTATGACGGACCGATGATTCAATATAGTGAAGCAACTTTGGATGCTATGTCTCTGACTAAACTGTCTACTAAGGTTGAACAAACTAAAGTTGATGTTGAAGGTACAATGACTGAAGTTTTGCAATGGACTATTCCTGCAAACTATGCTTATGAATATTTCAGCGCAAATGCTTCAATGAAGGCTATTGTTCGTTACACCAAAGAGAACAAAGACATTCAGGGCAATGTTATTTCTAACGATTATGTATATGTAACATTGACTTGGACTCCTAATCCTCGTAATGTAACCCCGACTGGTACTTTGGCAAATTCTGATAAGACTAAACAAATCTGGTTTGCTAGCAATTCTAATGAAGGAGGTTCAGGCTATGATGAAATCCATGTAAACACTGAAGTTCCTGCTGCAACAGGTCATGATATCATGCGCTTTAATAAATTCATTTTGGATACCTTTAATGGTCATGATGTTACAATTTCTGAAATAGCTTCTGTTTATACAGACTTTGCAGATGCTGAACTGACTAAGACTTTCAGATTTGTTGATCCGAAAGATGCTAAAATGACTGGTGTATCTGGAACAATTTATACACTGAGTGTAAACGCTGATCGTACTCAGTTGTTAGCTAGTACTCCAACTATTGCAAATACAGTCATTGTGACTATTACTGATGCTGTAGATAATAATGGAGAAGATCTTATCGCATTGGCTGACAATGATATCGCTAAAGATTTGTTGAATGTTGCCGGTCGTGATGCATTGGCTGACAACCTGACTGCTAGACTTTCTATTGAAACAGTAAATGAATGTGGCAAGTCATTGAATGCGGTAGCAAACAATGAATTCGACGTTAAGTTCTTGCGTCCTATCACTGTAGAAGCTGATAAGATGGATAACTTCAAGGATGGTGTAGACGTTGGTGCAGAAGGCTCTAAGATTGATCTTAAGTTGGCATTCACTGACTGGAGAAATGAAGCATTCAAGATTGCTCCGATTAACTATTATACATATTATGGTGTTAAATCAGTTACTATTAATACAAAGGAGGCTGAGACTACCATAAATGGTAAATATGAACCGATCCCTGCCAATTTACAGGTTAAATACGATGGCGTTACTACAGAAGAAATTGCCAAGGGTAACTTTGGTACATTGACTTATATCAACAATAAAGTTGAAGTAGGTGAGTTTGATATCAAACTTCCTGTAGTAGTTGAATATGCGTGGGGTACAGTAAAATTTGATATTGTATGTCATGTAGCTAAGACTGTAGGATAAACTGAGTGAGTAACTCTATTTATAATAAACTTGAAGAAAAGAGTGCTTTCGGGCACTCTTTTTTTCTCTTTACATTATAGTACGTATGAGAAAAACTAATTTGTTGATTCTTGGGCTTGCTTCAATACTCATTGTTTCGTGTGGTCAGGGTGGTAAGAAAGAGGAAAGAGACGATCCATCTACTGTAAAACAAACTATGGCTTTGAGTAAGAAAGATACTATAAAGGTATTGGAACTTACTAATCAGTTTATGACCGCAGTAAAGGAGCAGCGATATGCTGATGCAGCTATTATGCTGCACGAAACGAAAGCGGATGATCCTTTTGCTCAGCCGGAACTATTGGATAATACTCAGTTAAAGAGTGTGTTGCATAGGCTGAAAGCTTTCCCGATATACGATTATAGCATTACTGACTATATTTTTAAAGAAGCTCTTGATAATGAAGTCCGTTGTAAGGTGATTTTGTTTCCCAAGAATGATGAGAAAGATACACGTCCCAATACTACTACCTGGTATTTTAAGCCGGTTCGTTTTCTAGGGGAGTGGAAGCTTTGTTTTAGAAGCAGTACACAGGGGGATCGTACTTTTGACGCTTCCAATTAAAAATGCTATTGTGAGGAATTAAAGATAGTTTAGGCAAATATCTTCTGAATATGCAGGTGCTGATTTAAAATTAGTACCTGTTTTTTTATGCATAATAAAGATGCACTGTCTATAGAATACAAAAACTTTTTTCTCTTTTCATCCACTTCAAAAGAACCTTTTCTATCTTTGTGCAGATTTGCGTGTAACGAATTGCTTATTTTCATCTTTTATTTATCGGGAAATATCCGTCATTCATCGGGGAAAGAACGTGCATTTATAGAAATACTCTTTCTGTATTGCCTTCATTTGATGAACTTTGTGACTGTAATCCTCGATTATCAATCATTAAAAGAAAGAACAATGAAAACAAAACAAAAAATTCAGCTCAGCAGAGGACATGCGTCTGTAAAGTTCTTGATAGCATTTCTCTTTATCGCCTGCGGAGGACTCCTTTTGGCACGTAATATGCAATGGATCACAGTTCCCGTTTATGACCTGCTGGTATCTTGGCAGGCAGTCGTGGCAGTCATCGGCGTTTATTCATTGGTACGTCGTCATTTAGTGTTCGGACTGATATTACTGGGTATCAGTGCCTACTACTTGAATGATCAGCTCAGCGCTTTGTGTGGTACGGATATGCAGGCATTTATGCTGCCTGCTATTCTGATTCTGATAGGAATTGTCACTGTTTTCAGTCATGGTGGGAGATCTAGAAACCATGGGTACGGTCGGACTCCGGAAGAATTTAAAACGATGAATTATACTTCGGCAGATGGCTTTTTGCATTCGGAGAATGCTTTCAGCGGAGTCCGTCAGGTCATATTGGATGAAATGTTGAAGGGGGGAAGTATTCAGACTCGCTTTGGCGGCAGCATCATTGACATGCGGCGTACGGACATTCCCGTAGGAGAGACACCGTTGGATGTAGATTGTAAATTTGGGGGCATTGAACTCTATGTGCCTGCGGACTGGACCATAAAATGTCTTTGCAGCACATTCATGGGCGGTTATGAGGATAAACGTTGGGAGAGAGAGGAAAATCCTCAAAAGGTGCTGGTGATAAGGGGGACTCTTTCGTGGAGTGGCTTGGTCGTTAAAAATTAAGACGGGCGGAATATGGATACACATCCTATACAGGCGTCATCGCAAAGGTGGATAGTTGCTTTGGGCTTGCTGCTGCTGGTTGCCTGCGTACAAGGCCTTTTCCTGTGGGGGTACACAGACGATGGTATATGGGTTTCCTTGTTGGACGGAATGGCTGCAACTCTGCTGTTTGCCCTGTCGGCTTATTGGGCATGGTATGTTCTCGGCTTTGTCCATATTTCCATTACTACGCTTTTTATCACTATATTAGGCATATCTTGTACTTTGGTGGGCAGTTTCTTTATCCGGTGGATCTTGGAGTTTATTAATCATGCAGTCTACACTTCTTTTATACTCACACTTCCTTTCCGATTCTGTTATGTGGCCTTACTGTGGAGCATCATCCTGTTATGGTATCGTTTGCAATTTGCTGCGGGCGAGCGTGAGGAGATGGAAAATCAATTGGTAACCATGCAGGAAACCTGGATGGAAGACCGCAGGAAAGCGGAGGCCAGCCGGAAGAAAGAGGAAGAAGCCGGTGCGGATGCGGAAGACTGCCTGGATCGGATCACAGTGAAAGACGGAACTAAAATTCATTTGATAGAATTGGCGGACTTGCTTTATATTCAGTCTTGTGGCGACTATGTGACATTGATTACTCCTGAAGGGGAGTATATTAAAGAACAGACGATGAAATATTTTGAAACTCATCTGCCTGAATCAGACTTTGTCCGTATCCATCGTTCGGCCATCGTTCAGGTTAAGCAGATATCCCGTCTGGAATTGTTCGGCAAGGAGTCTTATCAACTGATCTTAAAAAACGGTCGAAAGCTGAAAGTCAGTAATAGTGGCTACCGTTTGCTGAAAGAGCGCTTAAATCTCTAATTTATATTGTTAGGTAATATGGCCGGAAGGAAAAGGGGAGGGTGACATGTGTGGAACTGTCCTGTAACAGGAATGAAACTCCTTTGTCACGAAACCTTTAATAGAGTGTAACTCTCAAGAAACCTGACCCATCTACTTTTGCGGCAGATTTATAACGCATAAAAAAGTATATGAAAAAGGTTGTTAGAGCTGTGTCTCTTATGCTGCTGATGGCAGGTGTTTGTGGAAATGCATTTGCCGAGGAAAATGAAAACATTGTCCGGCAAGGCGCTATCCGCGGACGTGTGATAGACAATGGAAAACAAATTCTGCCGGGTGCTTCCATCTTTGTTGAAAATCTGAAAACCGGAGTAATCAGTGATGTGAACGGTTTTTATACGTTACCCAATCTGAAACCCGGAACTTACACTGTCAAAGTGACTTATGTGGGCTATAGCCCCATTGAAATGAAAATCACCGTTCCCGAAGGTAAGACTTTAGAGAAAGATATAGTGATGAATGAAGGGGTGGAACTGCAGGAAGTGCAGGTAAAGGGAGCTTTTCAAGGACAGAAGAAAGCAATCAATACACAAAAGAATAATCTGGGTATCACTAATGTTGTATCTGCCGACCAGGTAGGGAAATTTCCCGACTCAAACATAGGTGATGCATTGAAACGTATCAGTGGCATCAATGTGCAATACGATCAAGGCGAGGCCCGTTTCGGGCAGGTCCGCGGCACTAGTGCCGATTTAAGCTCCGTCACCATTAACGGCAACCGTGTCCCATCTGCTGAAGGGGATACCCGTAACGTGCAGTTGGACTTGATTCCTGCCGATATGATTCAGACCATCGAAGTAAGCAAAGTCGTTACACCCGATATGGACGGCGATGCTATCGGTGGTTCCATCAATCTGGTAACCAAAAATTCTCCTTATAAACGCACTATCAATGCTACAGCGGGAAGTGGTTACAACTGGATCAGCGAGAAAGCCCAGTTGAACTTAGGTTTCACTTACGGCGATCGTTTCTTCAATGACAGACTGGGCATGCTGCTCTCCGCTTCTTATCAGAATGCTCCTTCCGGTTCTTATGATACTGAATTCATGTGGGAACAAAATGAGGATGGCAAAGTATATGTCAGCGATTATCAGATGCGCCAGTACTTTGTCACCCGTGAACGTCAAAGTTATTCGGCGGCTTTTGATTTTGATATCAATGAAAACCATAAATTGACTTTCAAAGGGATCTTCAACAACCGTAACGATTGGGAAAACCGTTACCGTACCAATATCAAGGATTTGGATGAGAACGGAAAAGGCACAGTCCGCATCCAGACCAAAGCAGGTACTCCCGATAATCGCAATGCCCGTCTGGAGCGTCAGCGTACCATGGATTTCGCTTTGGGTGGAGAACACTTATGGGGGGCAATCGGTATGGATTGGAATGCCAGTTATGCAAAAGCTACGGAAGAACGCCCTAATGAACGTTATCTTGACTTCCAACTGAAAAAGCAGGAATTTGATATGGACTTGAGTGATGAACGCCAGCCGTTGGCAACACCTGGAACAGGTTCTACTTTGATACTGAGTGATAAGTTCAGCTTGAAGGAACTGACGGAACAACAGGAGGACATCAAAGAAGAAGATATGAAATTCTCGGCCAATTTCAAGGCCAGTTTAAATAATGGAGCTAAACTGAAGTTCGGTGCGAAGGTAGTACGTAAAACAAAAGAGAAAGAAATAGACTTCTACGAATATACTCCGAAAGACGAGGATGCCTTCATGACCAACAGCCTGAAAAATACGGTAGACCAGAGTACGGATAAGTTTATGCCGAGCGACAAATATCAGGTAGGAACATTTGCCAGTAAAGAATATGTGGGTGGATTGAATTTAAATGATGCTTCCCAGTTCGATAAAGAACAGGTACAAGCCGAATTGGCTGAGAACTTTGAGGCTCGTGAAACTGTAAGTTCCGGGTATGTGCGGTTTGATCATAAATTCGCTTCCGATATAAACCTGATGGCGGGACTCCGTATGGAACATACTTCCCTTCGTTATACCGGCCGTAACTATGATGATGAGACAGATAAGACCACCAAGACCGGCCGCATGACCAACAGTTATGTGAATTTCCTTCCTTCTATTTTGGTGAAATGGGATGTAAATGATGATTTCAAGATACGCGGTTCTTACACGCAAACCTTGAGCCGACCCAAATATTCAGCTTTGGTTCCCAGTGTGAATATCAACCGTGGCGATAATGAAATAAAGATTGGTAACTCTGACCTGAAACCGACTATTTCTTATAACTTCGATTTGAGTGCCGATTATTATTTCAAGAGTGTAGGTTTGGTGAGCGCAGGCTTCTTCTATAAGAAAATAGACGATTTCATCGTAGATCAGGTACTGACCAACTATGAATACCAAGGAACAGAATATACCCGTTTCACCCAACCTAAAAATGCAGGAAATGCTAATCTGTGGGGATTGGAATTTTCTTATCAGCGTGATTTCGGCTTCATTGCTCCGGCCTTGAAGTATGTGGGTTTCTATGGAACCTATACTTATACTCACTCACGCGTGGAGGACTTTAACTTCGAAGGACGTGAGAACGAGAGCGGGTTGAGTTTGCCGGGGTCTCCCGAGCATACGGCGAATGCCTCTCTTTACTTTGAAAAAGGAGGCTTGAATGTGCGCCTGAGCTATAACTATGCCTCCAGTTTTATCGATGAAATGGGCCCAAGTACATTTTATGACAGATATTATGATGCCGTGAACTATATGGATGTGAACGCCAGTTATACCTTTGGCAAGAAGGTGAAGATGACCTTTTATGCTGAGGCGAACAATCTGCTGAACCAGCCGCTCCGTTACTACCAGGGTACGAAGGACCGTACTATGCAGGCAGAATATTATGGCGTGAGAATGAATGCAGGTTTAAAAATAAATTTCTAAAAATTAAGTATATGAAAACGTTGATGATGATTAGAAAAATGAAAGAAGTATTGACATGGGTATGGATTGTTGTCATTGGTGCGGCTATCTGCCTGAATGTGTGTGCCCAGACTCCACAAGATTGGAAAGGACTGGAGAAACAACTGAATTTTTATATGGCTAACGATTTGGGACGTAACGGTTATTATGACCAGAAGCCCATAGCCGAGCTGATGGGAGAAATGGCGGATGTTATTGGTCCCGAGTGTGTATTTGCAGCCGGAGACGTGCACCATTTTGAAGGTGTGCGCAGCGTTAACGATCCGCTTTGGATGACCAACTACGAGTTGATTTACAGTCATCCCGAGTTGATGATAGACTGGTTCCCGATCTTGGGAAATCATGAATACCGGGGTAATACGCAGGCTGTGTTGGATTATACCAATGTGAGTCGTCGCTGGTCGATGCCTGGTCGTTATTATACCAAAGTCTTTGAGAAGAAAGGAACTGCCATCCGTTTTGTGATGATAGATACCGCTCCTCTGATTGACAAATACCGTAACGAGAGCGAAACTTATCCGGATGCCTGTAAACAAGATATGGATCAGCAATTGGCATGGATAGATTCTGTACTGACTGTTGCCAAAGAAGATTGGGTAGTCGTAATCGGACATCATCCCATTTATGCTGAAACGTCGAAAGACGACAGTGAACGCAGCGATATGCAGAAGCGTCTGGATCCTATCCTCCGTAAACATAAGGTGGATATCTATGCATGCGGACACATTCATAACTTCCAGCACCTTCGTGTGCCGGGCAGTGATATCGACTATGTGGTAAATTCGGCTGGTTCGTTGAGCCGTAAGGTAAAACCAGTGGAAGGCACTCTGTTCTGTAGTCCCGAACCGGGCTTTTCTATCTTTACGGCAGACAAGAAAGAACTGGATATGCACATGATTGATAAGAAAGGAAAAGTAATCTATACTGTAAAACGCACCAAATAGGGATAGTTATTTTAGGGAAAAAGAGTACATTTGCGGTATAAAACTGTAAATGTACTTTTTGTTATGTTGAATACACTCCTTTTGATTGGTGGTCTGGCTCTCATTTTAGCTGGTGCGAATGGCTTGACGGATGGTTCTGCAGCGGTTGCCAAACGTTTCTGTATTTCTGATTTGGTAATCGGGCTTACCATTGTAGCTTTCGGCACTTCGGCTCCCGAATTGGTTATCAGTGTGCTTTCTGCATTGAATGGCAGTGCTGAAATGGCTATTGGTAATGTGGTGGGTAGTAATATATTCAATGCTTTGATGATTATAGGTTGTACTGCCTTGGTACTCCCCATAAAAGTAGGTGAGGGGACGATGAGTAAAGAGATTCCGTTAGTCATTCTTTCTTCGTTGGTACTTTTTGTCTGTGCCAATGACATGATGCTGGACAGGGAAGCGGTCAATGTTATCAGCCGTTCCGATGGGTTTGTTCTGCTGGCTTTCTTCCTTATATTTATGCGTTATACATTTGCCATCGCCCGTAATGGGGCAGATGAGGCAGGAGAGGAGCAGAAGATAAAGGAAATGCCTGTATGGAAATCGGTGCTGTATATTGCAGGAGGGCTGGCCGGACTCATATTCGGCGGACAGCTTTTTGTCGACGGGGCAAGCGGGCTTGCCCGTTCATGGGGAGTCAGTGAATCGGTAATCGGACTGACATTGGTAGCCGGAGGTACTTCCTTGCCGGAGCTTGCCACATCTGTTACGGCGGCTTTAAAGAAGAATCCGGGAATTGCTATCGGCAATGTCATCGGTAGTAATCTGTTCAATATATTCTTTGTTCTGGGGTGCAGCGCTACGGTGTCACCGCTTCCGATGGGGAATATAAATAACCTCGATTTAAGTGTACTGATTGCTTCCTCCCTGTTGTTGTGGCTGGTAGGCTGGTTTTTCCGCAAACGTACCATAACCCGGCTTGAAGGCGCATTGATGGTTGGCTGTTATGTCGTTTATACCGCCTATCTTATTGCCCAACAGTGAAAAAGCCATAAAAAGAATAAGTTTTCTGCAAAAAAACTTCTATCTTTACACCCCGAATTTTATAAAAATACAGCATGGCTATTACCATTAAAAAAGTCAGTTCAAAGAAAGAACTAAAGACGTTTATACGGTTCAACTACGAGTTATACAAAGAGAATCCCTATTCCGTACCCGATTTGTACGATGATATGCTGAATACGTTCAGCCCGAAGAAGAATGCCGCTTTCGAGTTTTGTGAGGCGGAGTATTTTCTGGCATATAAGGATAACAAGGTGGTAGGACGTATTGCAGGGATTATAAATAAACGCGCAAACGAGACTTGGAATAAAAAAGAAGTCCGTTTCGGATGGATCGATTTTCTGGATGATATCGAAATATCACGTGCCTTGTTGGATGCAGTAGCCCAATGGGGTAAATCAAAAGGTATGGATACCATTCAGGGGCCTTTAGGCTTTACCGACTTTGATGCGGAGGGTATGCTGGTAGAAGGATTCGACCAGTTGAGCACCATGGCGACTATCTATAATTATCCTTATTACCCACAGCATATGGAGAAGTTGGGATTCGAGAAGGATGCCGATTGGGTGGAATATAAAATTTATATTCCGGATGCAATTCCTGATAAGCATAAGCGTATCAGTGACTTGATTCAACGTAAGTTTAACCTGAAGGTGAAGAAATATACATCGGGTAAGAAAATTGCGGCCGAATATGGACAGGCTATATTCGAGTTGATGAATGAGGCTTATGCTCCGCTTTATGGTTTCTCGGCTTTGTCGCAAGGACAGATCAACCAGTATATAAAGATGTATTTGCCTATTGTAGATTTGCGTATGGTAACCTTGGTGACCGATGCCGAAGATAAACTGGTGGCAGTGGGGATTTCAATGCCTTCTCTGTCCGAAGCGTTACAAAAAGCGAAGGGACGTTTGCTGCCTATGGGATGGTATCACCTGTTGAAAGTGTTGTTCCTGCATAAGTATCCTCCTATGTTGGATTTGTTGCTGGTTGCTGTAAAACCTGAGTATCAGAACAAAGGTGTCAATGCTTTGTTATTCTCGGACTTGATCCCCGTATATCAGCAGCTGGGATTCGAGTATGCCGAAAGTAATCCGGAACTGGAACTGAACGGAAAGGTGCAGGCCCAGTGGGAATATTTCAAGACCGAGCAGCATAAACGCCGTCGTGCTTATAAAAAGAGTATTCTGTAACAACGATATATAAAAATGTGATAAGTCAATATGGAAGAAAACAACGAACTGATAAACAATCCCGCCGTAGAATATACCGACGATAATATCCGCCACCTCAGTGACATGGAGCATGTGCGTACCCGTCCCGGTATGTATATTGGAAAGTTGGGTGACGGATCACATGCCGAGGACGGTATCTACGTTCTTTTGAAAGAAATTATCGATAACAGTATCGATGAATTTAAAATGCAGGCGGGTAAAAAGATTGAGATTATTATTGAAGAAAATCTCCGTGTCAGCGTGCGTGATTATGGCCGGGGTATTCCGCAGGGAAAACTCATTGAAGCTGTTAGTGTGTTGAATACGGGAGGTAAATATGACAGCAAGGCGTTCAAGAAGAGCGTCGGACTGAATGGGGTCGGTGTGAAAGCCGTCAACGCATTGAGTTCACGTTTCGAGGTGCGCAGCTATCGTGATGGAAAGGTGCGTATCGCTACCTTTGCCAAGGGAGACTTGTTGACGGATACCACACAAGATACAACAGAGGAGAACGGTACCTATATTTTCTTTGAACCGGATAACCTGTTATTTGAGAATTACAGTTTCCGTCCGGAGTTCGTGGAAACCATGCTCCGCAACTATACCTATCTGAATACAGGACTGGCCATTATCTATAACGGTCAGCGTATCCTGTCCCGTAACGGGTTGGTGGACTTGCTTAACGACAACATGACGGCTGTGGGATTATATCCCATCATCCACTTGAAAGGAGAAGATATCGAGATCGCTTTTACGCATACCGGTCAGTATGGTGAGGAATATTACTCTTTTGTCAACGGACAGCACACCACACAGGGAGGTACGCACCAAAGTGCTTTCAAAGAGCATATAGCCCGTACCATCAAGGAATATTTCAACAAGAATATGGACTATGCCGATATCCGTAACGGATTGGTAGCTGCCATTGCCGTTAATGTGGAGGAACCGTTGTTCGAAAGTCAGACTAAAATCAAGCTGGGCTCTACCAATATGGCTCCCGGTGGTCCTACCGTTAATAAGTTTGTAGGTGATTTTGTAAAGACTGAGGTCGATAACTATCTGCACAAACATACGGATGTGGCCGATGTGATGTTGCAGAAGATTCAAGAATCGGAGAAAGAGCGTAAGGCAATAGCCGGAGTGACCAAACTGGCACGTGAACGTGCCAAAAAGGCAAATCTTCATAACCGTAAGTTGCGTGACTGCCGTTTTCACCTGAATGATGCCAAAGGAGACAAGAAGGAGGAAAGCTGCATTTTCATTACCGAGGGTGACTCGGCGAGCGGTTCTATCACCAAGAGCCGTGATGTAAATACTCAGGCAGTATTCAGTTTGCGTGGTAAGCCGTTGAATTCTTACGGGCTGACCAAGAAGATTGTATATGAGAATGAAGAGTTTAACTTGCTTCAGGCTGCTCTGAACATAGAGGACGGTATGGAAGGATTACGATATAACAAAGTGATTGTGGCAACAGATGCCGATGTGGACGGTATGCACATCCGTTTGTTGCTGATTACCTTCTTCCTGCAATTCTTCCCCGATTTGATAAAGAAAGGTCATGTATATATCCTTCAGACTCCTTTGTTCCGTGTCCGTAACCGCAAGAAAGGAGTTTATGAAACGGTATATTGTTATTCGGAAGAAGAACGGGTTGCCGCAATCGAACGGTTAAGCCCCAATCCCGAAATCACACGGTTCAAAGGTTTGGGAGAGATTTCACCCGATGAATTCAAGCACTTCATCGGCAAAGATATGCGTTTGGAGCAAGTTTCCCTCCGCAAGACTGATCTGGTAAAGGAATTACTGGAGTTCTACATGGGTAAGAACACGATGGAGCGTCAGAATTTTATTATAGATAACCTTGTTATAGAAGAAGATATTGCGTGAGTGAATCACTAAAAAATATGAGAAGAGCGATATTTCCGGGAACCTTTGATCCTTTTACCATCGGTCATTATTCGGTCGTGAAGAGAGCGTTGACTTTTATGGACGAAGTGGTGATCGGCATCGGTATCAATGAGAATAAGAAAACTTGGTTTCCTACAGAGAAACGAGTGGAGATGATCGAGAAACTTTTTGCGGATGATCCTCGGGTAAAGGTCGATGCTTATGATTGTCTGACCATTGACTTTGCCCGAGCTAAGGAGGCGCAGTTCATTGTTCGTGGTATCCGTACCGTACACGATTTTGAATATGAGGAAACTATAGCCGATATCAACCGGAAACTGGCCGGAATAGAAACGATTCTGTTGTTTACGGAGCCGGAACTAACCTCTATCAGCTCTACGATTGTAAGAGAATTGTTGCAGTTTGGCAAAGATGTGACGCCATTCTTGCCTGAAGGAATGAAAATAGACTGACCATGAAATATACTATGTATTTTGCAGGCTTGATTGCCTGCTTTTTTTCTATCGTAGCCGCACAGGCTCAGGAGAGTAAATTCCTGAATTCTCCGGCACGTAAGTTGCAACTGGCGGAATTTGCCATTGCCAATCTTTATGTAGACGAAGTCAATGAAGGAAAGCTGGTGGAAGAAGCTATCGTAAAAATGCTGGAGCAGCTTGATCCTCATTCTACCTATTCTGATCCGGAGGAAGTGAAGAGAATGAACGAGCCGTTGCAGGGAAACTTCGAAGGTATCGGTATACAGTTTAATATGGCGGAGGACACTTTGCTGGTGATACAGCCTGTATCGGGCGGACCGTCCGAAAAAGTCGGTATTCTGGCCGGTGATCGTATCGTCATGGTGGAAGATACGCTGATAGCCGGTGTAAAGATGAGTACCGAGGATATTATGCGTCGTCTCCGTGGTCCTAAAGATTCAAAAGTGAATCTGAAAATACTTCGCCGAGGGGTGAAGGAACTGCTCCCCTTTACGGTGAAAAGGGATAAAATACCTGTTTACAGCCTGGATGCTTCCTATATGATTAAAGATAAGATCGGTTATATTCGTATCAACCGTTTTGCCGCCACTACCCATGAGGAGTTCAAGAAAGCGCTGACCGGGTTGCAGAAGAAAGGAATGAAAGACTTGATTCTTGATTTGCAGGGCAATGGCGGGGGGTATTTGAATGCTGCTATCGATATTGCCAATGAATTTTTGGGTAAAAAGGAACTGATTGTCTATACGGAGGGCCGTCGCAATCCTCGTAGCGAGTTTTTTGCCAAAGGTACGGGCGAGTTTCAGAACGGTCGTCTGATGGTATTGGTTGATGAATTTTCGGCTTCTGCCAGTGAGATTGTGACCGGAGCTGTTCAGGATTGGGACAGAGGGGTTGTTGTGGGCCGGCGCAGTTTTGGTAAAGGCTTGGTGCAGCGTCCCATTGATTTGCCGGACGGTTCGATGATCCGTCTGACGGTGGCACGCTATTATACGCCTGCCGGACGTTGTATCCAGAAACCTTACGAAAGCATTGAAAAGTATAATGAAGACCTGATAGACCGTTATAATAAAGGAGAAATGATGAGTGAAGACAGCATCCACTTTCCGGATTCACTGAAGTTCAAGACTCATAGGTTGGCCCGTACGGTATATGGTGGCGGAGGGATCATGCCCGATTATTTTGTGCCGATTGATACGACTCTCTATACTAAATACCATCGTCAGTTGCGTGATAAAGGAGCATTGATGAAAGCTCATTTCCATTTTATTGATGCCCATCGTAAAGAATGGATGGGCAAATACAAGACTTTCAATGAGTTCTACAAACGTTTTGAAGTGACTCCGGATATGTTGGCACAACTGGTTGCTATCGGCAAGGAGATGGGAGTGGAATATAATGAAGAAGAGTATCAAAAGGCCCTGCCTCTGCTGAGGTTGCAGATGAAAGCATTGATAGCCCGTGATTTATGGGATATGAATGAATATTATCACGTCATTAATGACGCGAATGAAAGTATCAGGAAAGCGCTGGAACTGTTGGAGCAACCGGACTTTGAGGGGCTGCTGTTGAAAAAGCGATAGTCAAGACTTTATATTAACTGCAGGGGCGCATAGTTGCACTCCTGCAGTTGTCTGAAAAACTTCTGTTGTGTCTTCTTTTAGGTGTGGAATAATTTTCCAACCATCACTTTATCTGTCTCCCGAACAGCACCTTATTCAGCCATCGGTTCACATACACGTTCACGAAAGCACATCCTACTCCGATAGCGGCTCCTGCCACTACATCACTGGGATAGTGCACCCCTTGGTTCATCCGGGCAAACCCTACTCCGCAAGCCCATACGGCTGAAGGGGCGATAACATACCACTTAGGATAAGTGATGGAGAGTGAGGTGGCTAAAGAAAAAGCTGCCGCAGTGTGTCCTGAAGGGAATGACGGACTATCGGCATCCGGTGCTCCGTATGCATGAATCTTATCCGGATACTTTACAAAAGGCCGGTCACGACCTATTATATGTTTGGCGGCGTATGTAATTCCCACTGCTTCAATCACACTGGTTCCTATGTAAATGGCATCTTTCAGCATCGGCTGGTCTTTCTTTATCAATGCATAGAGTCCCATGGCTGTAGGTATTCCTACGGGTAGAATCACTCCACTAGCGGACAATCCGCGGCTCAGTCCGTGTACATCCCATCGGTTGATGGTTTTCAACGTGTTGATGTCTATATTCTGTGCGCTGAGGCTGAATGTAAAACAGGCTGTCAGTATAAGAAAAATAATCCTTTGGCGTTTCATTTAGTTTGGCATTTGTTCAGTGCAAAGATAGAATTGAAAATGAAAATATTTATAGTATTGAATAGAAAAACTGTAAATAAATGTTTTAGAGGGCGGTGTATAGTCAATATCATAAGGATAGGCAATTTTCTCGGGGTAATTCCATATATTCACACGAGTGTTATTCCCTAATTTTAGTTTGGTGGTTGTGGGATTCAACCCGCCTCTACAATAAAAGGATGCTGAAGATGGCTTTTAATACACTCTTTTTCTTTTGTTTAAAATACTTATATTTGGCTGTTTAACAAGCTTAAATACCCATACATAGGTATTTGACAAGCGCAAATACCTATGTATGGGTATTTTAACAGTGACTAATATTTCCTTAATTTGCAAACAAATATTAAATCTAAAAACTCTATTAGAATGAAATTATCTTTTATTTTAATCTTGATTCTTTTATTTACTGCATGTAAAAACGAATCTGTCGGTTTATTACAAGAATCTAGTATTGTTACTAGAGCAATAACTAATGTAGAGAATAGTATAAGTTCTCCATCGTTTAAACTTGTTGATAACAGAGGGTATACAACATTTGAGATCGAATGTTCGGAAACCAATTTTTATTACCTTTCTGTTTGGATTGAGTTACCCATTATCAATGGCAGATTGTACGAATATCAAGTAGCTGTTAATGGACTTATCCACGAAGATACATTCAAACCAAGCCAGGCAGGTTGGCAATCCCTGCTTCTTACTGATAACAATAATGCCACTTCCAAAGTAGAACTTTTGAAAGGTACTAATACTATATCAATATTGTCTGTAAATAGAGAAACAATTAATATACGAGATATAAAGATTTCACAGAATCTTCAAGGTGTCGCAATTGACGATTCTGCTTATGCTAGTCTGGAAAACTATTTTCATCTAAAAAGTGCCATGTCCTCTTACTCAGCGGTTTCTGCAATACAGTCAGATGAAATATATAGTTATGCGCTTGATTTTCCCGTTACTTACACTTATACGTTATCATTAAATGAAATGGAACCAGGGCAACATCTTACATTTACTACCACCACAGACAATGATTTTCCGCATCTGATACAACTTTATAGTAATAAAGTCAATATTCTTGGATCTGATAATTATTCATGGTCAGCGTATGGTACGTCAAGTGCCACTCTAGATGTTACTCTGCCAGACTGGTGGGGCAATTATACTCTTGTCATACGGGCTTACAACCCTGGTACAACAGGCATTGCAAATTTAACTTATACTGAAAGATATGATTCTCAAACATGGACTAGGGAGTATATAAACAATTTTGTCGGGGGAAATACACTTCAAGTAAATCATTTTATTTCTGGTAACAGTTTTTTGGCTAAGACTACAGTTGATAATCATTATACTGGTTTATCATTTGAAGATCCAACATTTCCCGGTAAGATAATGTGTCTAGGGGCTGTTACGCAAGTGGCTAATTCTAGCGGATCTTATATCCATGAAGGATTTATTGATTTTACCGGACAAGTTACGAAGTGCTTTCTTACTTCAGGGGTTCCGTCATGTAGTGTTGATGTGTATTTAGGATTGGATTACAGCAGCTCCTCGCTTCGTTCATATTTTCCAAACCTGCCAGCCAATAATTCTTTTAAATCAGGGTTGTCGACTAGTACATATAATTGTATAAGTTGGTCGATAGAAAGAACTGATTACTGGGAATGGCCTTTGTTTTATGGATCAAGTTATTATAATTCAAATCCTCTTACAGCTTTTGATAATCTATATTCTGCATATGGATATACACGTTCCGGAGCCACTGTAGAGAATGCAGGTATAGCTTTATGGGCTTTAAACGGTGCATTCACTCATGCTTCGGTTACTAAAAATGCAAATACAATGAAACCTCACGGTTTTGAATGGGAAAGTAAGTGTGGAGCTTTGGAAAGAGTAATGCATACTCGTGATGCTCTCAGTGGAAATAGTTATGGTTCTATAGCTTATTATTATAGACCTATAAATGCTTCCAAGACCATAATTCAAACTACACCGGAAGTTGTTGATTCTTTACCACTTCATACATTGAGTACTACATTAAAAGCTTCTATTTCTTTGGCTAATATAGCAAATTTCGAAGAAAAATATTCAGCGTGGAAAAAGACATGGGATAATCCTGATATAGCAATTTACAGTGATCCTAAGAAATATACTCAGTCGGAAAAATATTCTGACTTGCTACAATTGTGCAAAGATTATGGTAAGGCTAGTTGGCCATTATTTGTTGAGAAATTAATTGATGGCGATATGCTTACAATTAATTTAATAGAGGATCTGACTCTTTCGGAAAATAAGAGTTTAATGGATGAAGTTAAATATAGTGCCATAAATGCAAAGTCAGCAACTACTCGTTTGCCGTCTATGTATTCTAATTATGTAAATTATTGTACAAAATTACTAAGGAGTAACAGTATAAACATTCAAAGCTCCATTAGACAAATTAATTGAAATATCATGAGTACAAAGTATTTAGTTTTGCTTTCCTTCTTATTCGTTTCCTTGGCAGCATGCAATGATACGGACAATAAAATAAAGGAAAAGGGTAATCTTTCAGTGTCAGTAAACAATGATATTAAAGTCTTTAATAAAGAAACTGGTGAAATCGTATTAAGCACTTTATCAGTTGAAGATATAAATGGACTTTCAGGGGCGTGTTTAACCTTTTATTTGGATGATTTCCCTATTTTTGAATCAATACCTGTTATACCTAAAAGTTCGAGTATTATTCATAATGATTTAGTACTTGCTATAGATGGGGCAAAACTATATTTGCTTGACGGGTATCCTTCATTGGACGTACTTGGTTCCAATAAATCAGAAGCAGAACGATTGAGGAAGGAAAATTTTAATAAAAGAAATACAAGCTGGAACAAATTTATTGATTACTTGCAGGGGGTTGGAAAGATAATGGAATAGAAATATTATTTTGTGGGAGTTGTGTCAGCATTTTGACAACGTCATGATGACTCCGATTCAATGCGGATTGTTGTCTGTTTTAGGAGCGGATTGAATTCGCTCCTAAAATCTTCATTATATAAGCAGAAACGAATTTGCCAACTAACATCTCCTTCTGCTATCGGTTTACAGGCTTTTAACAGCTTGCTCATATAAATTGATTTATCCTCTCCAAGAAGAAATAATATTTATGGATTCGTAACAAAACGAGTTTGAAAATAACGGCATTTGTTCAGTGCAAAGATACGAAAATAATGTAATTCGCATTTACCCTTCTCCGAATTAAAGAATAATTTCCATAATTCCTTGTATTATCGCTAGAATTCCTTTACTTTTGCATCGTGAATACACAGCTTTTAACAGAATTTTTAGTTCTAACAATTAAATAATTTAAATTCAATCATTTATGTGGTTAAGTAATTCATCTATTGGAAGGAAAGTGGTGATGAGTGTCACAGGTATCGCCCTTGTCCTGTTTCTGACGTTTCACATGGCGATGAACCTTGTTGCGCTCTTCTCGGAAGATGCTTACAACATGATTTGTGAATTCTTGGGAGCTAACTGGTACGCGTTGGTTGCAACTGCCGGGCTGGCTGCTCTGTTTGTAATTCACATCATCTACGCTTTCTGGTTGACCATGCAGAACCGTGCAGCTCGCGGTAGCGAACGTTATGCAGTGAACGTTAAACCTAAAACTGTGGAATGGGCATCTCAGAACATGCTTGTCCTGGGTATTGTTGTCATTGCCGGATTGGCTCTTCATTTTGCCAATTTCTGGTACAAAATGCAGTTTGCTGAAATCATCGGTGTTCATGATTTGGGCGCATTCGGTCCTACAGACGGTGCCGCTTACATTCGTGAAACATTCGGATGCCCTGTATTTACAGTGCTTTACCTCATTTGGTTAGCAGCTTTGTGGTTCCACCTGACTCACGGATTCTGGAGTGCTTTGCAGACATTGGGCTGGAGCAATAAAATCTGGTTCGAGCGTTGGAAGACTATTGGTAACATCTACTCTACTTTGGTAGTTCTTGGTTTTGCAGCAGTAGTCGTTATCTACTTCGTGAAATCACTCGCTTGTGGTGCTTGCTAATCGTAAATTGTAAATGATAAAATTGTAAATGAATATGGCTACTATAGATTCTAAAATTCCTGAAGGCGCTTTAGCCGAGAAATGGACCAATTATAAAGCTCATCAAAAATTGGTAAACCCTGCCAACAAACGTCGTCTTGACATTATTGTGGTAGGTACCGGTTTGGCAGGTGCTTCGGCTGCTGCTTCACTGGGTGCTCTGGGTTTCAAGGTATTAAACTTCTGTATCCAGGACTCTCCCCGTCGTGCACACTCTATTGCTGCACAGGGAGGTATCAATGCTGCTAAGAATTATCAAAATGATGGTGACTCTGTTTACCGTCTTTTCTACGATACAATCAAAGGTGGTGACTACCGTGCACGCGAAGCTAACGTTTATCGTCTGGCCGAAGTGTCAAATGCTATCATCGACCAGTGCGTAGCTCAAGGTGTTCCTTTCGCTCGCGAATACGGTGGTTTGCTGGATAACCGTTCATTCGGTGGTGCTCAGGTATCACGTACATTCTATGCCCGCGGTCAAACCGGACAGCAGTTGTTGCTGGGTGCTTATTCTGCATTGAGCCGTGAAGTTCAGCGTGGTAACGTGAAGTTGTACACTCGTTATGAGATGTTGGACGTTGTGCTGATTAAGGATAACGAAGGTGTGGAACGCGCCCGTGGTATCATCGCCCGTAATTTGGTTACAGGTAAGATTGAACGTTTCGCTGCTCATGCGGTAGTTATCGGTACCGGCGGTTATGGTAATACTTACTTCTTGTCTACCAACGCTATGGCGTCAAATGGTTCGGCTGCTATGCAGGTTTACCGCAAAGGTGCTTACTTTGCCAATCCTTGCTTTGCACAGATCCACCCGACCTGTATCCCTGTACACGGCGACAAGCAGTCTAAACTGACTTTGATGTCCGAGTCATTGCGTAATGACGGACGTATCTGGGTTCCGAAAAAGCTGGAAGATGCCAAGGCATTGCAGGCAGGAACTAAGAAACCGACCGATATTCCTGATGCAGACCGCGACTTCTACTTGGAACGCCGTTATCCGGCATTCGGTAACCTGGTTCCCCGTGACGTTGCTTCACGTGCTGCGAAAGAACGTTGCGACGCCGGTTTCGGTGTGAACAACACAGGTCTGGCCGTATTCCTTGACTTTAAATACGCTATCGACCGTCTGGGTGAAGATGTAGTTCGTGCCCGTTACGGTAACTTGTTCGATATGTACGAAGAAATCACTGACGAAAATCCGTACAAGACTCCGATGATGATCTTCCCGGCTATCCACTATACGATGGGTGGTATCTGGGTTGACTATGAACTGATGACTTCTATCAAGGGCTTGTATGCTATCGGTGAAGCTAACTTCTCTGACCACGGTGCAAACCGTTTGGGTGCATCTGCATTGATGCAGGGATTGGCTGACGGTTACTTCGTATTGCCTTATACTATCCAGAACTATTTGTCAGACCAGATTCAGGTTCCCCGTTTCTCGACAGACCTTCCTGAATTTGTGGCTGCCGAAAAGGCTGTAAACGATAAGATCCAGAAACTGATGAATATCAAGGGTCATCGTTCAGTAGACTCTATTCACAAGGAACTGGGTCACATCATGTGGGACTTCGTAGGTATGGGACGTACCAAGGAATCTTTGACTACTGCTCTGGCTAAACTGAAAGAAGTAAGAAAGACCTTCTGGAGCGACCTTCGCATTCCGGGTGAAGCTAATGAATTGAATGTGGAACTTGAAAAGGCAATCCGCCTGGCTGATTTCATCGAAATCGGTGAGCTGATGGCTTACGATGCATTGAACCGTGAGGAATCTTGTGGTGGTCACTTCCGTGAAGAACACCAGACTCCGGAAGGTGAAGCGCTTCGTCACGATGACAAGTTCTCGTATGTAGCTTGCTGGAAATACACAGGTGAAGGAAAAGAACCCGAATTGATCAAGGAAGATTTGAACTATCAGTTCGTTAAGGTTCAAACTCGTAACTATAAGTCTTAATTATTAATTGTATAGAAATCATGGATAAAAATATAAGTTTCACACTGAAAGTTTGGCGTCAGAAAGGTCCTAAGGATAAAGGACATTTTGATACCTTCCAAATGAAAGATATTCCGGGTGATACCTCATTCCTGGAAATGATGGATATCTTGAACGAGCAGCTTATCAATGAAGGTAAAGAACCTATCGTATTCGACCACGACTGTCGTGAAGGTATCTGCGGTATGTGCTCTATGTATATCAACGGACATCCTCACGGACCTGCTACAGGTGCTACTACCTGCCAGATTTATATGCGTCGTTTCAAAGACGGTGACACCATTACTGTTGAGCCTTGGCGTTCTGCCGGTTTCCCGGTAATCCGCGACTTGATGGTAGACCGCAGCGCATACGACAAGATTATGCAGGCGGGTGGTTACGTGTCAATCAATACCGGTGGTATTCCTGACGCTAACGCAATTCCTATTGCAAAACCTATTGCCGATGAGGCTATGGATGCTGCTGCATGTATCGGTTGTGGTGCTTGTGTTGCTGCATGTAAGAATGGTTCTGCTATGTTGTTTGTTTCTGCAAAGGTCAGCCAGTTGGCACTGTTACCTCAAGGTAAAGTGGAAGCTGCACGCCGTGCGAAAGCTATGTTGAGCAAAATGGATGAACTGGGCTTTGGTAACTGTACAAACACTCGTGCTTGTGAGGCAGAATGTCCTAAGCTGGTTTCTATCAGCAACATTGCTCGTTTGAACCGTGAATTTATTGCTGCGAAGCTGAAAGACTAATTACGGTTAGTTTTACTTGATATTTGAGAGTGCCCTGCCTTTTGGCGGGGCATTTTTTTATAATTATGTATTGGGTGAAGTTTCTTCTTTTTCTTTTTTACGGATGTTTCTGGGAGAGTCGCCAAAGAATTTCTTACAGAAGTTGGAAAAATGTGAGAGAGATTCAAATCCATGTCCAAAGCAGATTTCGGAGATGGAAGCATCTGTATAGCGCAATTGGTAAAGGATACTTTCTTTGCGCTGTTTCATCATCCATTCATAGGCCGGTTCGTTGAAGATGGCTTTGAAAATGCGGCGGAAGGTGGTGACGCTGTAGCCGCCCAGTTGTGCGAACTCCTCTACGGACTTTATTTGTTTGTGGTGCTTTAATATGAAATATTCAAAACTGCTGGTGTATTGGGATAGGCTGTGTACAACAGGAGATAGCTCATAGTCTGTGTAATAGTGCGCCAACAGATAATAAAGTTCTTTACGCTTGAATTCGAGCAGCTCTTTACAAATTTTGTCTGCATTCAGATAGGAAGCAACCCCTTCAAGGAAAAGCTTTATTTCGGGTTTTATTTTCAGTGGCTCGGAGATGAGTGGCGGAGGCACGTTTTTCAATATATAGGTATAGCGGTCATAGCAGAAGGCTTTAGGGTCATCAAATGTGTACAGAATACCTTCCGAGTCTGTCATGGCCAGTATTTCCACTTTTGATGCGATAGCTTGCAGCACAAATTCTCCGGGATTGATGATGGTTCCGGCATATTCTTCACTATTGATTAATATTTGACCTTTGAGGAAGTGAAATAAGTATCAGTAAACAACGATAACCAACGATAGAAAAGTGGGGTGTAGCTCAATGAGTTACTCCCTATTTTGTTTTTAGCACTTTCTAATAGATTTGCTTGTTTCTCGGATTTTTATCGTATATTTGTACCATATTTGTGCCGGCACTTAAAAGTAGATAAAGTGACACTTAATATATTGTCGGTATTGATAGTGAATAATTTATGTTTCAAAGACAGATATGCCAGCAGCAAAGTTCGAGATAGTACGCAAATGCAAGGTCTGCGGAGAATTGTTCAAGGCGAAGACCATTGAATCTTGGTATTGTTCTCCAAGATGCTCCAAAATTGCTTGGAAAAGAAACAAGGACGAGGAACTGAGGATGCAGAAATTGGATGAGGTTGTGAAGAAGATACCGAAATCCAAAGACTATATCACTGTTCCCGAAGCCTATGCTTTGTTCGGGATTAGCAAAGAAACCCTATATCGCTTGATTCGTAAAGGTGTCATTTCAAGTGTAAACGTAGGCGAACGACAAATAAGGCTCAGCAAAGAAGAACTGCTGAAACTTTATCCGCTACGGAAGAAAGCTCTCGCTAAGCCAAAACCCATAGCTAAACTGTATAGCTTGGAGCCTAAGGACTGTTATACCATTGGCGAAATATCCAAGAAATTCCATTTAGAGGACAGTACAGTCTACCTGCATATTCGCAAATACTCTATCCCCACGCGTCAGATAGGTAATTTCGTTTATGTCCCTAAGAAGGAAATTGATAACCTATATAAAGGAATGAAGCAATGAAGAAAGCGTTGGCCAATACACGAGTCTCGGTAAAACTCCGCAAGTCGGAATACCGCGAGGAATGGTATCTATATGTGGAAGCCTATCCGGTTTTTCAAGCAGACAAACCCACTCCCCAGAGAGTGCGTGAATATCTGAACCGTACCATCACCACTCCTATTTGGGATAAGTCACGGAACGCCCGAACCGACAAAGACGGCAAGACCACTTATAAGCCTAAACGTGATTTGAACGGTATCATCCAATGCAAATCACAGTTAGACCAGGAATCGTGTATCTATGCTGACAAGGTAAGAAGCTTGCGCCAAAAGGAATATGACAATGCCTCGTTATATTCAGAAACTGATGCTGAACAGGCTGAGCAGCTGGAGCGTTCACGTTGCAACTTCATTGAATACTTCGACTATGTGCAGCGGTTACGCCACGCCCATAGCTCTGATTCCATTATCATCAACTGGAAGCGTGTGCATGAACTGTTGAAAATCTTTGCGAAAGGCGATACCATCCTTTTCTCACTGATTGATTTGAAGCTGATAGAATCCTTCCGTATGTTCCTGTTGAACGCCCCACAAGGAGGTGGCAAGAAAGGTGTCATCTCGCAAAATACAGCATCCACCTATTTCTCCATATTCAAGGCCGCATTGAAGCAGGCTTTCATTGACGGTTATCTGACGGTTGATATTGGAGCAAAGGTCAAAGGTATTCAAGGTCAAGAAAGCCGTAGGGAATACTTGACCATAGATGAACTGAACCGTTTGGCTCAAACTCCATGCGACCCATTGTTGAAGCGTGCCGCCCTCTTTTCCGCACTGACCGGGCTTCGCCATTGCGACATTCAAAAGTTGAAGTGGTCAGAAATAGAGGTGTTCAACGGCAGTTACCGATTGAACTTCACCCAGCAAAAGACCAAAGGCGTTGAGTATATGCCCATATCCGAACAGGCATTTCAATTATGTGGTGAAAGGAAGGACGGTGAACAATTAGTTTTTGCCGGACTGCCCGACCCGTCATGGATTAACCGTCCAATAAAGAAATGGGTTGCGGAAGCCGGAATTACGAAGCACATCACCTACCATTGTTTTAGGCACTCGTATGCAACCCTGCAACTCGCCGGAGGAACAGACATTTACACGGTCAGCAAAATGCTTGGCCATACAAATGTCCGAACTACGCAGGTGTATGCAAAGGTGGTTGATGCGAAAAAAGAAGAGGCTGCCAAGACGATTAAGCTTGATTTACCGTATTGTTGACTATAATTTTATATTCTAAATCAAATTATTAGGTAAATACGTAAATAGTTTTATGTTACAATAAAATATATTGTTGTTTTTCGAAATAATTTTGCATCTTTGGTTATGTATAAGACAATAGAATGTAATTATATGGCAACAAATAAAAATATTAATCGTATCAAAGTAGTTCTCGTAGAAAAGAAGAAAACGAATAAGTGGCTTGCAGACCAAATTGGTAAAGATCAGGCTACAGTAAGCAAATGGTGTACTAATACAACACAGCCCACTCTTGAAACTTTAGTAGAAATTGCAAAGATACTTGAGGTTGATATTCGTGAGCTACTTGTCCCTACAGACAATCAGAAAATTATGATGACTATCTTGTAATAACTAATCTAATAGAATATGATCAGCAAATCTATAATAGAAAAATTACGTGAGATATATCAATCTTTGCCTAAGGTAGAATTGATAGACAAAGGTGATGGATGGGTGAACCAGTATGATCTCTTACGTGCTGTTGGGAAAGTCGGCATCAATTATAAGAATCTGGGGTACGAGCATTTCTATGAATTTTTAACAGATTCTGGATTGTTTTCATTCTGGACAGATTTCTCAGGAGAAAAACCTACAAAGTATGTAATTGAAAAAGCTAAGCCAAAATCTCACGAAGAGCAAAGAAGACCACAATACAATCGTGCAGCAACCCAATACGTAGATTCCGAGGAGGTCGTTAAAATCAAACGCAGATTGCGTCTTGAGAACAATCAGTTTATTGGTCAGTTTGCGCCGCAAAGAAATGAAGGTTGGTTTACGATAACAGATATCCGTAATACTGATTTTACAAAGATTGAAGATAAGGAACGTGGTATAAAGAATCTGTCTATCTCATTTAGAAGTAACAAGGAATTTAACCGCTTTGCATACTACAAGTTCACTTGGGTATTGCTTGAAACCGATCCTCTCAAGTTTGGTATAGACTTGCATGAGGAAATAACACCAATTTACCCCAAAGACATTGTGAACAGTCTTTACGAGGGCATTATGCGTTATCCTGCAGGTGCTGCAAAGAAGATTGCTCGTTCGCTTGATACTCTCAAAAAGCAACTTACACAAAGCGGTAAGGAAGTATTCATCTATGAGTTGTTGCAGAATGCTAATGATTATCCTCGTCGTACTAAAATTAATGGCAAGATTCAACCTTTGCCTGTTAATGTAGAGTTCCATATTACCGAGAACTACTTAACATTCGAGCATACAGGTGAATATTTCAATCCGAAGAATATTGCAGCTATTTGTGATATAAATGATGGCGAGAAGTCTGACAATACCGAAGCCATCGGTTACAAAGGTATTGGTTTTAAGACCGTTTTTCTTGACAACGACTATGTTCTCCTCAATACTGGTAATTACACATTCAGGTTCGACAAGTCTGCTACGGATGTAATCAATACACCATGGCAGATATTACCAATCTGGACGGAACATAATGAGATAGATAATGAAATCAAGTCTGTTTTCCGTCAGCATCCAAACGAAGAGTTCAGAGTAAAGTTCGCTCTCCAACCACGAGATAAGGAAATTCTGACCGACGAAGACAGAGATGATAACTACATCGATTTGTTTACCGATGTATTTGAATCAGAGCGCGTCATATTGTTTATCCCGAACATCAAGAAGGTTAGCATCTTTATTGATGGTCAGGATGAACCGATTGTACGTGAGAAAGACAATAAAGACTGGTGTATATCAGATTCTCTTGTAGATGATATTCCTGAGGACATTACAGATAAGATAAACGATGTCTTGGAAAATCCAGACTCTCTTCGTTCGGATGGTTATGAGAAAATACCTGAGAAGTACATGAACTTCCGTAAGACTGCGGTAAAGTTTGCGTGCAAGAAAGCTGAAAGAAAGTTGATGCCAGTTGATGATGCCATGCTTTACTGCTATCTGCCAGCAAAACGGGCTGATTGGGGCTTCAATTTCCTAATGAACACCGATATGGTGCCCAACGGGCAGCGTGATGATATTGAGGATATCGAGCTCAATCACGTTATTGCTCGTATTGCAGGTAAACAGTTCTTTTATTGGATCAAGCAGCTTATTGAAAGCAAAAAATACGACCTTGACTCAATCTTTGCGCTTATCCCAGACTTTGATGACTGCAAGAAGAGACGAGTGTATAAGACGTTTATAGAGGAGTTCCAGGAAGAATTTGAAAAGCTCATAAAAGAAGAGCCTTTTGTTCCATGCGTGGATAAGGATGGTGAACAAACCTTTGAATGCATCGACAATATTATTAACGACATGACTGGCATGACAGCGAACGGAGTCATTTCAGACGAAGACTTCGTAATTCTTATGGAGTTGGGTGACTATCCCTTGCCAGTTGACGAGTTAAGACAATCGGAGGCATTCATGGATTTCTTGTACAAGTATTCTCCTTCGAGCCTTGATGTAGAGGTTGATGCTGTTGTAGAGAAATGTGAGGAAACTGATTTCCAGACATGGTTGACAGTTCCCGAAAACAATACACGATTTATAAGACATTGGTTGAGTAAGGATGAACTAAACGAGTTTGCGAAGAAAAATATATTTATTGAATACGAAGGCGATCTGTTTACAGCAGGAAGTCTCTACTATGATTTTGACACGAATTGTAATGGAATAGGATTCTTGCGTAGATTTGTACCGCATCTTTGCGAGGCATCAAGAGCAAATTTTGAGGAAGATGAAAATTGGAAATCATTTGCAGACAAGTATTTCCTGTCTTTCTCTGCTGCGTCTATGATTACAGATTACATTCTATCCAATGAGGATGCTATGGCGTTGCTTAACGTACCAAGCAATTCTGTTGCATTCTATCGTTATCTTGCAGTAAAGGAAGTTGATTTAAAGGCTAACAAGACAAAGGTTCCGTACATTACTGAGGCTGGTGGTGCAAGTACCGACTATACCAATTATCACTACTTCTTCAACGAAGATGCTCATGGCTTAACACGTGAGAAATGGTTGGGCGAGAATGTTATCAACGTACTATCGCATATTTATTTTGATAGCCTTGCTGATGACGAGAAAGGTAATATAACTGCAATATTTGCTGACCTTGGATTCAACGAATTTACCAAGGACTCCTTCATCACGACTGTCATAGTTGGCGATGCCGATTTCCGAGCAAAAGTAAACGCTGCCATAGAAAACAATTATGCCGCCAACAAAGCATTTGTTGAATATGTGTACGGTTGTGAAGCGCAGTTGAAGGAAAACGCTTTCAAGGATTATGTCTTGCGTTGTATTGACATCCACAAAAATGAGGTATATCTTTGCAACGATGACGTGCGATACTTCAATCAGGATGCGTATGCTCAGAACAGCACCTATGCTGACAATATCAATCATGCTTGGTTGCAGGATAGCATGATGTATGCTCTATCGAATGATTACTTTGAAGGTCGTGAGAAGGAAGAGGTAAAGAAACTGGAATCGTTCTTGCGTCAGCAGTTTGGCGTTAAGACCTTCACAGACAAGTCGTTCTTCACAGATGTTGTAATAAAGAACAAGGCGGTTATCTATGCCAGTCTTGTTGACGAGGCAACTATGCTCACATTCTTGGAATACCTGAAGCGAGACGCAGACAGACTCTTTGATGATACTATGAGTTTCAACGACATCAAGGATATGCCTTTACTTGCCTATGATGGAACCATAGTAAGAGCAAGGGAACTGAATATCCAGTATATCGAATACAACGAGGACGCAAAGATTCTGTGCGAGAAAGCATGGTGTCCGAAGACGTATGTTATGCTCTCACAGAAATATACCGATGATTTCTCTCAGGATATGCGTCAGCTGTTCAAGATTGTGAAGTTTGACATCAATACCACAACTGACATCCTTGTCCAGAACGCAAACTTGCGTCAATCTATTAATGTTATAAATAATAACGTTGATTTCTGGCGATGGGTAAAGGTAAACCAGAAGCAAATTACATCTGTTGATAAGTTCAAGACTATTCCGTTGCTTGACAATAACAACGCGCTTATCAATTGTGCATCGCTTTACATTTCTGACACCTATCAGCAGGAACAAATTGAGGCACTGGTAACTAAGTATGTAAAGGAGGCGCAGTTTGTGTCTTCGTCTTACATCGAAACCGCCAATGAAAACGAGAAGGCAGAGTGGATGAAATTGTTCAGGAAACTCGGTCTTAAGTCCGATAACAAGGATATTCTTTTCTCAGACATCTTGCCTAAGCTTTCAACTATTGAAGCCGAGTCTTTGGATTCGGTTGTAGCGATGATGACCAAGCACCTTAAAGACCTGAAGGATAAATGGGCAGAAAGGAAACACCAAATTATGCAGTTGAGAGTTCGTACTCAATATGCTGGTTATAAGACTATTGATCAGGTAATAATCGTCAACGTGGATGAGGCTTCTGTATCTGAACCATTTAAGTACATCACTCTTGCCAACGAGGTTCATCCCGATATTCTAAAGGCAAATAAGGACTTGCTTCATGCTATCTCTGAAGAGTACGGTAATCGCAATCTCATTACCACAAAGCAAATATGGATTGACGCAAAGGTTAAGGATTATCTTGCAAAGTTTGCTGCCGATAAGAATAGCGTTGCAGACATTCACATTCAGTTTGTACGTGAAGTAGCCAAGATACAGAGTGAGTATGACATAAATGACACACTTCGTAAGCAGATAAAGTATCTGGTCAAGTCGAATGAAACGACATACAAGTTTGCTCATGAGCTGACACTTGGAACAGAATATTCTCCAACGTGCGACTTTGAGGCAAATGGTGTGTCTGAATTGTCGTATCTTTCTGACACTTACATATTCGAAGGCAACAAGGATATCATTAAGCAATATTTCAAAGCGGAGAACGTGCATCAAAATATGACGCGAGAGGACTTGAAGTATCTCGCAAACCGCACATTTGCTTGTTATTTCTGGTCGAAATGTTTCTCTCGTCGCTTGGGCGAATATGAATCATGGGTGGAAGATGGATATTTCAATAACCGCGTGTGCATACCAACAGAGAATTCTGTTCAAAAGCCGGAGTTGTTGTATGCACCTCACATAGCTGGTTATGCTGTTCGTGCCAAGGTACCTCAATGGCAAGAGAAGGTTCCTTGCAAAGCTATTGTTGACTCTATTGACAATCGTGATGCTCGTGAATTATTTGAGAAGATCAACTTCTGTAAGGCTCTCTCTTTTGAAGATTGCCTTTATTACCTTGCTCGTGTCACGCATCCAAGAGAGGAAGAAACTCATTTCCGCAGTATAGTAATTAATTGGATGCTGTCTTCGCCTATTCAAGATGAGACTTTGGTTGACAACTATCGTAAAACGCCAACTGCAGAATGGCGTAATGGTAAGGGGCAGAAGAAGCATATTACGGAACTTTATGCTATCCATCCAGATGCGACACAGGAAAGGAATATCTTCCGTGGCGATGAGTTTGTTATGCAGACAAGTGCTTTCCCTTATGATACAGATTTGTTTGTCAAGGTCTGCAACATACTGAAGATAAAATGTCTGACAAGTTCTGATTTTGTGGCAACACCTATAGGTAAACAAGATGAAACAGCTGATATGGTTGCCATTATCAGACCTCGTCTGCTTATCTTGTCGGCTATCGAGAACCCAGATCGTTTCCAAGAACTCTACGAACGCTATAATACAAAGCTGTCGCAGTATCATTTTGTTGTATGTGAAAAGATAGACCTCGGTTATGACACTATACATAATGATGTTGAGCGTATCTATAACGATGACAACCACCTTTATTATGTAAGCTCATGGAAGCATAATCGTACCTTTACAAAGTTCTGTAGTAGATTGAAGCGACTGGTAGGTTTTGACGTGTATGACAATGTATGTGAAGACGTTCTTGATGATAGCGTTTCTGTAGAAGCGTGCATCGAAAAATATTGCTCTTCGCTTGCATACGATGAAAAGTTCCGCGCTTATCTCAGATCGTTGGATTTGACCATCAACGTTGAGCCAGAGGAAGAAGAACCTTTCGAAACAGAAAACGATTGCTATAGCAATGCTACGTATGAACCAACAGATACTGCTACAGAAGCAACTACAGAGACATCAACCGAAAACCAACATGTTGACGATAGGGAAACTATTCGCAAGGATGACAAGCCTGGTGCACCAAATAAAGATGTAACGTCAAGACCTGTTAACGAACTTGAAGTTGGGGAAGAAGCAGATGCATCACCAAAAGAACCTATTCAAACCGCATCGCAACAGCCAACTTCTGACTCTCGTCCACAACAGCAGTCGCAACAAGCTGAATCACCAGTTGGTCAAACAACGTCATCTACAGCAGAGGAAGAGTCAGAAGATGACCTTGGTCAGTATGACACATATGAACAGGTTGATGAAGAGGATATTGAAGACTACGATGACACAGATGAAACAGACGATGTAGAAGCTGACGTTGATGAAGATGTTGACACGACGGATAATGCCAGCACAACGCCTTCTAATACTCATACGTCTAACACGTCTCACGCTTTATCAAATAAGCCTCATAAGGATTATGATCCTGACCGCAATGGGTACATGGGATCTGTTGATAAGGACAAGAATTATCAACCTGTTGGCGACAGACCTTACAAACCTCGTACACGTAAACATCCGAAGATCTTTACCAAAAAGGAATTAGAACGCCTTCGCTCACATGGAACGCCTCTTGAACTGGAATCATTACCACCAACGAGGGAGGAAATAGACCTCTTAGCTCAATGTAACATCAAGCCAGAGCAGATTGCCGACACCAATTATCTTGCTCAGTTGCGTCTGTACCAGAACCTCAGAAATGAGATGCACGCAGAGCCTGAGGAAACAATGGAAGAGTTCGTGCGTAATGCGAGTGATGTAACTGTACACAAACTTAAAGATGGTAGATACATTCATACTTGTAGTGCTGCTCGTGGCGTGATGTATGTTTCTCCTTCTGTATGGAATAAGATGGTTGGTGACAAGTGGAAGATTTGTGTTTATCTTGATGGACAAGGCAAGAACTTCCATTACATTAACAACGCCGAGGAATTCCTGAAACTCGTAGAAAAAGACGATGTTGTTATCAAGATTACCGGCAAGGAGAAGGTTGATGTAGTAAGGGCTCTTTATACAGGCATACTTGAAGATGCCAAAGGTACTGCATACACCTTGATTCGTGTGGCTGCTCGTACAAATATGGATGCCGTATTCGCTCACTATGTTGGTGCTATGGCAGAAGCGGAAGATGGTAACGATGATTACAACGATAACGACTATTGATTATGATTGACAATATCAAACTTGCAAACTATAAGTCATTCTTTGCTGACCAGGTGAAGGAGGCTATCGACGAACAACAAAAGATCAATCGCTCGCAGATGCGGAACTTATTCAAGACAGGTGAATTGTCGCTTGCTTATGTTGATTCCATTCAGCATGAAACAGGCATGATTATCCTCAAATGCCCCCGCCGTATGGCTCCACGCTTGAAAGTTCTGAAGGGCGTGTGTATAATTAAGAAAGGTGCTAAACAAGCATTAGGTGAACACGTTACGGAATGGATCTGCCGTTGGGAGGAGTTCGTTGACAATAAGGATTTTCATTCTCCAGGTTCTGACATGACTCCAATGTACTATGTTCATACTGGTGATTCCAACTATGACTATGTTGCATGCTCTGGATTCAGTATTAAGTTGTACGATATCTTGTCAAAGGCATTGGCTGATGGCAAAAGTCTTTCACTTATCGTCCATAATCCATTTCCTCCTGTAGAGTATTTCCGTAACCTTGCCAACTACATGGATGCATTCTCTTCAAACGAGGAATTGAACCTTGAACCGACTATTGATTATGATGAATGGACACCCGAGGAACTTGCGTTTGATGAACAGAAGCCAACAGGCATCTCTGACACAATCATAGACACGCTCGCTAATGAACATTGTTGTATCGTACAAGGTCCTCCGGGAACTGGTAAGAGTTACACCATCGCTTCTGTGATTTCATCGTATCTTGATGCTGGCAAAACCGTCTGCGTCACCACTATGGCGAACAAGGGCCTTATCGAGTTGATAAAGCAGAAGCCTTTGCAGAAGTATGTGAAGGGAGGTCGTGTCAGCAAGACAAATCTCTCTATTGACGAATGCAAACAGGTGTCTGGTGTAAAAGCTGCCTCGGCCGACTTGCAGGTTCCTGGTGGCGAAATACTCTGTGCGACAAACTATCAGCTATCAAGCGTATATAGTGAGAAGAAAATGACACTTTATGGTCTGCCTAAATACGATCTGATTGTAATAGAAGAGGCTTCCCAGGCTTTTCTTACGGCTATAGTTGCGTTTAAGCAGTTAGGGGTAGATTGCCTAATTGTAGGTGATCCTATGCAGTTGCCGCCTATCGTGAAACTTAACAATCCACAATATAATTCGTGGAATGTGGCAACACAAGTTGAAGGATTAAAGTCTATGGCGCTGGGAACATCGATAAAATCTTATCGTATAGTAACCACTTTCCGTCTCACGAGTCGATCAGCCTCCCTTACAAAATGCTTTTACGGGAATCGTTTTGTGTCTGTGAAGAAAGACTATTTAGATTTTACCAAAGCGAATAGTGTCTTATTTCCACAAGATGGCGGTGTACTTTACCATTGTACACTAGATGTCCGCAATGGAGTTTATTCAGATAAAGCAGATGCTATTATACGAGATGTGATTGAAAAGCTGGAAAAATTTTATCCTGATCGTTCTTTAGCTATCATAACACCTTTTAGAGATTCTGTAAAGGAACTGCAGAAACGTTTCTGTACGTCTGACCTTGAACTGGATATAACTATCGAAACGATAGATAGAATCCAAGGCATGACTGTTGATTACGCTATTCTATACATTCCTGGAAGGAATCCGGGTTTCGCACTAGAAGATCGACGTTTTAATGTAGCAACAAGCCGTTCGCTTAGTACGACTCTCATTATTTCAGATATGCCTCTTAACGAATTTCACACTGTCTCACCTACAGTATTACAGTTTATAAATAACTGTGATAAGTTTGATGGTAAAACAGATGTATGGAGAACTAATTTGCAAGAGTCAGAATCATCAGGCCTTATAGTCCAACCTATATCTGAAGAAAAAACAGCATCAACGGTCTCCTCCACAATAGGGTTGAAAGTTGTAGGTAAAATTGACCTCTCTCAATTTGAACGGAAAAAGAAGGAATTAAGTGTAACGAAGAAAAACTATTACATCATTGATACTAATGTTTTTGTGGACTGTCCCGATATTATTTCTAAGATTGACAGAAAGTATCCTATCATCTTGTCTGCAAAGGTGACGGATGAGCTCGATAAGATGAAAATCAAATTAACTGAAGAACGAAGACAAAACGCGGAGAAGGCTTTACGCAATCTTAATAATGAGACACAACATGAGATTTTATACGAGTTCGCAGATACTTCTTTATTGCCAGATGACTTTGATAAACGTTCACCTGACAATATGATATTATCAGTCGCATTAAAGTATAAAGAACAGAATCCAATTATGCTTACATCAGACAATGGGCTACAACTTAAGTCTAAGCTATTGGGTATAACTACAATCTCGCTTAAGAAATTTCTAAAAAATAATTTACACTAAGTATAGAAAGCGACATTGATTTCCTATTCTGTAAGCCATCTGCATCTTCATGTGGCTGGCTTTCTGTTTCTGTGCATTTTTATCTTCATAACCTTATGATTCAATGATGATTCCTTTATGTCGAGAGGCATAATCGAAAAAATCTAATAATGGAATTTATCATTATATCCGTTGATAATCAATACATATCGTTTATGATTCTTATGACCTGCTGATGTTTCTTTAGGTGATATTTGTCACCCATAAATCAGTATTGGGATTTGCTTTTACTTTGCGGCAAAATCAACTGATAATAATATGGAAGACAAGAACATTACATTTGAAGATTTGCCTAAGGCAATGTCATGGATGATGGATAAGTTGAATAAACTTGATTCCAAGATTGACGGTCTGAACAACATTCCACAAGTACGACCTGCCGACCAATGGATGAACCTGAAAGAACTGTGCGAATACCTGCCCAGCCATCCGGCGGAACAGACCGTTTACGGATGGACGAGTTGCCACCAGATTCCGTTCCATAAGAGAGGAAAGCGCATCATGTTCCTCAAATCGGAGATTGACGCATGGCTTCATGACGGCAAGCGGAAATCACAGAAGGAACTGGCGGAAGAAGCTGCACAATTCATTAATGCCAAACGAAACAGACCGTTCTAATGGATTCACTTGACTTGTGCAACAGCATCAGAATGGAGTTCGAGGGTGTCATTGAAAACAAGATACCTTTGGACGTATTTCCTGCCAAGTTGCAGGACATGGTTCTGGCATTGGCACGGCAAGAGAACTATTCCATTGAGTACACGATGGCATCCCTTATTGCAGCAGCATCAACGGCCATCGGCAATGCGGTCAACATCCGCATCCGTGGCGGCTGGGTTAGTAGTCCAATTCTATACATGATATTGGTCGGACGGCCAGGCATGGGTAAAACACCTCCGCTTGACTTTGCCTTTCGGCCCATCCGAAAACTTGATGCCAAAGTCATTAAGCAATTCAAGATAGATATGGAAAACTACAATTCCATACTGGAAAATCAGAAGGGTAAGAAAGACGAAAGACCGCCATTGCCGTCTAAGCCGATTTTGAAGCGGACAATCATTTCTGATTTCACTCCTGAAGCTCTTATTCGTGCGCTTAACGACAATCCAAGAGGAGTGGCCGTGTATGTGGATGAAATAATGGGAATGTTCAATGCCGTGAACCAGTACAGCAAGGGGCAACTGATAGAACAGCTCTTGACTGCTTTCAGTGGTAAGCCTCTTGATGTGTCAAGATGCAGTATGCCGATACCTATTCACATTGAGCGGCCTTTTATAAACATAGTCGGCACGATGCAGACTACCCGTGTGCACGAACTGGTCGATAAGGGATACAAGGACAATGGCTTGCTGGATAGGATAATTTTCGTTTATCCCTCGTCACAGGAAATATCAGACTGGCCGATTGACGAAGATTCCACTGCTTCATCGTTTGAGAAGTATTCTGCCTTGTGGGAAGATATAATCAACCGTATTTGCGAGATTTGTTTCATAACGGATGAGAACAACGACTACGCATTACAGAACGTACTGAATTTTTCTCCAGAGGCTGGAGCCTATTTTACCGATTGGCGCAATGGCTTAATCCACAAGGTAAACCAAATCAAGGATGATGGCTTAGTTGACAGTCGGGTAATGAAAATACCTATGATTACTGCACGGTTGGCTTTAGTATTCCAGATACTCCGATGGGCTTGTGGCGAAGTACACAAGGATTTCGTGGATATAGATTCCATTAAGTCGGCCATCAGATTAAGTTCCTATTTTGAAGACTGTTATTCAAACATACAAAGATTCATGTTGATGGAGAGTATAGAACCGCAAAAGAAAGAATTGCTTGACAACGTACCTGTCTTGTTTTCCACCGCCGAAGCTATCCAAGCAGGAAAAGAAGTCGGTCTGTCCGAGAGGTCTGTGATGTATATGCTGGTCAACCTTACAACGAGCAAGGTTGTCAGGAAAGTCAAAAGAGGAGAATATGAGAAACTGCAATGAGCTATACAGTTTGCACCTTGCAGTATTTGCAGTTTGCAGTTCAGAGAATATGGGTAACCTGCAAAACTGCAGCAACTGCAAACTGCACGAACTGCATTTATAAAAAAGGAGGAACTATGACTGAATACAGATTTACGCTCCAAAAATACAAGCGAGGCTCTAAGCTGACCTGCCCTAAATGCGGAAGAAAGCAATGTTTCGTCAAGTATGTTGATGCCGAAGGACAAATTGCGTTTCCTGATTATGTAGGCAGGTGCGACCATGAACATTCGTGCCAATACCATTATAAGCCATCGGATTATTTCAAAGATAATCCCGTTGTATTGGAAGAAAGGAAGTCATGGAAGTCACAAATAAAAATTGTGCAGCCCAAGCCAACAGATTACATTGACCGTGACATTATGCACCGCTCGCTTGCCAACTACGAACGGAATCCGTTATTCATCTTTCTTTCAAGTGTATTTGGTGAGAAAGAAACATCCCGGCTGTTCCAATTATACTGTGTCGGGACATCCAAGAAATGGGGAGGCTCCACGGTGTTCTGGCAGATTGACCGACAAGGAAGAGTGCGAGCCGGAAAGATTATGCTGTATAATCCGGTGACAGGACATCGGGTAAAAGAACCGAGAAGCTATGCGAGTTGGGTGCATACGGAATTGGAACTTGAACACTTTAACATGAAGCAATGCTTGTTTGGCGAACATCTTTTAGCTGGTTATCCAACAAAAGCTGTAGCCATTGTGGAGAGTGAGAAATCCGCTTTAGTGGCCAGCCACTTCATGCCTGACTTTGTTTGGCTGGCGACCGGAGGAATACACGGCTGTTTCAAGGCTGACACCGTTGCCGTGTTGAAGAACCGTGCCGTCATACTTTGTCCTGATTTGGGAGCGAAGAAGGTTTGGCAGGAGAAAGCGCGGTTGCTCTCTTCCATCTGCTCGAAAGTGGTTTTCAGTGATAAGCTGGAGCAATGTGCAACGGACGAACAGAGGGAGAAAGGATTGGATATAGTCGACTTTCTGCTGATGGAGGACACTCCCATGATGACGCTTCAAAAGATGATAAAGCGATGTCCGAGTTTGCAAACGCTCATTGACCAATTTCAGTTAGAGTTAGTTGAACAATAGATAGAAATGAAAATGAAGAAAGACGTTTATTATTGCATAGTGCTTTCCGACAGCCAGCTTGATTTTCTGGCAGGAAGCAAGTACGGTATCGACCGCATGAAGGTATTGAAATGCCTCATTGACGCTGTGGTCATTAAGGAAACGAAGTACGAAAAGAAAGGCTTTGCTGTTACATTGCATATCGGGCAAGTCGCCCTTTCGGAAGTTGAATTGGCCACCCGTTTAGGCTATGACAAGAAGACCATTTCGAGGCTACTTGACAGAATGGCCGAGTTGGGGATTGTCACATCCGAACAGACCAACCGCACAAGCATACACACCGTGCATTGTGTATCGGCATGGTATACGGACAATCAAAAGATACTCAATCCGTATTACGTGAGCGTGAAAGAACGGCATCATTGTGTCGGAGAGATTGGCGACAATGGTATAGATAAAGATGGTATCTCTGCCAATACGCCAAATGATGGAATTGGAAAGTCGGATACCTCCGACTGTTGTAACAGTGGACAGCCGTCTTTATCCCTTATTTCGGACAATAATGTTCATGACGGAGACGGAGTGTGAAACATGATAAAACTGAGACTGTTGCGAAATGCCGTGTATTGGCTTTCAAAAGATGGCTTTTTACAATGCGAAACATAGTCTTTCACGCTGCATTTTGTGACCTTTTGGAATAGCGTTGGTTTATGGCTGAATTTGGGCTTATTCTTATGATGCGGTTGAAAGCAGTTTTTGAGAAATGAATGTGGCGGAGTACGTTTGTTTTAGACGTTTATAAAGACTTCGGACAAACCATCCTTTCTGTGAGCTGTAATATATCCAAAGTTCGTGTCAGGACTGTTACAAGAATTGCCTATGTCGCACAAAACCGCTCCGCGCTTCCATGCCACATAAGCCGTTACAGCCGCTCGCAAGCTCGCACTGGGCTGACCAGTTTTATTTTATCGTATCACCTTATTATAAATCATTAGATATGGCAACAACGGAAGAAAACAAGGATGAAAAGAAAGAGGCTATAAAGCGCACAAAGCGGCTGGAGGCCAGAGTGACCGAAAAAGAATACGCAAAAGTCGTAGAACTTGCTGAGACCTGCGGTTTGACTTTGAGCGACTATATTCGAAAATGTGCTTTGAGGCAGCATCCGAGGCGGCGACTTACCGACAAGGAGGTAGAAGCCCTTTGCAGTCTCTCTGATGCACGGGGCGAACTAATACGAATAGCGGCAGCCGTCAAGTCCATACAGGGCAGCCATCGGGCGCAATACTTCGCAGACACCCGTTTCGTGGAGCAGTGGATGAGTGCCGCCGTTCCCCTTATAGCCCGTTGGAATGAAATTCAGGAATACATCACTCAATAAATCCCCAACCAGATGATAGCAAAAGCGGCCACCATCAGCCACGGCGGAAACGCCGTCCGCTATTCGGTCAACAAGGACAAGGCCGAGATAGTGAAAGTGAATTTCTTACCCGATGATATATCGGCTGAAGCCATGTTTCAGCGCATGGTACTCAAACAAAAAGAATTTTCCAGTATAATCAACAAAGGCAGACCGCTCAAACGGAATGTGATAAGAATGGAAATATCCCCAACTAAGGAAGAATCCGCAGGTTGGACACTGGCTGATTGGGTAAGGTTGGCAAACGAGTACATCCGAGTATTTGATTCCATCGACCTCTCGAAAAAGGCCAAACGTGCCAGTGCGAAGTTCACCAACGTGAAGAACAGTCAGTATGTAGTTGCACTCCACCATGATGCGAAAAGTGGCATACCTCATCTACACATAGATGTAAACCGTGTGGACATGGATGGAAAGGTCAATGATGACCACCTGATAGCGGAACGGGCAATGTCGGCTGCGTACATCATCAATGAACGGCGTGGATGGGTACAGCCGGAGAATATTTACGAGAAACGCAGACTGGAGATAGCTGACACTTGCATGGATGTACTCCGATCCTTGCCGGAATTCAGTTGGTCAGGCTATGAGGCCGGACTGAAAGCGCACGGCTACGTTATACACTTGCAAGAGGATGACAAGGGGAATGTACGAGGCTATTCTGTCCTGTCGGGCAACTCCAGTTATAAATCCTCCCTTCTCGGTAAAGGCCGACACCTCATGCCGTCAAAGATAGAAGCGACATGGGCAAGGCTTCATGGAGAGCGGAAATCTTCGCTAATCCCAAATTCCGAACAGGGAATACGGCCAGCTATCGTTTCGACTGAGATGTCACAGACCAACCATCTGGCCCCAGTTATCAAGCACTACGACATTTCCACAGATGAATACCACCATTACCATGTGGCCATATCGGAAGAAGCGGACGAAATCATCCGCAAGGAATGTTCCGTGCCGGATGACAATTCCTTTGCGACCATTGAAGATGTACAGAAAACCGCCTTGCTCCTTTTTGCCGAATACCTTGACGGTGCAACGAGCATGGCTGCATCCAGTGGCGGCGGAGGTTCCGACATGAGCGGATGGGGAAAAGATAAAGATGAGGACGAACGTGAATGGGCAAGGCGATGTGCTCAAATGGCTAATCACTTTTGCAAGCGCAGGAGAGGTTTACACAGATAATTGTTTCACTTAAAATCAATGAAGTATGGGAATTGGAAAAGGGAAATCCGACAAGATAAACATTGACGGCCTCATAGAAAGTACCAATAATGAGAGTAAGATCTTGCAGGTAGAACGCAGCTTTACTGAAAACATAGCGGAACTGAAACAGACAACCGCTGTGCTCAATGCCGCTATTGACCGTATGGAAAGCATCGTTTCAAAATTCAACTCATCTGCTCAAGAAATGCAGATGAAGAAAATCGATGCACAAGTACATCCTCAAACCCTAAAATCTTTGAACAACATTTGTATGAACTTTGTTGTGGAAGTCGGTCGGCAACTTATGGCTCATCGTAACAAACAACTTGAACTGCAAAAGGAACATGAAAAACGGATAGCTTGTATGCTTGAAAAAAGTAAAGGAATATGGCTTTCGGACAAGTGGGTTAAAATCCTGTTTGTCTGCTTCCTTTTGTACAATGTCCTTGTCATATTCTATGTGCATATCAAGACATAAAAATCCTATACTCCATTTTGATAAATGATAATTTA
>ENA-OWOU01000150-OWOU01000150.1-gut-metagenome-genome-assembly--contig:-NODE-150-length-51513-cov-11.247550_pt1 | contig 51513 bp, 38 predicted proteins | sample MGYA00248248_ERZ651801 | MGnify/ENA primary metagenome ERZ651801 (study PRJEB26908, sample SAMEA4031710) | gut metagenome | biome: gut; feature: normal infant; material: stool | place: China | collected... | reverse complement strand
AATATCAATTTGTCTGCCATGCCCCTTGCTTGTTCCTTGACAACCGAATATACGCTGTTACAGGTACTTCATTCTGTGTTCCGAGCGGCAGATGGGGCGGCGCGGTGACAGGCAGCCTAAGGAGGTGATGAATCCAGGCTGTCCGAGCGATAAACGCAACCTACGAAACCGGCTGTGGCAGGCCGGACGCGATAACGACGCAGATCATAATGGTACTTCTTCACAGCTTCCTAAAGACTTGGGGAGAGTTCCTGCGGCGTTTGCTTGCTCTGGCAAAGCGGCGGCGTATGTGGGACTATGATGCGGTGACGCTACCCGCAGCCTGTAACAGCCCCGTCCTTATAACAGAAGGACTTGCCGGGGTGCGTGGCAAATACGGCAGTAAAATCGAAATCAGATATAATGGGCCGGATTTATGTGTGTAACAACCGTAGATCCGACCTATTCATGTGGTTTTGATAACACAGTTTTCAGAAGGGAGTTGATACTATGGAAATGAACACCATTGTCAGTGAAGTGGGTACGCTGGTAGACATTCGGGATGTTTCTGTCAACAAAGAACTTTCCCATGATGAACGGATTGCAGAATTTGTTCAGCAGATAAAAAATCCATACCATTTTAAGTGTGGCCGTTTTACTGTACAGGCCAGCTTTTCTGCTGAAGGTGCTACCCTGGAAGAATGTATCAAGGGTATTTTACGATAGGCGCAATTTTAAGAAAGGGGCTGACTTTTCCGTAAAAGCATGGTAGAATAAGAATCGGAAAAGGAATTGAATATGGCATAACCACACTTCTTGAATTGCGGGGATTTTTCTGTGCAACGAAAGGAGTGTTTTTTTATGCAGGTTTACAAAGCGATTAAGTACATCCGTCTTTCTTATACGGATGACAAAACAGTAGAAAGTGACAGCGTTGCCAATCAGCGGCGCCTGATTGATGATTACATAGCCCGACACCCGGAAATTGAGGTTGTGGCAGAAAAAATTGACGATGGTTATAGTGGCGTTTTATTTGATCGCCCGGCATTTCAGGAAATGATGCGGATGATCGAACAAGGCGAAGCTAACTGCGTGATTGTCAAAGACCTCTCCCGCTTAGGTCGTGAGTACATAGAAACAGGCCGTTATATGCGCAGGGTATTTCCAGCCTATGGAGTGCGTTTTATCGCAATTAACGATAATGTGGACACGGAAAATGACGCTGCCGATGATCTCACGGTTTCTGTCAAAAACATTATGAATGAGGCTTACTGTCGAGATATTTCCGTTAAGACACGGAGTGCCCTGGAAGTAAAACGGCGCAGCGGGGATTTTGTAGGTGCTTTTACCATCTATGGTTATGTGAAAGTCGGCGATAAACACAAGAGCCTGGAAGTAGACGAATATGCTGCCAATGTTGTGCGGGATATTTTCAGAAAACGGCTGGAAGGATTCAGCGCTTCCCATATAGCGGATGAACTGAACCGATTAGGAATTCTTTCACCTTTGGCGTATAAGCGCAATCACGGAATGCCTCATGCAAAAGGTGGCTATACAGACCGAAAGGATTGCAAATGGTCTGCAACTACAATCATCCGTATTTTGCAGGATGAAACTTACACCGGAACACTGGTCCAAGGCAAACAGACAACGCCCCATTTCAAATTAAAAGAGCGTGAGGACAAACCTTCTTCGGAATGGATTCGTGTGGAGGGAACCCATGAAGCGATCATACAAAAGCACGATTTTGATCTGGTGCAACGGCTCCGCAGGATTGACACAAGGACTTCTCCCAAATCGGATAAGGTTTACCTTTTTTCCGGTATTTTGATCTGCGGCTGCTGTGGCTGCCGTATGACCCGCAAGACGAACCGCTATAAAGATAAAGAGTATCACTATTATTACTGCCCGACCGGCAAAAAGAATGGCTGCACATCGTCGGTCATGCTGAAAGAGTCGGATCTGATTGAATGTGTGCAGGACAGTTTGAAAGGACATATTGAAAATGTTGCTTCTCTGGATGCCCTGCTGTCCAGTATCAGTCAGGAACGGATCAACCGGGAATTGGCACAGGAATATGCCGCACAGATCAGAGTAAATGAAAAGCGTGTAGCACAGACCGAGGGCTTTAAGGCAAAACTCTATGAAAATCTGGTGAGTGGAATTCTGACAAAGGAAGAATTTCTCTCTTATAAGCGAAAATACAATGCAGATATTGAACTGTTCCAAAAGGCAATCGCTGAATGGAACGATAAACTTACAGATGTATTGGAAAACCGAAGCGAACGAAATCGTTGGATCAACCATTTTATGAGATTTTCTACTATGGAGGATATTGACCGCCGGGCAGTCATGCAGCTTATCCGAAGCATACGGGTAATGGGTAAAGATGAACTGCATATTGAATTTAATTACCAAGATGAATATCAGAAAGCAATCTCTTTGGCGGAACAGATTGCTACAAAAAATGAAGAAAGGATGGTGGGCTAAATGGCAAGAAAAAGCAGAAAACAGACGGCGGCACCTATGCCGGCACCATCTTTATATGTACATGTGGCTCTGTATATCCGTCTTTCTGTGGAGGATAACAAAAAGCGGGGCTGCTCAGTAGAAAATCAAAAGTTGGTACTGAATGACTTTCTTTCAGATAAACCGGACTTCGTTGTGTATGATACCTATATCGACAACGGAGCGACAGGGACAAATTTTCACCGCCCTGGATTTCAGCAAATGCTATCTGATATTGAAGCAGGCCACATTAACTGTGTGATTGTTAAGGATCTTTCCCGATTAGGGCGAAATTCTATTGACACAGGTTATTATATCGAACAGTATTTCCATGCTCATAATGTTCGCTTCATTGCTGTTACGGATCAGTTTGACACAGCGGATTCCGGAAATCTTCATGGCGGTATCATGCTGCCTTTGAAAAATATGATCAATGAAGCCTATGCTCTGGACATTGGACGAAAAATCAAAGCACAAGCGCGGCAGGCTATGAAAGACGGCGACTATATTGGCGCACGGGCACCTTACGGTTACAGGAAAGACCCTGATAATTGCCATAAACTTCTGATTGATGAAAATACTGCCCCTGTGGTAAAACAGATTTTTGAATGGGCACATGAGCATGTGGCACTGAACCGGATTGTCCGCAACCTAAATGAGATGGGAATTCCGGCACCGAGCCATTATAAAAAGACCACTGGCGAGATTACCAGTCCGGGCCTGATCGGAAGCGGCAAATGGCAGACCCGTACAGTGATGAAAATCTTAGAAAGCGAAGTTTATACAGGCGATCTGGTTCAAGGAAAAACAAAGATTGTAGATCATCAGCAGGTCAAGGCTGGAGAAGATAATCTGATTATTGCAAAATGCACCCATGAACCGATCATCAGCCATGAATTGTTTCATGCAGTTCAGGAATACAGAAAACAGATCTGTGAAGAAAGCAAAGCAACTCCAAAACGTCCCTACACACCAAACATTTTCAAAGGTAAAGTGTTCTGTGCTGATTGTGGCAGAAACCTTCACAGGCAACGCGCCGAGCGCCGGAAAGGACCCGACACTTACTGGTTCCACTGCCTTACAAACAGCCGGGTAGAAAAAGATAGCTGCAAAGGTGCGATGATACAAGAGAAAGAACTGATTTCTACTGTTACGGCTATTCTTGAAAAAGAGCTGACAGTTGCGCTGGGAATGTCGCTGCCACTCTTTCAGTTGGAGGCAAGACAAAAACAGGAAAAAGATAAGCTGAAAATTCAGATGTCGGCCAAACGGCAGGAAATTGAAAAAATACGCCGGCTGATCCGTGGCCTATATGAAAATTTTGTGCAGGGTATTTTGACAAATGACGAATACTTTGAATTGAAAGCGGATTATGAACATGCTATCAATGCTCTGTCTGGTGAGATTGAAGTATTTGAAAAATCTATGGACTCTCTGGACAACCAGCTTGCCAGATACCGTGCAATGGAAAAGGATGCAAAAACACTGGCACAGGATCACGTACTGACTGCAGAACTGATCGAACGGCTCATTGAACGAATTGAGATAGACCACGAGCGGAATATTCATGTGACCTTCCGTTTCAAAAATGAATTTCAGGGAAAGGCGGTGGAACCGTGCGCAACTATGTGATTGCCCTTTATATCCGTCTTTCTGTGGAAGATTTCAAAACTGAAAGTTTGAGCATACCAAATCAAAAACTGATTCTTCGTGAAAAAGCTATGTCTCTGCCGGAATGGGATGACAGCGAGATTTTGGAATTTATTGACAATGGTCATACGGGGACAAACTTTGAGCGTCCGGCGGTGCAGGAACTTTTAACAATGGTTCAGGCCGAAAAAATCAACTGTATTATTGTAAAAGACCTTTCCCGATTTGGACGTAACAGCATTGAAACCGGCTATTTTATTGAGCGGGTATTTCCTCTTTATCACACCCGTTTTATTTCCGTCAGTGATGATTTTGACACAGCTAATTTCAAAGGTGATACCGGAGGGATTGATATTGCTTTCAAGTATCTTATCAGCGAGTGTTATAGCCGGGATATGTCCATGAAAACCAAAAGTGCAAAATACGCAAAGATGCGTCGTGGGGAATATCAGAGTGTCATCTGTCCTTACGGCTATCGCAAGAGTGCAGACGGACGTATGGAACCGGACGAGGATGTTGCCCCGAATGTGCAGATGATATTTCAATGGGCGTCTGAAGGCAACACCGCAGCCGAGATCACAAGAAAATTGTATGCCATGAATATCCCAACCCCTGGGGAATATCGCAAACTTAAAGGCAAGGCCTATTACAATGTTTCCCGAACAAACGGCGTTTGGAGTACATCAACGGTTCTGCGTATTTTAGAAGATCAAAGATATATCGGTACCTATGTAATTGGCAAGAGAAAGGTAAAAGAGATTGGCAGCCGACATACACAGTTAAAGGATGAAAGTGAGTGGTTCAAAATACCGAACCATCATCCGGCTATTGTAAGTGTGGATCTATTTGAAAAAGCCAATGCTTCAATTAAGCGTTTCTCTCTGTCAAATAAAAAGCCGCGTGATTATCTGCTCCGTGGTAAGGTGTTCTGCGGATGCTGCGATCATGCAATGTCTCTACGAAATGGTGCGTGGTTTTATTGCCGTCATTCCGAGGTGGCTGAAACGCTTCCTTGTCATGGTGTGCGCATAAAGATGGCAGATCTGGAGCAGGTTGTATTTGAAACAATTCGGGCTCAAATGTGTCCGGCATTGGGAATTGATAGCAATAAGGATAAATTGGATTTGCAGACAGTCCAGCAGGCCGAACATGAAGAAAAACTCCGTTCTATTCAAGACAGCAAGCGGCATCTTTATGAGCAGTATGCACTCGGAGAGATTGATTTGGAAACCTATCGAACACGAAAAGGGGTTTATGACACGGAACTGGTACAAGCCAAAAATGTTCATGCTGTCATTACTGCACAGACAAAGCAGATAAAAAGTGATTATGAGATTAAGCTGAAACAACAGGAAATTGTGCAGGAAGTCGGAAACGCCAACATGCTGACAAAAGCTCTGATTGACCGGCTTATCAACAAAGTTTACGTCTTTCCAGGAGATCGGATTGAGATTGAATATACAACACGGGATTTCTTAGAAACTAAGGAATCCGAAAAGGAGGTATAACCGTGAACACCCATTTGAAACAGCTATGGGCAGCTATGAAGCTGCCCGAAAAACTTCAAAAAAGTTATAAATTTTTTTGTCGTGGGCTTGACATACGGGTGCCTTAAATCATGCACCCTGATTTTCTTTACTCCGGCTTTTTCCATATTGTGCTTCATCTTATGCTGTACCGCTTCCTGCACGATAGGGAAAAGTCTTTCATTCTCCGGCATACCATAATGCCCTTCAATAAATTGCTTTATTTCCTGCTTCAAAAATTCCGGTATTTCTATTGTTCGCACAGATTGTTTTGTCTTTGGTTCTGTAATCACATCCTTTCGTTCTGTCCTATAGTACGTTTTTGTAATGCTGATTTGATTTCTTTCAAAGTTTATATCTGCCGGAGTTAATGCAAGTAGTTCTCCAATTCTGCATCCAGTCCAGAAAAGAATTTCAAAGATGAGATAATATCTTGTTCCCGGTTCTATAGTCTGAATAAACTGCTGATACTCCTCTGTTGTCCAGAAATCCAAGCTTCTGCTGTCCGAGTTTCCCATCCGCTTTACCTTCTTGCATGGATTCGTATGCAAATCGTAAATCCTTGAAGCATGAGTAAACAAGCTGGTTAGCTGATTTTGTATCATTCGCAGATATGATTCCGAAAAGCCTTTTGTCTGCATTTCATTCTGCCACTGAATAATCTGCGAAGCTGATATTTCACTCATCATTTGATTTCCAAAATACGGAATAATATGCTGTTCCATCATATAACGTTTGTTTTTCATGGTACGTTCTTTGAGTTCATTCTGTTTGTCCTCAAAATATACCTCCATAAATTCACTCAATTTCATATCCATACTTCGACTGCTATTGAGTTTTTTCTGTCGCTCATATTCCAGAGCTTCCTTTTTTGTGGAAAATCCTCTCTTTCTCCGTTTTTTCTTTTCGCCCTTTGCATTCGTTTCAAACCACTGGGCAGTCCATTTCTTCGTGTCTTTTTCTTTGTAAGCCATTCCTTTCTTCTCCTCTCTTAGTTCGCAGCCAGCTCGTATCCGAACATCTTTTTTGCCCAATATGCTCTTGGAATCCGTCCTGCCATTGTGATATATCCCTGCTCCGCAAGTTCCTTATTCATTGCCTTAACCAACTTGTAAGCATAGGACTTGGAACAATCCAGTTCCTTAGCCACATCATCCGCACTCATCATATATTGATAGTTCGCCATATATTCATCCTCCCTTCTCATTCTACAATTCCGTTACAACTCTTGTATTTTTGTTGTGTACGATTTTCGTAAATTCATATTATCACTGTCCGTAAATAATGTCAATACTTCGTAAATAATATTTTACGGTTTTCGTAATTCTAAAATTATGTAATTTTCACTTTTATGTTTTTCGTAAATGTGATATGATAACAATTGGATTTATGTTTTTCGTAATTACTTTGTCTATGAAAATAGGAGGTTACTTATGGGCGATGGAAAGAAATTAAAAGAGTACCTTGATGAAAAAGGTACAAATGTACGCAGAATTGCAAAAGAAACCGGCATTAGTGCCACCACGTTATACACGATTATTCAAAAAGATTCCAATATCCGCTTTGACTTTGCACTTCGTCTTGCCAATGCTTTAGATATTGATGTGAATGAGATATGCTCTGCAAGTCCTTTCTCTGGAGCTATTACCGAAGAAGAAATATATCCCACTCTCCCAGATGGATTGAATGGAGCCTTGGATGCAAGCAGAGTCAAAACCTACTTGAAAAACTCTCTCTATCCACTTATGTACCTATTCGGTAAAAATAGTATGCCGGATGTGGATAATCTTCTGACTTCTTTTTATCAGTTGGATGATGAAGCTAGGAAAGAAGTGGTTGAAACGATACAATTCAAACTACAATATCACAGAGATCCCGAACGGGCAGAACAGGTAAAACAGATTAAGGGATGGTAAGAAAAAAGCTCCGTTGAATAGCAAAATTCAACGGAGTTTTTCTTTTTGGCACCGTTTTGGCACCGCTCACACCCATCTTCATTATTATCGCATGTAAAAAGGGTTCCGGAGAAATCTCCGAAACCCTTGAATTTACTGAATAATATTTAATTACTCGATAACTGTAGCAACACGTCCAGATCCTACTGTACGTCCACCCTCACGGATAGCGAATGTAAGACCCTGCTCCATAGCTACTGGATGGATGAGCTCGATTGTCATCTCTACGTTATCACCAGGCATGCACATCTCTGTTCCTGCTGGAAGCTCGCAAACACCTGTTACGTCTGTTGTTCTGAAGTAGAACTGTGGACGATAGTTGTTGAAGAATGGAGTATGACGTCCACCCTCGTCCTTTGTAAGAACGTAAACCTGAGCTGTGAACTTACGGTGACATGTTACTGTACCAGGCTTAGCAAGAACCTGTCCACGAACGATCTGGTCACGGTTAATACCACGGAGAAGTGCTCCGATGTTATCACCAGCCTGAGCCTCGTCTAACTGCTTACGGAACATCTCGATTCCAGTAACAACAGTCTTCTGAACGTCCTCTTTAACACCAAGAATCTCTAACTCGTCGTTGAGGTGAAGTGTACCACGCTCTACTCTACCAGTTGCAACAGTACCACGACCTGTGATTGTGAATACGTCCTCTACTGGCATAAGGAATGGCTTATCTGTATCACGCTGTGGATCTGGGATATAAGAATCAACAGTATCCATAAGCTCCATGATCTTGTCTCCCCAAGGTCCCATTGGATCCTCAAGAGCCTTAAGAGCTGATCCCTGGATGATTGGGCAATCATTGAATCCATACTCCTCAAGCTGCTCTGTAACTTCCATCTCTACGAGCTCGATAAGCTCTGGGTCGTCAACCATATCACACTTGTTAAGGAATACGATGATGTAAGGAACACCTACCTGACGAGAAAGGAGGATGTGCTCCTTTGTCTGAGCCATAACACCATCAGTAGCAGCAACAACGAGGATAGCACCATCCATCTGAGCTGCACCAGTGATCATGTTCTTTACGTAGTCAGCATGTCCAGGACAGTCAACGTGTGCGTAATGTCTCTTTTCTGTCTCATACTCAACGTGAGCTGTAGAAATTGTGATTCCACGCTCTCTCTCCTCTGGAGCCTTATCAATGTTAGCGAAATCTGTAGCTGTGTTACCAGCGACACGAGCTGCTAATACTGCTGTAATAGCTGCTGTTAAAGTTGTTTTACCATGATCTACGTGACCGATGGTACCAATATTACAATGTGGTTTTGTTCTTTCAAATTTAGCCTTTGCCATTTTGAAACGTCCTCCTTAAACTTTTATGCCCCATGGGCTATTTTTATAATCTACCGACTGCTTTGATTATACGAAATAATCAAAGTTTTTTCAAGTAAATTTTATGGCAAATCCCCCTTTTTCAAGGGGAAATGCCTTTATTTTTGATTTTTATACCATATATAGTATATATTTCATCATTTGTACTATAAATTGTTTGCTAATTTGCAATTATTTTGCGTGGTTAGCAAGAACCTTGTCCTGTACATTCTTTGGAACCGGCTCATATCTGTCGAAGAACATTGAGTAGTTTCCACGTCCCTGTGTCTTAGAACGAAGGTCTGTAGAGTAACCGAACATCTCTGCAAGTGGTACATATGCATGTACAATCTTTCCACCGCCGAGATCGTCCATACCCTCGATACGTCCACGACGAGAGTTAACATCACCGATAACGTCTCCCATGTACTCCTCAGGCATTGTAACCTCTACCTTCATGATAGGCTCAAGTAATACAGGTGCAGCCTTTGCCATAGCCTCTTTGAAACACATAGATCCGGCAATGTGGAATGCCATCTCTGATGAATCGACCTCATGGTAAGATCCATCGTATACTGTTGCATGGATACCAACTACTGGGAATCCACCAAGAGAGCCGGCCTTTGTAGCCTCCTCGATACCTTCGCCGATTGATGGGATGTACTCCTTTGGAATAGCACCACCGACAACCTCTGAATCGAACTTGAAAAGTTCTTCTCCATTGGCATCCATTGGCTCGAAGCGAACCTTACAGTGTCCGTACTGTCCACGTCCACCTGACTGCTTAGCATATTTGTATTCCTGATCAACAGCCTTTGTAAATGTCTCCTTGTAAGCAACCTGAGGTGCACCAACGTTTGCCTCAACCTTGAACTCACGGAGAAGACGGTCAACGATGATCTCAAGGTGAAGCTCACCCATACCAGCGATGATTGTCTGACCTGTTTCCTGATCAGTATGAGCACGGAATGTAGGATCCTCCTCTGCAAGCTTTGCAAGAGCCTCACCTAACTTACCCTGTCCAGCTTTTGTCTTTGGCTCGATAGCGAGCTCGATAACTGGCTCTGGGAACTCCATAGACTCAAGGATAACCGGATGCTGCTCATCACAGATTGTATCACCTGTTGTTGTGAATTTAAATCCAACAGCAGCAGCGATATCACCTGAGTAAACCTCATCCAATTCCTGTCTCTTATTTGCATGCATCTGAAGAATACGTCCGATACGCTCTTTCTTATCCTTTGTTGCATTTAATACATAAGAACCTGCCTTACATTTTCCTGAGTAAACACGGAAGAATGCAAGCTTTCCTACGAATGGATCTGCCATGATCTTGAATGCAAGTGCTGAGAATGGCTCATCATCTGATGAATGTCTCTCAATCTCATTTCCCTCAAGATCTGTTCCCTTGATTGAAGGGATATCTGTAGGAGCTGGCATATACTCAACAATAGCGTCAAGTAACTTCTGTACACCCTTGTTACGGTATGCAGAACCACAACATACAGGTACTGCTGTACACTCACATGTTGCTTTACGAAGAACCTTCTTCATATCCTCTACAGATGGCTCCTCACCCTCAAGATACTGCATCATGAGATCGTCATCTAACTCACAGATTTTCTCAATAAGCTCTGTACGGTACTCTGCAGCCTGATCAGCCATATCTCCAAGATCATCAGTAACTGTGATATCGTCACCCTTCTCATCATTGTAGATATATGCCTTCATCTCGAAAAGGTCGATAATTCCTTTGAAATCGTCCTCTTTACCGATTGGTAACTGAAGTACGATAGCATTTTTTCCTAATCTTGTACGGATCTGGTCAACAGCTCCGTAGAAGTTTGCACCTAAGATATCCATCTTATTGATGAATGCCATACGAGGTACATTGTATGTGTCAGCCTGACGCCAAACGTTCTCTGACTGAGGCTCAACACCACCCTTTGCACAGAACACACCAACTGCGCCATCAAGTACACGGAGTGAACGCTCAACTTCTACTGTGAAGTCAACGTGGCCCGGTGTGTCGATGATGTTGATACGATGCTCAAGTGCTCCTGGCTTTGGTTTAGTGAACTCTTCAAGTGTCCAGTGACATGTTGTAGCGGCAGAAGTAATTGTAATACCTCTTTCCTGCTCCTGCTCCATCCAGTCCATGGTAGCAGTACCTTCATGAGTATCACCGATTTTATAGTTAATACCAGTATAATAAAGAATACGCTCTGTCAGTGTTGTTTTACCAGCATCGATATGAGCCATGATTCCAATATTTCTGGTTCTCTCAAGTGGATATTCTCTTCCAGCCAAGGTTTTTTCCTCCTATATTTAGTGTCCTATGCACAACCGGACTCTGTTACAAATCCGGTCCGCTGCATGAATCAAAAGCAAAGCTGTAAGCTTCTTACAGAAACTAGAATCTGTAATGTGCGAATGCCTTGTTTGCCTCTGCCATCTTGTGCATATCTTCTTTTCTCTTAACAGATGCGCCTGTGTTGTTAGCTGCATCCATGATCTCGTTAGCTAATCTCTCAGCCTGAGTTTTCTCTCCTCTGGCACGTGAGAATGCTGTTAACCAACGAAGGCCTAAAGCCTGACGACGATCAGGGCGAACCTCGATTGGTACCTGATATGTGGCACCACCGATACGTCTTGCTTTTACTTCGAGAGCTGGCATCACATTGTTCATAGCCTCTTCGAATACTTCAAGAGCTGGTCTTCCTGTCTTCTCTTCTACTGTAGCAAATGCTCCGTATACAATCTTCTGAGCTACGCCTTTCTTACCGTCTAACATAATGCTGTTAACAAGCTTTGTAACTACTTTGCTGTTGTACATTGGATCTGCTAATACGTCTCTTTTCTGAGTATGTCCTTTACGTGGCACGTTACTTCCCTCCTTAATCATGATATTTGTGGATTAATTCATCGGTACTCACATGTGTCTCTCTAATGTGTTCGTGCGGAATTGTATTCATAAAGTGAAATCCTGCATCTGCAGGTCTAATCCCAACACTAACCTACTTTAGTTCTGTTTGTGATACACAATGTTGCTAAATTATTTAGCAGCTTTTGGTCTCTTTGCGCCGTACTTAGAGCGGGCCTGTTTTCTGTTTGCAACACCTGCAGTATCTAATGTACCACGGATGATATGGTAACGTGTACCTGGTAAATCCTTAACACGGCCACCACGAATCAGAACAACGCTATGCTCCTGTAAGTTGTGTCCCTCACCAGGAATGTATGAAGTTACTTCGATTCCGTTTGAAAGACGAACTCTGGCGATCTTTCTAAGAGCTGAGTTAGGCTTCTTAGGAGTAGCTGTCTTAACAGCTGTACATACACCACGCTTCTGTGGAGAAGAAGTGTTGATTGGCTTCTTCTGGAGAGAGTTAAAGCTTCTCTGAAGAGCTGGTGCTGTAGACTTCTTTACAGATGTCTGACGTCCTTTTCTTACTAACTGGTTAAATGTTGGCATTATTTTCACCTCCTGTTTTATTTTAAGCAGTGCAATCTTATGCACGCTAAAATATTATACAAATCCTTGTCTGTTTTGTCAAGGCCAATTTTGTTTTCAATATAATACAAGAAAGAAGTCCGGTTTCCCGGACTTCTTTGTTTTTGGTTTGTAACAGCTTCTGCAGCTTAAGTACAAACATCAGTAATTATTCTTCATCAACTGATTCAGCATCTGTATCAATGACTCCGACTGCCTCTTCCTCTGCGAAATCCGCAAAATCATCATCATCAAAATCAAGTGTATCGTCATCGTTTACATCGCTGTCAAGCTTGATATTACGATAAATCTTCATACCTGTTCCTGCCGGGATGAGCTTACCGATGATTACGTTTTCCTTCATACCGATAAGCGGATCAACCTTGCCCTTGATTGCTGCCTCAGTAAGAACCTTTGTGGTCTCCTGGAATGAAGCTGCTGACAGGAATGAGTTGGTTGCAAGAGATGCCTTTGTGATTCCAAGTAATACCTGTGAGCCAACTGCAAGCTCCTTGCCCTCTTCCTCAAGCTTCTCGTTGAGCTCTAAGAAGTCAAGGGCATCAACCATGCTGCCCGGAAGTAAATCTGAATCTCCCGGCTCCTCTACACGGATCTTCTGTAAGCACTGACGAACTATAACCTCAACATGCTTATCGTTAATCTCAACACCCTGTAAACGGTAAACACGCTGTACCTCACGGAGCATGTAATCCTGAACCGCACGAACGCCCTTAATCTTGAGGATATCGTGTGGATTTACAGAACCCTCTGTAAGCTCGTCGCCGGCCTCAAGCTCCTGTCCGTCTACAACCTTGATACGTGAGCCGTAAGGAATGAGGTAAGCCTTTGTCTCACCTGTCTCGTTGTTTGTAACGATAACCTCACGCTTCTTCTTTGTATCCTTGATTGTGGCAGTTCCGCCGAACTCTGTGATAATAGCGAGTCCCTTAGGCTTACGTGCCTCGAAAATCTCCTCTACTCGAGGAAGACCCTGTGTGATATCTCCACCGGCAACACCACCTGTATGGAAGGTTCTCATGGTAAGCTGTGTACCAGGCTCACCGATTGACTGTGCTGCGATGATACCGATTGCTTCACCAACCTGTACTGCCTGACCTGTTGCAAGGTTTGAACCGTAACACTTAGCACATACTCCCATGTGTGAACGGCAGGTAAGCACTGTACGGATCTTAACCTGTGTGATTGGATTACCGTTCTCATCAACACCCTCTGCCATAACCTTTGCTGCACGCTTTGGTGTAATCATATGGTTGGCCTTAACGATTACATTGCCATCCTTATCGCAGATTGTGTTGCAAGAGAAACGACCTGTAATTCTCTCCTGAAGGCTCTCGATTTCCTCTCGACCCTCCATGAATGCCTTTACAACCATTCCCGGAATCTCACGTCCTGTGCCTGCACAGCAGTCTGTCTCACGAACGATCATATGCTGTGAAACATCTACGAGACGTCTTGTAAGGTATCCTGAATCAGCTGTACGAAGCGCTGTATCTGAAAGTCCCTTACGAGCTCCATGTGCTGACATGAAGTACTCGAGTACGTCAAGACCCTCACGGAAGCATGACTTGATAGGAAGCTCGATTGTACGACCTGTTGTATCAGCCATGAGTCCTCGCATACCTGCAAGCTGTTTAATCTGCTTATCAGATCCACGGGCTCCGGAATCTGCCATCATGAAGATGTTGTTGTACTTATCAAGACCTGTAAGAAGTGCCTTTGTAAGGGCATCATCTGTATCCTTCCATGTCTCGATAACCTCTTTGTAACGCTCCTCATCAGTGATAAGTCCACGCTTGTACTGTCTTGTAATCTTATCTACAGTGTCCTGTGCATCAGCGATCATCTGTGGCTTCTGTGGTGGCACTGTCATATCTGAAATTGAAACTGTCATGGCAGCCTGGGTTGAATACTTGTATCCCATAGCCTTGACATTATCAAGAACCTCTGCTGTTGTTGTAGCTCCGTGTGTGTTGATAACCTTCTCAAGGATCTGCTTGATCTGTTTCTTACCAACGTGGAACTCAACCTCAAACTTGAGTGCATTCTCAGCCTTTGATCTATCTATAAAACCAAGATCCTGTGGAATGTTCTCATTGAATATCAAAAGTCCTACTGTTGTCTCTGTAAAACCTGAAACCTCTGTGCCGTCAGGAAGCTTTACTGTACGGTGTACAAAGATATTCTGGTGAAGAGTAATCTCCTTGTTCTCGTAAGCGAGCATTGCAAGATTAACACTTCCATAGTAACGGCCGAGAAGATCTATCGGTCTGCAAAGCACACGACGGTTTCCGTCTGTGACATCCTCAAACCAGATGAGGTCATATAAGCCAAGCTCAGCCTTTCCTGTATTTTCATCAGGAGTTGTGAGCTTTCTAAGCTCCTCAATATCATTGTATACGGTGTCTGATGACACCTGTGCAACCATCTTTGGATCATCCTTGTAATCAGCGAGCTTTCTCATTGTGAGGTAGTAAACTCCAAGGATCATATCCTGTGAAGGAACGGCTACAAGTCCACCATCGGAAGGCTTAAGCAGGTTGTTAGGTGACAGAAGCATGAATCTGCACTCAGCCTGTGCCTCAGCAGTCAGTGGAAGATGTACAGCCATCTGGTCTCCATCGAAGTCGGCGTTGAACGCTGTACATACGAGTGGATGAAGCTTGATTGCCTTACCCTCTACAAGGATTGGCTCGAAGGCCTGGATTCCAAGTCTGTGGAGTGTAGGAGCTCGGTTAAGCATAACCGGATGCTCTTTGATGACGTCCTCAAGGACATCCCATACCTCCGGCTGAAGTCTCTCAACCATCTTCTTTGCACTCTTTATATTGTGTGCGGTTCCGTTAGCGGCAAGCTCCTTCATAACGAATGGCTTGAAAAGCTCGATAGCCATCTCCTTTGGAAGACCACACTGATAAATCTTAAGCTTTGGCTCTACACAGATAACCGAACGTCCTGAGTAGTCAACTCGCTTTCCGAGAAGGTTCTGACGGAAACGTCCTCCCTTTCCCTTGAGCATGTCTGAAAGAGACTTAAGAGCTCTGTTTCCGGGACCGGTAACAGGACGTCCACGACGGCCGTTGTCGATAAGTGCATCGACAGCCTCCTGAAGCATACGTTTCTCGTTACGAACGATGATATCCGGTGCTCCAAGATCAAGAAGTCTTCTAAGACGGTTGTTACGGTTGATGATTCGTCTGTAAAGGTCGTTAAGATCACTTGTTGCGAAACGTCCTCCATCGAGCTGAACCATTGGACGGAGATCCGGTGGAATAACAGGAATAACTGTCATAATCATCCACTCAGGCTTATTTCCTGACTCACGGAAAGCCTCTACAACCTCAAGTCTCTTGATGATACGCGCACGCTTCTGGCCTGTAGCATTCTCAAGCTCAGCCTTAAGCTCTGCCGAATCCTTCTCAAGATCGATTGCTGCTAAAAGCTCATGGATAGACTCAGCACCCATTCCTACACGGAATGCTGAGCGGCCATAAGTATCGCATGCCTCCTGGTACTCTGACTCGTTGAGAATCTGCTTGTATGCAAGCTTTGTCTCACCCGGGTCAAGCACAATATATGAAGCAAAGTACAGTACTCTCTCAAGTACACGTGGAGATAAGTCAAGGATGAGTCCCATACGTGATGGGATACCCTTGAAATACCAGATATGAGATACAGGAGCAGCAAGCTCGATGTGTCCCATACGCTCTCTACGAACGCTTGACTTTGTGATTTCTACGCCACATCGGTCGCAGACAACACCCTTATAACGTATCTTCTTGTATTTACCACAATGACACTCCCAGTCCTTCGTTGGTCCGAAAATCTTCTCGCAGAAAAGACCGTCTTTTTCAGGCTTTAATGTTCTATAGTTAATAGTCTCAGGCTTTTTAACCTCGCCATGTGACCACTCTCTGATCTTTTCAGGAGATGCTAATCCAATCTGAATCGCATCAAACTGCATTGCCTGATTATTTTCTATATTATTTGTTTCTGGCATTTTGGCACTCCCTTCTAATTATTCTTCGTCATCAAGAACTTCATCAGCAAAAATATCGTCATCCGCTGTCTCAGGAGACTCTTCCTCTTCTATGTCAACAAGCTCTTCGTTGTCATCAAATTCTTTCTTTGAGAAACCATGCTCTGCGAATGACTCACTGTCCTCGAATGCATAGTCCTTATCGTTTCCGATAATTGAGTTGATATCTGTATTACCGTACTCACTTGTCTCGATAAGCTCAACCTCCTCTCTGTTCTCATCAAGTACCTTGACATCCAGACCAAGTGCCTGAAGCTCTTTGAGAAGTACCTTGAATGACTCTGGAATACCAGGCTCAGGGATATTCTCACCCTTGATGATAGCCTCGTAGGTCTTGACACGGCCAACAACATCATCGGACTTCATTGTAAGGATCTCCTGGAGTGTATATGCAGCACCATATGCCTCAAGAGCCCAAACCTCCATCTCTCCGAAACGCTGTCCACCGAACTGTGCCTTACCACCGAGTGGCTGCTGTGTAACTAATGAGTAAGGACCTGTTGAACGTGCATGGATCTTATCGTCAACAAGATGATGCAGCTTAAGGTAATGCATGTGTCCGATAGTTGTCTTTCCATCGAAGCACTCACCTGTTCTACCATCACGAAGCTGTACCTTTCCATCCTTTGAAATCGGAACGCCCTTCCATAAGCTTCTGTGAGCTCTGTTTGTTGAAAGGTATTCCATAACGTCCTCACGGAGTGTATCAACATATTTATCATAGAAGATTTCAGCATCTGCGCTCCAGTATGGATGCTCAGCCTGTAAATCCTTTTCAAGCTCTTCCTTATCGAACGGAAGATTTACGTAATCATTTGCAAGCTCAAGTGTATCCTCGATATCTACCTCGTTTGCTCCGTCAAATACAGGAGTTGAGATATTGAAGCCAAGTGCCTTTGCAGCGAGACTCAGGTGAATCTCAAGGACCTGACCGATGTTCATTCGTGAAGGAACACCGAGTGGGTTAAGTACGATATCCAGTGGACGTCCGTTTGGAAGGAATGGCATATCCTCAACAGGAAGCACACGGGAAACGACACCCTTGTTACCGTGACGTCCGGCCATCTTATCACCGACAGAAATCTTTCTCTTCTGTGCAATGTAGATACGTACTGACTGATTTACTCCCGGAGAAAGCTCATCGCCGTTCTCTCTTGTAAATACCTTGGCATCAACAATGATACCGTAAGCACCATGAGGTACCTTAAGTGATGTATCACGAACCTCTCTTGCCTTCTCACCGAAGATGGCACGAAGAAGTCTCTCCTCTGCTGTAAGCTCTGTCTCACCCTTTGGTGTAACCTTTCCTACAAGGATATCACCGGCACGAACCTCTGCACCTACACGGATGATACCTCTCTCATCAAGGTCCTTGAGTGCGTCGTCGCCGACACCAGGGACATCACGTGTAATCTCCTCAGGTCCGAGCTTTGTATCACGTGACTCTACCTCATATTCCTCGATATGAACTGATGTATACACATCATACTCTACGAGACGCTCTGAAAGAAGAACGGCATCCTCGTAGTTGTATCCTTCCCATGTCATGAATCCGATAAGCGGGTTCTTTCCAAGAGCAAGCTCTCCCTGACTTGTTGAAGGACCGTCTGCGATAACATCGCCTGCCTTAACCTTGTCACCCTTAAATACGATAGGTCTCTGGTTGTAGCAGTTTGACTGGTTAGAACGAGAGAACTTTGTAAGGATATACTCTCTCTTGTTTCCGTCAGTCTCTTTTATGATAATGCGGTTTGACTCTGAAGATAATACCTCTCCGTCTGCCTTTGCAACTACGCAGACACCTGAGTCAACTGCGGCCTTTGTCTCAATACCTGTACCAACTACAGGAGCCTCTGTGGTCAGAAGCGGAACGGCCTGACGCTGCATGTTTGATCCCATGAGGGCACGTGTAGGGTCATCGTTCTGCAAGAACGGAATCAGCGCTGTAGCTACTGAGAATACCATCTTTGGAGATACATCCATATAATCAAATGCTGACTTATCGTACTCCTGAGTTTCCTCTCTGTAACGACCTGAAACTGAGTTACGTATGAAATGTCCTTCGGCATCAAGCTTCTCATTAGCCTGTGCTACGTGGTAGTTGTCCTCCTCGTCGGCTGTCATGTATACAACCTCTTCTGTGACTACCGGGTTCTTAGGATCAGTCTTGTCAATCTTACGGTATGGAGCCTCTACGAAGCCATACTCATTGATTCTCGCATAGCATGCAAGTGAGTTGATAAGACCGATGTTTGGTCCCTCAGGAGTCTCTACAGGACACATACGGCCGTAGTGAGTGTAATGTACATCTCGAACCTCGAATCCGGCACGGTCTCTTGAAAGACCACCAGGTCCAAGTGCTGATAAACGTCTCTTGTGAGTAAGCTCTCCAAGAGGGTTGTTCTGATCCATGAACTGTGAAAGCTGTGAAGAACCGAAGAATTCTTTAACAGCGGCAGTTACAGGCTTTATATTGATAAGTGACTGAGGTGAAATTCCCTCTAAGTCCTGTGTAGTCATTCTTTCACGAACAACACGCTCCAGTCTTGAGAGACCGATACGGTACTGGTTCTGTAACAGCTCTCCAACCGCACGGATACGTCTGTTTCCAAGATGATCGATATCGTCATCTGTTCCTGCGCCCCACTCTAAGTGCATATTGTAGTTGATAGTTGCGAAGATATCCTCTTTAGTAATATGCTTTGGAATAAGGTCAGATATATCTCTCTTTATAGCCTCGATTCTGTCCTCAAGGGAATCATACTCCTCGAGAATCTGAGCGAGTACCGGATAGTAAACAAGCTCAGTAACACCGATAGACTTAGGATCCTCAAGCTCAGGAATCCAGCTTCTGATGTCAACCATCATAGAAGAAAGAATCTTGACATTTCTTGTCTCTGTCTGAATCCATAAAGCAGGAACAGCAGCGTTCTGGATCTGTGTAGCAAGCGCACGGTCAACAACAGTACCTGCCTCAGCGATAACCTCACCTGTAGAAGGATCCACTACGTCCTCAGCTAAAACCTGTCCACTGATACGGTTCTTTAAAGCAAGCTTCTTATTAAACTTATAACGTCCTACCTTGGCAAGGTCATATCTTCTAGGATCGAAGAACATTGCTGTGATAAGGCTCTCTGCACTCTCAACTGAAAGTGGCTCGCCCGGACGAATCTTCTTATATAACTCTAATAAACCAGCCTCATAGCTTCCCTGTGGCTCACGCTCTGTGATTGCAGGGTCCTTGCTGAATGATGCCTGGATCTTTGGCTCATCTCCGAACATATCGAGAATAGCCTGGTTTGTACCTACTCCAAGTGCACGTAAAAGTACTGTGATAGGTACCTTACGTGTTCTGTCTACTCTTACATAAAAAACGTCGTTAGAGTCTGTCTCATACTCAAGCCATGCACCACGGTTTGGAATAACAGTACAAGAATACAGGGTCTTTCCGAGCTTATCATGAGCAATTCCGTAATAAATACCAGGAGAACGAACTAACTGACTGACAATAACTCGCTCTGCACCGTTGATTACGAATGTACCGGTCTCTGTCATTAAAGGCAGATCACCCATGAAAATTTCATGCTCATTAATCTCATCTGTCTCTTTGTTGTGAAGTCTGACTTTAACCTTTAAAGGAGCTGCGTATGTTGCATCTCTTTCCTTGCACTCAGGAATTGTATACTTTACATCATCTTCGCATAATGTAAAATCTACAAAATCAAGACTAAGCTTTCCGCTGTAATCTGTGATTGGAGAGATATCCGCAAAAGCTTCCTTGAGACCTTCGTCTAAGAACCACTGATAAGAATCCTTCTGGACCTCAATCAGATTTGGCATCTGCAGAACCTCTTTTTGTCTTGAGTAACTCATACGCATGCTTTTTCCGGATGTGACCGGACGTATTCTGTTTTTCTCCATTGACGTTTCACCTCTCGTTTTTATTTTAATCTAGCAAGTATCTAGATAATGATTCAAAAACCACCCCAGTTACTATATCTTGTGGTTTTTCTCTTGTGCACATATTTGTGAATGCATTTTAGTGTAATTTACCTATTGACAAATTTGCATCATTTAAAAAATTGCATAAAAATGCCACTGCACCACAATAGTGCAACGTATACTATACAACAAATCACCGACAATTGCAAGTACTTTTTTATTTTTTTCACTGTCGCGCAATAATTTTCATCGCCGTCGGATAGGCTACGAGCGGAGGTCCCAAAAATGCTCAGGCATTTTCGGGACGCGCTCCGACTGTCGCGCAATAAAAACATAAAAAAGAGCCAAGGTGCAAATAGAATTTGCCCTTGGCTCTTTTTTATGTTTTTACTCCGCTCGTAGCCTATCCGACTATTTAAGTGTAACCTTAGCACCCTCTGCCTCAAGTTTAGCCTTAGCATCCTCTGCTGAAGCCTTGTCAAGCTGCTCTTTGATAACCTTTGGTGCGCCATCAACAGCGTCCTTAGCCTCTTTAAGTCCAAGACCTGTGATCTCACGAACAACCTTGATAACCTTAACCTTGTTTGGTCCAACCTCTGTAAGCTCTACGTCGAACTCAGTCTTCTCCTCAGCTGCTGCTCCGTCAGCTCCTGCTGCTGCAACTACAACACCTGCTGCTGCAGAAACACCGAACTCTTCTTCACAAGCTTTTACTAAATCATTTAACTCTAATACGCTTAACTCTTTGATAGCATCAATAAACTCTGCTGTTGTTAACTTTGCCATTATAATTTCCTCCATTTAAAAATTTAATTATGATAATAAGGTTCAAATATAATATTTGAATTATTCTGCTGCTGGAGCTTCCTCTGCAGCATCCTCTGCTGGTGCTGCCTCTACGGCTGCATCTGCAGCGCCACCCTGCTCTGCGATCTGATTGAGTACACGAGCAAGATTTGTGATAGGTGACTGAATGCTTCCAAGTAATTTTCCAAGAAGCTCATCTCTGCTAGGTACAGCGGCGATTGCCTTCATACCCTCAGCATCATAAAATGTTCCCTCAACTACACCTGCTTTAATCTCTAAAGCCGGAGCTGTTTTAGCGAACTTAGCTAAGATTCTAGCTGGTGCTGTTGCATCCTCTGCTGATACAGCGAATGCGCTTGGTCCTTCAAGGACATCCTTTAATCCCTCGAACTCTGTTCCCTGGATTGCACGGTTTACTAAAGTATTCTTGTATACCTTGTAAGTTACACCGGCTTCTCTTAACTGTTTACGTAACTGAGTATCCTCTGCTACTGTGAGTCCTAAGTAATCAACAACTACTACTGACTGTGCACCATTGATAACACCGGAAATCTCATCTACGATTGGCTGTTTAAGTTCTACCTTTGCCACGATTCATTTACCTCCTTTTAGATTTTCGCATAAAAGACATGAGGTATTTGATTTATTAATCAAAGAAACCCTCCTGCCTGTCGACAGAAGGGTACAAGTCAAAATTCAAGATAAATCTCGAAAATTCCCTCGGTAGGTTCTACGTTTACGCCTTGCGGCACCTACTGTCTTCGGCAATATGCATTGCAATTATATCAAACTATATTACGGATGTCAATTACTTTCCGCAAAACTTTTGCTTGGCGTTTGATAGGTCTTGTAAATTGTTTTACTGTAACTGTTTAACTATCTTACTGTGTAATCTTAACCACGTTTAACTTAACGCCAGGTCCCATTGTAGATGTAAGAGTTGCGCTCTTAATGTACTGACCCTTTAAGCTAGCAGGTTTTGCTTTATTAATTGCACCCATAAGAGACTGGAAGTTGTCGTTTAACTGCTCGTCTGTGAAAGATGCTTTTCCAACTGGCACATGGATAATGTTTGTCTTGTCCAATCTGTACTCAATCTTACCGGCTTTGATATCGTTAACAGCTTTTGTTACATCCATAGTAACTGTTCCTGCCTTTGGGTTTGGCATTAAGCCCTTTGGTCCAAGGACACGTCCTAAACGACCAACAACACCCATCATATCAGGTGTAGCAACTACAACGTCGAAGTCTAACCATCCCTCGTTCTGGATCTTTGGAATTAACTCCTCGCCTCCAACGAAGTCAGCTCCTGCTGCCTGTGCCTCGTCAACCTTAGTTCCCTTAGCGAAAACTAAAACCTTAACTGTTTTTCCTGTTCCGTGTGGTAATACAACCGCACCACGGATCTGCTGCTCTGCGTGACGTCCGTCGCAGCCTGTTCTAAGATGAAGCTCGATTGTCTCGTCAAATTTAGCTGTAGCATTTTTCTTTACGATAGAGATAGCGTCAGCAACATCGTACTGCTCTTTCTTATCAAATGCCTTAACAGCGTCTTGATACTTCTTTCCTCTTTTCATGAAAAAATAACCTCCTGGTGGTAATATCGGGAGAGGGCCCTCCCACATTTACGTTTCTTTGTTATTCTAATTTAATTTAGGTTACATAAATTTGTAACTTCTTTAGGGGTATGTTGGTTTCGCTAAGTGTTAGTCAACCACTTCAACACCCATTGATCTTGCTGTACCAGCGATCATGCTCATTGCAGACTCAAGTGAAGCTGCGTTTAAGTCAGGCATCTTAAGCTCAGCGATTTCCTGAACCTGTGCCTTTGTGATCTTAGCAACCTTCTTCTTGTTTGGCTCGCCTGAACCAGACTGAATCTTGCAAGCTTTCTTGATTAATACCGGAGCAGGTGGAGTCTTAGTAATGAAACTGAAACTTCTGTCTGCATATACAGTAATAACTACAGGGATAATTAAGTCGCCCTGATCGGCTGTCTTTGCATTAAACTGCTTTGTGAACTCTACGATGTTTACACCGTGCTGTCCAAGTGCAGGTCCAACTGGAGGAGCTGGAGTTGCCTTTCCAGCAGGGATCTGCAATTTAATGTATCCTTCTACTTTCTTTGCCATTTGGAATTGCCTCCTTAATTTGTTTTCTTAACATCTGCGAAACTTACTTCTACCGGTGTCTCGCGACCGAACAGCTCTACATTAATTGTAACTGTCTGCTTGTGATAATTCATAGCTGTGATAACACCGACTGTATCCTTCCAGACACCGCCGATAACGACTATCATGTCACCCTCAGCAAAATCAACTACCACGTTTTCCGTCTTAATACCCAAAGGTCTCATCTCGGCTTCTGTGAGAGGAACCGGTTTGCTTCCCGGACCTACAAATCCAGTTACGCCTCTGGTATTTCGTACAACGTACCATGTATCATCATTCATAATCATATGAATAAGAACATAGCCTGGAAACATCTTCTTGGAAACCTGTTTACGAACACCGTTCTTCACCTCTGTGACGTCCTCCAATGGAACACGTACTTCAAGGATCTGGTCCTCAAGATGTCTGTTTTCGATTGTTTTGTCAATATTAGCTTTGACTTTGTTTTCATAACCTGAATAGGTATGAACTACATACCAGTTCGCTTCTGTCATAATCACTTTGCCTCCGTTTTAAAAATGTAAACCAATAAGGAAATCTACGCCCTGCTGGATGCCCCAGTCAAGAAGCGCAATAATAAGACCGGTAACTACTGAAACCGCCAGTACTGCAATGGTCTGTCTGATGACCGATTGCTTCTCAGGCCAGATAATCTTCTGAAATTCAGCTTTCAGACCTGAAAACCAGCTTGTTTTTGGAGCTTTTTCGACTTTTTCATTCTGTCCCATAATGTACTCCTTCACTCAGTTCCTAGACTATTTTGTTTCCTTGTGCATTGTATGAGTTCTGCAGAATCTACAATACTTCTTGGTTTCCATTCTGTCCGGATGAGTTTTTTTGTCCTTTGTCATGTTGTAATTACGACGCTGACATTCTGTGCACGCTAATGTAATCTTTGTACGCACGACTTCCACCTCCGTTTAAATTCTTTGTTGTTTGTACCCTTAAAAAAAGGCATAAAAAAAAGACCTATTTCCAAGCCTGTATACTATATCACAGTTGAGCCGTAACCGTCAATAGCTATTTTAAAATTTATTGTAAATTCTTTTGAACAGTGCCGCTGTCTGTACCTTTTTGTATGTCCGGCAGCAATTAATTTTTATAAATCTTACAGATACATAACTAAATATAGTACATTTATCTGAATTTTTCAAGTATTTTGTTGTTGTAAATCCTCAATTATGACGATATAATATATGTGTATAAGTAGGATTTGATAATTAAAAATTTTACATAGCTTATTATAGCTGCAGTTAAGCATTAGTAATCGCAGCTATACAATATAATATTTAAAGGATTACCATTTAACGGATTAAACGATTTTCACGGATGAAAGGAGGGGTCTTTATGGCAAAGATAGACAGTGCCTACGCTTACTATGCCAGCACTTATGCCAATAAAGAGGTATCGCGCTATGATTCGCACAAAAAAAGCGACCTGCGCAAGATATACAACAGAATAATAAAGACAAATAAAGAGTCCCCTCTGTACAAGATTTCCAATATGTCCGAAGCCAAGAAATATGCTATCGATATAAAGGAAAGCTCTAAGGCCATCTTAAATGCCGTGGATTCGCTTTCTGATAAATACGCAGGCTCCTCTGACTCCTTCCAGAAGAAGGTTGCGGAGTCATCTAATGAGGATGCTGTAGGCGTGCGCTACGTGGGTGACGGCTCAGAGAATAAAGGAGCAGACGGCTTTGATATAGAGGTCAGACAGCTCGCCGCACCACAGGTCAATACCGGCAGCTACTTAGACAGCAAGGCCCTGTCCTTTATACCGGGCAGCTATTCCTTTGACATAAATACCAATGCATCATCCTATGAGTTCCAGTTCGGAGTGAGCACCGGTGAAACCAACGGCGAGGTGCAGGACAAGCTCAAGAGGCTCATAAACGCATCTGGTCTTGGCATTGAGGCTGACATAGTCCATGATGACTCAGGCAAGGCAGCGCTTCAGCTTACATCAATGCAGACAGGTCTCAGCGAGACTGAGGATTCTCTCTTTAGTGTGGCTCCGTCAGCTAACGCAGAGTCCATAAGCATGATGAAGCAGCTGGGTATTGATAAGGTATCATCCCCTGCCCACAACTCTGACTTTTCGCTGAATGGCACCGCGCACTCATCCTTGTCCAACACCTTTACCATCAATAATACCTTTGAGCTCACGCTCAAAAAGCCGACCACAGATACAGGTGCCGCAGCCATCGGTTTTAAGGCCAATTCCGATGCAGTTGCCGACAATGTGCAGACTCTGGTTGACGCATACAATAAGATGATAGACGTGGCAGATGATTATTCAGTGAACGACTCTGCAGATGCCACAAGGCTGCTTCGTGATATAAGCTCCATCACAAAGGGCTCACAGTCAAAGCTTTCCTACATCGGTCTCATGACAGACGATGACGGCAAGCTCACTATTGACCGCGATATCCTCGCCGGTGCGCTTAGTCCGGACAGAGCTGATGACACCTTCAACACTCTTACAGCACTAAAGGATGCAATAGGTGACAAAGCAAACTCTGTGACAGTCAACCCTATGAACTATGTGCAGAAGGTTGTTGTGGCATATAAGAATCCCGGGCACAATTTCAACACACCATATATTTCGTCAATTTATTCAGGCATGATGCTTGACAGCTACGCATAAACGGCTGTTGTACCCAAATCAGTACAACAGCCGTTATTTTATATTTTTTATAATAGTGGCTGCAAATCTCCCACCATTTTTTCCTCAAGCGTCCTGAGCCTCTCTGCAATTGCCACACTCTTTGAATCAGCATCGCGATATTCATTGAGACTGCCGCTGATTGTCTCTATGCCCATATTACAGCCCTCCGTCAGTAGCTTTGCTGCCTGGGACTGATCATCATTCACTGCCATCTTCATTGCTGTCTGCAGCTTCGCAGCCATCTTTGCAAACACACCCGGTTCCTTAATATCTGCACCTGCTTTGTCAAGCATATCCCTGCAATCCACTGACAGCCCGGTGTGCTCATCATAGTACTTGTCTATCAGCTCACGAAGCTGCTTGTCATCTGTGTGTTCTCTTATATCGTCCATGCTCTCAAGTGCCATCTTACAGCCCGCTATGCAATCCTGAAGCAAGAGCACCGAATCATGATTTTCAATATTTCTGCTCATAAAAACCTCCATACTTCTTTTCTATTTAGTATGGAGGTTTTCATGAAAAAATATTCACTACACAATCGGAAACTCAAGCTTCACCCAAAACTTCCCATGTTCCCTTTTAAAGCTCATACTTCCATTCATGCGCTGCATCATCGCATCCACGCTCTTAAGCCCTATCCCGGCACTTTTAAGAAGCGTTTTATTGTCACATACGCCATTGCCAATTTCAACGCTAAAAATTTTTTTCGTAAAAGCTGTTTTCATAACAACAGGCTTCTTATTGTCCGCATATTTATATATATTATCCGTCAGATTGGAAAATATTCTGGTCAAAAATGCCATATTAACAGCAACCTTTACCTGCTTAAAGCTTATTCCTTCTGCATCAACCTCATAATTACTTTTCATAAGCTGAGCACACACATCTGAGAGGTAATCTCCAAATATATACTCAACATCCATTGATGCATCCAATTCAATAGGTCTTTGTGAACCGGCAATTGAGAAATCCAGCAGATTGTCTACCTGAGTCCTGATATCCAATACCTTTTCACTTATAAAATTAAGATTTTTCATATTCTCGGCATATGCTTCGTTCTCCAGTTTCATTACATCAACATATGTCATAACACCAGTCAATGGCGTACGCAGGTCATGAGCCATATTACGCATCAGTTCATCCTTTTCCTGTCGCGCTTTTTTCTCCTGTTCCTGTGATGCTTCAAGCTCTGTTTGGTAGCCCGCTATAATTTTTCTGATGCGTAAATACACAAATACGATTCCCAGCATAAGAGATAATCCCACATCAAAAATCATTAAAGCTATATAATATTTTATCGTAAATCCTGTATATATAAATACTTCCGCTTCTATATCGGTGAACTGGACAGGCAGCTGATAGCTTCCTGTAAATCGGTAATCATACATATTTTTAGCCGGAGATATAAGCTTATCTACATTTGACTTGTTGTATATTACCTTTCCCTCTTCCTTAACACTATAAAACGAAACATCATGCTCCGACATCCATTCATCATATTGCTCGACATCTGTAGTACTTATATCATTATCAGTCACATATTGTTGAAACTCATCTATATATGGCTTTTCGTTATAGTAGATCAAAGTTGTACCTTCAATATAATTGTTCAACAAATCAATTCCCAGATCGTATAATATTCCAAAAACGACACATGTCCCTATAATCGCAATTGCAAATGTCAAAAACAGCTTTTTCTTTACCCTCTTTAAATCATCTCTCAAAACGGTATCCTCTTCCCCATTCTGTGTGTATGCATGCATCGCCGCATGCCTTTATAAGCTTATTCCTAAGATTTTTAATGTGTACCATAACAGTATTCTTTGCATTATAGGTAAAAGCCTCATCCCATACCATCTCGTATATCATCTCAATCGTATATATCCGGTTCGGATTTTTCATGAGCAATTTTAATATCTCATATTCCTTTCCGGTTAATTTTATCTCATTATCATTAAACTCAACCTTGTTTCGATTCGTAAACAGTTTAAGTCCATCTGTCTCTATAGATTCATCCTTGTTTGTGCGATTTGCACTTCCGCTGTCATATACCCGATATCGTCTGATAAGAGCTTTAACCTTTGAAATAAGCTCCATGTTCGAAAATGGCTTAGTCATGTAATCGTCACCGCCCACTTCAAGCCCTTCCAGCTTATCCAGCTCTTCCGATTTTGCTGATAAAAACAATATCGGAACACTGTGTCTTTCACGCATTCTCCTGCAGGTTTCAATGCCGTCCAACTGTGGCATCATTATATCCATTATTACAAGGCTGAACGATTCATCTATTTTTTCTAAAGCCTCCATACCGTTTTGTGCAATTACCACACTATAATGCTGCAATTCAAGAAGCTTTTTTATGCCACTGTATACTGTTTTATCATCCTCAACAACAAGAATTTTGTCCATTATATGCTCCTATCATATTATACATGTTTATTACATCAAAAAGATTATACCACATAACCGCTCCTAATTATTCCTTAATGTGCGCAACCCCTTATTAGCATAAATGCAGCTTCCAATCATAGTTATTAATATAACGCTAATTTCCAAAAGTCCGATTCTATACACAAATTGCCAGATATTCATTTCAAAGTTCCATATATCAAGTGAAAAGCTTTTTTGAAAATTCGAAATCTCACAAAATTCAACAAAGTATTTGAAAATATTGACAGAAAATCTATTAAGCAGCCCCAATGTCAATATTCCTGCACCCACAAGTGCCGGAACAGTTATCATCAAAATCTCATATAACAGAATTTGAATTGTCTTAAATTTCCTCTGTCCAAGTGTATTGTATATTGCAATCATTTTTGAGTGTCCTTTAAGCCATAAAACAGTCAGTAACGACATAACCACAACACATACAATATACATAACGCTCAACGTCACACTTGTCATACTTTTTAACATTGATATTACATCTGTCATTTGCAGTTCCTCATTCAAAACCTGATTGACAACTGCCGAATTCGGAACATTTTGAAACATTTTACTCATATCATCATATAAAAGTGATGTACTTTTATAGTCTGTACTGAAAAAATTTATCCCATAACAGCTTGCTTCATTATTTAATTCTACATATGAATTATAATCTGTGAATATTATACTGTTAGCCACTTCTTTATAGTAGCCATCGCTTACCTGTGTCTTTGGCGTATTTATTACAGTATATATTCCAATCACCTTAATACTTATTGTATTATTTTCATACTGTATAGATATATTACTACCAATTGACAGGTTATTTTCAGAAGCGAGCTTATCTGATATCATTGCCCCTTTATCACCTGACATCGGATATTTTCCTTTTGAAATTTTAAAAATACCACTACTGAAATATTCATTATAAGAAGTATTTATGTTTCCACTGACATATATTTTATTTTCCTCAAAATCACTTTGTTTTTCTGTATATGGCACATTTTCAAAATTTGCTGCTTCACATATAATGTCACTTGTAAATGCATTATTATATCCTACAATATTTTTATTATTATCTGCATATTCTAAAATATCTTTCCAATCATCTAAAGTAGAAAAATCGTCTAATTCAACAAGAACACAACATCCTGCCATATCTGCAAAAGATTTGTAAAAACTCTCTATTGCCGAATCTAGAAATGTTGCAATTCCGCAAAACAGTGTCAGGACAAATATGCAAATAGCAATTAGTATATTCCGCCCCGGTCTCCCTAATAATTCTTTGCATGCCTGCCACCATTTATTCCTCATCGTCATCTCCCATTTCATAGCAAATATCACATTTTTTCTTTACATAATCCGAGTGGGTTACTACTATAACACATCTGTCCTGTTCATGAGCTATCTGCTGTAACAATTCGACAATTTTTCTTCGATTTTCTTTATCCAGATTTCCTGTAGGCTCATCTGCCAGAATATATTTTGCATCTGTTATCAGCGCCCTCGCTATTGCAACTCTTTGCTGCTGTCCACCTGACAATTCCGTAACCTTTCGGGTTATCTGACTATCATCAAGTCCAACCAGTACAAGACTGTCTCTACACATTTTAATCAATTCTTTTTTTGGTACATCAGGTAAACTTATCTGGGCTGCAACCATTACATTTTCAAGGGAAGTCATATAATCAAATAACTGATAATCCTGAAAAACCAATGATATACTGTTTTGGCGCAGTTTTCTTCCACCAATATTTTGTATATTTTCTCCATCCAGCAAAATTTCCCCCTCATCCGGTTTTTCTAAACCGGCAAGTAACGATAAGCACGTTGTCTTTCCTGAACCGGACGGACCAAATATTCCATACATTTCTCCTATTTCAAATCTGTATGTAACTTTATCCAACACATGCACAATTTCCTTCTTAGATTTATATGCATACGATACATTAATCATTTCCAACATATTTACCACTATCCCTTCGAATTTAACAGTTTCTTTGCATTTTCTTCAACAGTTGTTACAACAGGCAGTACCATAAATGCAATCCAATTAATCAACGAAATTATTAATAGAATTATAATGTTTTTCAGAGTAAAAAAAGCACTCATTTCTATACGTACCTCAAAGCCTTGAAATATTCCTGGTGTATCATATCCACCTATAGCTCTGTCTGTACTATTAATTATGACATTCTTACCTATACCACTTATAATGCTACATATGAAATTGCCAAGCACACAGTATAATAGCACACCCAAAAGCAAACCACTAATTGCATATATCATTCCTATAAATGCAAATCTACCTATACACCATTTTCTTGACCTTCCGAGTACCATAAAAAGTCCTGTATCTTTTTGGTATTGGATTGTATAAAACGAGAAAACGATTAACAAAATAATTTCACCCATTATAATTATCATCCAGCAAATTATTTTTGATGTTTTTCCCATCAATCCTACGACTTTACATTCTGAATCGAGATAATTGGAAGTATTATCATATATCTCCACATTATCTCCATACATTTTCTTTAACTGGGTTTTTACCGCATCTATATGCTCTATCTTATCAATATACACTTCACTTCCCGTTGACGCTGTGTATTCTAACCCTAATAACTCTACAATATAATCATAATCTACATATATAGAATTATATGGACTATGTATGTATACCGAGGTTCCCTCTTCATTTGAGTCATATATTTCGAAATCACTGTCCACTTTATAAATTCCGCATATTTGTAAAGACGTTACCTCCGATTGGTCTCCTATAGTATATTTAACTTCATCCCCTACCTTAAGGTTATTTTTTTTCGCATATCGCTGTTCTACAATAATTCCTTTATTTTTATAGGTTGGAAATTCCCCTTCAATAAGAGATACATTTTTTTCCCATGAAAACAGGCTATATTGCTGCACATCCATATTCGCAACAATCACCATTTTGTCAGCCCGATTGCGCACATCTTTATTCTCCGGATCTATTCCTTTATGTTCCTTTACATTCTCTGTATCCACCGGGTCTGCAATCAGCTCTCTCCACGCCCCAAGTCCTGTAACATATTTTACTTTTCTGATTTCATCATAATCACTCTTTGTAAAGCCTCCATTATCATCCTCAATTACTAAGGCTGCCCCATTATATAAATATGCATCTCTCTCAGATTTTTCTGAGGCATTGCTTAATAGCAGACCAATAATTTCACCCAGGATTATTGTCGCTATGATTAGTATGATAATCAAAGATTTTATTTTATTTCTTTTTATATATATAATAGCTGTTTCTATCATATCCCATCTCCTCAATTATTTTACTATTGCTGTTTCAGATATCCTTTTAAGTTTTTGAATTTCAATATCGGTATCCGAGAAAAGATATTTACCATTCATATACACTAGATTTGCAACTGCTTTATCATCCTTATACAAGGTAATATAACCATCATCGTTCCATTTCCAGATTCCCGTTTCAACCTTATCAGTATTCTCTATCTCCATTTCATATTCACCCTGTTTTTCATCGTTATCATGTATAATAGCTAATTTATTGGTACTCTCAACATTTTGATACTCTGAAAAATCAAAAGTTCCATAATATAGTTCCACTGTCAGATGATTTTTTTGCTGTAATATGTTATATGTAATTAATACACTGATTACACAGACACAAGTGACAATCGCTGCGCAGATAATAATCTGTTTTCTATTTTTTTCCACTACATACTTCCCCCTTCTTTATTGTTTAATCAATGCCGGCTTTATTCTAACCGTTTGATACTTCTTGCTATAAACGATATATAATACCACTTTTAGTGAATAAAATCCTCATTTATGTGAAGTTTTTAAGGTACAAATTTATGGTTATAAGGTATCTTTAACAGAATACCTTTTGACCCTCAAATCATATATATAATAGCTGTTTCTATCATATCCCATCTCCTCAATACTACCAAACATTAAAAAAGCCATAGACATCTATGGCTTTACAATACTATATACATATAAAGAATAACCTGAAAAATCATTTAAGAATTATAAATAATTCTAAAGAAATCTAAAGATTCACATATCCATTTTTTATACTATAAACCTGATCACACAGAATTTCTATGTCTTCCTTATGGTGACTTGTTATAACCATAATAGCAGGTTTTTTATTCACATATTCCCTAAACATTATTCTCATATCCTGAACAGACTGTTCATCCAGTGCGTTCATCGGCTCATCCAAGAGCAATACCTTAGGCTCTTCCATAAAAGCCTGAGCTATCGCCAGCTTCTGCTTCATACCTAAAGAGAACTTACGATAAACCTTTTTGGAATCCGGCTCAAGACCCACCTGTTTGAGAATTTCACTGATTCTTTCTTCTCCTATTCTCTTATTAATTTTTGCCAGTAAAAGTAAATTTTCCTTTGCAGTATACTCCGGCATGAAGCCTATGCAGTCCAGCACTATTCCAACATCCTTTGCATACTGTCCTTTTTTCAGAGGGACACCTCCGTACTTTATTATTCCATCCGACGGCTCCATTAACCCGGTCATTATCTTCAATAAAACACTTTTTCCACTACCGTTTCTTCCAACGAGACCATATATTTTCCCGGATTCCAATTTTAAATTTACATTTTCCAATACGGTCTGATTCTTAAAATTCTTTGATACATTATCCAGCTCTATATTCATATATTTTCTGCCTTCCACTTGCGTAAAATTATATACTCTTGTTTATTTTTTAATATTACAGCAACGCCCGTTCCTATAACAAGACACTCTGCCATTTGAAATACCATACACTCAGGCTGAGATGTCATATGCGAAATATACAGCCCCTGTGTAAGCGGCAGCCACGAAAATAATGTTCCTGCCACAATATGGTATATAATAATTATTATAAATCCAATATGTTTATCTCCGGCTTCATGTAACCAGCACAAAAATACCAGCAGTAACAATGCTATTGTCTGTAAAATCATATTACCCATTTCAATTATCAAACTTACATTTATTGCCGTCCACGAAATAAACGCTATTACTATTATTCCCACTCCGTAATACAGATAAGTACATACCAGAAATATTATCGCCAGATGCTTCATCCAGCTAATTGTATTTCCTTTCCTCAAGGCATACTGAATATAGTAAAACGAAAAGTTCTTTGTCAAAAAATAATACAATAAAATCCAGATTGGCATTTGATAAAACAAATATAGCAGTAAAAAAATATCAAGCTTTTTAAATCCGGCAAAATAGTCTGTAATGCCTGACATATATTGTTTTGAAACAAATCCGTATATGCTCCATATAACAACTGCTGCCATAAACGTAAGACCATAATATGACTTAACACATATTGCAATCAGTCTTTTAAAAAAGTTGAGTATAACGGCTCTATAAAATATAACCATTATAACAAACGCAATACTCACAGACCAATAAACAATATAAAAGCTATATGTTTTTACATCTGTAACCATCAAATGGGCAATCCATGATTTTCTTCCAATAAAAGAATCTTTAAAGCTTATCCTATTGCTGATAACAATATTTATAAGCAGGCATACAAGACTGCAGATATTAGCTGCCCATCCTGTATTTATCAATTTGTTAAATAAAATGGTAACACAACCCAGCAGCCAGTAAAATAACAATAAGTTGCCAAATAGCTGATACACTTTTGTCACATGAAGCATCTGCGACTGAACATTATAAAAACTATTTACAACAGCAATCATATTAATTACCACCCACTGGATAACTGCAATGATAACTGCATATTTGAATGCATACACTACTTCAATGACATTTGCCCCAGGTTCACTTCCAATCCGCAATTTAAGATAAAAATTATTCCGTGTAACCGCCAATAATCCGGCAATGCTCCATACAATTAAAATCCCGCTGACAAGCAATATTAAATATCTGTCTCCAACGATATTTATAACTGCATTGACATATGAATACTCCTGATATCCGGCATCACATTCCATACAATAACGAACATATTCAAATTGCATATAGCTAAAAATAATGAATATAGTTATTAATAAATGCAACCATCTACTTTTCATTATTTTTTACTCCTACCGCAAACAAAATGATACCGGTTAAAATCAATATACCTGACATAATTAATATTATCGGAACAGATGCCCATGCATATCCATTAGGCGCAAATATTAAAAGCAGATCAAATCTGTTATCCGGTATCAATATTGCCATGGCTATGCAAAGGACAAATGGCAGTATCAGTGTCAGAAAAGTGTTTTTAATCCATGCCGATATGCCGATTGCAAATGTAGCAAATGTAACTCCTGCCAATAAAACAAACGCACCAATTAAACAAACATATGCTATAGTATTCGAGGCTGCCAGCTTAGGATGAAACATAATAACTGTCTCTCCCTCTTTTATATTCAAGTAAGCCTTAGTTCCATACTGAAAATATAAATGCAGACAATATACAGCATACGGAATAAGCAACCCCAAGCCGCCAAGTATTGCGTTTTGTATTAATGTTACAACAACATACCTGTTTCTTGACATTTTTTGCAGGCGCAGCTTCAAATATCCGCTTCTATATTCTCTGACATATGATATTCCCATAGGAAGTGCTGCCAGTATCGGAAAGAGGATTCCATTCCAGCCACTGCTTCCGGATCCCATACTAAGTATCAGTCTGTATATCATATGGTCAGAATAAGCAGTTGCAGTTCTATATGTATATGCGTAATTTGCTTCTTCATAAAGGAGCAGTCCTATAACAATGGAAATAATAAACCCCGAATACTTTTTTATATATAGCATATTTTTCTTCATTATCAATTCCTCCTTCTTTTGTGACTATAATGGTTTTCTATAGATATCTATATAATAATCATATCTCAACAGTCTAAAGAAATCAGAGGAAAAATCTTTATAATTCTAAAGATTTCTGAAGTTTGTTGTTCAGTTTGTTGTTCAGTTCGTACTCGGAAATCGCAATTTTACATAAAAGCTGTTTTCTTTTGTTTCGTAAATTGCTCTGCCATGCATACGTCTCATCAACAGCTCAACATTTTTTAGTCCTAATCCTGTACTCTCCAATAAGCTTTTTTCCTTACACACCGTGTTGCTTATGCATATTTCAAATATATTTTTTGAATATACTGTTTCCATGACCACTTGTTCATCAATATCAGCATACTTGCAAATATTATTAGTAAGGTTACTAAATATTCTTGATAGTAAACTTCCATTTACAGCAACTTTAACCTTTTCCCAATAAATGCCATCAATATTAACACAAAAACCATTCCGGCTTATAATGGTATGCATTTCAGAGAGATAATCTCCTATTGCATATTCTACGAAAGAAGGCTCGTCCAAATGTATATTCTCATCTGAGCTTGCAATAGAAAAATCCAGCAACAGATTTGAAAGATCTCTTAATTCATTAACTTTAGATGTCAGAATATCCAAATTTTTGTTAATGCTCTCATTTGATTTGTTTTGCAATTTTAAGATATCAATGTATGTCATCAATCCCGTTAATGGTGTTCTTAAATCGTGAGCCATATTTCTCATCAATTGATCTTTTTCATCCCGTGCTTTCCGTTCCTGCTCATGTGCCTTACCAATATTTACTTTATAATCTTTTATGATATTATTAACACATCTATAGATTACATAAGCTCCGCTTAAGATTGATATTACAATGCCTAAAATTATGACTCCTAAATAATACTTTTCAGTATATCCGGCATATATATATACATTAGCCTCTCCATCAGCAAAATTTACCGGTAGTTGATATTTAGCAATTTTTCTACTATCATACATGTTTTTCGCTGATACAATAAATTTATCTACATTCAATTTACTATATACAGCTTCTCCATCTTTTTCTATAATGCAAAACAAAACACAATGATAATCCATCCATTCATCACATTCCGATATATCTGATGCGGCTATATTATTCTGAGACACATACTGTTGAAATTCCTGAACATATGGAGATTCATGGTCATAAATATATCTTGAATTATTAAAAAAAATAGTAAGACCATTTACCCCTATGCCATATATCCCCCCAAATATACAGCACGATAATATTATTGCACCAAATATAATTTGAACTGCCTTTACTGCTTTAAAATCACTTTTCAAATTTGTATCCCTTTCCCCATATAGTTTCTATGACAGCCCGGTTGCATATTTCATAGAATTTATTCCTTATATTTTTTATGTGTACCATAACTGTATTTCCCGAATTATATGTATACAGTTCTTCCCAAATATTTGAATAAATCACCTCAAGTGTGTATATTCTATCAGGATGTTTTGCAAGCAATTTGATTATTTCATACTCTTTTCGTGTAAATTTAACACCTATGCCATTCACTTCTACTCTATTCTTATTTTCGTATATCCTTATATCTTTTCTGTCTATATATTCATTTCCTGCATTGTCATCAATTATTTCTCTATCATATACATTTCTACGCCTTAATAATGCCTTGACACGCGATATAAGCTCCATATTGGAAAACGGCTTCACAAGATAATCATCACCGCCCACTTCAAAGCCTTGCATTATATCTATTTCTGATGATTTTGCAGTAAGAAATAAAATTGGGACACTTGATTCTTCCCTCAATTTTTTGCAGGCATCTATACCTGATAACAACGGCATTATTATATCCATAATAACCAGGCTATATGTTTCATCGAATTTCTTTAAACCGTCCACACCATTTACAGCAATATCGACATAATATCCCTGTAATTCTAATAATGTCTTTATTCCATTACGAATTGTTTCATCATCCTCGACTATTAATATCTTGTACATCTTATATCCTCAACTTTGATTAAATTCAGTAAAAAATCCATATATACTTAAAAAGCAGTTATCCCTCTATCTTTTAAATATTCATATATCTGATCATATGTCACCAGCGATACATTTCCCATTTTTCCGGCTTCCTCAATGCACCCTTGGGTAAATCCTTTTTTCGCGAATAAAAATAAATGGACATTCTCATATCTAAATAATCTGCTCCTCTTTTTCAGCTTTTCGAGCACTTTTACATCCACATTTTCATTTATCCACTTACATTCTCCAAACAATGCAGTGCTTTTATCCTGATCACCCATTATATCAATTTCTGTCTGTATTCTCTCTTGTGGATCTGTCCCCCACCATCGTCCAAGATCATTAAATTCCACAGGTGCTTCTCCATTAATCAATAATTTCCACAGATACTGCATACATATTTCTTCAAATATCCTGCCCATATAATCTGACAGATTTGGAGCAATTCTTTTATACGCAAGTTCTGTTGCCCCTCTGCTAATGATAGAATTATTATCAGGTATAAACCGATACCAGAATCTAAACATATTATCAGCTATTGCATATATTGATTTTCTGGACTCTTTTTCGCCATATGGAGTTTCTTTCCGTATTAAGCCAAGATTAATCAGATTTTTCATATACTGTGAGCATACACTTGTCGTTTCGCCTATCTTGGTTGCGATTTCCGACATACGGGAGCTGCCTGTTGCTACTGCTGTTATTATTGCATTATATACAGCAGGTTCACGGACTTCCTGCTTTAACAGATTTTCAGGTTCCTCGAAGATTGCTGATGCGGGGTTGAGGAACACATTTTTTATATTGTCCTCTACACTTATGCTGTCATTCATCTGTAAAAGATATTGCGGAGTACCACCAACAATACCATATATCAGAGCCATATCCTCTGCTGAAAATCCGTTGAAATATTTGCAGCTATCCTCAAAATCAAACGGAAGTATTTTCATCTGGGCAGTTCTTCTACCATACAAAGGTGCCTTATACGCCAGCACATTATCTTCCATGTAAGACATAGATGAGCCACATAATATAAGCATCATTTTAGAATTATCCTTATTTTTATCAATAAGCATCTGCAAGGTTGAAGCCATGCTTTTCGAAGCTTTTGCCACATATGGATACTCATCTATGACAAGCACCAGTCTTTCATTTTCACATAATTTAAATACATATTCTATTGCAGCCTGAAATGACACGAATGAAGTCCCCGGCATTATTCCTGAAGCATATTCCATGATTGCCTGACTAAAGTTCTCCAGATTCTGCTTTTCGTTGCTCTCTACTCCCATAAAATATATTGCTTTTTTATCCTGTATAAAATGGCTTATGAGAGCTGTCTTCCCCACTCTTCGTCTGCCGTAGATTACTGCGAATTCAAATTTATCCGAATTATATAATCCGTTTAAAGTTGCAAGCTCTTTTTCTCTTCCTATAAACATAGCTCTTCTCCCTCCATTTCTATACACAATATTTTATTACTTATATATGATTTAGTCAATCATAATTTAGTTAATCGTAAATAACCAAATCGTAAATGACTAAATATTCATCTTTCATTTCGTATACACAAAAAAGACGGCCGTCCCGATCCCCACCGGTTCAGCCGTCTTTATAATAAATTTCAATGTTATACTTTTATATTTTACTCTTATTTATACTTTTTTACTAACTTTTATACTTGTTTGGATTTAGCATCTACTGCTGTGCAAGCACTGCCTGTACCTCTGCCTCTGTAGCGCATGCCATTACCTTGTCTGCCAATGCCTTGCATTCTGCCATGCTGCTGTCTGCGATGGTCTTTCTGGTCTTAAGCACACTTGTGGCACTCACTGAGAACTCATCAAGTCCGAATGCGAGTAACAGCGGAATGAGCTTTGGATCTGCTGCTGCCTCTCCACACATGCCTACCATGATACCCTCTTTCTTACCGCACTCGATGATACGCTTGATTGCGCGAAGCACTGCCGGATTGAAGGCTGAATAAAGGTATGCTACCTTTGAGTTTCCACGGTCTACTGCCATTGTGTAGCCTGTCAGGTCGTTTGTTCCGATACTGAAGAAGGCTGCCTCTTTTGCAAGCACATCTGCCATCATGCAGGCTGCCGGTGTCTCCATCATGATACCGATTTCGAGGTTCTTGTTGTATGCAACGCCCTCTGCATCAAGCTCTTTCATGATGTCAGCTACCATTGCCTTTACACTGCGAAGCTCATCTACTCCTGTCACAAGCGGTACCATTATCTTTATCCTGCCGAATGCACTGGCTCTCACAAGTGCACGAAGCTGTGTATTGTAGATGTCTGTTCTCTGGAGACAGAATCTGATAGCTCTGTAACCTAAGAATGGGTTGTCCTCTTTCTCAAGGCCCAAATATGGGATTTCCTTGTCTCCTCCGATATCAAGTGTACGGATGATGACAGGCTTGCCCTTCATTGTCTCTGCTACTGATTTGTATGCCTCAAACTGCTCTTCCTCTGTAGGAATTGTGTCTCTGTCCATGAAAAGGAACTCTGTACGGAAAAGTCCTATTCCCTCTCCGTCACACTCTACAGCCTTCTTTGCGTCCTCTGGCTTTCCAATATTGCATACAAGCTCTACCTTTGTGCCGTCTGCCGATACTGTTGGCACACCCGCAAATTTCTTTAAGAGCTCTTTCTCTTTTTTGTATTCCTCAAGCAGCTCAGCAAATTTCTGCTCTGTCTCAGCGTCAGGGTTTACGATTGCCTCTCCGCTTGTTCCGTTGAGTACCACTCTGTCACCATTTTTGACAGATGTGCAGATTCCGTCAATACTGAGAACTGCCGGGATCTCCATAGCTCTTGCAAGTATTGCTGAGTGGGAGGTTCTGCCGCCCACCTCTGTGAGTATTCCTGCGATATTCTCTGCCACGATACCTGCTGTCATGGATGGTGTCAGGTCATGTGCCACGAGCACTGTGCCTGCCGGAGCTGCTGAGATATCGTAGTCCTCGATTCCAAGCAGGATTTTAAGGATTCTGGCTTTGATATCCCTGAAATCTGTTGCTCTCTGCTGCAAAAGCTCATCCGGTATCTGTGCAAATATCTCTGCTGTCTGCTCAAGCACCTGGTCGAGTGCCTTCTCTGCCGTGATTTTCTCACTGACTATGAGCGCTGTAATCTGCTCCTCTATGGTCGGATCCTGAAGCATCTGGATATGTCCGCGAAGGATATCCGCATCCTTTGCTCCGACTGTCTTTTCCATTCTGTCTGCCATGGCGTTTGTATCATTTACAAATTTCTCAATGGCTCCCTGGAGACGTGCGATTTCAGCGTCTGTATCTGTAATTTTCTTATTCTCAATCACTATCTCATGCTCTTCGATAATGACCACATTTCCGATTCCGATTCCTTCTGAGCCGGCGATTCCTTTGTACATATCACACCTCCGATTGACTTTGCTGGTTGATTAATCTCCGAAGTTGTTTGCCTCGAGCTCTTCCATCTTTGCAAGTGCTGCTTCCTCGTCAGCTCCCTCACACTCGAATGTAATCTCTGCATCCTTCTTGATGCATGCTGCGATGATGTTTACAAGGCTCTTTGCGTTGATTCTCTTATCGCCGAATACGATTGTTACATCTGATTCAAACTTGCCTGCCTCTCTTGCGATAACTCCTGCCGGTCTCATGTGAAGTCCCTCTGCTGCTTTTACTACCATTGTCTTGCTTACCATAGTTTCGTCCTCCTGAATTTAAAATTATTGGTTTGTTTATTTCGCTCACACATATGATTAACTGTATCGCTCTCTGCTATTCATCAGCCTGTCATATGTCCGTTGCTTTCTATGGTTTTATTGTACTGTGCGGTATGAGTTTTTTCAATATTCCCCAAAATGCAAAATTGCACCATCTCTGGTGCAATTTTGTATTAATGTGATATTCAGTTCCACCCCAGCTCTTTCCGGATAGCTGCACAAAGCTCATGAGGTGAAGCAGCCTCCCTGAGCCTGTCAGTCGCTCCATTTTCATTCAGAAGCTTTGTGAAATCATGGAAAAATGCCTTTGTCGTGTTGACACTGTCAAAGTTTATCGCAAGCAGAAATATCATGTCTGCCATTCTCTCGCCCCACTCTATCGGCTTGTCGAGGCGTATCACAAGTATCTGGCAGCGGTTTACATGCTCAGGCTTTCCGTGCGGTATGGCTATATTGCAGCCCACAGCGGTTGCCTCCACCTTCTCACGCTCCAGTACATCCCTCGCAAACTCGCTCTGCACTATTCCTTTGTTTATGAGAAGCTGGCATGCGCGCTTTAAAACATCCTTGCGGTTTTTCGCCTTTTTCTCAAATATGATAAATTCCTCCGACAGCATATGTGAAAACTCGCTGACCTCCGCGCTCTGTCCGGTCATGAGCTCAAAGCACTTGTTTCTGATATTTTTCTCATCCTGCGCACTGATTAGTGGAGAAACATACAGAAATCTCATATCCTTGTGGATATCTGCCTGTGTGTCTATGGTCGAGAGTATGAGGTCGCAGTCATACTCGTCAATATGCTCTATGCGGTCTGACGACAAAATGCTTACTATCCTTACATCCGGCACCCTGTTTTCTATTTTACCCGCTATTATACTGCCGGTCGCATAGCCTGCTGCACCGATTAACACTGCGCGCACTGTCATAGGATTTCTGTGCAGGGCTCCGCCCACCTGCAAGGCAATAAAAGCTATCTCATCCTCGCTCGGCATGGCGCCTGTGTACTTTTCGTAGTATCTCGATACTGTAAAGCATACCGTAAAGAGACTGGCATACGATTGTGTGATATCCGAAAGAAACGGATTGTCTATCTCTATGCCGAAATGAGTCCTCGCAATGGAGCCCGGTAAAAAGCTACGCATGCTCTCACGTAGAAGCTCATTTTCAATCAGATTGGCTGCGAGAAGATTTGACAGATACACTATCATCTCATCCTCTATGCTAAGTGCCTCCTCACAGGACATGACAACACGGTTTTGTCCCTCGGCACAGGAAAAAAGCATTGCCAGATACATGATTTCAGGCTGTGAGAGGCTGATGCCGTGATGTCTGTCCAGAAAGCCTGCTGCCTCCTTTGCCATGTTCTCATGCTCTGTCATTACGAATCCATTTTTCTGTACCTGCTGCTCTGTTTCGGTGCCCGCATCCCCATCATTTGCATCATCACGCATTCGGTTCGACAAATCTAACTCATCCGGCTTCAGCTCCTTCTCCACATCCACCCTGAAAAGCGCAATGGCTATGTACTCTGCCAGCATCTGAAATGTGTAATCCGTAAAGATGATATCAAAGCGTCTCTCCACATGATGTATCATGTCAACCGCCATCGACAGATTTACACTTCTGAAATTATTGGCTATCACCTCGGCAGCGCGTCTTGAAAGCCTGTGGTCATCAGTCTTGATAACTTGCTTATCACTGATTGGATATCTGCAGAAATGCCTCATGGCTTTTCTGATATCAAACTCACTGCCTGTCGCATATATTCCGTAGCCCGCCGTTCTGTGCACCTTAATGCCATAAAGCAGAAGCTCTGCGTCAAGCTCATTTATATCATCCATGATGACATTTTTGCTGACGTTTAACTCCTCTGAAAAAAGCGCATACGTGTATGTATCCCAGCCGCTTAGCAGAATATACGATATGTAGTTCTGTCGCTTCTTCTGCGATACTGCTGCCGATTTCCGCCCTGCCACATCCAGAATCTTTCCTATCTGCGCATCACTAAAGCACGGCTTCATGCCTTTACCCGGCTTTCTGTCGAGCGTCATAGAGTTTTGCTCACAAAAATCAGCCACCTCCTTCAGATATGTCTTCACACTTCGCTCTGACATACCTGTGGACGCAGCAAGAGCCTTTGATGTGACAAGCTCATTGTTGTGCTCTGCCAGCTTTTCAATTATCAATAGTCCCTTTTCTGAAAGCATAAATCAAAGTTCTCCTGATTATACGTAATTTAACAATTCGACCGGTTCATCTATCAGATTTGTTGCACCATGCTCCTTCAAAAACTCTACATCCCTGAAGCCCCATGTGACAGATACGCACTCCAGACCTGAGTTTTTCGCTGTGGCGATATCCACATCAGAATCCCCCACATAGATTGCTTCATCTGCACTCACCTGAAGCTCTTTAAGTGCCTTCTGCACCATATCCGGTGCCGGCTTTTTGCGTATACCCTCTTCCTCCATCTCGCCGACTGCCGATGTCATATACTCCTTGAAATAGAGCTGATTGAGTTCCTTTACCGCCGGGTCAAGCTTGTTTGAAACAATAGCAAGCTTTATGCCGTTTAATTTAAGCTCCTTTAAAAGCTCCATGATTCCATCATAAGGTGCTGTATTGTCATTGCAATGAGCCTCATAATATTCCTTGAAATCCGAAAATGTCTTTTCAAACTTTGGATTGTCTGCTCCCTGTGGCACTGCGCGCTTCATCAGAAGCTTTACACCGTTTCCCACAAATCTGCGCACCTCGTCGAGTGTACGCTCCGGCATGCCATTTTGTTTCAATGCATAGTTTGTTGCATTTTTTAAATCCTCAAGTGTATAGAGAAGTGTTCCATCAAGGTCGAAAACGACCGCTTTTTTACTGTTCTCCTCCTCACCCTTTGCTATATGTGTCTTTTCAAATTCTGTCTTGCTTATCATATATGCCTCATTCCTATCATCATTTGGCAGAACCATAATATCTCCGGGTCTGCCTGATATATAACTGCTGTCATCCTTATTCCTAAATAGCTTTACCTTGTGCTTTAGCACAAATGCCCTTGAAAAATCCGCCTCAACAGGTATGCACACTCTGGCATGTGCCATTCCATCCACTATAGTCTCCGTATCCTTATTCTTGAACTTCGGGACATAATCTGTCTGTTTCACAGTAAACCGCCAGTCCTTGTATATCCTGAAGCTTTTGTTCAGCCTGTCCAGATTTGAAATCCGTACACTGCCGTCTTCTCCTATTATGACTACCGTATCTTCACCAACCGGTGTGGAGATATCCCCCTTAGCTGTCCGCACTCCCATGCAGCAGCTCACAGGCAGTATATCCTTTGCAATGATATATCCCATCGGTATCGGGCGTTTTTTATAATCCACTTTTTTGAAGCCACTCGTATCAAAATCTTCTCCGTAAATTATCTTTGTATCGTTTAAATAATCAAAAATCCTCTCTTCCAATAATGATTTGATTGCAGAATCCGAAGGACGTTTGTGTGTACCATCGCTGCTGTACTGAAATCTTGGTGTCAAGTCTTTTTCTCTGCAGTAGACATTATAGCTGTCTATCAGCAGATCCATCGGAATAAATCCACCGGCCTTGTAATAATGTCCTCCGCCGGAGCCTATGTCCCTGCACACTTCCTGCGCCATTTCGCTTGCGCTCACCTCTTTTATGCAGCTTCTAAACGAAAGCTTCACTCCATTCTTAATCACTGAAAATACCATACATATGTCAATAGCATCCACCTCCAGCACAAAATCGCTTATGATGCCGAGTACATTTGGGTCACATGCCCCTGCCTTTACGATCGCCAGACGATATTCCTCTATATAATCGCGCCCCAGCAATGCTGTTGCGGCTATGTCCAGCTCCTCAAGTGACATATTGGCATTTCGGAATTTGGCCACTATAGTGTTGTCAAAATCCGCCTCATCGCGCAGGTCCCTATCAAGCGAATGTGTTATCTCGGTAAATTCTCCGGTGTCGGTGTAAAGTCCATAATACAGTGCTGTTGCCAGGTTTCGATTTATCTCTACGCCCTCCTCACGCAGCATATCCCACACAATTGTCGCACATGAGCCCATATAGCTCATGACACGGTTCATAGCAGGAAGCTCTCCCGATACTCTGTGGTGATCTATGACAGCTACATTTTCTGCCTTGAAAAATGTGACATTCCCACCACCGTACTGACAATCGACAGTCACAAGCAGCTGCGGATTGTCTAAAAAATCCACATGCTCTATCGGTATGCCAAGACTGTCTACCATAAGCACCAGATTGCTCTTGTGTATGATATTCCTGCCTCCGTATACAAGTCTGGGACTTTTTCCATTCATCCTCAGATATTCATAGACTCCAAAGCCGCTTGCCAGTGCATCTGCGTCCGGATTATCATGACATTGCACAATTATGTTATCAAATTGTAATAAATCACTTAGCTTCATTATTAGCTCCCTGAATAGTTATATTAATTCATTTTCTCATATGTGTATTTATGGCTGCTTCAAATCATCACATTATTTCAGGTACGGAAACAACAGTGAACTTCTGTCCTTCTCGTCAAACATCGAATTGTACTGCAGGATATTGTATGCCTTTATCCATTTTGCCTCGTCTCCTGTTGCGTCATCCACATGCATAAAGCACTCATTCTTTTTCGAATAATAGCCCCTTGAATTTATGGCCGGAATCTTCTCCATCAGCTCTGCGAGGAATCGGTTGTATGCCGGCAGATCTATGTTGGCTCTCTCAAGCGTCAGTGTGGACAGGTAGTTGAGGCTCGTCACATCAACTGTCTGTGCATCCGTCTCGTAATTGGTCCATATGAAAAACGGCACCTTGTACAGATTCTCAAGCTCCTGCTCCGTAAGTCCGGAATTGCCCTTGCCATTTAAAAGCTTGATAAAATCATTGCATAATCCCGGCTGGTGGTCTCCAAAAAACACAATCTCTACCGGATCATCCACACCCTTAAAGTATGTTATGAGATTTTCGAGTGCCTTGTCACTCTCATTCAAAAGTGACAGATACTGGTTCGCATCGGTGTATGACGCTCCAACCTTGTAAACCTCCTGGTTGAAGTTGTCATATCTCTCACCGTAGCCACCGTGGTTTTGCATCGTGACACCCATGATGTAAAGCTTCTCGTCATCGCTCTTTTTCTCGTAGCGGTCAATAATCTTATCATAGAGCTCCTGGTCAGTGATATATTCCCTGAGTATCTTTGTCTGGTCAAAATCATCTATAAAGTAAGTCTCATCATAGCCCAGATGCGGATAAACCTTGTTTCTGCTCCAGCCTGTCGCATAGTACGGATGCATCGCAACCGTCGTATAGCCGATATTCTTCAGGTTTGAGACTATGGAGGTCGGGTCATCATTTATATACTGCTGATAAACCACCGAGCCGTCCGGCAGAAATGCCATCGAGTTTCCTGTCTCAAATTCCCACTCAGAGTTTGGCGTCTTCGCACCGTACACGGACGAAAGGGCATAGCCTTTAAGCGTATTTTCACTCAGAGAATCCATAAACGGCGTGACCTGCGTGTTGGTCTCAAAATCTCCCACCACCGACAAATCAGCAAACGACTCATTCATGATAACAATGATTGTCGGATTTTTCGCATCAGACTGCGAATATGAGCCGTCCGTTTCCTTGAAATTGCCTGCTATCTTGTCAACTGCTGCCTTGCTGTAGCCATCAGGTGCCTTCACAAAGCTGTCCCTTATGCCGAGCACAAAGTTCAGCAGATAGCCGTTTCTGTACGTGCCCTTTTTCTCCCAGGTCTCGGTGTTCAGTGACATGGAATTCATAATGACATACAGCACGCATATTATTGTGAGAAGAATCGAAATAATTCTCATATGGATAGCCGACTCGAACTGCACTTCTATGCGCCTTACCAGCATGATATACAAAACAGCCGCCAGAATCACATACAAAAACTTGTAGTCTATGACGAATTTGTATTTTGTCACGACGGAAAGTCCTGTTCCCGCTGACTTCAAATCCGCATACGTAAACTCATTACCACGGAATTCATAGACAAAATAATCTATAAATCCAAACGCGAGTATGGCAATTGATGCTATGGTACATGTCAGCCTCGTGTTGTTTGTGATAAAAAGTATCACCAGATATATGGCGAGCGCCAAAACCACATTCACCACGCATACCATATCGGTGGTTTTCACAAAATCCTCATCCGTCAGCAGCACATACTGCACCGAAAAAACAGATAGTATCGCTCCGATGATAAGCAGTATCGCAGCCCAAAGCCACGACAGCTTCACCGGAAGCTCAAGCTTCACATTTACAAGTCCAAAATATACTGCCGCAAACAAAAGAATCACCCACCAGCTTGCCGATGTAAAGTAACCTACCAGCGCGGCCGCCACTGCTGCAATTCCAAAGTGTATGTTGTTTTGTTTTGTTATCTCAAATTTGATGCTCATTTCTGCCTCTTAATATTGCCTCTTAATGCTTCCTCTTAATGATGCTTCTTAATGTTGCTTCTTAATGCTTTCTCTTAGTGCTTTCTCTTAATGTTGCGATTTGATTTTAAATTATATTTCCTAATTAGCAAAGAAGTCCTCAATTTGACTGTATATAATGTTCATCAGATTTGTTCTTGCCTCAACGCTTGCCCACGCAATATGCGGTGTGATAATCAGCTTGTTTGAATCCTTTATCGCACGGAGCGGATTGTCCTCACTCATAGGCTCCTGCGCCAGCACATCAAGACCTGCCGCCGCCAGCTCTCCATCCATAAGCGCCTGTGCCAGATCCGCTTCATTCACTATAGGACCTCTGCCAAGATTTAAAAATATCGCAGATTTTTTCATCTTTTCAAACGCAGCCTTGTCCATCAGACCAAGTGTATCATCTGTGAGCGGTGCATGCACCGACACGATATCAGACGTGGCAAGCAGAGTATCAAAATCCACCCTCTCATAGCCCGGCTGCGAGTTTCTTCCTGAGGTAGAATAATAAACCACATGGCAGCCAAAAGCCTTTGCGATATCAGCCACGCGTCTTCCGATATTTCCAAGCCCCACGATGCCCCAGGTCATACCGCTAATCTGGTGAAACACATTGGAAAAATGCGTAAACGACGTATCACCCACATATTTCTCGCTCTTCACATAATCATCATAATATCTCAGCTTCTCAAGCAGATAAAATAGCAGTGCAAACGTATGCTGCGCCACGGTCTCTGTAGAATACCCTGCGACATTTCTCCATTCAATGCCTCTTTTTGCCAGATATTCTTTATCCAGATTGTTTGTGCCTGTTGCAGTTACACATACGAGCTTTAAATTTTTTGCCTGTCCTATAGATTTTTCATTTACCTCGACCTTATTTAAAACAATCACATCAGCATCCCTTGTGCGCTCCGCTGCTTCCTCTGTTGTCGAAAAATCATATTTGACAACCTCTCCGAGCTTGTCATATTCGGAAAGGTCAATGTCGTCACCAATTGTTTTGGAATCTAAAAATACTATTTTCATGGTTTGTTTCCTCTATGCTATATATTTATTCGATTTTATTTTTGTGGGTAGGGACTTCGCACCGGCAGGCTGTGATGGTGCGCCGGCATATGGTATATTCCTCAGAAATATATGAAGTCAGCCACAAAAAATGCATCCGGATAGTCTGTTTTATCAGTCTGCTTTTTATCGTCACCGAAGTTTAATGGAACCTTGTGGCAGTTCATATATTTCTTCGGAACACACCATATGCCAGCGGTAATGCAGGTTTGCGTGTGCGAAGTCGTATAAATAATTATCTATATTTATCAATGTAATTCAGACATATAAATATAAATATAAATGTACACATAAATATACACATAAATATACACAGAAAAATACACATAAATATAGATATAAATATAAATATAAATATAAATATAAATATAAATATATTTATACCACATTTCCGGAAATAAAGCCACTGTATCAGTGTTTGATTAAACAAAGCTTAAGAAAGCCCACCATATTAATGATAAATTTCATCAATATGGTGGGCTTTAACTATTCTGTATCTCTCTTATGTTGGCATTTTATTTCACAGAAAATTTGTAATCTGTCTCTGTGTGGTATGTATCGCCAGCCTTTGTAACAGGTGTACTAAAGTTGGTCTCATTTATTGAGTTTGGATAGAACTGTGTCTCGAGGCAGAATGCATCGCGGTTATTGTATTTGACTCCGCCCTTGCCTTCCTGTCCCACGATAAAGTTGGCAGTATAAAGCTGGATTCCGACACAGTCTGTGTATACCTCCATCTGTATACCACTCTCAGGTGAGTATGCTGTTGCGACCTTTTCTACTCCCGGAGCTGTCTTGTCTATTGCAAAATTGTGATCATATCCGCTTCCATAGTGAAGCTGTGTATCATTTGCCTCGATATCTCTTCCAATTGGCTTAGCCTCTGTAAAATCAAATGGTGTACCCTCAACCGGTGCAATCTCACCTGTAGGAATAGCCTTGGAATCCTTTACAGGTGTGTAATGCTCAGCATTTATCTGCAATGTGTGAGTGTATACGCTTCCTGATGCATGACCATTCAGATTGAAATAGCTATGGTTTGTCATATTAAAGGTAGTTGTCTTATCTGCCTTTGCATTGTATATAATAGCGAGAGCATTTTCTTCTGTTACCTTAAATGTCACATCAACGACTGCATTTCCAGGGAAGCCCTGCTCCAAATCTGCATCCTCTATCTCAAAGGTAATCTCATCTGCCTTCTGCTCCTTAACAGTCCAGAAGCGCTTAGAAAAACCATTTGAGCCACTGTGAAGACTGTTCTCATTGTCATTAGCCTCAAGCTTATATTCCACTCCATCAATATTAACCTTTGCATCAGAAATCCTGTTTGCATATCTGCCGACAGTAGCGCCAAAATAGCTATACTCCTTCTCGTATGACTTCACATTGTCATATCCTAAAATGACATCTCTCTCATTGCCATCCCTGTCCTTTACAAAAATAGATACAACTGAAGCGCCATAGTCTGTCAAAAGTACTCTCAATCCACCGCCATTGCTGATTTCGTAAAGCGATGCCTCCACTCCTTTTGATGTTGTACCGAAAGTTTTTTTACTCATGCCCCATATCCTCCTTTGGTTACATTATGTCTGTTGCATTTTTTGTAACTTTATGTTTGTTACATTTTGTTTTAGTACATTATGTTTTTTACATTATGTTCTGTTACTCTTTGCTTGATAGCATTTCGATTGCATAATCGCGTTTTTCTTATTCTACGCATTCCTTTGTATTTTACTTCTTTTGATCGCATAAGTAAACTTTTTCGTGCAAATATCCGATAAAATATTTATAACAATTATTTAAGTGCGATTATACGTTCAAAATAAAATCTAAAATAATAGTAACTGCATAGTTATAATTAAAAATGATAAGAGGATTAACATGAGTACACGAGTAAGTTCAGCAACAAATCTTTCAGCAACATATTTTATGAGAAATTTTTATTCAAACAACCGCGATGCCATGAAATCATCCAAACGCAAAGAATATAGTATTACAGAGCTCGCTTACGATGATTCAACCGCCCTGCACCGCGCAGCAAAAAAATTAAAGAACTACAAGTATTCAGACGACGAAAATACAGATAACATCCGCGGAACAGTCATGGCTCTTGTTGACACATACAACAATTCCATTGATTCCGCCTCAAACAGCAGTTCAACCTCCATGAAGCGTTATGCCAAGCAGCTCAAAAAGCTGGCAAGTAAATACAGCGACAAGCTTGAGGACATTGGCATCACAATAAACAAGGACGGTACTCTGAAAGCTAATGAGGAGCTCGTCAAAAAAGCCGACGCAGACACTCTTAATTCCCTGTTCGGAAATGACAATGACTTCACAAGCAGTCTGTATCGTGTCTCACGCCAGATGAGCAGCTCGTCATATGATGATTACTACACATCTCTGCGGGCAGGAAGCAATATAAATCTGACGGTATAAATCTAACGGTGTAATTTTTATAATGTAATTTTAGCATTTCAACTGTAGAATTTCGACTTTGCAAAAGAATAATAGATAATAAATATATGGCTGTCTTTTTCATAAAATAAAGTAAAAAAAAGACAGCCATCGTTCTGCTGTCTTTTAGGAGAAGGTATTTTACTATGGGGATAGTAAAAAATATATAATGTATTGGGGGGTTTTTACGGTTATTATAGTATCACCTTGACCTCTGAAAGTGTTAACAAACATGCACAAATTTTCGATTATTTTTTGTGCAGTTTTACTAATTAAAATACGTTGTCCGGAGTTCGAACCCTCCGTTGTCTTGCATTAAAAAACGCCTCTCCAAGAGAGACGTTTTTCAATGAGACATCGGGGATTCGAACCCCGGACAACTTGATTAAAAGTCAAGTGCTCTACCACCTGAGCTAATAT
>ENA-OWOU01000145-OWOU01000145.1-gut-metagenome-genome-assembly--contig:-NODE-145-length-52015-cov-4.796161_pt1 | contig 52015 bp, 40 predicted proteins | sample MGYA00248248_ERZ651801 | MGnify/ENA primary metagenome ERZ651801 (study PRJEB26908, sample SAMEA4031710) | gut metagenome | biome: gut; feature: normal infant; material: stool | place: China | collected 2015... | reverse complement strand
TAATCCCACTGTACGAATTCCGTACCACCATCAGATTTAGTCATTACAGAGAGCCCCTTTCGGGAAAAAGGCAAATCGAGCGGGGTTGGTTCGCCTTCCGGGATATTTCCCAAAGCAGCTTTCGCCATTTCAGGGGTGGTGCATCGAAATGCGATGCGACATGCCGCGCTGTCGCGTATACAGCTAGGAAGAGCATCCGTGGTTGGCTTTTGCGTGAGCATAAGCACCACAATGCCGGCAGAACGGCCTTTCTTCACTAGTCCTTGAAGGAGTCCGATAAATTCCTCCGCTTTCGCTTTGGTTTCTTTATCACGTCCAACAGGACTAGTCCATGTCTGCACTTCATCCAGCACGATGCAGAGCATCCGCGAATTGGCGTCAGGCCCCCAGTGCCAGAAATTACTATCACCATGTTGGGTATAATTGGTCGTCAACCGCTGCTGCATGAGATCATAAGCTGAGTGCAACATGTCGAGAACGCCTTCAAAGCCGTCATCATTCGTGTATCGATCAGCATACGTTTTGCACCAGAGCCAATCTGCGCCGCCTTTGCCGTCAGCGACGAACACACGTGCCAAGTCAGGACAGGAAAGCAATGCGGCGATCATCAGGTCAGCGGCTGCGGTTTTGCCAGCTCCTGGAATTCCAGCGGCGACAACGCCAGATAGACCGCCGAAATCAATCCAGCTATCGCCCTGCACCGTTTGGCCTACGCGTACCGCGAAAACACCTTTGCCCGCTTTTACCGGCGGTATGTCATTAAGAACACGCGGTTCCAACGCGTCAAGTCGATTACGGTAGTACAGCGTCGCGTTCCACTGGTGCGGATGCGAAATAGGCGCAGGCCGATACAGCTCAAAATCTTCGGCATTACATATCGCCAAAGATTCATGCAGTACAGCTTTTAGTTTTTCTTCATTCAGGCCACGCACAGGCAGATCGACAATCTCCAGTAAGCCATCGGCCCATCGATTCGGTCGCGTCAAATACACACGATAATCGCGATCGTCGGCTTTACCGACTAAACCGCTTTTTCGAATGAATCCATTGCCGAGACGTCGCGCAACATGGCGAGCATGAATCAGATAGCCACCGTAGAGTGGTAGGCAATATCCTGCCGCACGCTTCAATAAAGCAGGCATGGAAGATGATGCGCAAACCGCAATTAAGGCGAGCAGGAGAATGAAAATCAGCACGATGCTGTACCACGGAAGCCAATCAGTGCATATAGCGACAGCAATAGCAGCACCCCACACAATCGTGCTAGCCAAGTACAGCAGCAGCCATGCGCATTCATGGGCGAGAACTTCGCCTTTATCATTGGTGTTCATAATAGTCCTTTGCAGAAAAAGGGGTTCAACCAATAGGCTGAACCCCTTCAATTCATTCAGGCTTCGGAAACGGCAGCGGCAGAGAAGTTGACGCCGGAGCGTCCATTGTTCTGCCATGCGTTGGCGATAAGGTCGTTAAAAAGAATCGGCGCAGTCGGACGAATATCCGGCATCACAGGCGACGGAATCTTCACAGTTTCGATTTCGGCGCGACGTCCAGCACGAAGAACAAGTGTCTGCACCGCCCAGAGAGGCGTACCGTCATTGTTGACGGCCTGCTGTCCATCTACACGGTGACCGTTTTCATACACGGCCACCGGAGATGCTGAGAGGAACTGATATTCATCAGCAAAACGAACAGAGTCAACGGGAATGCGCATAGTAGCGTCCTTTCCACTATTGCCACGGTATTTCCGTGGTCATAAGGGAATCTATGCGCGTAAAAATCAGATCCTTGGGCATCCCCTCAGCAATCCCAAAAGCATTCTCATCCAATCATCCATACAAAGCTTCTTTTAAAGCATTACCATAGACACCAGCCTCAGGAAGTCTCACCCTGTTAAAAGCAGATTGGACTTGCTCAACAGTAGTGCATGAATCGCCTATGACCTTCAAAACCGTCGGCGTGCCATCAGACATTGGCACAGTCTCGTCATAGTCATAGCGGAGAAAATGGAGCGCTCCGGGCTGCGGAGCATAACCAAAAGCCATATTCTCATCACCACCCAATCGATCGATAATACGTGAGTAAACCGATTCCGGCGTTACAAACCAAAGTCCAGAGCGACAAAGCGGTTCTCGTTGCAACACCTGCCCCTTGTAAACCAACTGAGGAATAATTCTTTTCGATACATTTTCCCAATTAAGACCAACCGTTGATTTCTCAACTCTCCTACCGTCGATAAGCGCAGCACGTGATGCCCGATAGTTTCCAGTCGTATCAATAGTTTGGACTTCAATGGAAGTGAACTCTTTCAGTTGACCACTTTCGTCAAGGCGAGCAAGAACCCAATCAGCGAAGTAATTTCCAACACCGTTACGTTTCGGAAGGCGCAATTCCCCTCCCCATCGATGACCAAAAACTGCAACAGCTCCACCTTCAGTCACGGCCTTCGCGACCGCAGCTCTACCTGAATAGAGGTTGAGTTCCACACCAAAGGTTTTCTGAGCAATAATGTGCAGTATTCGATAATCATCCGCATACAGCCGGATAGGGCAACAGATAATTCGCTGATTGCTTGAAACTTGTCTAACAGCACAAACGCCAGAACATGTTCCATCACGACCAAGCGTTTTGTTACATGTATCATGAATAAATGGACATAAATTCCTGGCAACCGCTGACAGAGCAGTCTCACTGTTATCTTCAGCGCGATATCCAAAGAAATCAACTATAGTTCCAGCCATTATTACACCTCCAACACTGCACGAAGAGACCGGCCAACAGCACAAGCAAGCATAGGAGGTACCGCATTACCAACCTCTGCATACTGTTCAGCCTGAGAACCAAGAAAAACATAATGATCTGGGAACGACTGAATTCGCGCAGCCTCTCGAACCGTCAAAGTTCTGTCTTGTTCTGGATGGAAGAATGCCCCCCAATGTGGGTCACATTTCGTCAAAACAGTGCTTGCAAGTTCATCCCATCTTGGGCGACCATAGCGCTTAGTATGATCTGACCGCCGAGCAGCTTTCATCCCCTTCGGCAACAAATCAAACGGGATATCCGTCCAATTCCCACCCTGTTTAATGTACTTGAGTCTATCAAGATTGATTTGTGACAAACGTGGTGCTTCATGATTCATAACGCCGACAGAACCAACGCGCATACTCGCCTGATAGTCACATGTTGGTTCAGACGCATATTCCTTAATCGCATCTCCACGTTCACCATTTGACAGCGGTGGAAGATCCCCTATCGCTTCACGTAATGTAGTAAAGGGCGCTGAAGTTTCAGGCGAAGGGCGCTTTACAATAGGTTTCCCGTCGAACGTAGTCGTAAAGTTTGCACGAATTGGTGCATGACGAACTGGCTCAGGCCACGCCTCCTGAGGTATAACCGAGCCACGAAGTCCCATAATGATTGTTCGCCAACGCATCTGCGGAACACCGTAATAAGGAGCACCTAAAATATGAACATCAGCACCATACCCCAGCTGCGCAAGGGCGTCGAGAATTGCATGAAGCGTCTTTCCTTTTTCAAACGACACAAGACCCGGAACATTCTCAATCAGAACGGCTCTCGGCTTAAACTCATCAACGAATCGAAGATATTCCCGAAATAGGTGATTCCTCGGATCATCACCAGAACGAACCGGAGCATTAATAGAAAAACCCTGACATGGAGGACCACCAGCAACTAAATCGAGCTCACCTACCTCGATTCCAAGACTTACGCGAACATCAGCAGGATCAACCGCTCGGATATCCGAAACACAAACTTCAGCATTTGGATGGTTCTTCGCATACGTCTCGGCATACTTAGGCACAATCTCGGACGCAAAGAGAGAATGGAAGCCAGCCTCTTCAAGACCTTCAGACAGCCCGCCAGCACCAGCGAATAAATCAACACAAGCGAGCTGGTTGCCTTCACGACTATTCAATACGCCTCCTTAGTAACATGTTATTCGCATCTTCGGTTCATTTGCCTGTTCTTTGATTATCGTCTCAAAAATACGGCGGCCATACTAGCTTGCTCAGCCCTACCGACGTATTCAACATGCGTTAGTCCCCTCATACTCAATGATTACAGTGTACATTCTGCCTACCTTATTCAATCAACCCCAACTGTCCATGCACAACAGGGAAACGTACACCCAATCAAACACACGCCATTACACATGGGCTATGCTGATCCGATAGATAAAAGTACTCGCTCGTTTTGATCGTTCGACGTTCACCAGAAATAAACCCAACACGCCGATATAACCATATATATCACCATAAAAACATGAAATAGCCATAAAATGGCAAAATATCAACGTAAATTTCGACTACCGTCGGCTCCACCAAGCCCGCTGCATTCATTCCACCGCAGCGGGCTTTTTCTTTTCCTAGCCACCAGACAAATCTGCCATACGTAAGCGAGATGGGGCGAAAAATCAGGCCTGGGATACGCGCTGACGCACGAAAGCGTCGAGCGAGGCCGCGTCAATGCCCTCGTAGCCCTTGATCGAGGCGAACTGCGGGCCGTTGGAATTGTCGATCTGCATGAACCCGGTCTGGCCGATCGTCGTCGCGCCGGAGGCGACGGCCGAACGCAGGCCCGACATGGAATCCTCAATCGCAATGCAGTACTTCATATCTTCCGGAGCGATGCCCAAGCTACGACCCGCCTCCAAATACGGGGCCGGAGACGGCTTCTTCTCAACATCATCATCGCCGCACACGTAGCCCGCAAACGCGCCAGCCGGCGCTTGGGCAACCAGATTCTCCGCAAGATGACGCGGCGACGTGGTGACCAGCATCGAAGGAACGCCAGCGTCACGCAGCGCGACAAGCACGTCTTCCACGCCTTCGATCCACGGAATGCGCTCGAATTCCTTTTGGGCGACGTAATCGATCATGCCCTGGCCGATCTCTTCAATCGACAGCTGGCAACCATGCTCCACCATGCGACGGGCCACATCCGGAACCGGCGTGCCCGAACCCTGCCAGGCGAGCTCCTCATCCCAATATCCGCCATGCGCGGCTGCGATTTTCATCTCACCCTCATGCCAATACGGTTCGGAATCGATCAGCGTGCCGTCCATATCCCAAAACACGGCCTTGATCATCAGGTTCGTCTCGGTCATGATGTTCCTTCCCTACGACCGTCGGACGCGGAGCACCGGATTTCCGGGCAGCGCCGTCCATCGCGACTTCCACTGCCATTTCAGCAGAGCGGCAAGACGGCAGCATTCGCGAGTCGCGGCAAAACGGCAGACAACAAACAGGCATACAAGCGAGGCAAACGAAAAGCGCCCGGACGGTCCTCCATCCGAGCGCTTCCCATATCGACGCAATACTTCGCGCCTACGTATTCGCAAAATCATCCGATTTTTTTCACGAATTATCGGCAACCCCCATCGCTATAATCCATGAAATTCGAAAATTTCACTTGTATCGGGAGATTTGAAATTCACTCTCCCTGATTTTCACTGTTTTCCACAGCGGTTTCAGCGGCCTTTTCCGCATTTTCCGCCTTCCAGCGAGCGATGCAACGTTCCACGCGCTTGTATCCGATGATCTTCGGATCAAGCCCGGCCTCGCGGAAAATCGCGGCAGGCGAGCCACCTTCGGCATACCTGCGCATGCAATCATCGCGAAACTCCTTGGAGTAACAAATACGATACTGGGTGACCGATTCCACGGCATCCAGAGACCCGAGATACTTGCGGGTCTTAGCTGTGAACGCAACTCTTGGCACTGTACGCTCCTAACCTTTCCTGTTCTCGCCGCATATCTTACCCCCTCCTCCATGATTATTCATGGGCAAAGAGAACCATCTTTCACCGAAGCACCTTGACGACCGGAAGAATGACAGTTAGAACGCGGATACTCAACATTATTCCCCACAACGACGACATCGTCGCAGGAAGCAATGCATTTGGTAAAACCAAATAACAAAACAGGCACATCTGTTGCCAGATATGCCTGTTTTTGAATTTTTTTTCAATGTTTTCTGAAAATCAGTCAATCCCCCAAAGCACGATAGACCTAGAAATCGGCTGAGAAACGGGTTTACCCCTCTCAATCCCCTCGTTTTCGCCTGCGACACCCCCACCGCGCGTGTCGTACGCATCAGCCGCGACACGCGCGGCCTCCACGGACTCGCGCGACGGCAGCTGACGGGCGTCGACCTGAATCTGCCGACGCCACATGCGAGCGCGGCGGGAACGTTCGATTTCCACAATGCCACCGTCCGCATCGGCCGCGAACACGCTGGAACCGGCCGGCCGGCGCAATCGCTCGACTTGCCGGCGCAGCTCGCGGTTCTCCTCTTCCAAGGAAAGGATCCGCGCGATGCCAGCCAGGTTGATGCCTTCTTCCTGACTCAGCTGCTGCGCTTTCGCAAGGCGCGAGATGTCTCGCAGCGAATACCGGCGAGCGCCACCGTCCGTGCGTTGCGGCACCACCAGCCCCAAACGATCGTATTGGCGGAGCGTCTGCGGATGCACGTTGGCGAGTTCGCCGGCGCGACCGACCGTGAACATCGGCAGTTCGATGTCGAAACCAACTTCATCCGCCCCGTCCAGATCGGCCCTGCCGGCCACGATCGCCATTGCGCACATGTCGTACAGCATTTTGGCCTGCCGCGCCGCACGGGCTTGGGAGGTCCGGGATGCGCGTGCCATGGCAATCAGCGCTCCTTGGCAAGTTCGTCAGCGAAATCGCCGCACTCCTTGTCGAATTCCTTTGCCGCATGCTTGACTTTCAGGCTCGGCTTGTCGGGAATGCGGATTTGCACACGCCCGATCAGATCGCCGTCGCCCTGCCTGTTGGCCACGCCCCTGCCGGAGATGCGCACTTCGGTGCCGCTGGACGAGCCTGCCGGCACTTTGAAGGTGACTTCGTTGCCGTCGATATCCTGTGCGGTCACTTTCGCGCCCGCCACAGCCTGACCGACGGTGATTGGCAGATCCATGATGATGTCACGCTTGCGCAGGCTGAATTTCGGATCTTCGGCAACGTTGATCTGCAGGTACAGATCGCCGTTTTTTCCGCCGTTACGACCCGGCTTGCCCTTGCCTGGAATACGGATTTTCTGCCCGTCACGCACGCCCGCTGGAACATGCGTCTTGAACTTTTTTCCGTCGGCAGACAGTGAAACCGTTGCCCCCTTGACCGACTGGCGGAAAGTCAGATTGATCTTGGAATTGCGGTCTTCGCCATCTTCCGGCTGCGCAGCCTGCTCGTAGCTGCCCCCGTAGGGGTTGCCAGCCCCGGCAGGGCCACCAGCGCCGCCACCGAACATCGAGAAAATATCGTTGATATTCGGATTGCCGCCACCGGTCTGGAAGCGGATGCGCGAGCCATTGCCGCCCGTGCCATACGCTCCAGCGCCAGCGCCACCGCCGAACATCGAGCCGAAAATGTCGGAGAATGCCCCCGCGTCGAATCCGCCCGCACCGGAGCCGCCGGCGAAGCGCGCGCCGCCCATGCCGAACTGACGGATGGCGTCGTACTTCTGGCGGTTGTCTTTGTTGCTGAGCACGTCGTACGCTTCGGAAATGTCTTTGAACTTTTCCTCCGCTTCCTTGGTCTTGTTCAGATCAGGATGGTACTTGCGCGCCAGCTTGCGGTACGCTTTGGTAATCTCATCGTCCGTGGCGTCTTTGGAGACACCGAGGACCTTGTAGAAATCCTTGCTCAGCCATTCATTCTCAGCCATGATGTGCCTCCTTTCACGAGGTTGCTGATGTCAAATGCCTGTTGTTGTTGAAATCGTTGTCACTGCGCTAGCTCTGCGGGGACGCCACGACCACGCGAGCCGCGCGAATCACGCGGTCGCCGATACGGTAGCCGGCTTCCACCACGGTGTCGACGGTTTCCTTCTCGGCCTGCGGATCCGGCTTGTGCAGGATCGCGTCATGCTTGGTCGGGTCGAAATCCTCGCCTTTTTCGCCGAACTTCTCGACGCCGAACTTTTCGAACGCTTTGTCGATTTTGGCGGAAACGGCTTTGAAGGATTCGTCCATTTCGCTGTGTTCGCGAATGCGATCGATGTCATCAAGTGCCGGCAGCAGTGCGGTCAGCACGTCGATGATGCCGTGCTGGCGGAAGCGTTCCTGCTCCTTCTGCGAACGATTGCGGAAGTTGATGAATTCCGCACGTTCGCGCTGAAGGGCTTCCAAGTATTCCGCCGCTTCCTTCTTGGCCTGGCCAAGCGGAGTCAGTGTATCTTCACCATCTTGCGTCGCACCATCCGCAGCATCGCCGTTTTCTTGCGATTCGGAAGATGCTGCGTTCGCCGCAGTTGCTGCAGAATCTGCAGAATCGGAAGTTGCACTTGCTGCAGAATCGCCATTATTCTGCGATTCCTGCGATGCACCGGCTGCAGGGGCGGCCTGCCCGGACAGGTTGTCCATGTCGGGCAGGTCGTTCAGATATTCGTCCTTGTTGAAGTCGGACATGATTACTTGTTGTCCTTGTCGTCATCGTCCACGACTTCGGCGTCAACCACGTCGTCGTCAGCGGGAGCGGAACCGGCGGCACCTGCGGCGCCTGCGGCATCGGCGGCACCCTGCTGTGCGTAGAGGGCCTGGCCGATCTTCTGGGCGGAGGTCATCAGCTCGCTCTGGGCGGACTTGATCTTCTCAATGTCCTCACCCTTCAGGGCTTCCTTGAGCTCGTTGACCTTATCGGTGACTTCCTTGGCCACATCGTCGGAGAGCTTGTCTTTATTGTCGTTGACGAGCTTCTCGGTCTGATAGGCGAAGGATTCGGCCTGGTTGCGGGTTTCGGCGTCTTCCTTGCGCTTCTTGTCTTCGGCTTCGTGAGCTTCGGCTTCCTTGACCATGCGGTCGATTTCGTCCTTGCCCAGGCCGGAACCGCCGGTGATGGTCATGGACTGTTCCTTGCCGGTGCCCTTGTCCTTGGCGGACACGTGCACGATGCCGTTGGCGTCGATATCGAAGGTGACCTCGATCTGCGGAACGCCACGCGGAGCCGGAGCGATGCCGGTCAGCTCGAAGGTGCCCAGCGGCTTGTTGTCGCGAGCGAACTCACGCTCGCCCTGATAGACCTGAATGAGCACGGACGGCTGGTTGTCTTCAGCGGTGGAGAAGACCTCGGAACGCTTGGTCGGAATGGCGGTGTTGCGGTCGATGAGCTTGGTCATGATGCCACCCTTGGTCTCGATGCCGAGGGACAGCGGGGTCACGTCGATGAGCAGCACGTCCTTGCGGTCGCCCTTGATGACGCCGGACTGCACGGCTGCGCCGACGGCCACGACTTCATCCGGGTTCACGGACTGGTTGGCTTCCTTACCGCCGGTAAGCTCCTTGACGAGCTCCTTGACGGCCGGCATACGAGTGGAACCGCCGACGAGCACCACATGGTCGATGTCGGAAACACCGATGCCAGCGTCGTGCAGCACGTTGTTGAACGGGGTGCGGCAGCGGCCCAGCAGGTCGGAGGTCATGCTCTCGAAGTGGGCACGGGTCAGGGTTTCGTCCAGGTGCACCGGAGTACCGTCAGGGGTCATGGCCAGATACTGCATGGAGATGGAGGTGCTCGAGGAGGAGCTCAGCTCCTTCTTGGCCTGCTCTGCGGCTTCCTTCAGGCGCTGCAGGGCGATCTTGTCCTTGCTCAGGTCGATGCCGTACTTGTTCTTGACTTCGCCGACGAGCCAGTCGATGATCTTCTGATCCCAATCGTCGCCGCCCAGGTGGTTGTCGCCGTTGGTGGCCTGCACCTGAATGGTGGAGAAGCCGTCGTCGTCCTTGCCGATCTCCAGCAGGGACACATCGAAGGTGCCGCCACCGAGGTCGAAGACCAGGATGGTTTCGTCTTCCTTGCCCTTTTCGAGGCCGTAGGCCAGTGCGGCTGCGGTCGGCTCGTTGATGATACGCAGCACGTTCAGGCCTGCGATGGTGCCGGCGTCCTTGGTGGCCTGACGCTGAGCGTCGTTGAAGTATGCCGGGCAGGTGATCACGGCGTCGGTGACCGGTTCGCCGAGGTAGGCTTCGGCGTCGCGCTTCAGCTTCATCAGCACCTGTGCGGAGATCTCCTGCGGAGTCCACTTCTTGCCGTCGATTTCAACGGTCCAGTCGGTGCCCATGTGGCGCTTGACGGAGCTGATGGTGCGGTCGACGTTGGTCACGGCCTGACGCTTGGCGACTTCGCCGACGAGGATCTCGCCGGACTTGCTGAATGCCACGACGGACGGCGTGGTGCGAGCGCCTTCAGCGTTCACGATAACGGTGGGCTGGCCACCTTCAAGAGTTGCGATGCAGGAATTAGTAGTACCCAGATCGATGCCAACTGCGCGTCCCATAACTTGTCTCCTTTGTAGATAGGTTCGCTATGCGTTTTCTGTTCTATTCGTTCTTTCGCCCGAGTTTCGGTTTGCCGCCTCCCGGACTTTCCAAAACTTGAGCCTACACCACTCAACTTTGAATCGCAAGCGATTATTCCCAAATCTACAAAAAAAGTTGAGCTCCCTTCGCTCAACTTTTTATCAGACACAATCTCAAGACACGATTTCAAGGCGCGATCACCATCGAACATCAATCAAATCGCAATCTCAACAAAACCTGCCATCTCACCATCGGCAGGGCGCGAACGCAATCCGTCAACGTTTCAACTGCCTTTCGTTGACGAATCGCCATTAACTGCAATCAACCGGCCAAATCAGGCCGCACCGGAACCCGCGTTCGGATTAGCCAGATTGGCGGCGACCGGCGCGAGAAGCACACGACCCGTACCGCGATACACGTTGACCAAGCCCTCGCCGCTCGCAGCCGAACCGATCAGCGTCTTCGTGGAACGCTCGACCGTGAACTGCAGGCCGTTCGTCCACGCGATCGCGAAATTGCCGTCCACCTTCAGCTCGTCGTTCTCCAAATCGACGGTCACGATTTCGGAAGCGGGCACCGGCGACTCCAACGCAACCGTTCCCTGGCCCATCAGCGACAGGTTGAACAGGCCCTCGCCGCCGGCCACCATCGCGCTCGGACGCGAAACCATAACCGCATGCTGCTGAATCGTGGTTTCGCAAGCGTAGAACAGGCCGTCGTTCACGGTGATGGCACCGCCCATCTGGCTCGGATCGAGCAGCAGCACATGACGGTAGGTCGGTTCGAGCACAACCACGCCATTGCCCACGTATTCCGGCTTGACCGCAGACTCGTTGGTGACCGCGCCACGCGCCAGCTTGCCGATGAAATCGCCAACGCCCTTCACACCGGTCGTCACTTCGACATGGCCGACGGTCCACTGCATGGCGCCCGCCTGCACAACCGCGCCGGTCTTGCCATTGAGATTGCAGACCAGTTGACGGCGGCGCACGTTCATTTCGGACGCATAGTAGGCGTCCATGGCGCTGCCGTACGTCACGGAAAAATCGCGCTTCCACTCCATGACCTGGAAAATGCCCTGCTGCGCGACAATTGCGGCATCGTCATTATCCGTCAGATTGTAAATACGCACGAATGCTCCTTTGCTGGTAATACTTTGTTGATAATACTTTGGATGTCGAGAGATAATCTCCCGGTTTGCGAGATAGACATCTCGAAGGATATTGTCTCACAACGCTTGTTGCGTTGAATGACCCATCTCATTTTGGATTTGCGGCCCGCCCTGTCTGCATTGACCTCACGATTTCGATTTGGCGACCTCACGATTCGGAAAAAGGCTTAAAAAATGAAATCGTGAGGTCAGACCATAAATCGTGAAGTCACCAAACCTGAATCGTGCGATGAAGCAAAAGATCCGGACCACACTGCAATGCGTGCGATCCGGATCTTATTTGCGCTCTTCAGATCTCTTCAGATTTTCAGCGGCTGATCTTGGCGGTCTTGACGATCATCGCGATTGCGGCCGGATCGTTCTCGACGGTCTGGTAGCCCATTTCCTTGGCCTGCTCCCACACGGTCTTGCCAGCGCATTCGCCGCCCTGCACGGTCTGGCGGAAGTACTTGGAACCACCGCCGATGGTCACGTCAGCGCGGGTATCGAGCAGCTGCTCGGAAATGGAACCGACGCCGCCGTTTTCCTTGAGCTGGCTGGCGAGGCAGCGCTTGAGCGCGTCGTTGGAGCTGCCGTCGGTCTTGCCTTGCGGGCCGTAGCAGCCACGCTCGGTGGAGTGCGATTCGAGCACGGCCGGGGTGGTGTACTGGCCGGTGCCGGCATTGGTGTCGCCGAGCTCTGCCGGCTGGCCGACTGCGTCAAGGCCTTCGAAGTGGCCGTTTGCACCCCTGAGATAATCGCGGGCGACGGTGATTTCGGAATCGCCCATGCCGTCACCGATGAACAGGATGACGTTCTTGGCGGTGCCGTTGCCGATGGCCGCAATGCGCTGTGCGCCGCCGTGCTGAGCCAGTTCCGCAACGGACTTGCCGTTCAGATTGTAAGTGGAAGTTTCGTTGGCGAGCGCCGGTGCCGCAAGCGCGCCGAGCGTTGCGACGGAAGCGATTGCTGCAATCGCTCCTTTGAGAGCCTTTCGATTGCTCATCTTTTTTCTTCTTTCTTCAGCCTGTGCTGTATTGCAATCTCCACGCCAGGTTTCGCAAACCAACTTCCGAGGCGTTTTGGACGAACAAAACGTGAACTCTCGTCTTCACAAAGTGAACACTTATCTCAAATCCTCTTTCCGTCAACCATCATTCCCAATACCCCCTAAATACTGAATTATGACTCATGCTTTTGCCGCATGAAGGGCAAACGGTCAGGCAGGGGTGCGGCGCGTCAGGCAGGGGTGCGGCGCGTCAGGAAGAGGCGCGGGCGGAACGAGTGGCCTTGACGGCTACGAAGAGGCTGCGAATCAGGAGCACGCACAGGTAGCAGGCGAACAGAATCGATCCGACGCGGGGCGAGACCGCGCCCGCTATCCACGTACCGAATGGCGCGGTAACGGCAGCCACCAAGCCAATAATCAGCGCGGCCTTCACATGCACCAGCCTTCGTTTCAGGTTTGCCACGCTCGTCGTGATCGAGTTCGGGAACATGGCCAGCAGCGACGTGCCTCGCGCAATCAGATCGGAAGCGCCGAACAGCATCGATAGCGCGGGCACGGCGAGCGCCCCGCCGCCAATCCCCAGCAGTCCCGCCAATATGCCAATCACCACGCCCAGCAGCACCAGGCAAACTCCGGTCAGCGCACTCATCGCAATGTGCTGGTCGCGCGACGGCACAAAACTTATCTGGTTCACCACCACAAACACGAGAAACACTACGAAAATCCATCGCAGCACAAGTTCCGGCAAGCGCGAAAGCAGCCAGCTGCCAATCTGCCCGCCTACGAACATGCCGCAAAACAGCAGCAGCGCGGCGAGCCAGTCCACGTTTCCGCAAGTCGCGTACGAAATGACGCCGGAAATCGAGGTCGGTACGATCGCAAGCATTGACGTCGCCGCCGCATTGCGTTGTGTCAGTCCGAGCCATACCAGCGCGGGCACGATCACGGTGCCGCCGCCGATGCCGAACATGCCTGACAGCAGTCCTACTGCCACGCCGACGATCACCAGCACCGCAATGCCTCGCGCGGATTCGTCGAGTCCCGCAGGATCTGCGCCAAACAGTCGATCCGCGCCAAACAGTCGATCCGCTTTCCCGCCGAATTTCCCGCTCGGTTGCACACTCGATCGCACACTTTCTTCAGCGCGTTCAGCACTTTCAGCATTCGAAATATTGGAAATATCCGATTTCTTCATCTCTCCCCTACCATCGCACTTTCTTCATCTTGCGATAATTGCGATAGTACATTCCCGCACATCGCAGCGTCGCAAGACCGGCAGAATACGAGAAGGAAGAAGAGAAACTACGCCCGCCTGCCGGACGAGTGGCGCCCGGCAGCCACGCGATCGGCTTTCACGATGCGCCCGCGCCTCCACAGCCGTGCCAGCCATACGCACGCGAATCCAATGATCGACACGAGCAGCCCAATCACAAGAGCCGCCACAGCCGTCATATACCCCGGCTCGTCGTACGTGGTCGCGTCCGGCACTTTCGGGTTCGGTATGCGATGCCCGCGCACGAGCAGCCTGTGCGAGTTCACCCCGTATGGCGTGCATGTGATCAGCGTCGCGTAGTCTTTGCCGGATTCGATGTTGAGTTTGCTGATGTCGCTCGGCAGCACTACGGAAATTTGGTCAACCTGATACGTGTAGGTTTCGTCGAGCACGTGGAATGCGAACGTGTCGCCTTTTTGCAGTTCGTCGAGACCGGTGAGCAGTTTCGCGCTAGGCAGTCCGGTATGCCCGGAAATCACCGCATGCGTGGTTTCGCCGCCTACGGGCAGTGACGTTCCCGCCAAATGCCCTGCCGCGATCTGCAGCACGCCTTCGCTGGTGCCATGGTAGACGGGCAGTTTCACTTTGATGCGCGGTATGGTCACGTATCCCATGATGCCGGTACCGGTTATGTCGAGCGTGTTTTCGTATGTTTGCCGCTGTTCGTCGGTAAGGTGCCAGCGGTCGCCGTTCGCCGCGAGCGCCTCGTTGTAGGCGTGCGCCGCGTCGAGCATGTGCTGTTTTTCTTCGCCGGAGAGATCTTCGGTTTGTTCCACGTAGCTTGCCACGGCGTACGACTGGTGCATGCGGTTCCACCAGTCGCTGAATGTTGGGTATGCGATGAGGCAGATCGCGCCGATCATGAATATTGCGGATATTGCGATTAATACGTCGAGCAGCGCGTTCGACTTTTTCTTCGGTTTCTTCGATTGTTCTGCAGTTTTTGAAGATTTTGAAGTTTTCAAAGATTCAGATGATTCTGAAGATTCAGCAGTTCCCGCAGATTCAGAAACTTCCGAAATTTCAAAAGATTCAAAAAACTCTGCAGAGGTATCACCGGCATTTCGGCGCGCTTCAGCGTTCGGTTCTCCCAATTCGCTTCCGTTATACCGCCGTTTCACGCTACTGCTTGCCTTCCCGCTTTCTCGCGATCCTCACTACGCCTAAGAGTACCAATGCTGCGGCGCAGATGGCGGCTGCCATCCAGGCCACGCTCTGCACCGCCGAGCCGGTGTGTGCGGGCGGGGTTTCGGGTGGTGTGTGCGTGTTGGTGATGGTGGTGGTGTCGCCTTCCACGTCAGAGAGGGTGGTGTACCCGCTGGGTACGGAAGCTTCGACCACCGCCCACTGGTGTGCGGAGGAAAGTCCCGTCCACGAATGTGCCCACTTGTTGGAATCGTTGAGTTTCACTTCTTCGAATACCACGCCGTCACGCAATAATTTCACGGTGATGGCTTCGGGGCGCTTGCCGTCGGAGTCATTGCGATCGTTCCACACTTTGCGCACGGTGCGTTCCAGGGTCGGCTTGAGTTGGGTGGAGCATTCGGTTTTTGGTTCGATGGCGAGTTCGCGTGATCCGTTGGAGACGCCGTCTTGCGGCATGGCGACGAGCATGTTGGCGGAAGCGCACTGCCAGTAGGAGTCTTCGTCGGCCGTTCCGCCAACAGCAGCCGCGCCAGCAGCGCCTTCGACTTTCACGCTATCGGACACGACCAGATACAGCCCGTCTTCCACGCCGGCGAACGTGAGTCGCCCGGCTTTGTCGGTTTCGCCCGAGTCCACGGCTGCGGATTCGCTTGCCCCGTTCGCCGCGATGAGTCCGGCGAGCGTGTTGGCCACGTCGCGGTACACTTGCGCGTCATATCCGGTTACTTTCGACCAGTCGATCGGGTATGCGGTGGAGTCGGTGAATGGTGCGACGGGTTCGAAGTTTGCGCCGGACGAGACTTGCCCGACTTTGTATAGGCGGAAGGTTGCTCCCGGAATGGCGAAGTCGCCCGTTCCAGCGGCTCCAGAATCGGAAGCGCCTCCCGCATTAGAGTCAGCCCCGTCATTGCTTTTGTGTTGATACGTAATGGCGATGCTGCCGCTGGCAGAGTCTGTTGGCGCCGCAACCGCATCGCGAGTGGTGAGTGCACAGATTGCGGCGGCACATGCGACGGCAGCTGCGCAGCATGTTGCGACGATGCGGCTTGCGATCGTGTGTTCCTTCATTGCCTGCCCCTCTTCTGTGGTTCTTTCTGTGAAAACTAGAAATATCAAGTCGCCCCCAACTTGCGACTTGGAAAAATTAGGGAGTCAGGCTGAATTCTCGTTAGTTTAGGCAGTTTACAAGGGATTTGAGGCAATCCAGCCTGACATATGTGGGTTCAGTTATTGCTCAATTATTTTTAAATTATGATGATTGTGATGATTCCGCTGTTGCCATGCGGAGGTAAGTGCATGACAACAGCGGTTTCATGTGTAGTTATTTTCAGTTATGGTTTTTGATTTTCAGTTATGTTGACTGTGATCTGTGAGATCAGGCGTTGCGGCGACGCAGCGCCATGACCAGGGTTGCGCCAGCGAGCACGAACACTGCCACGCCAGCCACATACAGCATCACCGTGCCCATGCCACCAGTGGATGGCAGGTTGGAGCCCTTCTGGTTCACGATGGTGGTGGCGACAACACCGGTGGTCGTATCGCCAGCAGTCGAATCGATCTTGAGCGAGTTCAGCTTCGGATCAACAGCATCAACGTCATGCTCTGCAGTGATTTCGAAGAACTTATCCGCTGCGGTGTTGTAGCCTGCCGGGGTGTGGGTTTCCACGAGCTTGTACTTGCCGTCGTCGATGCGCTTGTAGGAGGTGGTGTACTTGCCATCCGTGCCCTTGACGACGGTCACTTCACCGAGATCAGTGGTGTAGTCTTTCTGAGCCTCGTCATACTTGTAGAGCTTGAACTTCGGCAGGTCATTCTCAGCCGGGGTGCCGTTATCGCTGAAGGTCTTGGTGATGTCCAGCTCATAGGTGAACACGATGACCTTATCCTTAGGAGTCTCACCGGTTTCGCCTTCGCCGCCAACATTCGGGTTGTTGGAGAACTCAAGGGAGGCCTCGTTCGGGTTACCCGTAGAGCCGATTACAGCCTGATCATTCAGCGTAGAAGTGTATTCGACGGTGAACTTGCCGCCAGCAGCAACGGTGATTGCCTCGCTATCAGTGCCCTTGACGGACTTTGCATCAGCAATGGTGAGGTCGAAGGTGTGATTATCGGTAGTAGCCGTGTTGAGAGTGTAGGAGTCAGCGCTAAGCTGCTTGCCTTCATACTTGACAACCACGGATTCGCTATTGAAAGTCAGACCTGCGGACTGAGTATCGTGGAAGACCAGCTTGTAGGTCTTGTATGCGGCGAAATCAGCCGCATCGGTCGGCAGGGTGGCGGTCAGCTGGAACGGCACCTTGTCATTCACGTCGTAGTCGGCGGAATCCTGCCATCCGGTGGTGTCACCAGTGGAGTCGTTGACGTCCTTGACCTTCTTTTCAAAGGTCGGCTTGTCAGCCTTACGGTTCACAGTCACCGGACCATTGACCTGCACGATGAACAGGGTAGAAGCATCGTCACCAGTCACGGCGGTGCTGTCCTTCAGCAGGTAGTAACCTGCGGCAGCATCAAGAGGGGCGTCCTTGGAGACCGAGTCGAAAGCAACACCGGTCAGATCAACGAACTTGGAAATGGTTGCCAGCTTCGTAGTGTTATCAGCAGTGCTCTCAAGCGCAGCGATCTTGACGGCAGCTTCGGCGGCAGTCAAATTAGCGCCTCCCTCGCCAGCACCATTATTTTCATTGAAGTTCTTGCCAGCGGTGACGTTACCCAGAGTGCCGTCCGTGCTCAAAGAACCGGTGAAAATCTGATACACAGAGTAGGTGTGCGTATCTTCGGCCGGCACAGTAATCTGGTACGTGTTCGCTGCCATTGCGGTGCCTGCGCCGAACATGCCGGCGACGGCCATGGCTGCGGATGCTGCCACAGCGACGAGGCCTTTGAGAACCTTATTCATTGTTCTCCCTTTCTTTCCTTTTTCCATAAACTTGTTGAAATTTTCGTTGTTTTCCAACGTTTTCAACTATTTTTCAGTTATTGAGTTATTGCCCAGAAGGCAGTGGTCGTTTGTTTTACGGACCATCCCCTCCTCTTCTAGACGTGTTCATTGCCGACGCCTCCTGACTTTCAGGGCCAGTCCGGCCGTCGCAACAGATGCCATGGCCACAAGCAATCCCGTAGCCAAAGTCTTCATATTCCCGTCGCCGCCCGTCCCCGGCAACACCACCCCCGGCTGATTCTCAATCTTGTTGTCAGCGGGACCGGTTGCGCCGTCGACAGTGAGCGCAACGCTCCATGCGGAGCCGTTATACGAACTTGGACCGATGGTGAACTTGTAGACAACACCGCCGAGGTTGTACCCGTCGGGAGCCTTGTTCTCTTCCAACGTGTATTCACCCCAAGGCAAACCCGTCAGTTTGAACTTACCGGCACTGGAATCTTCGTCCGCAAAGCCTTCGCTCGAGCACGCATCCATGCAGTCAGTCACGAAGTACTCTTTAGAAGTGGCGAGCTTTTCAAACGTGCCGTTTACGCCATCGTTTCCGTACTTGAACTCGCTGGTCTGGGTGACTTTCCATTCCGATCCGGCAAGCAGCAAGGAATCATTTTCCGAGCTGACCTTTGACCAGCTCACTTCACCGAGCACACGAGGGTTCTCGATGATATTGCTGGCCGCGACGGTAAGGGCAGGGTCCTTGTACAAGGTGACGTCTCCGTTCGAATCAGTCAACCGGAAGTAGTACGTAGGTGTGCCTGCGTGGGCAGTCGGGTTGCGGGCTTCCTGAAGCTGGTAGATCTCGCCGTTCGTGTTGACCGGCAGACCGGAAACAGTGAACGCACCTGGATCGGCGTTTTCATCACCCATGCCATTGGCAACGCATGATGATGTGCAATCGGTCACTGTGATCGGCGTTCCGCCATTCGCCGTGAACGAACCATCGCTTACCTTGCCGGAAGCAATCGTCCAAGACGATCCTGCAATTTTCGCCTTGTCGGTGCCATCGATCTTATTCCACGTCACCTTGGTGCGAGTATCCGTGAACACAATCTCAATGGCGCCAACAGTTGTGCCCGTAGCATCATCCGCGTTCTCATGCCTCGTCACGGTTGTGACTTGACCGTCGCTAATTACGAATGTGTACCAAACGTCTGTCTTGGTGTATCCGGTTGGCGCTTCATGCTCTTTCAGCTTGTACGTGCCGTCCGCCAGATCCTTGACCTCGAACTTGCCCGCGTCAGCGTTGATATCGCACATTACGCCAAGCTGGTCGCCGTTCGGCTCAGACTTCGTGCAGGCAGTCGTACGTGCAACAGTCTCGTTTGCGAGCACTACGTCAGCAGCGCCCTGCTCGTAATACACAGCGGCAGACACCTTGGCTTCAACGTTCTTTGCAGAAACGTTTGCCGCGCAACCACTCGGAGCTGTGGCATACACATTCGCGGAGGTATTCAGGCCGCTCGACTTCTGTACGGTAATCACCGCACTGTAGTCCGCGACATAGTTTCCACCACCACTCGGCCCATCCCAAGACGCAGTTCCGTTATCAGAACCGCTCTTGAACTTGAAAGTGATCTGCTTCCGGTCATCATTCTGAATTTTGACATAGCTCCAGTCGCCGCAATTATTACTGCTATAGTCCCTGGTCATTGCCGCCTCGCGCCAAGAGCCATCCGTGCCGTCAAGGCTGTACCACAGGTATGGGGTGCTCCATTTGCCAGGATTATTAAAGTAAATGACCGTATAATGCGTATCCTTAGGCACGGTAACAGTGAACGAAACGGAAAGGCTTCCTGCTTTTGCGGTAATCGTCGCCGTACCTGAAGCAACGGCGGTAACTTTGCCGTCGCTGTCCACCGTCGCAACGCTCTCAGCGCTCGACGTCCATGAAACCGCCGTATTAGCGGGATCAACAGTGGCAGTGAACCGCTGATAGTTTCCCTTTGACAAGCTGAACGATGCATTGTTCGCCACATCCATATTACCGGTTTTCACCGTCAGAGATGTCACCTGAACCGCAGTGACGGTGACCGTTATGGAATCGCTGATTGAATCGTCGCCAACAGGCTTGACCGTAATCACAGCAGTACCTGGGGCAATGCCGGTCACCGTTCCATCGCTAACGGTTGCGACAGCGGAATTGCTTGACTCCCACTTCACATCCTGTGCCGCATTCGCAGGCTGCACCTGCGCGGTCAAAGTAGCCGAACTATTCTGAGTAATACTCAGCGAATCACCAGCATCAACGCCATCCTTCAGAATGGTGACGCTGGAAACCTGCACCATATTGTCTTCAACGATGTAAGTTCTGCCATCGTTAGCAGTGATTTCCCAACTGGAATCTGCCAACGGTTTATCATCTTCACCATTCTTCGTCCAGGAAATCGACGCGGACTGCGGATAGTTCACAATCTTGTTGTCAGAAACCGGAGTCCAATTGGTTCCGTCTGCGCTCTCGTAAACATCTTGTACGAGAGAGCCTTGGTCGCCCGCAGTGATGCGGTACACCTTGCTGGAAATCTGATAGCCTTTTGGCGCTCCAAGTTCCTTCAGGTAGTAGTTGCTGTTGGTCTTGAGATTGCCGACCTGAATGGTGCCGTTATCAACACCGTCTTTGTCAGACAGCGCATTACCGTCAGTAACCGTCGTAATCGCCTCGCCACCGTTCGCGGCATCTGCGTAAGTCTTGTACACACCCCACGTGGTGCCAGCCAAGGCATTGTCGTTGTTGTCTACCTTGTTGATCTGAATGACCGCGCACTGGGTAGAGTACGAGCCGTTCCACGGCAGGTTGTGGCGTTCCTGATCCATATCAAGCGCGGAAGCCGAGTAGCTGCGCTCGTAGTTGAGGAACTTGTAGAAAGTACCGTTATTAGTATTGCCAACCGCATCCGGATTGTACATGGAGAAATCCCCGCCAACCCATACACGACCGTTGGTGCTCACGTGAGATTCGAAGCTGCCATTCGGCACGAGGATGCTGCCGAGCATGCCAGCGGCAGGATCATCCTTAGTCTCCATGGCAAACGACTTATCCCATACGCCATCAGCTTTTTCCAGATTGGAGTTTGCGTCCCTACGCGTCGTAGTGCCACTACCTTGGCCACCATGGATAACCACATTTGTAGCGTCAGCAAAATTCCACATGATCTGCTGCGCACGCTTAGCATACTCCGAGTCCGCATAAGAACCACCAAGCTCACGCTTGGTACCGCTTTCATCAGTCCACCAGAAACGCCAACCGTTATGGAAATCCACGTTCTTTCCGGTCACATTAATGACCACGGAAGCGCTATCGGGAATACCGGAAAAGTCGAAACTGACACCCGTATAGCTCGAAGAATCATTGAGAAAGCTTGCGGGAAGGTTGAACACCTGCATAGAGGCTTTCCCGTCACCCTGAAACTTAATTACCTTCTCATTGACGTTGTTAATCGTAAAAGTATAGCTACCGTTGTCGTACTCATTGACGTCATATTTCGTACGCTTCAAATTGTTATAGCTGTCCGAAGAATATGTCGCAGTGGTAACATATACGCTTCCGAACCCCTTCAGGGAAGACAAGTCGTTTGACAACTTCTTGATATATGTGTCAAAGTCCGAGAACTTTTCATTAGTCGAGCCGATCGTCTCATCAGTCTGTTTCCAGCTGACAGTACCCTCCATGCCGCCTGGCACATAGACGGAGTTCCTGGAGTCGTACCGATTGGTGTCGGTGTTCTTTGATCCATTTCCCAAAATCTGATTCGAAGAACCACCATATACCGTGGTGCTATCGCCCGCGATATTTGCGGAGTAGGACGGCTCAGTGTTCTTGTTCTTGCCAACCCAGCCAGCATTTCCCCAAGCTTGAGTGCCCTTAACCCAGCCAATGCTCGAATCGTTGCTGTCACCTTTAACGTCCAGCACAACAGAACCATCTTTAGGACGATACTGACCGCCAAAGCCCACGACACCGAAGCGGAAACCCCGGTAATCCTTTACATAGCCGTTCTTAGCACCGTCCGCATCGGTGAAATACGTGGCCCACGCACCTTTAAGCGGGTGCATCAAAAGCTTTCCTTTGACCGCGGTTAGGCCTTCGGCTTCCACAGCATACGACCCGCTTGGACCGTTAACATCTAGCATGTTTCCGCCGGTCTTCTTGCCAACGTACATGTCGCCGCCCACATATGTGGCGACGCCGGTATCTTCCGTACTGTGACCCGTATCAGTGCCCAAGGTTATGGATTGCGGGGTGCAGATACCGCCATTGTCTCCTGCCGCACCTTCGGCATTGGCACTGTAGGTGGGGATGAAGGCGGTGACGGCTACGGTGGCCATCATGGCAACTGCGACTGCGGCGGCGGTCAGGGAGCGGGCATGAGAGAAGGCGCGGGCAGATACCACTCGCGCTCCCGAGTAATGCTGTGGCGCCGAGCTCCTCGCTCCGCCTCTGAGCAATCTCTTCATCATGTCCCCTAACTGCACGAATCAGACCCCCCTCAGACATTCCGACTCTAACACGACATCCTTTGCAATATGCCATCTACAGGAGTGGCAACTACGCCACTCAACCTTTTTCTCTCTCCCGCACCTTGTGGGTACGGCTCAAAATGATAACCTTTGCATTCATGAAAATCACTGAAACAAAAATACCACCCCCCCCCCGATATAAAGATGGTAAAACCTTTGTTTTCCAGTACCGAAGCGTCTAATCCGTTCTGCCAACTGGAGTTTGAAATCGTTCGCAAAAACGCCGAGGTTACCCCTGCGATCAGTCTTTGTTAATCTAACCGATACCCTCCACGGCGTGTCGCGAAACAAATGATTGCAAACCGTTTCATTCATTGCAGAAATTTTCATGAAAATACCCCCTAGTACACCCGTGTACCACACCCCAATTTCCCCGCCCCCGACGCCCATCCACACTCGTTACAATCAACAATCACAAATCAACCATGGAAATCTCATAACCTCGCAACAGGCGGCAAAACCTCCGACCACAGGGATAAATTTTCAGGGCTCGCACACTCTCCAACAGCTACATATGAGACAAGGGCGCGTAAGGGATCGAGCCGTGACAACCAAGGTTGCGAAATGAACTATGATGATGGTTGCAAGCCCCGCATCCTACGAAGACGGCAAGTACCCGAGCGAAACCGGAAAATCCACTCCGGATCGCACCTCGACGCGGTCGGCAAAAAGCGAGTCACCGTCGTCTACGACGCCCAAGACACGCAACGGAACTTGTGCAGACACCACCAGCAGCGTTGCGCAGACGGCGGCAGCTGGCAGTATATGCAAAATACCCCCGTATTGTCGGCGTGAATCAAAACGGCAAGTACGGAGGCATGAAGAAGAGTGGCGGAAAAATCAGCGATCTCCGCCGTAGACGGAGTCGGTGCCGCGGAGCACAAGCTGGGCACGCACCACCTCATACGGATTTTCGAGAGTCTCCCCCGCAATCAGCTTCACGGCCTTCCGCGCTGCGGCACGACCCATGGCGAACGGATCCTGACGCATGGTCGTCAGGTTCACGGTGTCGGCATATGCGGAATCGTCGAAGCCGATGATCGAATAGTCGCGCGGCGTGCGATGCCCATACCGGTCAAGGCGCAGCACGAGCGGAATCGCCATCATATCGGTCTGGCAGCAAATGCCGTCGGGGAACTCATCCAACGCAAGCAGCGCGGTCAACGCCGAATCGGCGAACGTTTTGCCGCGCGGCACGGAAAGCACGCGCCACTTGAAATCGTGCGTGCCCTCCATGGTCTTGCATGCGCGAATGAAGCCCTGCCCGCGCGCATCGATCGACGAATTGATCGAATCGACTGCATCGGAGCACACGTACACAATGTTTTTGTGCCCAAGATTGATTAGATGCTGCGCGGACGAGAACATGCCGTCTTCATCGTCGATGGAGATCGTTGCGTCGAAGCCTTCCTGCGATGGCGTGTTGATGCCGATGATCGGCACATGAATACGCTGCAACTGCTGGATTTCCTCCGGTTCGACGCCGAACGACGTTACGAACACGGCGTCGACGTTGCGTCGCACCGGAAGATTCGTAAAGAAGTCACGCCTGTTCTCACCGGTATCGACATGCTGGAACAGAGAGATGTCGTATCCGGCATCATGCATGACGGAATTGATTCCAGCGAATACTTCCATATTGAACCAGCTGGTGATTTCCTCATTCATCAGCATGGCGACACGGTACGTTTGCCCTGACTTCAGTGCCGTCGCGGAACGGGAGATATTAAAATCCAACCGGTCCGCGGTGTCGAGCACCTTGCGCCTGGTACGCTCGGAAACGAGCTCCGGACGCGTGAACGCGCGCGAAACCGTCGAAATCGACACTCCTGCGGCCTTGGCCACCTCACGAATGCCAGCCTTGTCCATGTCAGCCCCTTTGCAGCTCACAGCATCATCGCACCCCTGCCAACAGTGGAACGGGTGGTATTTGGAGCGACGACGCTCTCTCAATCTGTGTTCATTATAGTGCGAACGTTGTCAAAACTCTCGCAATATGATCAAATTTCATGCGACAGCCGCGCAAATCAGCAAAATTACCGGATAGAAGGCATAGAACATCCACTTAGTCCATGAATGTTTGTATCCGAGTTTGCCATTGTAGTAGTGCACGAATGCAACACCGACGCCAGGCGCAATCATCATCACCGCACCGAACAGACCGGCCGTGAACATCATGGTGTTTTCACGCGAGCGCATCAGCCAGAAAATCAGCACGAAACCAAGCGTCACCGCACCCAGGCTCATCAGATGCTGGCGCAGTCCGACACGCAACAGCAGATCCCACAATACGGCAACCACTACCAGCACAATGTCGGAGATCACGAGCATGGCACCTTGGTAGCGCTGCGCCACCCATTTCATTGCTGCGAGCATGGCGAAGGCGATGAACAGGCCGAACACCGGATTCTGCGAGCCGAAATCGAACGGCTTGCCCGAAGTGGCGAGATCGTACGGCACTTCGGCGATTAGTGCCAGCAACAGCAGCTGCACGCCGTATGCCACGCGATTGCGCGTCTGCTGGAAGCCTTGCACCAGCAGCCACGCGTAGATCGGCGCGGCGAACCACGACACCACTTCGCATAGCACCATGGCCGTAAGCGACGTCATGTTGCTCGTGTCGGATCCGAAAATCAGTGGCACCAGCGTGGTACTGCCGGCGGAAAGCACCAGCGCCACCGCGCCGATTACCTTGAGCTGGAATACGCTCAATCCGCGGCGCTGCTTTTTCTTGCGGCGCATGCCCGCAAAGCCGATCTGGTCGGTGACGTCGGTTCCGGCGCCGTTTTCGGTGTAGCCTTCCATAAGTCCTCCTCGAGTTTTCCTCGATTCCATCGCGCAAGCAATCATGCGCGCACGTAATCGTCTGCGCACACTGTGCCACGTCACGACATTACGCCGCGGTATCGCGTTGCGGCATCGCTGCCATATGCGGAGCTTCGCGTCTCACGCGCTTGCACAGCATTCCGCGCAATATGTTTTTCACGTAACCCCTGTGCGACATGTTTCACGCGATTGTTTCACACTATGTCTTTCGTGCTTTCACGTAGCTTTACTCGCATCATCTTGCCATTGTTGCAAAAATCCTGCGAACGTATGCTGCAAATGTATGCAACATACCTTACACGCTTTACGAAAGGTGACCCCCGTAAACGTGGCGCACGCCGCGCAATACGCGCAACGCAACGCACGCCCCGCAATACACGAGCAGTACGCACGCAATGCGAAAGATCAGGCGTTCAGCACGTAATCCAGCAATCCTTCATAATCGGCACCCTTAAACGAACGCACCGCATAACTCGACGCATCCGGATCGTCGGCCGGCGAAATCTCCGTGCGGAAATACACGCCGTCGATGCCCGCCGAACGCGCACCGACAATATCGTTCTTCTCGTCATTGCCCACCATCAGCGCATGCTTGGCGGTAACGAATTCACGGTCGAGCGCCAGCATATACAAATCGCGCGCGGGCTTGCGAATCTTTTCCTCGCTGGAGATGATCACGTCGTCAAGTACGCTGGCAAGTCCCGTCATTTCCAACTCGGCACGGGTATAGCAGGATTGCGCGTTGCTGAGCAGCGCCACGACAATGCCGGCTTCCTGCAGTTTTTCGATCATTTCCAGCGCACCCGGATACAGGCGGATCATGCTGGTGCTACCCTGACGGAACGCCCACGCGGCCTTTTGAGCGGCCTGCGGCAACGCCAGCAACCGTTCCGCCTCGTCGTTGCGATTCATGAGCAGCGAGCGGTACACCGGCAGCACGTCGAACTCGTCCCACCCATTGCGAACGATGGCATGATTCGACTGATGCAGCATTTCGCGCGCCTCAAGTTTTTCGAAACGTTCACGCAGTGCCTCAACCGAATCGTATTGCGCTCCAAGCTCGCAAGCGGTGTCATACAAGGCCTGCCAGGCCGCGTCGCACTGTTCGTCGGTACGTATGTCAATAAGCGTTCCATACAGATCGAAGAACACAACCTCGTATTTAGGGGTATGCGTCACGTTTTCCATAGCAGGTCCTTTCATCGGCATCGTCGCCGCTTTACCGGCGGCGGCGATTGCCACTTTGCAGCCGCTGCCCTTGCAAACCAATGCGTTACATGCGTTATGCACGAGGTTACCGCAACCGCCAGATTGCAAACGTATGCGGTGGCACGATCAAATAATCGCCATCTCCCGCACTGATGCACGCCGCGGATGCGTTTGTGGACGAACCCATGCCGCACCACACGCGAGACGACTCCGAAACCGGCGCAACCGCAGTCGAGGCAACGTCAATCGCGCCAATATGACGTCCCGGATTCACCGCCACCAAGTAGTCGCCGACCCGGAACACCAGTTCGTCGCCTTCCACGCTGACGATCACACGATCGCCGTCAAACCATTCCGCCGAGCTCTTACGCAAGGCGATCAGTTTCGTGTAATACTCCACCAGATCGCGCATGCGCCAGGCACGAGTCCAATCAAGCCAATTCAGCTCGCGCGCCGAATCGTACGAATCGGAATTGCCGTATTTCGTACGCGCGAACTCCTCGCCAGACAGCATGAACGGAATGCCCGCGGAAGTGAGCACAATGCCCGCCGCCATACGATTCGCATCCATCACCGTGGCCATGGCCCCGGCAATCGCGGAACCGGCCGAGGCGAGCCCAGCTTCCGAAAGATCGGCGTCATACAACGCCTTCGGCACGTCCACGGAATTCTCGTTGTCGCCTTCACTAACGGCGCTGCCCAGCGATTTCGCGGCAAGACTTGCGCAAAGCTTGTCCCACAAGGTCAGATCGTCATGCGCGGAAACATACTGGATCACTTGACCCGCAACACCTTCCGGCTGTTTGCTGGCACGCCAGGCGTTCACCGCGTCGCGCACGGAGGCCGCATTCTCATGCATACCCCCGTTAACGTATCCGGGACGGTCCGAGAAGAACACATGCCCCTTGATGGCGTCTCGCGTGGTGTCGCAAAAATGCCCGATGCGATTATCAAGCTGCGGCAATCCGGCCTTGTCGGCAAGCACGGTGCCCGGCAAAGCCGCGGTAGCGCTGGCCGACCACGGTTCGCCATACATAAGAATGCTCGGCCCACGGTCGGGGATTTCGTCCAAAGCGGCGCGCACGGCGTTCATGGTGTCGACGTCGATCAGGCCCATCAGGTCGAATCGGAAGCCGTCAAGATGGTATTCCCTCGCCCAATACGCCACGGATTCCACCACAAAACGGCGGAACATCGCACGTTCCGTGGCCATATCGCATCCGCATCCGGAGCCGTTCGACAACGCCCCGTTCGGCTTGCGGCGCAGGAAGTATTCGGGCACGATACGCTCGAACCAGTTGTCGGGCGAGAACATGTGATTGTAGACCACGTCCATAATCACTTTGATGCCGGCATTATGCAACGCCTGCACCATCTGCTTGACCTCGCGGATGCGCACGGACCCGTCATACGGATTCGTGGAGTACGATCCTTCAGGAACGTTGTAATTGACGGGATCGTAACCCCAGTTGTATCGGCTGCAGATCGTTTCGTCGACGGAACCGAAATCGTAGATCGGCATCAGCTGCACCGCGGTAATGCCAAGCTTTTTGAGATACGACAATCCCGTCGGAAAATCAGGATGACCGTCCAACGTCGTTCCCAGGTCGGTGAACGCAAGATATTTTCCACGATGGGATTCGGGGAATCCTCCCGCGGGATCGTTGCTGAAATCGCCGACATGCGTTTCCCAAACAACCGTTTGCGCAATCGGCACTTCCGGCATGCGATCGGCATCCCAACCTTCGGGATCGGTGCGAGGCAAGTCGACGACCATGCTTCGACGGCCGTTCACGCCAGCCGCGTGCGCCCATGGATCGGCAACGCGATCGACGGAACCGCAATCGCGTTCAATCAAAAAATCGTAATATAAGCCGTGTTTATTATCGGCAAAATCGTAAGTCCAAGAGCCATCGGCCTCGGGACGCATCAAAAACTGCCCAATTAAAGCGTCGCCGTCTTCCCCCTTGGAACCGCGCGAGAACAACCTCAACGTTATTTTCTCGGCCGTTGGGGCCCAAATGGCAAACTGGGTGCCGGATTGCGAAACCACGGCACCCAGCGGCCGTTCCAGACAAAGCGGGAACGGTTCGGCGACTCTCGTATTCGGCTGTTCGAAATTGTTTTCGAGGCTGTTTACGAGCGTCATTGCTTCCCCTTTTTCTAACTGTTATCAGCCCTTGACAGAACCTGACATGGACTCCTGATAGAAACGCTGCATCACGATGAACAGGATGGCGATCGGGATGGAGATCACGACCGCGGCCGCGGCGAAGCGGGCGTACCAGTTCTGGATGTATTCCTTCTGCAGCATGAGCCACAGGCCCAATGCCACGGTGTAGTTGGACTGCGTGCGGCAGATCACCTTGGCCATGACGAAGTCGAGCCACGGGGTCAGGAAGCCGATGATGGCCTGATAGACGATCATGGGCTTGCAGATCGGGATGATGATCTTGTAGAACACCTGGAAACGGGTGCAGCCGTCAAGCAGGGCGGCCTCATCCAACGAGGTTGGGATGGTGTCCATGTAGCCCTTCATCACGTAGAATCCAGCACCGGAACCTGCGGAGTACACAAGAATCAGCGCCACGGTGGTCATAGCGCCGCTTGACAGGCCCAAGGCCTTCAGAATGAAGTAGATGGCGGTGACGGCCATGATGCCCGGGAACATGCCGAGAATCAGCACGACGTTCATGAAAGTCTTACGCACGCGGAAGCGCATACGGCTCATGCAGTACGCCACCGACAGCACGAAGATCACGGAGATCACGCAGGTGAAGCAGGCGATGATGAACGTGGTCATGAACATTTTCGGGAAGTCCAGTACGTTGCGGTCGGTGAACAGCACCTTGTAGTTGTCCAGCGTCCATTCCTTCGGGAAGAAGGAGCTGGTGTACGGGGCGGTGTTCTTGTTAAAGGACTCCGCGAACACCCACACGATCGGCACGAGCCAGATCACGGCCAGGATGGCGAGGAACAGGTGGGCGAAGATGTCGCCGGTGACGCGGCGGATCTTCTGGTCATGCAGGAAGCCATGGCTTTCCACTTTGGTTGAGGAATGCTTGTTGCTCATCGGAATGCCTCCTCATTCTTATAGGAGCCGGAATTGCGGTAGGTGATCAGCGAGACCACGGCCAACACAATGAAGGTCATGATGCCTATCACAGCGCCAAGGTTGTAGTCCTGCTTATCCACGGTGAGCTTGTACAGCCAGGTGATGAGCAGATCGGTGGAGCCTGCGGAATCGCCCAGTGGGGTAGGATCTCCGCTGGACAGCAGGTAGATGACGTTGAAGTTGTTCACATTGCCGGTGAAGGTGGTGATCAGGTACGGTGTGAGCACGAAGATGATGTACGGCATGGTGATCTTGGTGAAGATCTGCCACCAGTTTGCGCCATCGATCTTCGCCGCTTCGTACTGATCGGCAGGAATGTTCTGCAGAATACCGGTGATCTGCATGATGGTGTACGGAATACCAACCCACAGGTTGATGATGATGACGGTGACGCGGGCCCAGGTGGCGTTGGTGAAGAACGGCAGCGGGCCGTCAATCCAACCCCACGTCTGCAGCATGCGGTTCACCGCACCCTGCGGCTGGAGCATAGTGTGCATGACCAGCAGGGATACGAACTGCGGAACTGCGATGGACATGGAGAAGCAGGCACGCCAAAAACCCTTGAAGTGGGTGGTCTTACGGTTGATGATCATGGCCACGAACATGCCGAAGAAGAAGTTCAGGAAGGTGGCGAAGAAGGCCCAGACCAATGTCCACACCAGCACGCGTCCGAACAGTGCTGCGTTAACAGTGCCGCCGCTGTTGGAGAAGACCTTGGCGAAGTTTTCAAAGCCGACCCAGTGGAACAGCACGAGGTGCTTGTGGTCGTAGCTGGTGAACGCCATGGAAATCATGAAAATCAACGGAAGCACAGTGAACACTGCGATGCCCAGCGTAGGCAGGAACATCAGCAGGACATGAGCCTTGGCGTCGAGCAGTTCGTGCACATCATCCATGAAGCTCGGAGCCTTGCCGTTCTCTTCAAGCAGCACCTGGGACTTGTATGCGGAACGCACCGACATGACCCACAGGCCGACGAAGGCCACGCAGATCACGAGGGACGCCACGCCGTAGAGCAGGATGACCACGGAACGATCCGGCTCGACATACTGCCAGAAGCCGTCAACCAGTTTCTTGCCGCCCTTGTTTTCGCCCAAGCTTGGCAGCTTGGACAGATAACCAACGCCATTGGTAGCCATAAATACGAAGAACGCGACTTCAAGGGCCAGCATGGCAATGCCCTTGACGTACTGCTTGCGCACGATGTTTCCAAGACCGAATACGACCGCGGAAAGCTTGGTGAACACATCACCGTGGGTCAGCGCAGCCTTGACCGTGTACGGCGACGGGGGAACATAGTCAGCGCCCTGCTTCCGGCGGCGCTTCATTTCCCGAGGGGAAAGAGTCGTTGCTGTCATTTCGACCGCCTCTCTAGATTTTGAACATAAAAAAGCTTTGCTTCCGGACAAGGGGAAGGAGAATTTGAAAAACCTTGCCCGGGAATGCAAAGCTCGGAGGAGGAGTGAGCCATTGCGCCGAAAGGGAGAAACACCATGACTCGAAGCGTTGCTCATATGCGCCGGGTGGCTGGCGGGATTCGGCAAACCAGCCACCCGACGCTTTTCAGTTATTGGTATTGGGTTTCAGGATTTCACTCAGCGATGGTGCCCTTGGTCTGGTCAATCCAGTCCTGATACTTGGCAGCAGCGTTGTCCTTGGTGATTTCCTTGTTGACCAGGGCCTTGCCGAAGGTCTCGGCCGGGGTCCACCAGTCGTTCATGCCAGCCAGGCCGGACTGCAGGATTGCGGTGTTGGCCATGGTGTCAGCCTGAGCCTTGGCAGCGATGTCGTCGGTGGTCAGGTCGGACAGGGAGGTGTCGCTCGGCGGGATCTGACGCATCTCGTAGTGCAGCTTCTGGGAGTCGGTGTTGCCGAGGTAGGCTGCGAACTGAGCGGCGGCCTTGGTGTTCTTGGCGTTCGGGTTGTAAGCGACAGCCTTGGTAGCTGCGAAGGACTTCATCTGCTTCTTCTCGCCGTTCACGGTGAAGGTCGGCAGCTGAGTAGCGGCGTAGTTGTCGCCCAGGGCTTCCTTCACGTCAGCTGCGGACCAAGTGCCGGAGAACAGCACGTCGGCGGAGCCATCCTTAATGGCGGCAAGGCCGGAAGCGCCGTCGTCGTTGGAGAAGTTCGGATTGGCGACCACATCGACCAGATAAGAAGTAATATCGGCGCCGTCCTTCGGGAAGACCATGCCTGCATCGGCGTCATTGCCCTTCTCGCCAAACAGGCTCAGACCATCATAGAAGCCGTTGATGTACCAGGAATTTTGCAGGGGGAAGGTGACCTTGGCCTTGGAAAGGATGGTATCGAAGTCCTTGGCCTCATCCTCGGTGATCTTGGACTTGTTGTAATACATGAACCACGTGTTGTCGGTGTACGGCACACCGTAGAGCTTGCCATCGGTACCGGTGACGGAATCGACTTCGAGGTCGCCGTTCTGTTCCTTCACCTGCTTCTCGGCGTCGGTACCCAGCTGGCCAATGGCCTTGGCGTCCATCAGAACGCCCAACTGATCGGAAGCGAACATATAGACATCGGCCGCGGCGGACGGATCGGTGCTGACCTGCTTGGAAGCGTCACCTTCGGAGACGACGTCGTTCTTCCAAGTGATGTTGTACTCTGGGTGATCCTTAGCGAAGTTCTCTTCGACCTGGCCCAGCCAATTGGTATCCTTGGCCTGGTCTTCCTGCGGAGCCCACACGCTCAGGGTGATGTCCTCGGTGCCGGAGGCACCGCTCTTGCCATCGCCGTCGGAGGAGCCGCCGCATGCAGCGAGCGGGACCAGCATTGCAACAGCTGCGGTAAGTCCGATTGCCTTCTTCCAATCGATCTTCATTGACCTTTCCTTTCCTCACATAACCTTGTGTATCTTCAGCGCAACCGGTACCGAACGTCTGATCAAACTCCGCATACGTTCGCACCATCGTCTTTCAAGCGGGTGTTGTCCGTCTTTGGAGCTACCGGATGTGCATCAGTGATTGCAAGTGTAGCACAGTTTTGCCAACGTTTGCAATCTGACGTTAAGATTGTTTCAGCAGTTGCCGGAAAACACGTTTATTCCAAGGAGACACACCGACATGATTTCCCCTTCGACACACCCCTGTCCACAATGGCTCTCCAACGCGATCTTCTACGAGATCTATCCGCAATCCTTCGCCGACTCCAATGGCGACGGCATCGGAGACATTCCCGGCATCACCGCAAAACTCGGCTACATCACCGACCTTGGCTGCAACGCGATCTGGCTGAACCCGTGCTTCGATTCGCCCTTCAAAGACGCGGGCTACGACGTGCGCGACTACAAGAAGGTCGCCCCCCGCTACGGCACCAACGACGATCTGGCGGCCCTGTTCGCAGCCGCCCACGAGCGCGGCATGCATGTAATCCTCGACCTCGTGCCCGGCCACACCAGCGAGGAACACGAATGGTTCCGCCACAGCGCCGAGGTGGATCGCAACGAGTATTCCGACCGTTACATTTGGACGGATTCCTGGATTTCCGGCGGTGACGGCCTGCCGTTCATCGGCGGGGAAACGCCACGCAACGGCACCTACATTCTGAACTTCTTCAAATGCCAGCCGGCACTCAACTACGGTTTCGCACATCCCCAGCGCGCATGGCAGAAGCCCGCGTTCGGCCCGGAGGCGATCGCCACCTGCGATGCGATGGTAGACGTGATGAGATTCTGGCTTTCGCTTGGCGCGGACGGCTTCCGCGTTGACATGGCAGACAGTCTCGTCAAGCAGGACGACGCCGGCAAACCGTTCACGATTCGCACTTGGCAGTACATGTTTTCCAAGATTCGTCCGGAATTTCCAGAAGCCGCGTTCGTGTCGGAATGGGGACGCCCGAACGAATCGCTGGAAGCCGGTTTCGACATGGATTTCTATTTGGATTGGCGCTGGGACGGCATTCCGAACGGCTACAACATGCTGTTGCGCAACGTCGATAATCCGTTGAGCAGGGATGGCGACAAAAGCTATTTCAACGTGGATTCGGGCACGCCGATCAGTGATTTTCTCGAGCAGTACGAACCGCAGCTGCGCGAGGCGGAACACCTCGGAGGCACCTTCAATTTCATCACCTGCAACCACGACACCGCGCGCGTGGCACCACGCCTTTCCGAGCGTGAGATCGCCCTGGCATACTGCACGCTGTTCGCTATGCCGGGCGTGCCTTTCATATATTACGGAGACGAGATCGGCATGAGGTACCGCGACCTGCCCACCAAGGAGGGCGGCTACGTGCGCACCGGCTCGCGCACGCCGATGCAATGGCAGAGCCTCGCCTCGCTCAACGCGAGTTATGCGACGCCGGCCATCACCGGCGGGAACTATCTTCCGGTCGACCCCTCCCCTGACGCGCCCAACGTCGCCGACTCCCAATCCAACAAAGCCTCACTGTGGTATACGGTGCGCCGCATGCTGCATCTGAGGGGGAATTGCGACCCCCTTCAATCGAGGGCATCCTTCCATCCGATCTCACGCAGAAGGCTGTTCGCATTCGAGCGTTCGACCGATCTGGAACGAGTGATCGTGGCGGTCAATCCGAGCACAAACAGCGAACGTTTGCAATTACCGAATGGTCACTATCGAAAGATTTTCGAAATCGGCGAGACCAAGGTCGATTTCAACACTTTGACCCTCGGTACGCAAAGCTTTGCAATTCTGAAGGCGACCGCATGACCCATTCCGAGCAGTGCCGTCGTCAGCTTCAACGAAACATGCCGTCATTACCATGGCGGCAACGCCATCGCACTTCGGAAACAGCGGTGGCAACGACGGTAGGACAGCAGTCATATCCACTTTCAAACACCTTGCAAACGATAGGCAAACAGAAAAAGCATTTTCACTATCTAACGTCCATAAAGTAGTTAAGAAATCGCAATACTTCAACGTTTACACCCAATAACACGCCTATTGAAAACGATGTCATCATATGCTACAGTACATAGCAGAACGGTTGGCATACGCACCGAAGCGCGCCAATCGCGTGGCAATGCAGCATCATCGGCCAGCAACGGCCCCGGAAAGAAGGAACCTATGACGGCAACCCAGCAAACCGAAAGCGCGGAACGCATCGCACGACCGCTTATTCAGCTCGCCAAACTCAACGGCATCTCAACGTCGTATATCGACCAGCTCGGCACCTACGTGGAAATCCGCGACGAAGTGCTCGTCTCCGTACTTGCGGCGCTCGGCGTGGACGCATCCAGCGATGAAGCGATCGCGGCATCGTACGAACTCACCAAGCAGCGCATCGCAGACACCCTTGTGGAACCGACCATCGTGAAGTTCATCGGCAAGGAAGCGACCACGCCGATCCGCGCGAAGGGCCACGACGTGACGCTACGCCTGTTGCTTGAGGACGGCACGCGGTATGAGGGCAACCTGTGCATGTATTTGGCCCCGCAGACCGACGGCTCGCTCACGCTCACCCTGCCGGACGACATTCCCGCCGGCTACCACACGCTGCGCGTCAACGCGGGCCCGCTGCACGGCGAGGCGCGACTGATCTGCGCCCCGGCACGCGTACCGCTGCCGCCTGCGGTTGCCGAAAAGCAGCGTTGGGGTTGGATGGCGCAAATGTATTCCATCCGCTCCGCCGAATCGTGGGGCGTGGGCGACTACGGCGATCTGAAGCTGCTGCTCACCGACGCCGCCGAAAAGTCGCATGCCGATTTCATGCTCATCAACCCGATCCACGCAACCGCGCCGGTCGAGCCGCTCGAACCGTCGCCGTACCTGCCGGAATCGCGCCGATTCATGAACGTCACCTACATTCGCCCGCAGGATATCGAGGAATATGCGGGGCTTGACAAGGCCGCGTTGGCCGAAGTCGAGCGCTTGCACGCCGAAGTCGCTCCCGCCAACGACAATGCCGACGAACTCGACATCAACTCCGCGTGGTGGCACAAGCGCCAGGCGCTGCAGCTCGTGTTCAAGGTGCCGCGTTCCGCCGAGCGTCAGGCCGCATTCGAAGCGTTCAAGGAGGCGGCCGGCCCGGATCTGCGCGCATTCGCCGCGTGGTCGGTGGCCTTCCAGATGTGGGGCGCCCCATGGGAGGGCACATGGTTCGCGGAGACGAACCGTGATTCGCCGGAAGTGGCCGAACTCATGCGCGATCATGCCGACATGGTCGAATTCGAATGCTGGCTGCAGTGGATCGCCGACGAACAGGTGACCGCCGCGCAGAACGCCGCACGCGAAAGCGGCATGGCATTGGGCCTCATGCAAGACATGGCTGTGGGCGTGCACTCGCTGGGCGCCGACGTGTGGTGGAATCCGGAACGCTTCGCCGTCGGCAGCGTCACCGTTGGCTGCCCGCCGGACTTCTACAACCAGCAGGGCCAGGACTGGGGCCAGCCGCCGTTCAATCCGAACTATCTCGCCAAAACCGGTTATGGCGTGTACCGCGAAATGGTGCACAACATGTTCTCGCACGCGGGCGCGGTGCGCATCGACCATGTGCTCGGCCTGTTCCGCCTGTGGTGGATTCCGCAGGGCGAAGGCGCACGCGGCGGCGCATACGTCACCTACGACTATGAGGCGATGATCGCGATCCTCACGATCGAGGCTTCCCGCGTGAACGGCCTAGTGGTCGGCGAAGACCTCGGCACCGTGCCGGATTACGTGCGCACCGTGCTTGCCGAGCACGGTCTGCTCGGCTGCACGGTGGAATGGTTCGCCCGTGTGGACGACTCCCCCAACGCCGGCGACCCGTATGCCGATCCGGCCGATTACCGCGAGTATGCGTTGGCATCCGTCACCACGCACGATCTGCCGCCGACCGCAGGCTACCTGCAGTTCGAGCATGTCAAGCTGCGCGAAGAACTGAACCTGCTCACCGGTCCGGTCGAGGAATTCCAGGCGTCCGCAACCGCGGAACGTCAGGCCATGCTTGACCGACTGGTCGAAAGCGAACTGATCACGCCGGAAATCGCCGCGGACGTCGACGACCATATTCAAGAGATCGTCGAGGCGATGCACAAGATGCTACTCCGCTCGCCATCCGTGCTTCTGCAGGCGGCGCTGGTGGACGGCGTCGGCGAAACCCGTTCGCAGAACCAGCCGGGCACGTCCAGCGAATACTGCAACTGGCGCGTGCCACTGGCAGGCCCCGACCACAAGGTGGTGCACACCGACGAAGTGTTCGACCTGCCGCGCGTGAAGTCGCTTTCCGCCATCATGAACGGCGAAAAGTAAGCGTCCTCATATAACTCCATAAAGTCCCGTCACGCACCATAGACGGGTGTCCGTAAAACAGTTAATCCTCCGTATGGCTTAGACCATACGGAGGATTTGTTTATGTCTAATCTTCAAACTTGCTGGCGGCAAACGGTTTGTCAAAACCGTTTGCGGACGGCAAGTCCACAGGGGATAGCCGCTTTAGCGGCGCAAGGGGGTGTAGCCACCTTGACGGAACGAAGTGACGAAACATTCTCGGTCGTGCAGTTTTCTTCTGCTGACCGGGAATGAAGCTCCGCAGGACGCACTACTCTCGATAGAGAGTATAGAAGTGCGCCCTTTAGTTCCTAAAGGGTTTTTATCAGTTCGACAAACTTGAATTCAATTTTAATGTTTTATTAGTCTTTACAAATCACCTTTGAACCTTCATCATTGACTATAATTGCCTGGTGGTTGTTAATAGCACAGATATTCAAATCCGAAAACTCAGCCATGATTCTCTCGGTAATTTTCTTAAAGGGTGCCGTGAGATAATGGGGAAGAACATAGAAATCAATCAAATCCAGCCCCTCATTATCTTCTTGAGAGTAATCCTCTGGCTTTTCATCCATTTGTTCAATATATTGAATGGTCGGAGCGCATATAATTGCGCCTGCCGACTCACCGATCATCAGTTTTCCCTTTGCCAATTCTTTCTTCAACAGCTCATCCGTTTCCGTTTTACGGAGCTGGTCCATAAGGAAGAAAGAATTTCCGCCGGTAAAATATATCACATCCGCATCTTCAAAAACAGCCTGTATCGTTGAATAAGCCTCCGTTGAGATATCAATTTCGGTTACAGATGCTCCCAGTTTTTTGAATAGTTTTCGAGCCGAACCAACATAACCGGTGTAACCTTCATGCAGCGAAGCTGTTGGAATAAATGCGACTTTCTTGTTATCAATTTCTTCTTTTATCAAACTTCCTACGCTTGAAAAGTGCGAACATAAAAACAGTTTCATCTAAATTTTCCTTTATGACTTCTGATTTATTGCTCAATTTCGTGTTCAAATTATACCATAAAACTTGTGAACAATTCTACCGCAACTTTGGAATATATGAGAAAAGTCCGAACAGTTTTCTGCCCGGACTCTCTCGCTCAATCATAAATCAATTCCGCTTTCACAACTTCCTCTGCCTGTGCCTTGCAAGCGTTCATCTGCCGTACCCATTCCATTTGGTTTTCAGCTTTCAGCTGTTCGGCCACGTCGTACTGCTTTGCCAGCTCTGGCATGATCAGCTCCATGCGGTTTCGTGCCGCTTCGTCAATCTTAGCGCAATACTGTCTTATGTACACCCGTCTATATGTGACGGGACTTTTTTATGCACATTCAATGACAACGATACTAAGAAAGCTACGCAAGGAACAGCAGACCGCTACTCGATGTACGCATGCAAACGATTGCCGCACCGCCGAGTAGACTGGTACGCATGAAGTTCCTATCACCCGACTCCGGCTTTATGCGCGGCCTCAGCGACGCCGTCGACGCGATTTGGATCAACATCCTCATGTTGGTCACCAGCATTCCGATCGTCACCATCGGCGCGGCCTTGACCGCCGGTCACGATGCGGCACGACGCTCGCTCGCAGGCGAAGGCACCGTCACCCGCAATTATTTCGCCGCATTCCGGTCAAACTTCGTAAAGGCAACCGGCTATTGGCTGATTTTCGGCATTGCAGGGGCGATCAGCGTGTACTCATGGATCGTGCTGCAGATCACGCCGCTGCTGATTCCGAAATTCGCGTTGAGCATCGTATGGGTCATCGGATTCGAATGGATATGGGCATTGCAGTCACGCTTCGAAAACTCGTTCTGGCGCACGCTCGGCAACGCCTTCGTATTCGGCGTGAGCAATATCGGGCACACGCTCGGCATGGCCGCCATCGACGCGGTCTATATCGCACTGCTGGTCGGCAGCTGGTTTTACATGCCGCAAGGCCTGTTCCTGCTACTCGTTTTGGGCTACGGCACCATGATTATGATTCATGTGCCGATTTTCGAGCACGCGTTCCGCAAATATATGAAGTAGTTTTCTGATTCAGATATGAAAGAGTCCGAGCGAGATTTCTCTCGTTCGGACTCTTTTTTGCGAGGCGGCGGCGTTTTCCCGTGGCTGATCGAAGGATCATCCTTGACGGCTCCGCAATTAAGGATCGGTCTTCGGCCGGGCTCAATGCTACCTGAGCGAGGCCTGTCGGCCTCGCTCAGGCTGGTGCATGGGACAGCGCACTGCACTGTCCCACAAGGGATGATCTTCGATCATCCCTTGACTGCACCAGCCATTACACCCTTGACGATGTGCTTCTGGCAGATGAGGTAGAAGACAATAATCGGGATGATGGCCATCACCAGGCAGGCCATCATAGCGCCCATATCGACGGAACCATAGCCGCCCTTAAGGTACTGAATAGCCACGGAAATCGTCTTGTACTTGCCCAAATCGAGCGTCAGGTACGGCAGCAGGTAGTCGTTCCAAATCCACATTGCCTGCAGAATCGCAACAGACACGATCGACGGCTTCATGATCGGCACCACGATCTGGAAGAAAATGCGGGGCACGGAAGCGCCGTCAATCATTGCGGACTCTTCCAACGACTGCGGAATGCCCTTGACCACACCGGTGAAGATGAACACGGCCAGGCCTGCGCCGAATCCCAAGTACACAATGCACAAGCCCCACGGAGTGTTGAGCTTCAGCATATCGGCGAGCTTCGAAAGCGTGAACATCACCATCTGGAACGGCACGATCATGTTGAACAGGAACAGCGTGTACAGCAGCTTCGCAGCCCAGTTGTTCACACGCACGATCCACCATGCGCACATCGAAGTGCACACCAAGATCAGAATCACCGAGCCGACCGTGATCAGCAGGGTCCAGCCGAAGCTGGCGAAGAAATTCGTGGTTTCAATGCCACGGGTATAGTTTTCCAATCCAACGAACGCCTTGCCGGCCGGGATGGAGAACGCGTTACGCGAAATGTACGCCTTCTGCTTGAAGGAGTTGATGATCACCAACACGATCGGGAAAATCCATGCCAGCGATACCAAGGAAAACAGTACGGTCCACAATCCGCCGTGCTTGACCTTTTCTCCGGAAATCATGCTTCCACCTCCTTGGAAGTCGTCAGCTTATTCTGAATCAGCGCAACAATCGCGACAAGCACGAAGAACAGCACTGCCTTGGCCTGTCCAACGCCTTCCCAGCCGACGCGGCCATAGAAGGTGCGGGTGATGTTCATCGCCAGGCCTTCAGACATGTTCGACGGAGCGCCGTTCGTTAATGCGAGGTTCTGGTCATAGAGCTTGAAGCCGTTGGTCACGCACAGGAACGAGCACACGGTGATCGACGGCATCATCAGCGGAATGATGATCTTGAACATGGTCTGCGTGCCATTTGCGCCATCCACGGAAGCCGCTTCGAGCACGTCGGTCGGCAGCGACTGCATGCCGGCGATGTAGATGATCATCATGTAGCCGATCTGCTGCCAGCACACCAGCACGACCAGACCCCAGAAGCCGTACGTTGCGCTATAGGTCAGCGAGCGCGCCCAGTGCGCGAGAATGCCGTTGAGCAGCAGCATCCAGATGTAGCCCAGAATGATGCCACCAATCAGGTTCGGCATGAAGAACACCGAACGGAAAATGTTCGATCCCTTGATCGCCTTGGTGAGCATGTAGGCGATGGAGAACGCGACCACGTTGATCACAATCGTGGTAACGATAGTCAGCAACGTAGAGAAGCCCAGCGCATGTAGGAACTCCTTATCCTGCAGTGCGCGGGTGTAGTTCTTAAGCCCTACGAATTCGGCGTCGGTAACCGTTGTGAACTTGCAAAAGCTCAGGTAGACGCCCATGATGAATGGAACGACGAATCCAATAATGAATGCGGCGAACGTTGGCAGCGCAAACAGCGCCCACCATTTGCGTATCGCCTTGCCAGCCATGCTGATCATAGCCTGCCTGCTTTCTTTCCTTCTCCATTCCGATCACCGCGGCACCGCGGTGCGGAATTCCTGCAATTGTTGGCCGAATCAGCGGATCACTGCTCTGTTCTCCACCTTTCCGGTATTTACACTCGTCATGATAAACGGCATGACACGAAATGTCAAACGTTGTCATTTTTACATGTCTTGAGACGCAAATTTACCAACGTTGCCATGTTTTTGATTATAAAAACTCGTTGCAATATCAAGCATTTTAAGCCTCTTCTGCTATAATGAAAACGTTTGTAATGCACGTATTGCAAAGATGTCGCAATACAGTATGTTAGAACGTAAGCAGTCACAAGGAAAAACATGAAAAGCAGTATTCAAGATGTAGCGCAGCTTGCTCACGTATCCATTTCAACGGTTTCGCGTTCCTTCACACGCCCGGATCTCGTGTCGAAAGCCACCCGAGACAAGGTGATGAAAGCCGCGGACGAGCTGAACTTCTCCATTTCACGTTCCGCAGCCGCGTTGAAAACCGGTCGCGCGCTACGCATCGCGGTCCTGGTTTCCGGACGGCTCAACCTGTGGTTCAGCTCATCCATCATCGAAGGCCTCAACCAGATCTTCCACGACGAGGGATACGACATTTCCATCTACCAGATGTCGAGCATCGAGGAACGTCGTGAATTCTTCGACATGCTGCCGGTGCGTCGCAACGTCGACGCGGTAATCGTCATTTCCTTCGATATCGACGCCAACGAGATCGAGCAGCTCAAGTCCGTCAATGTGCCGATCATCGGCATCAACTCGAGTCTGCCGGAAGAGCGAGGTTTCAACGCCGCCGTGCGCATCGACGACAAGCAGGGATCCGAGCTTGCCGCACGCCATCTTATGACGCTCGGCCACCGTGACATCGCCTACATTCGCACCAACCGCGAAGTGACGCTCCACTTCAGCGTGCAGGGACGTTTCGAATCGTTCATGGCGTGCTGCCAAGCCAACGGCGTCGAACCGCGCGTGCTCGTCACCGACGAAAGCAAGAACAACATCAGCAAAGTCGTGACGCAGCTGCTCAGCCTCGACCATATGCCGACCGCGATCGCCTGCCAGGAAGACGGCATCGCGGTGCCGCTGCTGTTCCAGCTGGAACGCAACGGATTCACCGTGCCGAACGATATTTCCATCATCGGCTACGACGACAGCATTTACGCGCGCGACCTCGGCCTGACCACCGTGCGCCAGACGCCTGTCGAAATGGCGCAGGAGGCGGCCCGCATGACGCTCGATCTCATTGAGGAGCGCCCGCTTGACGAAACGTTCAAAACGTTCCCGGCGCAGCTGATCGTGCGTTCCACTACGGCTCGCCTGCATCGCTAAACGATCCGAACGAGCACCGTTCGCATAGCGTCTGTTTTTTGCTGCCATGTTGAATTTCACCACTTCGTGACAGCGTTTACAGGCTACCGTTGCCTTACGCTATCTTGTAATCGAATCTTTATATTCGTCTTTCGACTACTGTAAATGATAGCGCTTTCATTTCTGTTGTACAAATTCACCAATCTACAGCGTGTTTTCGTCTAAAATCAGGGCTTTTAGTATCATGGAAGCGTTAATCATTTTCATCAAAGGAGACACATGGCCAAACCGACCATCGCCAACGTAGCCGAATTGGCAGGAGTGTCGCAAGCCACCGTTTCCCGAGCACTTCGTGGCGCGACCAACGTCACAGAAGAGACCCGCATCAAAGTTCAGCGGGCAGCGGATCAACTCAACTTCACACTCTCAAAAAGCGCTTCCGCCCTAGCATCCGGAAAAACCATGCGCGTCATCCTCCTGGTCTCGGGCAAACTCAACGAGTGGTTCAATTCCGGAGTGCTCCAAGGGGTCTACGAGGAGCTCGCGCCGGTCGGCTATGACGTCACACCGGCCTTCATCACCGACCGCAGCGAACTGGACCGGTTTTTCTCCCAGCTGCCAAAAAGCCGCAACGCGGACGCCATCATCATTTCCTCATTCCAGCTCATGCCCGCCATGCGCGACCAGCTCCAAGCCATAGACCTGCCGACCGTGGGCGTCAACGTTCCTGCGGAATCGGGTTATTTCGACGCTTCCATCAGCATCGACAACTCCAGTGCGATGACCATGGCCGTACGATTGCTGCGCTCTCTGGGGCATACCAACATCGCGTTCTGCAGCGACTACATTCCGGCCGACATGGTCTACAACACCAGCCAACGCACCCAGGCGTTCGCGGATGCCGCACAGGCCAACGCCACCGATGGAATCACATTCAGCCTGCTTACGGCCGACGCGCACGATGCGCCGCTGAGCAAATCCGACCTCGCCTCGCAACTGACCGCGAAACTGCTGTCACTTCCGGAACGCCCCACCGCCGTCTGCGTGGAAACCGACCAAGTCGCCATCGCACTGGTCAAGGAACTACGCAAGCAGCAGCTGAATGTGCCGGAAGACATTTCAGTGCTCGGCTTTGACGACGCCGAAATCGCACAGGCAGCGGATCTTTCCACCATTCGCCAGGAGCCAATCGAGCTAGGGCGCATAGCCGGTAGAAAAGTGCTGCAGCTCCTACGTAACGAACCTCTTGAACATCCGCATGAACTGCAGGATCCTTTGCTGGTGTTGCGCAACACCACAAGCCGCATTGACAGCGGGGCGGCGCCGGCGGAATAAATCGGCGTCATAAATCGACGGCAGCTGAATAAATCGAGAGGCAGCGGAAAAACGTAAAGCCGCCAAAACGCGAAAGCGGCCTGTATGCATGAACCAAATCATGCACACAGGCCGCTCTTTTCATCGCAAGCCTTGCAGGGCTTCAATCAGCGGTGCGGTCTCACCCCTGCTGATCGAATTTCTGCGCTTGAGGAACGGATCCCAACGATTCCTCGTTGTTGTTCCATTCGGTGGCCCAGCCGTCGACGTAGGCGCTCTTCACCTTGCTCCAATCGCCGGTGCCCTGCGCGTATTCGATAAGCGCCGCGGCGACGTCGTCCTGCCACTGCTGATCCGGAACGGTGAAGCTGCGTACCTCGGTCTTGCCGTCGGCAGCGTAGGAGCGAGCGATCTTGGTCAGCGGATTATCCGGCTGGAACTCATCGCCATCGAATGTGGTGAACGGTACGGAGAAGCCCATATCCTGGGAGAGGATCTTCTTGGCCTCGTCATCGGTGACCATCCACTTGATGAAGTCGAGCGTGGCCTGCTTGTCTTTGTCGGAAGCGTTCTTGTTCACCGCCCAGCTGGCGTCATACACGCCTGCGGGACCGCTCTCCTCCTCGCCCTTGATGCCCATGTAATACGGCAGCATGCCAAGATCGTCGTCCGCCACTTCGTTACCCTTGATCTGCGTGTAGGCCCAGACACCGTTCGGATAGAACGCCACCTGGCCGAGCGCGAATTCGGAAGTGACATCGTCGTACGTCTTCGAGCTGACCAGGCTCGGATCAGTCGGGCTGGTCTCCAGCTCGAGATCGAACAGATCCTTGTAGTTATCCAAGTAGGTGCCCTTGATGGCCTTGGAGAACGTGGTGTTCATATCCTTGTACTCGTAGTACAGCGGGATGCGCCCCATATGCGCGGAGAAACGGTATGTGTCGGAGGCATCCAGACCTGGCGTCGCGAACGCGCCGTCAACGCCGAGATCGTCCTTGTGCTCGTTGATGGACTCGGCCACGGCCTTGAGCGTCTTGTAATCCTTGATGTCGTCGGCGCTCTTGATCACCGCGTAATTCTTGCTGGCGTAATCGTTGATGATCTTCTTGTTGTAAATGATGCCGTACCATTCAGCCGCGTATGGCAGCGTGAACGAATCGCCATCAATGGTGTAGGAGTAGGCCTTGCCGTCATCGGTGAGCAGTTTGTACGCTTCGGTGTCCTGCAATGGCTCGCAATACTTCTGATATTTTGCGAACTGGTCGAAACCGGAGATGTTGAACATGGTCGGCGCGTTGGACTTGGCCAGCTCCGAGCTCATGGTCGCATCGTATGTGCCGGACGCACCGGTCTGCACGTCCACCTGCACACCGGTTTTTTCGGTATACATTTCGGCGAGCTGCTTGTATTGGTCCACGACTTCCGACTTGTTGTTCATGAAATACACATGGCCCTTGTCGGAATCAGCGCTGCTGCCGCCGCCGCAAGCCGCCAACGATACGCCCATGGCCAACGCCGCGGCGACCGCGCACGTTTTGGTGATGATTCCCTGCTTCATTGCTTATCTCCTTCGTTGGATTTGTTGTTATTCGTTGGACTTGCTGATTTTCGTGGTAGATATTTGTACGTGCGCCGACATTGCTTCCGGCCGCCGCGTTATAGCTGGAGCCAGACGGTGGTGTCCTGCGGCAATCGGCCATCCTCGGTGAGTTCACCCGACGCGAGGATGACATCGCCTTGCGGTAGTTCGGCCGGACGTTCGCCGAAATTGGTGACGCTCGCCCAACCGTTGGAACGACTGTAGGCGATGACTCCGCCGCGTTGTCCATCCGCGCCGTCCCGCACGTCAGATGGACGATCTTCGTCCAGCCACTGCAGTTCGGTGTCCTGCGGCATCAGGTTATGCCTCAACGACAGCGCCTTGCGGTACAGGTTCAGCATGGAATTCGGGTCGGCATCCTCCACGTCGACGGCGAAATCCTTGTACCATTTCGGCTGTGGTAGGTGTGGATCATGCTCGGCGCCCGCAGGAGAGAAACCGAAAGAACCATCGTGGCCGAATTCGTCATCGGGATCATCGAGCTTCGGTGCGTCTGCGGCGACCCAGGGCAGCGGCACACGGCAGCCGTCACGGCCTTTTTCGATTTGCTCGCGCACGCTGTTGAATGCGGTGGGATCTTCCAGCTCATCCCAAGGAATATCCGCGACTTCCGGCAGCCCCAGTTCTTCGCCCTGATAAATGTAAGTGGATCCAGGCAAGGCAAGTTCCATAAGAATCGCGGCGCGGGCACGCTTGGCGCCCAATTCGCGGTTCTCCTCATAGGTGGTACCGTCGCGCAGCAGCCAATCCTTGGCCAGCTGATGATGCGACGAGGCTGGAACCTGCGGCAATCCATAACGGCTGGCGTGACGAGGCACGTCGTGGTTGCTCATCACCCAAGTCGCGGAGGAGCCGGAACGTTCCGCGCTTTCCAAGCCTTCCTCGATGGCCAGGTGCATGTCGTCGCGAATCCAGTCCTTCTTGGCGAACTCGAAGTTGAACACCTGTCCGAGCTCTTCGGTCGACGCATACAGATGCTGGCGATCCGGATTGACCCAGGCTTCGGCCACGGCGAATGCCGGCGGATTGTACTCGTTGAACACCTTGCGCCACTCGCGGTAGATGTCATGCACCTCATCACGGTCATACAACGGGTGCGACCCGTCCGAGGGAAGCACATGCTCGCAGACCTTGTAGCTTTCGAGGTCGTCGCGGTCAAGATCCTTGGCGAGGCCGTGCGCCACGTCCACGCGGAAGCCGTCCGCACCATGGTCGAGCCAGAAGCGCAGCGTCTTGATGAAGTCGGCGCGCACCTCGGGGTTCTTCCAGTTCCAGTCCGGCTGCTCCTTGGTGAACATGTGCAGATACCACTGGCCGTCAGGAACGCGCGTCCACGCCGGACCGCCGAAGCTTGCGATCCAATCAGTCGGCGGCTGGTCGCCGTTCGGGCCCTTGCCGTCGCGGAAGATGTAACGGTCGCGTTCCGGGGAGCCTGGGGCGGCCGCGAGGGCGGCCTTGAACCATTCGTGCAGGTTGGAGCTGTGGTTCGGCACGATGTCGACCACGACCTTGATGCCGTGCTCGTGGGCGGCCTTGGCGAGCTCGTCGAAATCGTCCATGGTGCCGAGCTTCGGGTCGACGTTGCGGTAGTCGTCCACGTCGTAGCCGCCGTCGGCAAGCTGGGACGGGTAGAACGGGCTCAGCCAGATGGCATCCACGCCGAGTTCGGCGAGGTAGTCGATCTTCTCGGTGACGCCTGCGATGCTGCCCAGGCCCGAACCGCGGGAGTCCTTGAAGGAACGCGGGTACACCTGGTAGACCACGGCCTGCTTCCACCACAACGCCGGATCGGTAGTATCAATTTCTTGTTGCACCATATGTTTTCACTTTCGTTCGCATCGTTGCAAAATGATAGCGGTTACATTTCTTCAAACTACAGATAAGAACATTTTTAAATCAACATCTTTTCTGCTTGTTATTAACAATGATAGCGCTTTCATTACTGCAACGCAATCCCTCCGACGCACGGCGTGTCCTACAACCGTACGTCGCCGCATAAAAAAACGAACTGCAATCAGGAGAGGAAAGGAAGACTTCCGATTGCAGCTCGTTGCTTGTTCAGTTATTCAGTTATGCAGTTATTCGATTATTCGATCGATCGCGCGCTGATGGTATTTCCAGCGGTCCGCGCTACGCGATGCGCGGACCGATTCGTCATGCGCGATTTTGATTAGTTTTCCGATGCGATCAGTGAGCCGCGTCGTATTCGGTCTTCCAACCGTCCACAAATGCGGTCTTGACGGCATTCCAGTCGCCGGTGCCCTGCGCATACTCGAGGAGGGCGGAACCGAGTTGGTTCTTCCACTCTTCGGACGGCATCATGGTGAAGTTCCAGGAGACTGCGGTCTTGCCGGAGTTCTGATCTTCAACAGCGGCCTGCACCAGCGGATTGTCGGACTTGACATCGCTGAAGGACTTGAACGGAGTGGTGAAGCCCATGGCGCTGGACAGGGACTCGATGCCGGTCTTGCTGGTGACGACCCACTTCAGGAAGTCCTTGGTGGCCTGCTTATCGGCGTCGGAAGCCTTGGAGTTAATGCACCAGTAGTTCTCGGAGCCAGTGGCCAGACCCTGGTTCTCCTCGCCCTTGACGCCCGTGTAGATCGGGAGCATGCCGATGGACTCGGCCTTCATGCCGTTCTTCTGCAGATCGGTCCATGCCCAAGTGCCGTTCTGATAGAACACGGCCTCGCCGAGGGAGAACTCGGAGGTGGCGTCATCACCGGTCTTGGAGCTCAGCTGGGTCGGCTCGGTGGTGGAATCCTGCAGGTACAGGTCGAAGATGTTCTTATACTCCGGCAGATAGGTACCCTTGACGGTCTCCGGCTGCTTGGTGATGTTATCATCCTTGAACTCGTAGTACAGCGGCAGGTTGGCCAGATGGGTCTTAAAACGCCAATCGGAGCTGGAATCGAAACCGGCGGAAGTGAATGCGCCCTTGACTCCGAGCTGGTCCTTCTTGGCCTGGATGTCATCAGCCACGGCCTTCAGGGTATCGAAATTGTCGATATCCTTGACGTCCTTGATCTTGGCGCCATCGGTGGCGATGTACTTGGCCAGCAGATCCTTGTTGTAAATCAGACCATAGGTTTCCATAGCGTACGGAACGCCAACGACCTTGCTCCCATCCTTGAGGGCGACGTCCTTGTTGATGAGCTGCTTGTACGGCTCGGTGTCCGTCATGTCATCAGTGTAGGACTTCCAGTTCTGATAGCCGACCGGACCATTGACCTGGAACAGGGTCGGGGCTTCGGACTTGGCGATCTCGGACTTCAGGGTCTGCTCGTAGGTGCCGGAAGCAGCAGTCTGGACCTTGACCTCGACACCGGTTTCCTTGGTGTAATCCTTGGCCAGCTTCTGCCATTCGTCGTTGGATTCCGGCTTGAAGTTCAGGTAATAGACCTTGCCCTTGCCGTCGTCGGAGCTGGAGCTCGATCCGCAAGCGCCCAACGTGCCTACGGACATCGCCGCGATGGCGACCATTCCAACTGCTGCCTTGATAGTACGATTCATCATCGAACCTTTCTCTTCCATTCCTGTTTCCCAGCACCCCGCTGGTCAACATCCTGTGAAATCGCTTCCTCACGATTCCTGACATGCACTATTGTGCCGCATTTCTCCCGTTTTTGCAAACGTAAGCAAGAAAAACCATTTTTAGAGTGATTTTACGATCGCAGGTTTTTCTCAAAATACTTTATTTTCAACGGTTTTCATCACACTGTCTTTATGAAACCGTTTGCGACACACCCTCCATATCACACGGCAACAATCGCAGTGAATCGCGAACCTGACGCCGTACGGCAACAAAAAAACGTCGGCGGTTTGTAAACGATGTCAAACTACCGCCGTTCAGCCCAGCGCAACGCACCTAGCAATTCCAATGCTCGATAACGTTGTCTCCCTTATATTGGCTCAGCACGCAATAATGCGCGGTGTCGAGGCGCAGCAAACGCGCGAAATGCGGATCGACGTCCAGCCACTGCGAGGTGAGGATGCGCAACACATGCGCGTGCGCCACCAACAGCACGTCATGACCGGCATTGAGCAGCGGCATCACCGCGTCGATCGCATCGCGGGTGCGCGCGGCGGCCTCCTCAACCGTCTCGCCAGGGCCATTGTGCACCGGAACCTGCTCGCCGCTTGGCAACGTCTCAACCCAGTCGCCCTCCAACGATTCGGGAAGGGAACGCGGACCGTCGCGCCATACATCCCACTGGAAGCCTCCAGCCTCGCTCACCTCCTGGCGTGTACGCCCTTCGGCACGGCCGTAATCCCATTCCGCAATCTCGTCAAGCACTTTGAAATCGCCATAACCAGCCAGTTGCGCGGTCTGCTGGGCGCGACGCAGGGGGCTTGCGAACATGCAGCCTTGGTCGAAACCATTGGGGAACGCCTCACGAAGACGCTCGCCCGCCGCACGAGCCTGCTCGCAACCGGTATCGGTCAACGGAATATTGGTTCGGCCGGTATGCTGGCCCGATTCGCTCCACACAGTCTGGCCATGGCGCAGCAGTACCAGGCGGCCGGGCGCGGTTGAAGAAGCATCCTTGCTTCCGACTTGAGTATCTGTCATACTCCTACTCTAGCCGACGAAAAGCGTTTCACCAGCAATCTTCCACCACGTGTCTTAAGCGCTTCGCAACGCACGCATGCGCCGGCGAAATCCAACCGAAATCCGACGACACGGTCTACACTGGAAATCATGAGTGAAATGCCTGACCCGGAATCCAGCGCAGACCGCATCGTAGCGTCGCTGCATAACGTCGACGAGAAAGTGAATGCCCTGCGCGAACAGCGAATCAACGATCCCGACGATCTTTGCGACAAGATGTTCAAGGTGGCCGCCCCCACGCTGGCCGGACTCGTGTTCGGCAAACTGTTCGAACTGGCATGGCGCAAGTCGGTCGGCCGCAAAGCCGTGTTGCCGGACGGCACCACCGACAAACGCAAGGAACTGGCGCTGAATCTCGTGTTCGGCGTGGCTTCCGCAGGACTCGGCGCGCTGGTATCGCAACTATCCGACCGCGGATCGCAGGCGCTGGTCGATCGCCGCCACTCCCGTCAATCGCGCCGAATCCGCTGAAACCGTGGAATCCGCTAGATTTGCCGATAAGCGCAAATTTCGCCAGATCCGCAAACAATCCCACTCCAACTTCCATATTTCGAAGCGTGCGATTCAGATCTGCAATTGAAGCTGCGGTTGGAACCGCACGAAACTGCACGAAACTGCGATTGGAAGGAATGCGCTTGCGGGCGAAAATGCTTGCGCAATTACGCGGATGGGATATAAATAGTCAACATGAGTAATATTCTGCATAATGCAACTGTCGACACTCTGCTGGAGCGTCGTTCCATCCGCAAATTCAAGCCGAAGCCGCTGAGCGACGATATCGTCGAAACTCTCGAAACCGTGGCCCAGCATGCCGCAAGCAGCCAATTCCTGAACGACTGGTCGGCAATCCGCATCACCGATCCGGCCGCAAAGAAGCGTCTTGCCGAAATCGGCGGGCAGCCATATATCGCGACCGCGCCACTGCTGTACGTGTTTGTGCTTGACGAGCATCGCAATGCGGCCATCGCAGCTTCCAAGGGCGTTGAGACCGCTTCCGACGAGTTTACGTTGAATGGCAGCTATCGTTACACTCAGGCACAGAATGACGCAGTTTTGGCGCTTCATGCGATGGAGACGGCCGCTTATTCGCTCGGCCTTGGCTGTGTGATTCTCGGCTCGCTGCTTAACGATGTTCCGGCTTTGATTGATCTGCTGAATCTTCCGGAATACACGTACCCTGTGCTCGGACTTGCGATTGGCAAGCCCGATCAGGATCCCGCACTCAAGCCGCGTATGCCGCGCTCCATGCAGTTCTTTGAGAATGAGTATCCGTCGAACAATGAGACGTTGCTTGCCGGTTTGCAGGATTTTGACGAGGAAGTGCATCGGTATTACGATTTGCGCAATACCGAGCGCCCAGTTGATCCGTTCAGCGATCAGATCGCGTCGAATGCGGTCGATTCCGGTGTGACCAGCAAGGCCGTGGCTCCAAACGCCAAGCGCCAAGGCTTCCGCCTCGAGCGCTAACGGAACTACTTACGACGTGGTTTGTAGCCTTTTTTGCGGGAATGCGGTTTAATCTGCTGATTGAAGGGCACGTACGTGTAGCTGGATTGTGGATCGCGATGTGTGAGATGCCAGGTTCCGCAGAATTCGCACCGATACACCCATAGTTCGGTGCCGCGTTCACGCCAGCTCTGGTCGGCGGCCTGCCGGGCCGTCGCTTTGTCGCGATACATGATTTTGTTCGATTCGACGCAGCGTTTGGGTACGAAATAATGCATAGTTCCCCAGTCTATTCCACCATCGGATAAGGGCAGGAAGCTCCCCTGGAATTCCTGGGATCCCCCAGCGTCCCGGGACTCCCAGTGGGTGGAGGAATCATCCCGCCCACGGGCCTTCCGGCGTCCCGAAACTCCCGGCCGATGGAGGAATCCTCCCGCCGGCAGTCCTTCCGGCGTCCGAAAACCTCCAATGGGCGGAGGAAACACCCGTGTGCGGGAATAAGAAAAGGGGTTCCCGGAGCGTCACGCCCGGGGATCCCCCGGAAACCAAAAGACAAAGAAAAGGGGGTTCCCGGAGCGTCACGCTCGACGGGAACCCCGACGTTGAATGCGGCGGCGTGCTACTCTCCCACACCCTCTCGAGTGCAGTACCATCGCCGCGACCAGGCCTTAGCTTCCGGGTTCGGAAAGGGACCGGGCGTCTCACCTGGGCCATGACCACCGCAAAACCAATACAACGGCCAACCCCGACGGGCCGGCCGGCAGAACCGGAACCATGCCACACGACCGATTCCGATCGTGGCGGTCCGGGAACCGGACAACGGACGCGAACAAAACGCTTCACCGGTATCGTTTCCGTGACCACAAGAAACAACGCTCCTTGCCATCCAACGAAAGAAACCACCACAGGACGAGACCCGACCCAACAAGCGGGTCGGAAAGTGTGCCGCGTTCGCCCGTTAGTACCGGTCGGCTCCACCCCTCGCGGGGCTTCCACCTCCGGCCTATCGAACACGT
>ENA-OWOU01000144-OWOU01000144.1-gut-metagenome-genome-assembly--contig:-NODE-144-length-52201-cov-5.889341_pt1 | contig 52201 bp, 59 predicted proteins | sample MGYA00248248_ERZ651801 | MGnify/ENA primary metagenome ERZ651801 (study PRJEB26908, sample SAMEA4031710) | gut metagenome | biome: gut; feature: normal infant; material: stool | place: China | collected 2015... | reverse complement strand
GGGTATGAAGAGATCTTACCTAATGATACTTTAATGGTATGTTTTAAGGATAAAACGCCAGATCATGTACAATATATTATTATAAAACATCCAAAAAATTCCTACTTTCATAAAAAAAGGGAATAGCTGCTTTTACTTTTTTAAAAATCAAAGAGTTAGCAGGCATCTTAAAAGAAGCAGGTAACGATAAAGTAGCGGAAGTTCAGCTACACATTGCATTGCTCTGCATAATTTCAAATATCTCTCTAATACAAAGGTCAGCAATGTTTTTGATGCTTCCAAGTTAATCAGAGCATATTTATAGGAGGGTTGGCAATTAATTGTCAGCCCTTTTTTTATCTAATATTCTCTATCATTTTGCCCTTCCTTTTTTTGAGAAGGAGAATTGCGAGTCTTTTCCTTGTCTATCCCAATGAAGAAAAAAAAACTAAAAATTCCCATTGATACTAAGAGTGTTACAAAGAAAATATGGGGCTGGCGGTTACCGTCAGCCCTATTTTTTTATGCCCATTTTTGAAAACTTTGCAACCGAAGAAAGATAAATAACCCATTGGAACAAAGTAATATTTGTATGGAAGAGAACAGCAATGATATTGAAACACTCAAAGCAATGATAAAGGAAAACTTTGAGGAACAACGAAAACTGATTGCCAAGCTGGAAACGGCTCTGGAAGCAGTAACCAGTTTCAACGGTAAGCAAATGCTGGACAGCCGGGATATGCGCCTGATGCTGAAAGTATGCGACCGGACACTGATCCGCTGGCGCAATTCCGGCAAGCTCCCGTTTTTCAAACTCAGCGGCAAGATTTACTTCTGGGCTTCCGATGTATATAAATTCCTGAGAGAAGAATGTCTAAACGAAGATTTCATATCAGATTCTATTAACTCATAAATAAAATTCACATGGAAAATCAAGCTAAAGTAATCGTCATTGAACGAAACAAATTCGCGGCACTTGTCAAATCACACCGTAAATGTCTTCAGATGCTGGACATCTTGACCTACATCTATACCGTCAAACAAATAAGCCTGACCTTGACTTTGCAGGAAATCTGCGAAGTTTTACAGATGACTCCCGAAGAAGTGGAGACACAGCGGCAGAAAGGATATATCCGTTTCACGACGCACAAAGGAATGACCGTCTATGAAATCACCGACCTGCTTCGTCTGAAGAACATGCTGGAAATGGGAAGTGTCTACCGTAAAATTGATGCAAAAGCCATGAATATAGAACCTTTAAATAATGAATAACGATGAAAGAAAAACAGAAAGAAAAGAAAGGATGGAAGCCTCTGGTACACGCTTCCCTGTTCAGCGGATTCGGTGCTCCCGATCTTGCTGCCGAATGAATGGGATGGCAGAACGCATTCCATTGTGAGATTGATCCGTTTTGTAACCGTATTTTAAATTATTGGTTTCCAAATGCTCAAAGCTATACAGACATTACTACAACCGATTTCCGGAACTGGAAAGGAAAGGTAAACGTCCTTACAGGCGGCTTTCCCTGCTTTGATGGAGCTACGTTGGTTCTCACTTCCGAAGGGTTGAAACCGATCAGGGAGATAAGAACCGGAGATGACATCCTGACTAAGGAAGGACGGTTCAGAAAGTGCAACACCGTCATGAATAGCCATAAAAGTAATATTATCCGTCTCAAAGCCCAAGGTCTCTGGGAACCAGTCATTACCACGGACAATCATCCGTTCTGGACATGTGACCGGCAAGGTCGGTACACATGGAAGAAAGCCGGGGAAATAGTGAAAGGGGATCGAATAGCATACCGGTGCATCGAAGGTACTGATACCTCTTTTACCCCTGCTTTCTGAAGGATGGTCGGTCGTTTTCTCGGAGATGGATGAATCCTTGACAGTAAGCGAAAATGTAACATACCGGCAGGGCACAGAGGTTCGCGGATAAACTCATTCAACCATAAGGTAGTCATTTGTTGCGGCAAGAAAGCGAAGTCTGAATTAGAAAAAATAATACGGGATGCTGGGTATCATGCTACCATATCGGAAGAGCGCACCGTCTTCAAGTTTATCATTTGTAACCAAAACTTGTGCTCTTTCTTAAAAGAATTTGGCTGTTATGCTATCCGCAAAAAGCTCTCCGGACAATGCTTTAATCTGGAATATGAACGGAAGAAAGCATTGTATGAAGGATATCTTTCCGCAGATGGCTACACAGGAAAAAGCGGAGCAATGCAAACGACTACCATCAGCGAACAGCTTGCAGCCGGAATAGCCCAAATAGCGAGGGATGTATTCCACCGTCCCGTTTCCGTATCGAAAAAGGTCTCGAAATGTATTCGCGTAATCGAAGGCAGGCAAGTAAATGAGCATCCGCTATATTGCGTGACTGTCAGCCCGAATGAAAGATACGGATATTATAAGGATGGATTTATATGGTGTCTTGTAAAAAACATAGAACATAAATATGAAAGAAGAACAGTATTCAACATCGGAGTCGAGACAGACGAAACCTACACAGCAAACGGAATCGTTGTTCATAATTGCCAGCCTTTCTCCGTCGCAGGCCAAAGAAAGGGAGCGGATGACAACCGCTATCTCTGACCACACATGCTCAGGGCCATACATGAGATCAGGCCCGATTGGGTCATTGGTGAGAACGTTGCTGGCATCCTCACGATGGTACAGCCCGGCCAGGAGACTGAAGTGGGAAGTCAATCCACTCTATTCGGAGAGAGTGAGCCTGTATTTAAAAGACGGCAGCAATATGTTGTTGAAACCATTTGCCTTGATCTTGAACGTGAAGGATATACCGTCCAACCGATACTTATACCGGCTTGTTCCGTCGGAGCTCCCCACCGTCGGGACCGGGTATGGTTTATTGCCCACCGTGACGGCACAGGACTTCAAACGCCGGGGGCCGAACAGCCGCCAGCAGGGACTGCCGGAGACGATCCATGAAATACTTCTTTCCACCCCATTGGCTACGGAAATACACCATCTGGAAAGGGTCCACAAATGGAAGCAGGCTCATGCTCCATCCCTACACAGCCAGCTCAATGGGGAGAAGAAACCCAACGGATTGAGCGACTTTCTGGACTTTTACGGGATGCTGCTACCCACGCCGGTGGCCAGCGATGCCGGTGTGGGTGCAGTAACGGGGAAAAACGACAGGATTATAGTAACACCGAAAGGAAAGGTGCGAAAGATCAATCAGAAAGGCCATGTCTGGAGTGTGGGGCTTGGAAGGATGGCAGAGCTTCTGCCCACTCCCACAGCGAGGGATTGGAAGGGTGCGGCAAGCCTGGAGAGTTTGGAGAAGAGAGGCCGGATACCGGAAAAGAACAGTCTGCCCGATTTCTTCGCCCGGACTGGAAAGAGTTTCCAACTCAATCCCCTGTTTGTAGCCGAGATGATGGGATTTCAGCCGGATTGGACGGTATCACCTTTTCTCAGTGAAGAGAAAAATCCATCAAAGGATACGGAAACGCCATCGTCCCCCAGGTAGTCTACGAGATATTCAAAGCAATAGAAGAAACTTATAAATCAAACAGTCATGAATAAAATATCAGTATTTGAACATCCTGAATTCGGACGTATCCGGACGCTGGAAATTGATGGAAAAATATGGTTTTGCGCTTCGGACGTAGCCTCCGCACTTGGTTATTCCAATCCGCGAGATGCCATCGTAAGACACTGTAAACCAATGGGCGTCGTTATTTACGACACCCCCACACGCAGTGCCGTCCAGAAAATCAAGTACATCAGCGAAGGGAACGTGTACCGGCTGATCGCCAGCAGCAAGCTGCCTGCCGCCGAGAAATTCGAAAGCTGGATATTTGATGAGCTGGTCCCCGAGACACTGAAGAATGGCGGCTATCTCCTGAGAAAAGAAGGAGAAACGGATAATGAGTTGCTTGCCCGTGCCGTTTTACTCGCACAGAGCCGCATTAAAGAGCGTGACAGCCGTATTTCAGCATTGGAAAAGGAGAACAACTTTGCCATCCTGAAACTCAGGCTACAGGCCCCTAAAGTGCTGTATTACGATAAGGTCCTGCAATCCCAAAGCACCTACACGACCACACAGATAGCGAAAGAATTGGGAATGAGTGCCGGACTACTGAATAAGCGATTAAAATGGGCAGGTATCCAGTTCCGCCAATCCGGTCAATGGCTGCTCAAGGCCGCCTACCAGCATCAAGGATATACGGCAACCCGGACCCATGTATGGGAAAGCCGGACAGGAGAAACTGGCACGGCTCTGCTGACCGTCTGGACGGAAAAGGGTCGGTTATTCATACATTATCTTTTTGAGGCTTATCTGGTATAGCCAGAATGAAAGTTCTGATAAATAAAAAGCTACTGAAATGATTTTCAGTAGCTTTTTTATTGCTTTCAATTGCTATTATCTCAACCGGGGTCCCGCTTTCTTCTTTTCTTTCGGAGGCGCAATCTCCTGCTTTGGGGCTTCCTGCGGCCTTATTTTTTTGCCAACAGTCTCACTCTGGAGAATCCTGTTTAAATTCTCTAAGTCCTTCAGTAATTTCTGTTTGCATTCCATCTCCAGAGAATGGGCGATATTCGACATCTGGCTGGTACTTCTCCTGACGAGCGGCCCGGATAAGAGGTCTTCCTCCACATAATGGGTGCAATGCTTTAAATAATCCTCAATGTCCTTCGGAGTTTCAGCGGTATCAATCTTTTTTTGAATAGCCTTATAGTGGCTATCTATATAATAGGCCTTATACAAGTCATCCGCATGCCAGCCAAAGAAATAAAGATAGTTATTTTTCAGTTGCGTATTATATTCTTTTATATTACTTTCCACAATACCTTTTTCCCTGTCAAGATATTGCTGCAACCGTTCAATTCTTACATCATTTTTATCCATCTCTATCCGATTTATAATTTCGTATTCGTTTCGTTTTCCGTTCCGAGAGAAATATCCAAATCTCTCTCCTGCCCGAAATTATCCGTTACCACGAATTTAATCTCCGTATTCTTACTGCTCCGGTTATGATAAAAAAGGGTGAATACCTGATGGCAAGGATCGATACTGTCCAACTCCGCAATCGAATTTAACGGCTGCATCTCTCGGTTCACCAGGCGGACATTCTTCTTGTCGTACACTTCGCCGCTACCTTCCATCTGTATATAACCGATATTGTAGCTGGCTTCCTCGTAATCTCCAGTACGGTTGAGTGTCAGACGTACCTCCACGGTCTCATTCGGGGAGATGGTCTTCTGAAGATACCAGGAGGTCAGCGAGAAATCATACGCCTGCTGAACTTCCAACTTATCATCACAGCTACCCAGCAGGCAAAGCAATGTGAGCATGATACTACTTACAATTAATTTTATTTTCATGACCTGACCTGTTATTAATTAAAAATGTATTTGAACCCGATACCAACTATCGTATGAAAATGTCCCACAGATGATCCGAAGAATATCCTCTGGCGAACATTGAAAAGAAAAACCAACCTGTCCGAAAGGAATGCCTCCATCTCGAGAGCCGGAGCAAATCCGTAGATAAAGCATCCGTCATTCTTGAGTGTCGCCCCGTCATAGAGCAGCCTGTCGTTCCAATTAGTGGTTTCATGGCCAGCCAGAGCGGAAAGACCGGCAGAGAAGAACACGTTCTTGCCACGGTCCGAGAAGAACGGCACGAAATAACCAACTTCCCCGGTAAACTGCGCTTTAGGTATCGCAATCTCTTTATAGGAATAGTGTTTCTTCACATAATCCGCTCCGAACAGCCAACGGGAATGGTTCCGGTTATAACGGCTCAAAGCCAGACCCACCTGGAAGTTACCGCCCAGGTGTTTCACATTGGAACCGAAATTATCTACACCGCCTAACGTAAGCTGAATACCTCTTTGTCCCGGCAAATAGCGTTGGGCAAAGGATTTGCCTGCCACAAAGGACAGGCAAATGCATAATAAAATAAATAAAACTCTTTTCATCATTACTCACCGATTAATTCATTCATGACACGCGCGTCCACCAGATCACTGTTCTCGACATAGAACCGCTGATGACGGCCTCCTCCCTTTTCGTAAATCTCCACTTCCAGCAACTTGTCGTCGGGAATAACCACCTTCGGGAAAGCATATACGATACGTCCCGTGCTTTTCCCCTCGATGCGTGTCAGAGCATTGAGCGTGCGTACCGGTTCAATATACGTTTCCTGCTGTGCCGTCCGTTTGGCTATCTTCTTATCCACAATCTTGAACCGCACGAAGTCCACATCGAAAGGCACATGGGAATTATTCGTCAGGGAAACATGGAAAAAGAGCAGGTCCTTATGCACATAGATGCCCTTTAAAAGAGCCTGCATACCGAACTGTCGGCATCCGATATGCTTCACGTCCCTGCGGTCCAACCGGTGGATGGTGTACATTACGCTGGCGATGACCGTGGGATCTTCCTCACCCAGTTCCGTGACACGGATGGAACTGCCTCCTTTCTTTTCCCCTTCGTCCGGGTTTATCCATTGGTCCATATTGATATTCAGCGTGGAAGGTTCCTCTCTATAAACCACATTGAAAGAAAAGAAAGAACCGTCGCCCGTAATAACCGAGAAGTTCGTCTCCCCCGGAAACTCTTTTACCGCCGCTTTTACACGTACCACATTCTCCACCCCGTCGGCTTTGCCTGCGATGATATTGTTACTGCCCAAGTCTACATAGCGTACTTCGGCGGGGAAAAGGATATGCACTGTCTTGCTGAAAGTGACCTCTATTTTATAAGGAGTGATATGCTGGTTATCCGTCAGAATCCTGACGGGATTTGCCGGTCTTTCTTCCTGTGCAAAACCGGATACCGAGGCCAGAACAGCTATCAATAATGCTATAATTACTTTCATTGTCTTATCTTTTTTATTAAAGTGAATAATCCGTTATTGTTTCTTTGTGACCAGCAGCACCTTATATCCGGCCTTCAGTGTCACCTTGACCGCGCGGACCCGTCCGGCGATCAACCTTGTTCCGCCCTGCATGACTCCACGTGTCAGGTCCATCACCACCTGCTGCCCGGCAGAACGTGCAAACGATACGCTGTTTCCCATGCTCTCGCTGACCGTCCCTGCCGCGTCCTTTGCCGCACTGCGGGTCTCCGATCCGGGAACAAAAATCCCTTTCTGCCCATCCACGTCGTAAGTCGCCAACTGTACGGGAATGATATTCCCCGCATACTCGATGCTGCTGATCAGAATATCCAGCCGTTCTCCCTGAATGACCGCCGCGCCCGTAACTAGACTGTTGGCAGGAACGGTGATGCTTCCGGCTTGCAGGGGTTGGAGCAACCGGAGTCTTACCCTGCCTCCCTGTTCAATGGTCTGGTTCTCCGAAATGCAGGCGGCAATGGTATTCGTCCCCATCTGGTAACTGCTGCCTACGGCTGTATTGAAACCATAATTCCTTTCAACGACGATTGAAGCGATAAAAGCGGAATCCGTGACCGGCTGTGAAAGGCCGGAGGTCGTCTGATGCTCCGCCCGCTGCACCGGAACAGCTTCCGGCAGTTTTTCTCTGGTTGTTTCTTCTTTTATGGTATCCTTGTCGGGGTTCAGATACTTTGCCGCCATCCTGTAGGAACGCTCCATCAGTTCTTCACGGGAAACAGCCTTGTTCTTTTCCGTCTCTTCCAGCTTCCGGTTCAGTTCCTCCACTTTTCTCTCCAGGTCACTGTCTGCCGTTTCTTTAGGAGTCTCATAGAAGTCATCCAACTGGCTGGAAATTTGCTCGTAGGTCTTGACAGACTGTTGCAGCCTGTCCCCGTCCTTTTCTTTTTCATTCGCATCGGGTATTACCTTTCCACCATCCAGCAATGTCCCGGCAAGTTGTTCCAGCGATCTCATCCGGCTTTCTTCCTCCACTTCTGCCTGCTGCTTCTCATAGGCGGCGGTCTTCTTATCCACCAGTTTGGCCGTGGTAGGCTCCGGAACATTCACGTTAAACCCGGAGTTGCCGGGAACTTCCGTCCCGTTCTCCTTACCGGATGGAGCGAATATTCAGTACATGACTCCCAGGAACACCAGCACAAAGACCGGAATCACAATAAACTTCCTTCTTTTCTCCATCTCTTCCGGTGTGAGCACCTTCTTCTCCTTTTCCGGCTGGTCTTGTCTTACCTTGCCATTTTCCGGCTGTACCGGCGTCTTTTCCGCCGCTTCGGGTATTTCCAAATCTTTATCTTCCATTATTCGTGGGTTTTAGGGTGAAACATTATACTGTCCTTGCTGCTTTGGTGGAGTGAATCCACCGGCGTATTCCTGCCAAACGGCAACTCCTTTCGTGTGCCGTGAGAGAGAAAACGTCCGAAAGCACGTGCTACCGTGATGCCGCACAGGATCGTGCTGATAACCAGCATAGCGACAAGCACTCCCTTACGTTCTTTCTCTGACAAGCTTTCGCAAATATTCTTCAGCTTTTCGCCGATTTCTGTTTTTATCTTTCTACTTTTCATTATCCTGTTCTTTTTAGCGTTCAACGGCCCTTACATCCCTGTTCTCCAGTATCTCGAAACGCTCCGCCATAAAGCCCTGCGGATTATTATCCGACCGGGTTAAACTCTGCAGGAAGCAACGGGTAACCAGGGAACGCTCGGTGATGTTACTGTTACGGATAATCATCTGCCGGGCAAAGGTGGTGATCCGGTAGGGATAGTTATCAAAGTCGCATTGCATGCTGTCCACCAGGACGGTCTGGTTGATATTGCCGCTGATCAGCCGGTTGTAATATCCCTTCTCGTTCCAATCCCGGTAATAACCGTAAAGGCTCTTGTCCGCCAGATACATGGCACGGTTGATATTGGACTCGATGGCAGCCTTGTCGGGAGCCAGCGTAAAGAACAGCTCATGCATCCGGCGCACATGCTCGCGGGCTTCCACCGGACGGTTCAATGCCGCATCCTGGGATAACGCCAGCATAAGCGACTTGCCTTGGTCCAATACATAGACCTTCTCCCGCTGCTGGTTAGCGAACAGGTAAGACTTTCAGATGGCATAGGTGGTGAGCGAGGCGCAAATTCCCAGGAAGACCAGCGTGAACAGGCGTATCTGCCTGAACGAGGATTCGATATTTTTAAAACTCTTGAATTCCATAACTCTTATACTTTTTAAGTTTCTACTTTTTCAATAATACAGCACCGACATTCCCCGTTGAAGCACCCGCCGCAGCACCCGCCACGTTGGTCACTTTGGATGCCGTATTGTTCACATTCCGGTTATAGGAACTCATACCGCCCGCTTGAACGATCCAGTTTGAAACCGTTGGCACACAGAAATACCCGATGATACCTATGATCATGAAAATAAGATAAATGGCCGAGGAACCGTCCACATCGATAATGCTCATCGGATCAGCCATCAGGTTCATCTCCTCCTGCAGGATAAGCGTCTGTATCTTGGCCAGCATCGCCCCGAATAGGTCTGATACCGGCAGCCAGAGATAGACGCTGATATAGCGTGCCAGCCACTGGACGAGCGTGTTCTGCAAACCGTCGAATACACTCAGGGCAAAAGCTATCGGCCCCAGAATGCTCAATACAATCAAAAAGAAGGTACGGATCGTGTCGATGACCAGCGAAGCGGACTGGAATAGAATCTCCAACAATTTACGCATGATCATCTGGGTGATCCCTTGCAGGGAGAAAGAATAGGAAACCTCATACATGTTCTGCAAAGCCGTATACTCCTCCTCGCTCCAGCCCATGTTCTCCAGTTCTTCATCCAGCTCTTCGTTCGAGGCGAAGACGCGCCCGGTCATGGCTGTCTTGGCCATCATGTCCGCCCGGAGCTTGTCCTTCTCCTGCTGGTACTTCTGCAGATCGAAAGTCTGGTCACGGAGCAGCGTACCGGTTCCCTGGACGATGGGACTGAAAATACCGTTAAGCGTTCCCAGCACCATTATATCGAAGAAGAGGATGCAGATACCCAGCACGAAAGGACGGAGCATTGAAAAAACATCTATCGGTTCGGCACGGGAAAGGGACTGCCAGACACGGTAAGCGATATAAAACAGGGCTCCCAGTGCGGCGAGTGCCATCCCCATGTCCATCATCGGCTGGCAGAGCTTGGTCATCGTATCGTACAGATTCCGAAGAATCTGGTGCATGTTTTCAAATGAAATGGATAGTAATACCATAATTAAATCTTTTAGGGTTGTTTAAGACTACCAGTAACGCTCGTCTTTTCCATACAGGTCGAATACCTGTTGCTGTTCGTTCTTCTCTTTGGCACGCAGGTAGGACACATGCAGGTTCTTGCGGGTGTAATAATTAGCCAACTCCTTGTAATGCGTCATTTCCCCATATACCCGGTTCACCAGGTCGATGCGCTCCTTGTCGTTCATGGACATGCCGGTAGGATTGATTATGTTCTTCAGTTCGGCAATGCTGCGGCTGCTTTTCTTCATAATCGTATTATAACCGGAGGCTATCGCATCCAATTCCCGCTGGCTGAAATTCTTATCGGTTAGCATCTTGCCGAAATTATTCACATAAATCTCGGAGATATCACCCAGCATCAGGACGGACTCTTTGACTTTCTCGCTGCCGCTGATCAGGTCGTTCACCTTGCGCAGCTTCTCGTAATATTCCCGTCCCTGTTCGAATATCTTCGAGGTTTCCTTCCATGTGGAGAGGGCATTCTGTGCCGTTTGGGAGGTTTCCACCATCTCATTCACACTGTTCACGATACCTTGGACCAAGTTGCCCGGATCGGACACCACCCACTGCGCCTGTACGCTTACCGGCACAATAAAAGCCGACAGGACAAGCAACATACTTAAAACTTTCTTTTTCATTACTTCTTGATTTTAACCGTTTATTTTTTCTTTTTCTTCTCACTTGCCAACACACGGATGGCCTGTTCCATATTGCCACCCAGCTTCTCTGTCATCTGTGTGACTTCCAGCTTTTCAGTTTCCTCAGTCGTATAGGTGAGATACTCCTCGACAGAAGTTTCTGTGGCATAGACGGCAGACCGGACACCACCCAAGCCAATTCAAACCTCCTTATACTTTCTTGCCGGATCATTAGCCTGGTTGATAGACAGAATCTGTCCTTTCTCCTTGTCGGTCAATCCGAGCAGGGATTGCACGGAATCGAACTTGTTGATATACTTGCGCTGGTCCAACAAAATCTTGCAATCGGCATTGTTAACGATGGTATCCTTAATAATGGGACTTGACACGATGTCGTCCAATTCCTGGGTGACAACCACGGTCTCCCCGAAGTATTTACGGACGGTTTTGTACAAAAAACGTATGTAATCCGCCATGCCTTCACGGGCAATCGCCTTCCAAGCCTCCTCCACAACTATCATCTTTCGGACCCCATGTAACCGTCTCATTTTGTTGATAAAAGCCTCCATGATAATGACCGTTACCACCGGAAAAAGAATTTTGTGCTCTTTAATTTCGTCAATTTCAAATACCACAAAACGCTTATTCAACAGGTCGAGCTGCTCGTCCGAGTTCAGCAGATAATCGTATTCACCACCCCGGTAGTAGGGAGCCAGTACATTGAGAAAATTAGTGAGGTCGAAATCCTTCTCCCGATAGTGCTTCTCTTCCAGTATCTCCCGGAAATCCCCCTGCACAAATTCGTAAAAGGTATTGAAGGAAGGGACCGGCCCCTTGTCCTTCTTTATCTCTTCGATATACAAGTTGACCGCCATTGAGAGGGCTACCTCCTCGGCACGGGTGATGATTTCCGTATCCCTTTTCCAGAGTGACATAATCAGTGTCTTAATGGACTCTTTCTTCTCCAGGTCAAAGACCTTATCCGCGGTAAAAAAGGGATTAAAAGCTATCGGGTGTTTTTCGCTATAAGTATAATACACACCATCCTCCCCGTTTGTACGCTGGTGGATCAGGTCGCATAAACCTTTGTAACTGTTACCGATATCAATCAATATAATGTGGGTGTTCTGTTCCCAATACTGTCGGACAAGATGGTTCATGAAAAACGACTTGCCTGAACCGGAAGGCCCGATAACCAGCTTGTTACGGTTCGTGATGATACCACGGCGCATCGGCTCGTCCGAGATGTCCAGATGCAGCGGTTTCCCGTTTGTGCGGTCTGCCATCTTGATGCCGAAAGGCGATAGGGAGTCCGCATAGTTCGTCTCTTCCGTGAAGAAGCAGACTCCCTGTTCGATGAAGGTAAAGAAGGACTCCTCGGAAGGAAAGTCACCCTCGCCGCCGGGAATACCCGCCCAGTATAGGGTAGGCGCGTCAATGGTATTGTAACGGGGTTTGCATCCCATCAGTGCCAGAGCCGAACCGGTATCGTTCTTTATTACCTTCAGCTTCTCCCGGCTGTCCGACCACGCCATGACATTGCAATGACAACGGATAGCGGTCAAACCAAAAGAGTGCGCCTCGTCCAGATAGGCGTCGATCCACTGCTTGTTGAGCTGGTTGGCACGGCTATACTTAGAAAGCGAATGCATGTTACGTGCCGTCTTTTCAAAGCGTTGCAGGATTTCAGCCGAGTCATCAATGAACAGGAACTGGTTATAAATGTGGTTACAGGAGAGCATCAGGCCCACCGGGGAGTAAAGCTCAGACGGCAGTCACTACGGTCGGTGGAGTATTTTTCATACCGGGTATCTGTCTGGACACTGCCGGGAAGATCATCCACATCGGAGAGCGTATGCACGCAGAGAATATTGTCCCCGATGCGCATCTTGGATGCGCTCATCCGGATGTCCTGCAATGTGGTCGTGTTCTGCTGTGAAAGAGAAAAGTATTTCTCAATCAGTCCGGCCTGCTGCGGCGTGCCGACAATCTCATCGGTGGTCAGCCGTTCCAGACGGATAAAGGCCGAGTCATTCAGGATACGCTCGAACTGGTCGACGCTCTCCTGAAAGCGGCTGACCATATCTTTGTCCCGCACCTCCTTCGGAATGATATTCCCCCGGCAGAGGATGGAGAAGTTACTCTGGCTACGGCTGCGCTCTTTGGTCGTCTTGGTGATGAAGAGATAGGAAAAATGATTCAGGAAAGGCCGTTCATTGAAATGAAGCTCGAAGCTGCGGTCCAGAAAGCTCATCTCGTCCTTCTGCGTGTCGGCCTTATAATTCTCTTTCAGGAACCAGTCCTGCCGGTGTACTATCGTGTAATTCGGCAGTACCTTGACTGCCTTTGTTCATGTACCATGCATGGATGCATAGTCTGCGGAAGTAACCGTGAACAGCTCCGGCAAGAAGACCTTGAAGCCGATAGTCACGTCCGCGTCTTTGGAGAGGATGCACCCTTCTTCCACGGACAGGATAGGAAACTTACTTTCCAACGTTGCGGCTTTTAATATATTTCTCATGAATGCGTTTTTTAAATAAGGAAGATATACGTTTGCGATTGATGATATAAAACGGGTGGTATTTGACAGCTGCCAGCTTCATCAAGCCATTGGGACCGTACTTTTTGTTCAGGTGGAACACCCCGAAGATCAGTCCGAAAGCGGAGAGGACACCGAAGCCGATACAGAACCACCGGTCAATACCAATCATATAGAAGATGACGAACAGCAGGAAGATGGCCAGCAGGCCGCCTACAAAGAAGTACAAATATTGCGCCTGCAAGCCGTTAAACTCCACGCTTCGCCCGATCCCTTTGTTGATATTATATTCCATAACATCCTATATTACAAGAAGAAGGAGCGCAGGACGGTCGCCGCGACAATCAGGAAAACACAGGCTCCGAACCAGGACCCGGCGGTTTTTCCGGTGTCGGGGTCGCCGGACGAAAACTTGGAATAGACTTTTATCGCTCCAATCAGCCCCACAATGGCTCCTGCGGCATATATCAATTTCGTGGCCGGATCAAAATAGCTGGAAAGCATGGATGTGGCCTTTGTTATACCGGCACTTCCGTCCCCTTCGGCATAGGCACTTAGGGTGGCAACAGCTATTCATGTGATAAGTGCAACCGTCTTTTTAAAATGTCTTTTCATATACAATCTACGAATTAAATGTGAATAAATAACTTGTTTCAAATGGACCGCAGGAAACTTCCTGCGGTCCACTGCTTGCAACCACGATGTTTTTTTTAGGATCAACCTGAGTCATGGTAACCAATCATAGATACCTCCGTTTTTAAGGGGTTAATTACTTGTTTTGAATGTTCGCTCCGGTAAAGGAAAAAGATCAACCGGAATCATAGAAACCTGTCATATCTTCTTTTTTTAAAGGGTTATATACTACGTTTCAAAAACTCACTGTCCCCGGATCAACCGGAGTCGAAAAAATCTCTCATGCCTTTTCGTTTTAAAAATTATACACTTCATTAAAAAACTCACTGTTCCCGGATCAACCGGAATCAAAATACGGTCTCATATCCCTTACTTGTTTTTTATTTATTCAGGCACATGCTCGGTAATATCAAATTCCCGGAGAATGTCATCCTTATTTTTTCCTGTCAATAAATGGGGTTCGCCCCGGTCCACATACAAGCGCATATACCGTTTCAGTTTATCGCTGCTTCCCAGGACGCTCGCCTGCAGGACTCTTTCCATGTTCGTGCCTTCCAACTTCTGGAAGGTCTGCCGGGCCTGTTCCTGTTCCGTTTCCGTAAGCTCGTCCGATACCATTGCTTTCTCAATCATATCCATATCGTCAAAGGTGACACCGGTTGCCCGGTGGGGATTGCTCCGCTGTACGTATCCTGTAATCTCGTAGCGTTCGGGAATCTCTTCTTTTTCTTCACCGGAAGAAGGGGAAGCTTCCTGCAAATAGTCGATTTCAGGATAATTCAGTCTTTGAAAAGGAGCCGGAACTTCCGGGAATTTCGTATTGTTCTCAAGGGTTTCGTGCGCTCGAAGAACCGGCTCTGTTTCCTTTTCGGGAGTAAAGGTATCACTCTTTTCCATGCCTGATTCAGGCTGTCCGCTATTGTCATCTATTGTCAGTGATTGTCGCATTTGATACCGGCTTTTGCCTATGATCTCTGCTTCAGGCGCTGTGATTTCCGGGTGCGTGGCGGCAGGCGTAGCCGGACATTCCTTCTTGTACTTTCTGTCTCTCCATGTGAAAATACTGCCCGTATGGACGTATTTTTCAATACTCAGGTAAGAGGCATAGATGAACAGGATAATAAAAAGGTATTCCATATCCTTATGATTTTAGTGATTGGTAATACTTTTCCAGTACGGCGTTTATCAATTCTCCGTTCTCTTCGAAATGATGCGCCAGCACCTGGTTTACAAAACCGGCTACGGTCGCTTCGCCGCGTCCGACCGCCCATACCAGGGAAGAGATACGGCGGTGCAGGTCGGCATCAATATGCAATGATTTACGGGATTTGGTTCTGACCGTATTCAGGAAGGACGCTCTGTAAGCGTCGATTTCTCCGGTGGTAAAGACCGGAGCCTCACTCTCCTCGGCAACCTCCTCTACCGTATCCTCCGATTTCGAGGATACACCTGTTGCAGGGGAGTCCGGTCGTATCGTCCCTTTCCTGGCGACGATATCCAATATGGTCTTCTCGTCAATGCTCCGAGGATCAAATTTCTTTTTTCCGCTGTCCATAGTTCCTGTTATTATAAGGTATGGGAATCATCCAGATGTGTCACGGCGCATAGCTCATCTACCAGTTCACAGAGGCCCGAACCTTTTATCTGGCGGTTGTCGGGAGGAAACAGCGTGGAACGGAAGATGCTGTTTTTCAAAGGGCTCAACTCCTTGTTGTAGCGTTTGGTATCCGGTATCCGTGATTCCAGCAGGTGTAAATCCGCCTTCCGTATAACACGGTTCCAGGACTCGTAGTTTTCTGTCCGTTCACGCTTATCGACCATGTTCCAGAAAAGACAGATGCCTTTCAGGTTACAGTTGTGCCTGGCAATCAGTTCTTCCTCCACCACCTCGGCAAACTGGAGCGAACTCTGCATGACTACGTTGTCCGCCTTCAAGGGGATGAAAATGTAATCTATCGCGGAAATGGTATGGACGACCCCTTCACTGCGGAGTGTTCCAGGAAGATCGAACAGTACGACATCAAAGACGGCATCCTGCTCTTCGATGTAGCGGTACAGGTCTTCTATCACTTTCTCCGGATTGCTTTTAATTACCGGATAGGAACGTTTCTGGATCTGTTCATGTTGCCGGTAGAGGGCCACTTTGAGAAAATCGCTTTCCTGTACGCTTTCTATGTCCCGGTCACGCATCCGGGAAATGCTGTGCTGGGGGGAGTCGCAATCCACGACACCCACCTTCAGACCCTTCTGGTAGTGAAGGATACTGGCCACCAGAACAGTGAAGGCAGACTTTCCGACTCCTCCTTTCTGGCTGGCAAAGGCAATCAATAACGGTTCTTTTTTCATACGCTTTTTTTATAATCAGATAAAAATATAATGCTGTAAAACTGTAATGCTTATAACTGTATATCCGTTCTACACTGCAAAAGAAAGGAATGCCGGGAAGAGATGAAATACTCTGTCACGGATAGTCATGGATAGTCAGGAATTGACAGGAGGAAGTGCCGCAAGGCAGACAGAAGAGATTGCAATGAAAGAAAAAAAATCCCTGCCTCATGTTTTGAAGCAGGGACTGATAATAAAGGAGCGATACCGGTTATCTCAGGACGTAACCAGCAGCTTGTAAATCCGTCAGGAAATGTTCTGGGCTATCGGTAGCAACTGCCACACCATGCAGCTCCCCGTAACGACGGGCGAAGTTCTCCATATATTCCTGATCCGTGCAATCATAGTCGAACCGACTCCCCTCACGGAGCAGCCGGACGAACTCTTCCGGGCTGGAGGCGGTTATCCGGCCGCCATCCTGCAAATGATAAGTCTGTATCATACCGCTAATTTTTTAGTTCTAAGTTTAAAAAATAATTTCTGTTTCCCGTCCAGGAAGGGCAACCCCTCCAATGTCATCCGGCTGGGAAGGCTGGAGCTTTTCGCAAAGGTAATCAATCCGTTCAGGAATCGTATCCAATTCTCCATCTTTGTGAAATTGGTCGTACCGGAATGCTGGCGGAACTCAACGGTCCGGTGTCTGGAATAAGCCTCGAAATTGACCTTGTGGTACCGGTCTTTATTAAAGACCTCCTGCAGGTCGTCTATCGTCCTTACCGCCTTGATTCTCTCGTCGGAAACACCGGAAAGGCTTTTGCAGTAGGTATTGTTCCGGCGTGCTCTTGGCATGAAGGCATCGATCAGGTGTTCGAGATGCTTGTAGGTCAAAGCCAGATTCTTCCAGGTGTTCAGATTGAAACCCGCCGCATCCATATGGACGTGGAATCCGCAACTGTCATTCACTTTCGCGTCACAGATGTCAAGCACCCAGCATACCGTCTCCAGTTCTTTCAGGCCGTTCTCACCCACAAGTATCGGGCTGACCAGCTCGAAAGTGTTATTCCCATGCAGGCTGCTGTCCGTCACCAGCTTCCAATGATCCCTGGTTGTGTGGTTATAGCCCTCAACGGCAACACGGATACCGGCCTCCCTCAATTCGCGTGCCAGCCTTTCCATACTACAATTATAGGCTTCAATCTCAATGCCGAACTTGTGGGTGAAGGTGTAATCCATCAGGACGGGCGCAGCCATATTCCGCAAGGCTCCGCCTTCCCTTTCAAGCATTTTCTTCTCGACGTTATATACAAAACCATAGTTGCCGCGTGTCACCAAATCGGCAATTTCCCTGCGTGTCAAACCCAGACGGAGCAACTGCTCGATCTTGCTCGTCTTGGTGGTACTCTGTTCTAAGATATTTCTAACTTGCTCGTTCATAGCTTTTTGTCCTTTATTATTATACCACTAAGGTAGCATAATAAACCCACATGTCATAGTATTAGAAGCCTTATTGTCAGCCTGTTAGCTTAGTTTAGCTAAGGCTAAATACCCTTATTTAATGTATCCGATTATAACATTACAGCAATCTACAAGGACAGCAATACAGCAATCTACAATTCAGGGAACCTGTTTCTCTTCTCGTCGTTTCCCCGATTAGGGAGATCAGATAATTATGCTTATTTTTGTACTGCGAAAACTTAACCCGTAACGAATGGATTATGATGAAATACCTGATTGTGTCCGACATACACGGCTCGTTACCGGCACTGGAACAAGTGCTGGCATTTTACAGGGAGCAGCAGTGCGGAATGCTTTGCATTTTGGGAGATATCCTGAATTATGGTCCCCGCAACGGGATACCCCAAGGACTGGACCCGAAAGGGATCGCAGAACGCCTCAATGCGATGACCGGCGAGATTGTCGCCATCCGTGGAAACTGTGACTCGGAGGTGGACCAGATGCTGCTTGACTTTCCAATCCTGTCCGATTACGCCCTGCTGGTGGATAACGGAAAACGTTTCTTTCTCACCCACGGACATATCTACAATGAGGACAGACTGCCGAAGGGAAGGTTCGACTGCCTTTTTTATGGTCACACACACCGGTGGAAACTTGAACGGACAGAGCATACGGTGGTCTGCAATACCGGCTCCATCACTTTCCCGAAGGATGGAAACGTGCCGACATTCGCTGTTTACTGTGACGGCGCGTTATCCGTCCACCGGCTGGACGGCAGCAGGCTGAAAGAACTTTCTCTCTGATGGAAAGTGTATGATAACAGCCTTTTACAATTGTAATTCTGTATAAATGTAGTCTTGTATAATTGTTTATCCATTATCTGAATATCCAAATATCTGAATATATCAATATCCAATTATCAAAATACACAAAACCTCAAATATTCAGTTATCACCGTATAACATTCCAAGAGGCTACAGATATAATACTATCCGGATTATCCGGTTATCAAAATATCCGGTTATCCGAATATCCAATTATCCCCAAAGGAAACCCTTTGAACCGCCGGAGAATTGTAGAACGCTCTACAATTACAGAAAACTACCCCCCGTTCCGGCTCTGCAATGTTGGTGAAAATTGCCAACTTCCCCGAATGGACAGACCGGAATGGGGGGAGGTTGCCATCGCGAGGAAGGCATCAAGCGGAGCAATCTACAGTTCTACTTAAGAACGTTGTCCCCGTGGAGGGGACAGCAAGTTGTGTTTTCGTTAAACGAAAACGGAACGGTTTAACGGCCTTTGCCGAACACCGTTCCTCCTAGGAATTTACTCCGGAGTCGTAATATTATGGTCCTAAATCTTTATCACTTCCACAAAAGAGGAACTCCGTTATGAATTTCCTTTTGGCTTAAGCATAAATTATACCTATTTCTTTCTCTGATTTAATAGGCTTGCAAACGATAAAAGTCAAAAATCGAATCAAAACCTATCCACCGGACAAAAGAGGGAGATATTAGATATGCATCCTTTTCTTCCATAGTATAACAGTAATTGTACCTTATTACCTGTAATAGACTATCTCTAAGAGTAAACGACAAGTCTCAAGGAATGAGCCGGACACACAGTTTTTTGAATTATCACGTATAGAGTTCCAAGAACTGATAATAGCTATCCAATACGGATAACGTAATTGTGGAAAATAATTAAAAATAGCATAGCGGGCTATGTAGAAAAATGGTTTGTTATACTTAATGTCGTGTTCACTCCTATACTTTTCATGCAGTCTTTTATAATTCATAATAAAAGAACCTATACATGAATAAAAAACGACTTGTATAATTATAAAGAGCTGATTATTTTGTACTTTTGTCATGTATATACAAGAATCCGAATTTAAATAACCAATCCGAATTTTCAGATATAAGACTAAAGAAATATGCAGAGAATATTGATAGTAGAAGATGAAAAGAGAGTGGCTGATTTGTTGAAAATTGGTTTGGAGGAGAATGGTTATCAGGCTATGGTAGCTTATGATGGTGCCATGGGGTTACGTCTTTTCCAGTCAAACACTTTTCAGCTGGTTATCTCGGATATCATTCTGCCCAAAATGAATGGCTTCGAGTTATGTCGGGAAATCCGTAAAATGGACGACCGTGTTCCGATTCTGATGCTGACCGCTTTGGGGGCTGCTGACGACAAACTGGAGGGCTTCGATGTCGGAGCGGATGACTATATGGTGAAACCTTTTGATTTTAGGGAACTGACAGCAAGAGTCAAAGTTTTGCTGAAAAGGCATGCAATATCAGACGATGCTCTTGTAAAACAGATCGCTTATGCGGATTTATTTATCAATCTGGAGCGGCAGGAAGTCACACGGAACAATATCTATATCAAACTTTCCCCAAAGGAATATAATTTGCTGGTGTATATGGTTGAGAATGCGGAAAAGGTTATTAGTCGCATAGAAATAGCAGAGAAGGTATGGAATACCCATTTTGATACGGGAACCAACTTCATCGATGTGTACATCAACTATTTGCGTAAGAAGATAGACAAGGATTTCGATATCAAACTTATCCATACCAAGCCGGGAGTAGGCTTTATCCTGACAGACAAGTTATGAAAATAAGAACAGCACTCACATTAAAGAATACTGGTGTAACTGCCACCATCTTCTTGCTGTGCATGGTCCTGATCTACCTGGTCAGTGAACAAACGCGCGACAAAACCTTTTTCAGAGATTTGAAAAGCGAGGGGATCACCAAGGCCCACCTGTTTCTTGCAGACCAAGTAGATGCCCAGACTATGCAGTCCGTCTATCTGAATAACAAAAAGTTTATCAACGAAGTGGAGGTAGCTGTATACACGACTGATTTCCAGATGCTTTACCATGATGCTATACAGAACGACATTATTAAGGAAACGCAGAAAATGATAGACGACATTCTGCGGAAAAAGGAGATTGAATTCCATATCGGCAAGTACCAGGGGATCGGTATGGTTTACCCCTTTAGAGGAAAGGAATATATAGTCACTGCAGCTGCTTATGACGGTTATGGCTATGACAACCTGGTCGGATTGCAGAGGACTTTGTTTGCCTTGTTTATTGTAGGATTATCCCTGCTGTTTGCTGCTGGTTACTTTTTGGCCAGGGTCTCATTACAGCCGATACGCAATATAGTAAATGAGGCGGAAACGATTACCGCCTCACAGATAGACCGGCGTCTTCCGGTAAAGAATGAAAAAGATGAACTGGGCGAACTCAGTACAGCCTTCAATGCATTGCTTAACCGGTTAGAGATTTCCTTCAATTCGCAAAAGATGTTTGTCAGCAACGTCTCTCATGAGCTACGTACACCGTTGGCCGCCCTAGTCGCAGAACTGGATCTGTCCCTGCAAAAAGAGCGTACAACAGAGCAATACCGCTATGCAATGCAAAATATACTACAGGATGCCAGGCGGATGACCCGGCTGATCGACGGACTGTTGAATCTTGCTAAGGCCGATTACCGGAAAGAAGAAATCAGTATGCGGGAGGTCCGGTTGGATGAACTACTGCTTGACGTAAGGGAACTGATACTGAGGGCACATCCGGAATATAGTATAGAACTGCTTTTCGGACAAGAGGAGGCGGATGACGACCGTTTGATTACCACAATGGGAAATCCCTATTTACTGAATATTGCCTTTTCCAATCTGATAGAGAATAACTGCAAATACTCTGCCAATCATTCCTCAACCATTCAGATTTCATTTTGGGATAAATGGACAGTTGTCCGCCTGTCGGATAACGGTATCGGTATGTCGGAAATCGACAAGCAGAATCTTTTCACCTTATTTTATAGAGGAGAAGATGAAAAAGTAGTAAAGGGACACGGTATTGGTATGGCTTTATCCCAAAAGGTTATTCATTTGCACGGGGGGAATATTGCCGTACATTCAGAACGAGGGAAAGGTACTACATTTGTAGTGGAGCTTCCCCATATCTGATTATAATCACACTGCTTAAAAGTCCTCCTGTGGAGATACCTGTTTCTCCCATCCGGCACTGAATACACCTGGACGGGAACGTAGACGCGATACTACCAGATCGAGCAGGACTTTGTGCTCTCCCAATGTTTCCATGTCGCAACATACGACAACACGCTCTTCATCTCCCTTGTAGAAGAGGGAATTCAGCCTTACATCCTGATCAAAAGCGAGCGTATCCATGATGAGCTGCTGTATATTGTCTGACATATCCCTCTGGCATTCGGCACGGACAGAATAATGGAACACTCCGGCTGTCCTTTTTTCAAGGAATGTGCATAGGGGACGGAAAAGACAATGCGTCACCAATACACATGCCACCAAAATAGCTGATTCCTTATATAATCCCACCCCCGAAAGTGTACCGCAGGCAGCAGAACACCAGATCGTGGCTGCCGTATTCAGTCCCCTTACGGTAACCCCGTCCTTTAATATCAGTCCTCCACCTAAAAAACCTATTCCGGAAACGATCTGTGCCGCCACGCGGGAGGGATCCCCGTTGCCAGATGTCATGGAGTAGGACAATACCGTAAATGCAGCTGCCCCTACAGAAACGAGAATGTTGGTACGCAGTCCGGCATTACGTTGACGGTATTGCCGTTCCACCCCGATTAGTGTACCCATAAGAAAGGCACACCCTATTCTTGCCAGATAATCAATCAACAGAATCATAGTTTTTTCCGGTAAAGGTAGGTTCATTCCAGATTGAGTAGTATTAGAAATTTATTAGAAAAAACTCTAATAGTTTTCTAATAGCGTTCTAATAGTTTTCTAACAGTCCTCCCAAGAAGCGATTCTTACTTTTGCGGCGCGAAAGACAAAACAGAGTATTTAATCCATTAAAGAAAAGTAACATGTGGAAGAGAAAAAAGAGTAAAGAACAATTTGCCTTTAATGCCGAGAAGGTATTTCTGGCAGCCGGACAACCTCTCGAATCAGTCTTTAATTATTTCCGGACTACTCCTATGGGACTGACTTCGGAAGAAGTAGAAAAAAGACAATCCCTTTTCGGGAAGAACGAGGTTGTACATGAAAAAAGGAAAAAGCCGCTCATCATGTTTGCCAAGGCCTTCATTAACCCTTTCGTAGGTGTACTGACGGCACTAGTTGCTATCTCCTTTGTGATGGACGTCCTAATGGCCACTCCTGGTGACCAAGACTGGACCTCCATTGTAATCGTCACAACAATGATTGTCCTGAGTGCGATCCTGCGTTTCAGTCAGGAATGGAAAGCCAACCGTTCAAGCGAGGCTTTACAGAAGATGGTGACGAATACCTGCTATGTAAAGCGCGCAGGAGTTCCAGAGGGTGAGATCAGTATTGAGGAATTGGTGCCTGGCGACATCGTGATGCTTGCGGCTGGTGATATGATTCCTGCTGATCTTCGCATTATCGAATCTAAAGACTTGTTTATTAGTCAATCCAGCTTAACAGGTGAATCCGACTCGATAGAGAAAACCCCCAAGGTAATGGGGAAGAAATACCATAAGGGCAGTGTGGTTGAACTTGATAACATCTGCTATATGGGGTCCAATGTAGTGAGTGGATCAGCCAAAGGTATCGTTTTCGAGACGGGAAATAACACTTATCTGGGAACGATTGCCAAAAGTATTGCTGGTCACCGTGCCGCCACTGCCTTTGACAAGGGTATTACTAAAGTGAGCTTATTGCTTATCCGTTTCATGCTGATCATGGTTCCTATAGTATTCCTTGTAAACGGTATTACGAAAGGAGATTGGATGGAAGCTTTCATCTTTGCGATTTCAGTTGCAGTGGGTCTGACACCTGAAATGTTGCCAATGATCGTGACTGCCAACCTTTCAAAGGGTGCCATGGCTATGTCACGTAAGAAGACCATTGTGAAGGACCTGAACGCCATCCAGAACTTCGGGGCCATGAACATTCTCTGTACGGACAAGACAGGCACTCTGACACAAGACCACATCGTGCTGGAACGCCACGTGAATGCGGACGGTACTGAGGATAAGGAAAACCGTATCTTACGACATGCTTACTTTAATAGTTATTTCCAGACCGGACTGAAAAATCTGATGGACCGTGCCGTCCTCTCACACGTGAAGGAACTTGGTCTCGAATCTCTGAGCAACTCTTACAAGAAGGTAGATGAAATTCCTTTCGATTTTACTCGCCGGCGTATGTCAGTCGTGGTGGAGGACAACAATGGCAAACGGCAGATTATCACCAAAGGAGCCGTGGAAGAAATGCTTGGAATCTGTACCTATGCCGAATTTGGCGGTGAGGTTCGTCCACTTGCCAAAGATATACGGGTGAAAGCACAAAAGTTTGTCGAGGAGATGAACAACCAGGGCATGCGTGTGCTGGCCCTGGCTCATAAGAGCTTTCTTAGCAAGGAGAATAATTTTGCCGTTGAGGATGAACAGGAGATGGTACTGATCGGTTATCTGGCATTTCTCGATCCTCCCAAGGAATCTGCAGCACAGGCCATCAGGCAGCTACATGAACACGGCGTAGAAGTCAAGGTGCTTTCCGGTGACAACGATGCGGTAGTGAAGACCATCTCCCGTCAAGTCGGAATTGACACCTCTACAGCTGTCACGGGTCCCGAACTGGAAAAGATGAGCGAGGAAGACAAGATGAAGGCTGTCGCAATGGGTAACATCTTCTCCAAACTAACTCCGATGCAGAAGGTCGAGATCATTCAGCTTCTGCGTCTGCAGAAGAATACAGTCGGCTTCTTAGGAGACGGTATCAACGATGCGGCTGCACTGCGTGAATCGGATATAGGTATTTCCGTAGATTCTGCTGTTGACATCGCTAAAGAAAGTGCTGATATCATCCTGCTCGAAAAGGATCTGATGGTTTTGGAAAATGGTGTGCTCGAAGGACGCAAGACGTTCGGTAACATTATCAAATATGTGAAGATGACTGCCAGTTCCAACTTCGGTAATATGTTCAGCGTATTGGCCGCCAGTGCCTTCCTGCCCTTCCTGCCGATGCTGCCTATCCACATCCTGATCCAGAACCTTCTCTATGATATCTCCCAGACTACTATTCCTTTCGACCGTATGGACCCGGAATACCTTCGTAAGCCCCGTATCTGGGATTCTTCGGATCTTAGTCGCTTTATGATCTGGATCGGTCCCATCAGTTCTATCTTCGATATTGCGACTTACGTTGTAATGTGGTGGTTCTTCAGTTGTCAGAGTCCCGAAGCCCAATCCCTGTTCCAGTCCGGTTGGTTCATTGAAGGACTGCTTTCACAGACACTGATCGTGCATATGATCCGTACGCGTAAAGTTCCCTTCCTCCAGAGCACTGCATCCTGGCCGGTACTGTTAATGACCTTCTCCATCATGGCTATTGGTATCTGTGTCCCGTTCTCTTCATTCGGTGCTTCAATCGGTCTGATGCCACTTCCATGGGCCTATTTCCCTTGGCTTGTCGGTATCCTACTGACCTACTGTATCCTGACGCAGGGTCTGAAGGTGCTTTATATCCGTGCGTTTAAACGTTGGTTGTAAAAGAGTATGGGGAACCTTTATAAGAAGAAACGTTGGCAACTGTATTGACGGTTGCTGGAATGATTGTAATAAAATAATAAAAAACTCTGCGGAACATTCGTTAGATATAACCAAACGTTCCGCAGATAAAAACAGTGGTTATGAAATTAAAGACAATACTTTTCTTCATGAGCTGTACAATTCCTTGCATGGGTTATACACAGAGCTTCAGTGGTCAATATACCACCGAATGGCAGTGGAACATGAAGAAAAAAACGAACTGGGTAAACCTTCTCAGGCTGGATCTGACCCTCCCGCTGTGGAAGGAAGGCTCTCTGGAGGCTGCCACGATTCATGTTGCAAAGACAAATGAATGCATCATTGATGACTGGCAGACCTTTTCCAATATCGAAGAAGAAAATAATTTTGCAGCTATCGCTGTTTTGGGTTATATGCACATGTGGGAGAATGTCCATCTTTTTGCGGGTGTACGCAATGTGAACGAGGATTTTTTCACATCCGACATCACATCCCTCTTTACCGGTAGTTCATGTGGTATTTTCCCTACGATTTCGGCAAGCTACCCAATAGCTAATTACCCCTTGTCCGGACTGACGGTCTATTTTGATGTGAGTTTTGGCGGATGGTTCTTTAAAAACAGCCTGTACAATGGTGCAGGTTATAATGGCTGGACCCGTCATGATAATCCTTTTCTTATCAGTCCGAAAAAAGATGGTGTCTTCGACATGGCGCAACTGGAGTACAAATACAAAAACGGGCACTATTTTGCGGGAGTGGCCTTACACAGCCGACAGTGTCCCATTGACGAAGAAGGAGAAATGTCCCCTATGGAAGCATCCGCGAAGAAGGCGAATTGTGCTTGGTGGGTCTACTGTGAACAGTCCGTATGGACCGCCGATGAGAAGAAAGTTTCCCTGATGGCACAGTATTCAGAAAACATGTGCCGACAAAACGGTTGTTACCGGTATGGTGAGCTCGGCTGTGTGTATTCCGGCGGTAGCAGCCAGATCGGATTGTCGGGTCAATATGCCCAATTTTTTCAGGGTGCGGAGCGTTCAGTGGAATTGACATGGAACAAGACCCTCAATGAGTCGCTGTCCATCCAGCCCACTTTCCAGTATATCAGGAACGGTAATGGAAACTTGACGGTGCTTAGTGCCCGTATCTATTACAGTTTCTGAGCTGCGATTTCAAGAATAATTTTTATCAAATAACGAATAAAAAAACAGAATAATTATGGTTGTAAATGTTGAAAAGAAGTTGCAGGCCAATGTGCTTGACGACGTAAAATATAGCAAAAAACAAGTCAGAATGGCCATGCTCGGTCTGGTTGTCGGCCTGTGGGGCCCTTTTATAGCAGTCTTGATCCTGCTGGTTTTGTGCGTAAATGGTGTTGTCGGGTAAGGTTGATTTCCCGGCCGGCAACCCGTTCTGAAGGATGGCGGAAATAAGTCCCGTGTATATCTTCAATATAATTATCAAGTTTCCTTTCGTTTACTTTCTGTTTTGCATTTTGTGCGAAACAGAAAGTATAAACGGATGGATTGTGAATGAATAAGTACAAGGTAGATATAATACAAAACAGATAAGTGATGGGCGGATTAATAGTACTAATACTTTATATAGTGGCCTGTTTCTGCTTAATGCGGCAAGAAAGTAAACGGCGTAAAAGAAATAACAAGCATTTCAAACTTCGGAAATAAAAAACAAGCTTAAGATACAGATGTGAAAGAATATCGGGCAAGTGAAAAAATGAACTTTCCAACTCTGCACGAGGAAGAAGGAGGTATGAAAAGAATGACATTAAGGAAAAAAGCAAATCAGGAACACAATACCCTTCAAATAAAGATATTATCAGGATATTTGTTATTATTCTTACTTGTGGGGAGTATTATTGTAGTCGTATGGTACGAAAAACAAGTATTCGAACGTGCGGAGGTGGAAGAGCGGGTAGTGCTGGAACAGCATCAATTATCTAATCGTATTTTCAAGAGCCTGCTTTCTCTCTTTCTAGACAATGAATACGTAACGCATTGGGATGATAACGACCTACAGACTTACCAGAATCGGCAAAAACGGGTATTTTTATTGTTGGAAGAGTTGCGTAATACTTATCCCGACTCCATGCAAGCCGCTCGCATTGACACCGTGAGAACTTTACTCTTTGAAAAAGAGAAACATCTTAAGTTGCTTGTAAGAACCCCTTCGACAGTCAGTCGAATAGACAGTTTTCTTTCAAAAGAACTGCCTTTGCTGGCAGTTCCAGTATCCACATCCCAAAAGCAGGAAGAGAAAGAAGCTAAGAAGAAAGGTATCTTTTCATCGTTCAAACGAAAGAAGAAAGAGTCACCATCCCCAAAGCAAAATACATATGCTTATAAGGTACGTCAGTTTCGCGATGGCGTCTCTACTACTTTGCATTATCAGGAGAAATATATAGAAAACCTGACCGATTCACTGGAAATACGCAATAGAGGGCTGAACCGGAACATTAACCGCCTTATAAACGAGTTTGAGAAGGAAGCCATGAGGCGTACCGTACAAAGGCATGATTCCGTATCAAACCTTCGCGAGCAAGCGTTCAGAATGATTTGTATTCTGTCCAGTGCTGGCATTCTCTGCATATTCTTCCTGTATATCGTTATTTATAAGGATGTTAAACAAAAACACAATTACCAATATAAGCTGGAAGAAGCTGACCGACATAAGCAGAGAGTGCTGAAACAACGCAAAAAAATTATGCTCACGCTAGCACATGACATACGTGGTCCGCTTAATTCCATTAACGGTGGTGCCGAACTCGCTTTGGATACCCGTGACAAGAAAAAACGGAATATGCATTTAGAAAACATACGGAGCTCATGCACCCATATCCTACATCTGGTAAATAATTTGTTAGACGTATACCGACTGGACGAGTGTAAGGATACACTCAATTCAGTACCATTTAATCTGGGCAACCTGCTGGAACGTATCTCAATGGAATATCGTCTACGCGCCAACAGTAAGGGGCTGTTGTTTGACAAGGTATCCGAGGGTACAGAAGTGACATTAAAAGGCGATGCCGACCGTATTGAACAGATTGCTGGCAATTTGTTATCGAATGCAATCAAGTTTACATCTTCAGGTAAGATACAGTTTGTCGCAAATTATATAAACAATATATTGTGTATGGAAGTATCGGATACAGGAATCGGCATGAAGGAAGAAGATGTTGAGCGTATCTTTTATCCGTTTGAACGTGCTGACCAGTCCATCAACGCAGAAGGTTTCGGTTTGGGACTTCCCATCACAAAAGGTCTAGTGAAATTACTGAATGGAAATATTTGTGTAGTTAGCAAACTCGGAAAAGGCAGTACTTTCACCGTACGATTACCTTTGGCAACTACTGAAGAGGAAGTGACGGATTTCGTTATATCACATCCCCTTGCGCTTCCTGCAGAATTGAAAGTACTTGTTATCGACGACGATCCGATGCAACTGCATATTGTCAGAGAAATGCTGGAACGTAAGGGAGTAAGCTGTACCGCTTGTATTCATATACGTGAGTTGGTGGAAAAGATACGGGAAACAGACTACCAGCTAATACTTACTGATATCCAAATGAAAGACACGAATGGCTTTGACCTGCTTAAACTTTTGCGTAGCGCACACCTAGGCAATTCACAGAGTGTACCTGTCGTAGCAATGACCGCACGAGGAGATACTCGTTGTGAGACATTCGCTAAGACTGGATTTGCCGGGTGTATCTATAAACCTTTTTCTATGACGGAACTGCTGAATACGGTTGGTATGTATGCTTCTCAGAAAGATATTGTCTTACGGGAATGCGCAGACTTGTCTGTTCTGACCGCCGACGTAAGAAATCCGATAGAAACTATAGATATCTTTATCTGTGACTGCAAACATGAACATGAGGCACTGACAAAACTTTTTTGCGGGAAAAACCGTAAAGAGATACAAAAAACTATCCACAGATTGATGCCTCTGTGGGAAATGATCGGTAGGGAAAGCCCTTTATTGGAATTGAGTGTAGTACTTCGAGATAGTGACTGCTCGAAAGAAAAAGTCAAGGAAGCTGCCGAACGGGTACTGGCGAATATGAAAGGCATTATTATACAAGCGGAAGCATGGAAAGGAGAACTAGAAAATGAAAGAGATACTGATCGTTGAGGATAACGTCTCATTGGCGCAAATACAGAAAGGATGGCTTGAAAAGAAAGGTTATATCGTAACGACAGTTATTGATGAGCCGAAAGCACGCAAATCACTACAGACGCGGGATATTGGATTGGTACTTGCTGATGTACGTTTGCCAGAAGGAGATGGTATTACTTTGCTTGAATGGATGAAAAGAAAACATATCTATTTGCCATATGTGGTGATGACTGGTTATGCCGCTGTAGCTGATGCGGTACGTGCGATCAAGCTAGGTGCTGTGGATTATCTGCCTAAACCGGTGGATAAAGAAAGGCTTTTATCATTAGTGAATGACCAGCTTGGGAACCCAGCAAGTACCCTCGATAGCAAGAAAAACTATTACCGCCGGAATAGTCTCAAAGCGAAAAATGTAGAACGGCTCGCTACACTGGTAGCTCCCTCTGACATGTCCGTCTTGATACTCGGTGCGAATGGAACGGGCAAAGAAGCCGTAGCCCACAGCATCCACCTACACAGCACACGTCGAACAGAACCGTTCATCGCAATAAACTGTGGTGCAGTTCCTCTGGAGCTCGCTGCCTCATATTTCTTTGGTCATGTGAAGGGAGCCTTTACAGGGGCTGATGCGAACCGGGATGGATGTTTCTATGAGGCAGATGGCGGTACACTATTTTTGGACGAAATAGGAAATCTGCCGGAGAGGATGCAAGTGCTTCTATTGCGCGTATTACAAGAAAAGCAATATTGCCCTGTCGGTAGCAACCGGGAACAGAAAACTGATGTTCGGATTGTAGCAGCAACAAACACCGATCTGTCACAAGCCATACGAGAAGGAAACTTCCGGGAAGATCTGTATCACCGTATCAGTGAGTTCGAGATCGAGATGCCTCGTCTCTCGGAGTGTCGTGAAGACATTCTGCCACTTGCCGAATTTTTCCGTGAACAGTTTTCTGGCGAGTTGAGGAAGGAGACATTAGGTTACGATGGGATAGCGGAGGAGATGCTACTTGCCTATGAGTGGCCGGGTAATATACGTGAATTGCAGCACCGCGTGAAGCGGGCAGTCTTGCTGGCAGAAGGTCCTGTCATCGGTTGTGAAGATCTTGGACTGATGGGATATACGACAAAAGGCCACACGGAACAGACGCCTGCCCTTAATGGAATGACAAGTGAGGAATGGCGCATTGCAGAAGCACTGAAACGGTGCGGGGGTAACAAGAAGAAAGCTGCCAAATTGTTGGGTATAGACCGTACTACCCTCTATCGGAAAATAGAAAAGTATAGATTAAAAGAATAATAGAATTAAACTGTTATCGAACAATGGTAAACAGTACAGGAGTATCATTGCCGAAACGATATTTGCCGGATTACTCCAAGGGAACTGTAGCGATAATTGTTGCAAATATGCTGCATAGCATGTTGAAGCTTTGTTGCATTATGTTGCAAAACACAACACATCAATAACTATATAATAAAAAAATAAATGTTTATATCACTGGAAATCAATGCGATATTCTTAGTTTTATTCTTTTCCTCCTTTGGCTGGTTCATTATTTGCCTATAACTTTTCATATCTTGTTGCGCAACAAAGAGTAAACTAAAGTTATGAATCCAATACAAAAAAAATATGGACTACCTAATATTTACAGAAAGCTCTTTCTTCCAATCTATAAATAATTCGAACGGAACTTACGATCTCCGGAGTTTATACACCGAATTTTCCGGGCTGGTCTTTCATTATTGCACCGTGTATAGTAATCATAGCGAATTATTGCTAACCTTGATATACACGGAAATCGAACTTCAAACTCTATATGAGTACCACTTATCACATGATGCCGATGGACGGGCAGAGTATCTACACAAAGCTATCATGTTAGTACACAGGGTGCTAAAAATGTTAAAAAGCCAGATGTGCCCACAAGCTTCTGCTTCTTTATCTCTAAAAGGAAAAGAACAGAAATCACCTCTATATTGGCAAGGGTCGCTTGTCAACCTGATGGAACTCATCGCATCCTTGGATTATAGCGGGATGGTGGCTGATATCAATGGCAAACCGCAATCTTTTGCCAGTCTAGTCTTCACGTTTGAAAGTATATTTAATGTTTCTATCTCCAAGCCTTACGACTTGCGCGCCGACCTTTCTCGGCGCAAGAAAAATCTATCCGTACTACTACCAATATTACGGGAGGTCTACGAAAAAAACATTGTCAACTGCGGGATGGGTAAATGAATAGAAATGAATAAGGGGGGGAGGAAATCCCCCTGTCACAAATAGTCATTTTCTGTCATCTGTTGTCACACTCCGATTTTAGGTTCGTATGAATATTATCACTTATTTTGCTGCTGGATAAATAAAACTCAAAACGATATGGCAAGAATCAGTAATATACGCAAGCCCGGACGGGCTGACACTTCGAGTAAATGAAGAGGCGGGCGGGCTCCCAAAGAGGAATCCCAGCTTCATTCTTATTATTACGGGTTCCGTCTGGACGAACTCCAAAACATCGAGTTCGAAAGACTCTTTGAGAATTCAGGAGTGAAGACCAAGTCACAGTTCATTCTTTCCGCACTCTTCGACAAACCGATGAAAGTCGTGAAAATCGACAAGGCGGCAACGGATTACTATATCAAGCTGACTAACCTGCAAAGCGAATACCGCCGGATTGGAGTGAACTATAACCAAGCGGTCAAGGCCCTGCATACGGGGCTCTCCGAAAAGAAAGCCCTCGCTATGCTCTATAAATTGGAACAATTAACTATTGAACTAATATCTCTCAATCGGGAGATTATCCGTCTCACCCAAGAATTCGAACAATGGTTGCAAAAATAACATCAGGAGTCTCTGTCTATGGGGCATTATACTATAATTACGAAAAAGTGGACAAGCAGCAGGCACGGCCACTGGCATGAAACCGGATCATGGAACCGGTAGACGGTAATCCGACCATCCAGCATTGCATGCGTTCCTTCGAACCGTATCTGGTTGCTAAACGCCGCACCGAGAAACCGGTTATCCACATCTCACTGAATCCCCACCCGGACGATGTGCTGACCGATGAACAGTTGTCAGCCATCGGACAGGAATACATGGAAAGGATGGGATATGGCAACCAGCCCTATATCATCTACCGGCACGAGGACATCGGCAGGCCCCATATCCATATAGTCTCCCTGCGCATCGACGTGCAAGGAAAGAAAATCAATGATTACAAGGAGTGGCAACGCTCGACCGCTGCTTGCCGGGAGTTGGAAAGAAAATACCATCTGCTACCTGCCGAGAAACAGGAACGTCGTGAGTCTTTGCCGCTGACCGTCGTTGATTACCATGAAGGGGATATCAAGCACCAGATAGCGAATGTAGTCAAACCCATCATGCAGGGGTACAAATTCCAATCCATCAAGGAGTTTAAAGCCCTGCTCGGTCTTTTCCATGTGACGGTCGAAGAAACCCATAAAACGATAGAAGGGGAAACCTATCACGGACTGGTATATGTGGCTACCGATGAGAAGGGGAAGCGTACAGGCATAGCCATCAAATCCAGCAAGATCGGCAAGAGTGTAGGATATGAAGCTCTCAAAAAGAAGTTTCTCAAAAGCAAACAATGGATAGCAAAACATCCGGTACCCGACCAAACGAAAGAAGCGATTGCCGCAGCCCTGAAACAGGATACCCGTCAGGGATTCTTGCAGGAACTCACTGGGAAAGGCATTGCTGGCATACTCTGGCAGAACGATTCCGGTGTGATTTACGGAGTCACCTACATTGACCATACCTCCCGGACCGTATTCAAAGGTTCGGCATTGGGGAAAGAATACTCGGCATCGGTTATCAACCGGCAGTATGGAGTGTCTCTACCGGGAAAAGAGGAAGATGTATCAGTCTTGTACCCAACCGAACCGAAAAGAAAAGAACCGGGACTGGTAGAAGGACTGCTGCATATCTTCTCCCCGGAATCCTATCCATATTCGGCTGACGACCTGCCCCAAAGCCCTTATGGGAAAAAGAAGAAGAGAAAGCGCAGAGGTCCGCATCTCGGCTAACAGATTGTATTACTATTAATTCATTATTATACCGCTTATGTCACAGGACGAAACCAGAGGACTCAATAAGAACCTCGACTTTATGAGGGCTATCAGCATCATCTTCTTAGTGATGAATGTCTATTATTTCTGTTATCCCTACTTTCTTTCCATAAACCTGACCATCGGTGTGGTGGACAAGATACTGCTCAATTTCCAACGGGATACCGGCCTGTTTTCCCACTCACTGGTCAGCAAATCCTTCAGCCTGCTCTTTCTCTTCTTCTCCTGTATGGGAGCCAGAGGACGGAAGGACGTGGAGATGACATGAAGGAATATCGGTTATTATCTGATAGCCGGACTATTGCTCTTTTTCGGTAGCGAGTTTTTACTGTCGGTCCGTTTCTCCGTCACGCTTCTTACCTTATTATATGTAGCTACCGTAGCCGCCGGATATATCTGCTTGCTTACCGCCGGAGTCTGGATCAGCCGTTTGCTCAAGAACCAGTTTATGGATGACGTCTTCAACGATGAAAATGAGAGCTTCATGCAGGAAACCCGCTTGATTGCCAATGAATACTCGGTAAATCTGCCTACCCGTTTCTACTACAAGAAAAAGTGGCATAACGGCTGAATCAATGTCGTATCTCCCCAAAGAGGATGCATCGTGGTCGGATGTCCCGGCAGCGGGAAATCGTACTGTGTCATCAACCAATTTATCAAGCAGCAAATAGAGAAAGGCTACGCACTCTACTGCTATGACTTCAAATTTCCGGATTTAAGCCTGATAGCTTATAACCAGCTGCTTAAGAATAAAGATAAATATGCCAAGCCGGTCGGTTTCTATGTCATTAATTTCGATGATTCCCGGTACAGCCACCGGTGTAATCCGCTCAATCCCTCATTCTTGTCCGATATTGCGGATGCCTATGAATCAGCCTATGTGATCATGCTCAACTTGAATAAGAGCTGGATTCAGAAGCAGGGAGATTTCTTTGTGGAAAGCCCGATTGTGCTCTTCGCAGCCGTGATCTGGTATCTCAAGATTTTTGAAAACGGACAGTACTGCACCTTCCCGCATGCCATCGAGCTGTTGAATAAGCCGTACTCCGACCTGTTCACCATCCTGACCTCTTACCGGGAGCTGGAAAACTACCTGTCACCCTTTATGGATGCCTGGAAAGGCGGTGCAATGGAGCAGCTCCAGGGCCAGATAGCTTCCGCCAAGATTCCGCTGTCCAGGTTGATTTCACCTGCCCTTTACTGGATCATGACCGGAGATGACTTTACGCTGGACATCAATAATCCGGATGCCCCAAAAGTCTTGTGTGTAGGCAACAACCCTGACCGCCAGAACATTTATTCGGCGGCATTAGGACTGTACAATGCCCGTATCGTCAAGATGGTGAACCGGAAAGGCAAACTCAAATGTTCCATTCTGGTGGACGAGGTTCCGACCATCTATTTCAAGGGGCTCGACACGTTGATAGCCACCGCCCGAAGCAACAAGGTGGCCGTCATGCTCGGTGCCCAAGACTACAGCCAGCTCGTCAGGGATTACGGCGACAAGGAGGCGCGTGTAATCCAGAACACTATCGGCAATATTTTCGCCGGTCAGGTAGTCGGTGAAACAGCCAAGAACCTGTCTGAAAGGTTCGGGAAAGTGCTCCAGCAGCGCAAGTCCATCAATATGAGCAAAGAGGACACCTCGACCAATATCTCTACCCAGCTCGACTCACTCATCCCCGCCTCCAAGATATCCAACCTCTCGCAGGGAGAATTTGTCGGTTCAGTCTGCGACAGTTTCGATGAAAAGATAAACCAGAAGATATTCCATGCCGAAATCATAGTGGATAACGAACAGGTAGCCGCGGAAACGAAAGCCTACCGGAAAATCCCGGTGATCACGGACTTTACCGGTGCGGACGGTAAGGACCACATGGAAGAGGAAATCGGAAAGAACTATTATCAAATCAAGGAAGACGTGACGCGGATTATTGAGAAAGAGTTGCTCCGCATTGAGAATGATCCCAACCTGAAACACCTGCTGGAAACGGCAGATGATGAATAACCCCTATATAAATTATTAATCATTTAAATGTTGTAAACATGGAAAAAGTAAAAAAAAATTCTCCGGCTGCTCTGCCGGGAAAACCCTGTTTTCCCTGGGTGGGAGGCAAAAGAAGATTGCTCCCCGTACTTATCGAATCCCTTCCGAAAGACTTCGGACAGATGAACACGTATGTAGAACCGTTCGTCGGCGGCGGTGCCCTGTTCTTCTGAATAAGACAAACCTATCCGGAAATCCGTTGCGTCATCAACGACTGCAACGAGAGCCTGATCAATGTCTACCGTATTATCAAGGAATCCCCGGAAGAGTTGATAGGAGTGCTTGCCCGGATACAGGAGGAATATGTAGCCTTGAGCGAATATGCCCGACGAAAAGCCTACTTCATGGAAAAACGCGCCTATTACAATGACGGGACCCCGGATAACGTAACCCGCGCCGCCCTGTTTATCTTCTTCATGCGTACTTGCTATAACGGCATCTACTCCGTGAACCGGAGTGGCAAACTGTCCGTCACTTTCGGCTTCGGGGGACGGGTGAAACTGCTGGAAGAGGAACTGATCCGCTTCAACCACAAGCTGCTGCAGGATGTCGTTATCCTGGACGGTGATTACCGGCAGACCGGAGAGTATATCGGAATCAAATCCCTCTTTTATTTTGATCCGCCTTACAAACCTGTCAATGAGAGCAATGCCTGCACCTCGTACATGCCGCAGGATTTCGGGGATGAAGAGCAGGTCAGCCTGGCAGACTTCTGCAAGGAAATAGACGAAGCGGGTGGCAAATGAATGCTTTCCAACTCCGATCCCCGTCAGAAGAATCCGGAGAACACCTTCTTCGACGACCTCTATGCCGGATTCCATATCCAGCGAATCAGCATCTTCCGTTCCATCTGTGCCATAGCGGAGAAAAGAGAAGCGGTCAACGAACTGCTGATTAGAAACTACTAAGAATAAATATCCGGCGTTAACCCGATAATAACAGAAAGAGAGTCGAATCCCGCCGGTGGAATTTGACTCTCTTTTCTTGTATCTTCTTTGTCTGTATTTTCTCGTTTTATAGTTTTCAACCGGACTGTCTCGTTACAGGTTTTTCGATTTTCTTCGGGACTGTTTCACACGTATTCCCTGTCTTATTCTCCTGAACTATCTTCCTGCCCATCAGGTAATCATTCAAGTCATTATACTCCCGGTAACAGTCGGATTTGTCTTTAACCGGGCATCCGGCTTCCGCCATCTCCCGGAACGCTTGCTTTCCGGCAGGATCATTATCCAGCAGACAAATGGCACTCTTATACTCTCTTAATATCGGAATAGCCTTACCTACGTTGCTGACTGAATTTAATACGATATAATCGGGAGCGTTCCCTTTAGACCTCCCGTTACTGGGATGCGCAGTCTTAAGTGTGAGATAGGACAGATAATCCATAAAACCTTCAAGAACAATGCAACGGTCACTGTCATTCCTGATATGGGTAACCTCTTTGGGGGAAATGCTCCCTTTCTGGTATTTGTTGCGGATTTCATACCCACCGCTGCGGTTGGCAAAGGCAACGGCAAAATACCATTTACCCTTGTTCTCGAAATGCACTTCCTTGCATGCTTTCTTCGCGATTTCGGGCAGGATGCCCCTTTCTTTGAGATAACCAATCAAGACAGGATTCGTCAGCGGATCAATGCGTACCTGTCGGTAACCGGTAGCCTGCGGTTCCGTTTTTCGAGGAGAGGTTGCCGGACGGAAAGCAGCTGGGAAATATCCTTCTATCGTTTTAAGTGTATAAGAGATATCCTTCGTCTTTTGTAGCTCCATCGCCAGAGTGATGATATCCCCGCCCTGTCCGATGCCGAAATCATATCATAGGTTACGGGATGTGCTCACCTTGAAAGAAGGTGTCTTCTCCTCGCGGAAAGGGGAACAGTACCAGATGCTGTCCCCTTGTTGTTTTACCGGGGCGAACCCCATACGCTGGAGATAATCCTCCAACGGAATACTTTTAGCTTCTTCAATGTTCATCGTGCAACGGATTAAATTAATGACTCTTTTTAGGACGGAAATCCCTCAGTATCATCCATTGCAACGGATTCTGCGGCTTCCCGTTTTTTCTCAGTTCAAAATGCAGGTGATTGCCGGTCGCCATGCCGGTATGCCCGACATTGCCGATATGATGGCCCATGCGGACATCACTTCCTTTTTTCACGTACAATTTACTCAAGTGCGCATACAGCGTGGAAAAACCACCCGAATGCCGGATTTCGACGTACCAGCCGTAACTGCTGCTGTACCGGGCTTCAACGACCTTCCCGTTTCCCGAAATATAAACCGGAGTGCCATAGGGGGCGGCAATATCCACTCCGGCATGGAAAATCCTTCTCTTTTTCACCGGATGCATCCTTGTCCCGAAACCGGAAGAAACGGCAAATCTTTTCCGGCTCTCATTCAAGGGGAATAAAATAGGATAATCAGCCAGGATGGTAACCGGCAATCGGCTGTTTCATACGAAAGACTTTCACTGCCCGGCAGAATGGATACGACAGATGATTGAACCGAGTCCGCTTTTAACCCCCTTAGACGGGGATTGTGCGAAAGCCGGACATGACAATAAGTGACAGAACATGACAATTAACGACAACTTCCTCATAATCAATTCATTTAATAACAAAGATAGTAATTTTACCCTTGAAAATGATTCATTAATTTTTAAAATTAACGTATATGAACGATGTAAACTTAGCTCTGGAAAACAACGGGGCAACTCAGGAACACGGGTATCTGATGGCGTATGACAAGAAAGAGCAGAAAGCCAAAGGAGTAAAAGGAATCGCGGCGAATGGCGAGCTGGAAACGCTCGATGCCAATGAAGCGGACAAAGGCCAGTTCATCAAGGTGGACCAGAGAGGGAATTTCTTCACCAACTTCGGAAAGAACTTTCTCTACCAGTACAATAATCCGGGACGTTACTCCCTGTACAACATCCCGAAGGAAACACCCGTGGAGCAGGCCAAAGAAAAAATAGAGGCGGCTCAGGAGCCACAGAACGAGGCGGCCAGAAGAGAACTGGCCCCGACCAGGGTGTATAACAACCACCGTTATAATGAACGGGAAATCAATTGGGAACAGGCAGGCAACTATGGCATTACCCCGGATATCCTGAAAAACTCCAAGGACAGCCTCGAAAGGATGTTGCAAGGGAAGTTTTCCGCTGTCGCCTTCCACATAGCCAAACCTTCCGAACTGGGGCGTGAAAGCGGCGACGCCAAACTCTCCCTGTTCCGGGATGAGAACGGTGCGGTCAAGTTCGACATCCATTACATCCGCCAGGCTCCCAAAGTGGGTGAGGATTACAGGGGACACACATTGACGGAGGATGACCTCAAGACATTGGACCAGACCGGTAACTTGGGTAAAACAGTCGATATGGTCATTGATTACCGTACCAAGGAAACCAAGCCCTGCTACCTCTCCAAAGACCCGATAACGAATGAGTTGTTCCACATGCCCGTGGAGCAGGCACGCGTTCCGCGCAAGGTGAAAGACTATACGCTTTCCCAAAAAGAATATGAAGCCGCCGTACGTGGCGAGGAAGTGCCGATCCGTTTCAAGTCCAAGAACGGGAATTATTATACCACCTCTATCCAGATGAGTGCCGCCGAGCGGGGCGTTGAATTCCTCTGGGAAAAAAGCACCAGAAAGCTGGAAGAGGGGCAGAAACAGGAACAGCAGCAGACCGGTAACGGGCAGCAGCAGGTTAACGGACCGGTACAAACAGCCGGAAAGCCTCTGAAAAAAGAAGAAACCTCCGGGCAGGCGGAAAAGAAAACACGCACCCGCAAGCCGTCCATAACCCCTAATATGTAATAATATGGCAGCCTATATTTCTGATGATCCCCGACTGCTGGACGAGCTTTTCAGGAAAGACAGCGAAGGCTACCTCCTTGTCGGTTATGAAACCGGCAGGGAGAAACCCCATGCGGAATCCTCCTATATGCTTTATCCTGCCGATCCTGACAGGCAAGACCCTGTCCATACGTTTATGGCCCTGTTCCATCTGCAATCCACAGAAGCCGGACGTTCCGCGTTCGTACCGGATACCCGTCTGGAAATCTATTCATTCCCGAAAATGACGGATGTGCCTGCCCTTACGGGAGATATTTCTAAAAAGGAATATATCAGCCGGACTTTGTTGCCTTATATCCATGAGAAAGGACTGATCCCTCAAATAAGTATCAATCTAAGGAATGCAATATTTGCACAAGGCCGCAGTGACATCCTCCTGGAATCCGGCGGTTTGCCCAAACTGACGGCAGAGCAATTGGACGGACTAATCCGGTTTCACAGGGAGCAGGATGAACTGGCTGTCAGGTATAATTATAATCCGGTTCATAAATTGCCATTCCATGTTGTGGAAACCTCCAAAGGGATGTTGTTCTTCAGCGATAGCGAGCTGGGACAGGCAGGGCTCAGGAATTACTATCAGCAGCTTACCGATTCCTATTTCTCCGTGCATGGAGAATCATCACCGGTCCGTGAATATTCCACCAGCCGGATAACACCGGACATACATCCTCTAGATGCCAGCCACAAGATGAATCCGGATACCGGCATCCGGGAATTCGTTTTCGATCCGGACTCTTTTCAGAAACAGGATTTCGACAGGAAAGGATGGAAGTTTGAGTTTGAAACATCAATGAAGCCAAATTCAGGCGAATTCCTCTTGTTGAAAGAGCATGCCCATAGCAGGATGAGCAAACACAATAATAACGTATCCAAACTATTGTACCTGCAGGAGCATGGCTACAGCCGGGATATCGTCCAGGCTCCCTCATTCGAGTATGCACATGTCTTCCGGAATCTGGAAGAGCAGATCAATGCCTCAATCAATTCCACGGGGAAAGCGGCCTCTCCGGACGGAACCCCAAAGAACCTGTCCGACCTGATTGGAGAGGTCCAGCGGAAAGCCGCCGAAATCATCACAAGAGATTATGACATCCGGGGACACCGGTCCTTTGAGAGAACCATGAAGGACCTGTCATACGATCCCATTATCGGTGATATCAGGCTCAGTTATCCTGTACGGCAGGCTGTATGGGAAGGAAAATGCGTTTATCTGCCGGAGATATCGGTGTCTAACCCTGGCCTACATTATATCCGTGCGGACAAGGAACATCAAAAACTAAATATCTCCGCCACGCCTTTCTCCCGGCAGATTTACCTGGAAGAGAACGGGAAAATCGTTCCCTTCCAGCCCAAGAATGAAATCTCCTCGAAGAAGGTATCTAAAGCGAAAAAAAACAACAGACCTAAATTATAAAAGAATGAAGCAACCTGAACAATCCTATACAGCCATAGAGACGGCTCGTGGCTTTGTGTTCTTCACTCATACAACGGAAGGACAGAAAAACAGGCAGGACTTTCTGCAACTTATGGCGGACCATTACTTCGATCCCCATTTCAACCTCGGTCCGGTAAGTGTGTACCGGGCAGAAGGCGTCCTCAAAGGAGGTCCGTGTGTCAATCAGGGTGAATACCTGTACCCGGAATATGCATACATGCAGACAGGTAAAACGCCGGAAATGGATCTGGTCTACCGGAGTGAGATGAAACCGACCTCGGAGGATTTCGGCAGTTTCTGCCACAATATGCATTGCACCGGCAGCCATCGCAACCGTAATATCGCAGACATATTGGGGGAAATAGAAAGCAAAGACCGTAAATTGCTGGAACTTTCCAGGCAAGGTACAACATCGGACATCCGGCAGCAGATAGAAGAAACCGGCCGGGATAAAGCCCTGTTGGACAAACTTCTCAAGCAATATTATGATGTGCGTGGGCATCGGACCATTGAAAGCATCATCTGCGACCCGATGGAATGCGTCACCGTAGACGGTGTCCGGCTCTTTGCCCCTCACCGGCAAGTACTGGCGGCAGGGCACGGCCTCTTTCTACCGGGAGAAGTAAAAAACAACCCGTCCCATGCCTACGCATGGATAAGCGGAGATTTCACCCGGATCGTGTTCTCTAAAGACCCTCCTGAAAACAAACAGGTATTCAAAGTGAAAACGGTTATCGAAAAGGCTTTGAATAAAAAGCGGGACGTGAAAACGAAAAAAAATACCCACCCTAAACTGTAGAAGTATGGACAAGAGAAAACAAACGGAAAATCCGTTCTTCGATCCCGAAAAGCCAGGTAGTATTTTCGTCGCGGTAGACCGTTACCACCATTTTACTTCCCGCCAGCCTCTGAATACCCTCATGTTCATTCAGAATGGAGATGCAGACAGCCTGTTCCGTAATTTTCTGATTGCCAATATCAAGGAAGCAGAGTGTTGCCCCTATATTCCTGATACGGAACTTCTCCGGTATGATCTGGCGACCATGAAACAGGTTCCACCGGTAAATCCCCGTGTCCCTTTCGAAGAATATATCAGCAAGGAACTGCTGCTGCATTTCCAGGAACACTGCATTCCTCCAGACAAACGCATCTCCCTGCATGATGCGGTCTATACCTACAGACATAAGAATGAGCCGGACGGCAGCATACTGAAGAAGTATCTCATGCAGGAATCCTCCTACCTGGAGTTCCGTTTGCAACAGCTGGAAAAAAAGACATTGTATCGATGTCATCCCCAGTATGTATTCCCTTTAAAAGTTGTGGAGAATGACTTCGGATACCTTATTTTTTCCGGCAATGAAACCGGTAGGAACGGGTTCAGGGAGTGTATCCAACATATTACGGACCATTATTTCGATCCGCATTACGATACCGGTCATCTGGCCGTCTACGACTGTACGTTTATGAATGAGAAACTGACACCTTTTATAGATGCCGCTTACAAACCGTGCAAACCGATGGAACTGGATTATTCTTTTAATTTCTATCCGGCATCCTATATCCGTCCATCCGAATTGCCCGAAGGATTCATCGACAATTTAAAGCCGGTATGTTACCATTCGATGGAAGCGACAGAGGGAAATTTTATAAAATTTGCCACCGACTGGCACTTCAATAAGGATACACATGTTTCCATCAGCCAGAAGAACCATGACATTTACCGGTTGCTGACCGTCATTCGTAACGGCTATATGAATATTCATGAGCAACCGTTTACCTATTTCAATGAATTTCTGCCGTATGCCAGAGAATTTGAAAAAATTACCCAGGTCAAATCTGCCGGTGAATTTGATGCAGGAAAGTTCAGACAATTGTCTATGGAAATCCGCAAGACCGCCGATGGAATCCTGAAAAGGGATTTCGATGTGAGAGGACACCGTTCTCTTGAGAATATGCTGGGTGACTCCACCGTCACTTTCACCATTGGAAGCCAAAAACTGAATCAAATCCAGAAAGCTACACTGGCTTCGGGAGATGCACTGTATCTCCCCGAAAACAACAAGGATGCGACAAGGAATCTTCTCTTTTGCAAGGCCAATTTTGAACAGGGCAGAATTGAAGGTTCCTTCAAACCTTTTGGCATCAAGACCTATGTGATGAAAGATGGACTGCTCTGTCCGCTGCCGGAAATGAAGAATGCCGTTAAAAAGACAGAGAGTAAAAACAGACGTAACAATAACCGTTTAAAATAAAACGATATGATACCTAAAAGTTTGATTCGCATCGGGGCACGGATTGTAGAGAACGATCCGGTAGAACAGGCTCCTGTTCCCTATAAAGGGACAGTAATAGCCGTCAAGGAAACCGGAAAAGGGGAGATGGATTACTTTGTCCGCATTCAGTTGGATGACGAATCCATGAAACAAAAAAGAATCTCCCTTTGCTGCCCGGACAAGATTATGATCTGTTTCCCATGAGCCATAGACCTGGAAAAGAAACAGAAGGTGGAGCATAAAATAAAGAAGGAAAAAGCTCCCGGTCCGTCGAAAGGACATAAGCTCTCTTAGTTATTCACTTTACAAATCATAAGAATATGAGTACATACATTGGTTTCAATTTGAACAGTAACAGACAGATTGAACATTTTCAAATCATAGACAAGAATTATGGTATAAACTCCGATGGTGGAAAATTCTTTTTCAGGCAGGCAGAACTGGCCTTGAAAGGCTCCTATATTCCTAAAGAAGAAGTCTATTGCATGTCATATGAAGGCGCTACACAGCCTAAAGACATTGAAAGATCTATCAAGGATGCGATCAGTGACGGTGCATTGCTTTATACAACCCATTTCCCATTGCGGGATATCGCCTTTGTCCATGAGAATACATCTTCTTATAGCAACCATGGTATTGACAGCATCCGGAAAATGCTTCAAAAGGCCAAAGATGATCCCCAATTGAAAAGACAACTGAACGCTTACCGTACATTCCATCAAGAAAAGGAAAAAGATATCTACAACAGGGTGATAACTGCAATAAATACGAACCAGGGAGTGCTGATGTTCAATGATACCGGCAGAGGGATACAGTATGCGCAGAAATACCTGCAACATATCGGCGACAATTTCTTTTCACCGGTTTATAAGGACGCTGAGAAATTACAAATGTATTATTTCAGCACTTCCAATATCAATCTGATTAAAGAGGCATCAAAGTGCCCGAACATGTTTGAACACAGTCCCAAAAAGATATTTCTTCCCCGGAAGGCTCATTTTCTGGATTCAACTATGATAGCTAACTATACTCCAGCTATGGAATGCAGTATGGTCCCCTCTTTGGAATGTTATAATCAACTGGTCGAGAAATTGAATCTGGACAAGAGCCAGAAGAATTATAACATAGGCATACTTGACCGGATCTGTAAGACCGGACAAATCGGGAATCTGGAAGATGACAGCCGGTTCAACCATAAGAACAGCTTTGTTTCCCTGGATGAACGGATCAGGATGTCTTATGTGGGGAGACAGGATGATACCCTGTTGAAAAATGCACTTGAACGGACCATCAAGGATACGGCAAAGAGAATTCTGCAGACAGACTATACGGTACGGGGCTACGAACCTCCCAAACAGGAAAAGAAAAAAAGTAGAGGCATCACAATGTAACCATTTAAAATTTCAATCATATGCAAAAGCAAGAGATTTCAAACATTATATTTTTTTTTTGTTACCCAGGACTTGAAAGGGCAACCCAGAGGATTGGAAATACACCTGATACCGGAGAAAGAGGTATCGATGGCGAATCAACGATTTACCGAATATCTGCACCGGCAGAGGGAAATGTACAAACCCTCCCTCGTTCAAAGCTATCTGCCTGATCTCGACCTGTGCCGCTACCAGTTTCCCCCGGGAGTAAGCTACCCGGACATCCGTCTCTTTGACAAGGATAACAGCCAGGTAAAGAAATTCATCGCTGAGAATGGCGGAAGTATGCAGAGCAATGTCTCACTCAGGGGATTGGAATATCTGTATTCCCACGATGAAGAGAAAAGCCTGCCCATGCTGGTATCCAGCCGGCTTGCCAACCACCTGCTTGTACAGTCGGAGGCCAAGCAGTTCGCACTGGCACAGGATACCCTCAATGATGATCCGTCGGAAACCCTGACCGCCGTGGAAACCGACAAAGGCGTGCTACTGTTCGAATACTCCGGTTTTGGAAAGACGTGCTACCATTCCTTTATGCAGCATCTGGCCGACCGTTTCTTCATCGCGGGTGAAGAGAAACCGGAGTTTGTCAATTTGTACAAGCTGACACGCCCGGACGCAGAAGTGGTAAAGGCATTCCATACATCCCCGAATGCCTTCTCACTCTATACGAACTCCTTTCTGCCGGATAAGGCGCAATACCTGGATGCGACTGTCCTGCGGAACGCCCGGCTGAACAAAAGCCACCGTATGGAACTGACATTGGATGCCTATGACAAGTTTGCTTCCTCCTATGGGGTAGTCCCCACTATTGCCAACGCCCAAATACTCCGGTTGCTATCCTTACAGGAAACCGCAGGAATCTATGGGATAGACTATACAACCAGGAGGATTCCGTTCATGCATAAGAATTCCTTCAACTCCCAATTTAATGCCTTACAGAACATACCGGCAGAAAATAAAGGCGAACAGGAGAAGGTCAAAGCACTGATCCGTGACCAGGCAGCCTATATCCTGAAACGTGATTATGGAATTTCACCGGATAACCGGCAGAATAAAGAGATAGACCCCATTATCTCCATACAGACTCCCAAAGGAGCCGTCTACCTGCCAGTGACAGATGAAGGAGTCCTCTACAAGCAATGTTTTCTCCAGGACCTGGCTGACCGTTTCTTCACTCCGGAGGTACAATCTTTGGGACGGATCAGGGAATTCTACATCTCCAATCCGAACCATAGTACGGAACATTACATGCAGAAGCATCTGGACTTCTTCCGGTCCACCCCGTCGGATAAACAGTTGGCAAATATCCCATTGTATCCCATCGAACAGTCCGAGCTACTGAAAAAAGGAGGCTATCCCACAGAACCGGCTTATCATGCCTTCAAACAGTTCACGGAAGACAACCGGCTGTTGGTAACACCGGAGAATGCGGAGATATTCAATCTGCTCTTTATACGGGAATACGGCTTACCGGCAGATTTCAATTCCAGTGAGAACTATAAAGAATTCGTTCACAGAGGTGATTTCAAACCGTTGAATCAGGAAATGTCCGGGTTGCAATCCCAAAAAGGATATAGCGAGAAAGCATTCTACAATATCCAGAACAGACAGCAGCAACTCGCAGACAGGATACTCGGTCTGGAATACAAACTGACCTGTCCGCCTCTGCAACTGACCGGACCGGTGGCTTCGGAAAAGAAAAAGGCGGCTCCCCGCCGGAACAAGTCACATAATCCCCGCATCTAAAACAGATTGTCATGCCTACATGGATGGAAAAAATAAAAGACAGATTGTCTGCTAAAGAAGATTTGAAAAGCCTGTTTATAGAGTTGCAGCCGGATAACCGGGTATCGACTGTCATGGCCGTATCGTATGTCCCGACGGATAAGGACTCTTTCCCGGTATTTATGGATCTGACTGCCCGGATAGCTATGGACCAGAAAACGGTACCGGATAACCTCCTGCTGCATTTTGAGGGAATACCTGCTGGAGATATACCTTTCACCGGCAAGCTACCGGTAGAAGACAGTGAAAAAGCCCTCCGTTTCATCGTTTCTCGCGGAGGCATAACAGAAAACAACTCTGTTCCCCTACGGAAAGCGGCTTACCTCAGAGCGTGCCAAAAGGAAATGACGGCAGAGAATATCCAGGCATTGGACCACTCGCCGGGTTATAGGCGTTTTATTGCATACGAGGATGCGATGGAGAAAGTCGCTGCTGGAAAGCAGGCCAGACAATTCTATACCATAGCTGAAACGGAACAAGGTATCCGGGTTTTCAATGACGGACTACCGGGAACAGTGAGATTCCGGGATTACCTGCAATCAATAGCGGATAATTTCTACTCCAACTCTCTACAGGATGTGGAATCATTGAATATCTACCGGATAGAAACAGTTTCCCGCCGGATGCTGGAACTCTCCAACGGGAATCAAACCTCCATGTCGCAAGCGGCAGTGGAAATTCTGGCGAATTACAAGCCTTCCGTCACTTTCGATATGCATCCTGCCGGAGAAAACCTCGACCGGTTTGTTACAGCCAACGCACTGAAACTCTCCGCCCGAAACTGGAACATCATGACTCTTCAGGATATAGCAGACAGAGGATACGCCCATTTATTAGCGGACGAATCGTTTGCCTATAAAAAGAATTTCTTACCTGTGGAGAAAGGTATCCGTGAGATTACCCGGCAAAAGGAATTGTACCGGGATTATCCTTTTCAGCAGAAGATGGATGAGCTGCAAACCGCTGCCAAATCATTGGCCGGAACGCTGTTAAACCGGGATGGAATCCGGAAGGATTATCACCGGATAAGCCCGACTATTGATGTCTCCAAGGACAGACAGGCCCAAACAGCCGTGAAATCCCAGGACAAACCCGAATCTCCCCGTAACAATGAAAAGAAAAAAGTCAAGATAAAAACCGCTTCCGCCAAAAAGCAGGCGAAGCCAAAATTATAGTGCTTATGGAACTGATAAATAACGCGTTCATTCCCGAAAACGAGATACCACGCAGCCGCAGGGATGCCGGAAGGAAAGCATTCCTGCAGACTTTCAGGAACCTGTTCACGAACCGGAATCCTTTCAGGAAGTTCATGGACACCTACCGTTTCAATACGATCCGCTGGAGCGCATCCAACCTTCAAGAACCCTCATGGGGAAAACGGATCGGATTGTTCTTCCAGACCAGAAATCCGGTTGCCCTCCTCCGGGATGAGTACCTGAACAGCCGCAGTGACCTGTTGAATAAATGGGAAACATCCAACCTGAACCGTATCCAGACGGAACTAATACGGATTGGCCGGACACCTGTCCAGGACAGGGACAGGAATACTTTCAAGAGCCTCAGCGGTATTGAAAAGAAGATAAGGCAACTGCAGGGATATGAAGGATGTCCCGACATGAGCCATGAGAAGCAGCTTCTGGCAACATACAGGTATATCCTCTCTTCTCCCTTTGACCGGAAATTCGGGGGATTGCCACCCGATGAGATTTGTGGGATGCTCCGGCAGAACGGCCTGTCCGAATCGAACCTCCCTTACCAGAATTATGAAGGAATACTACAGGGCCGTGAAACGGTCATGTATGAGCTGGCGGCCAGAAAGAACGGGGAGAAATACCTCCAACCGGCAGACCAGGTGAGACTGAATGCCGGTATGACAGGAATCTCAATGGATTTAATCAGTCGTTTTCCGGTAAGGGAAACCTCCGTGCCGAATCTGACAGAAGGCATACAGGTCTCGGAGAAAAAAGAGAGACTTTCCGTACCCAAAGAACCGAAGAAGAAGGTACGGAAAGAAAAGACAAAGACCAAGAGTGTAAAAATAAAATAGTCATTCAACTTTAAAAAACAAGTAAGATGAAAACGATTTGTATCTGTGAAAAGCCATCTGTGGCGCGCAGTATCGCCCAGGTTCTGGGCGCAACGGAGAAACTGGAAGGGCATCTGAGTGGAAACGGATATGCCGTAACATGAACTTACGGCCACCTGCTGGCATTGGCCCTCTCCCAAGACTACGGTATCATCCGTGCGGAAAAAGAGATGCTGCCGATTATTCCCGATCCGTTCAAACTGGTCGTCCGCCAGGTAAGGACGGAAGAGGGTTATAAGGCTGATCCGTCAGCATTGAAACAATTGGACGTGATCCGCAGACTGTTGAATCAGGCGGGCAGTGTGATCATTTGTACTGACGCAGCGAGAGAGGGAGAATTAATTGCCAGATATGTGCTTGAATATCTGGGTTACACCAAAGAAACCAAACGCCTGTGGATATCCTCGCTCACGGAGAAGTCCATACGGGAAGGGTTCAACAACCTTAAATCAAGCAGGGAGTTTGACAATCTGTACCGTTCCGCCAAAGCCCGGAGAGAAGCAGACTGGGTAGTCGGTATGAATGCCAGCCTGTCTTTGAGTATGGCTGCCGGAAAAAGCAACTATTCCCTGGGAAGGGTACAGACTCCGACACTTGCCATGATTTGCCGCCGGTACCTGGACAACAGGGATTTTGTAGCCAATCCTTATTACCTGCTACAGCTACGGACTACAAAGGCAGGGGAAGAACTCGTAATGACCTGCGTCGAAAAGTATGATACGCCGGAGAAACTCGACATGGCCCGTAAAAAGGTATATGAAGAGAAAACGGCCAAAGTAGTGCAGGCAGAAAACAAAGAGGTTTCGGAAGAGGCTCCGCTACTCTATGACCTGACAGCCTTGCAACGAACTGCCAATACCAAACTCGGACTGACCGCAGAGCAGACGCTGAACATCGCCCAAAAGCTGTATGAATTCGGCTACATCTCGTATCCACGCACCGGATGCAGCTATATCACGGAGGACATCTTCGAGCAGGTCCCTTTCCTCATCGCCCTGCTGAAGCAACATCCACGTTTTGCATGGCATGCGGAAACTCTAAGTAACCAGGCTTTGAACAAGCATTGTGTGGACGATAGCAAGATGACGGACCACCATGCGTTAATCATCACGGAGAACTACCCCCGGAACCTTTCCCTTGACGAGCAGAATATCTACTCCATGATTGCGGGACGCATGCTGGAGGCTTTCTCCGGCAAATGCCTGAAAGAAACGGTGTCTGTACAGGCAGATTGCAATAGCGTTCTCTTCGGTATAAAAGGATGCCGGATCAAGGTTCCGGGATGGAGGGACATCTATAACGAACCCGGTGAAAAAGAAGAAGGAAGCCTCCTGCCCGAATTTAAGGAAGGTGAAACTTTGCCCGTCCTCGGCATTGATACGTTAACTAAGAAAACCAAGCCGCAGCCGATATTCACCGAGGCAACTCTGCTCGCCGCAATGGAAGGTTGTGGTAGAACATTGGACGATGAAAAAGAAAAAGAGGCGATGAAAGACTCCGGGCTGGGTACACCGGCTACACGGGCAGGAATTATCGAACTGCTCATTGCCAGACACTATGTGGAAAGAAACGGACGGTCGCTGGTTCCCACCCCTAAAGGACTGGATGTATATGGTATCGTAAAAGAGAGGATGATCGCCAACGTGAGCATGACCGGAAGGTGGGAATGTGAATTGCATGAGATAGAAACCGGCGAAGTTTCCACAGAAACATTCACGGGGAAGATCAACTCCTACGCCCGGCAAATCACGTCCGAACTGCTTGCCATGAAACTCGACCACCCTGACTTGCCGCACTGTAACTGTCCCAAATGTGGGGCAGAAACGATTACCGTATTCAATAAGGTTGCTAAATGCGGCGATTCCGATTGCGGCTTCCTTTTGTTCCGGACATTCAACGGCAGGGAACTGACGGACAACCAGATGCTCCTGCTACTACAAGGCAAACGCACCGGATACCTCAAGTTCACCAGCAAGAAAGGGAAAAAGTATGAAGCCTCGCTGGAGCTGGATGACAACTACAAGATAGACATTACATTTAAGGATAATAAACCCAAGAAATAATTTATCGGCCTATGAAAAATAGAAATTGAAAAGATGTAGGATGAACTCAATTCGGAGTCAATACTCAATAAAGAGACGTATGGCTTTTTAGATTCAGAGGGGTATAACTTTCAATCAAAGGGGATGTCGTTTTTTGCGACATCCCCTTTGATATCTTATTAAATAAATCAACTCCTGATTTTTATATGGCAAATTTATGTTTCATTACTTCCATTTCTTTGGAAACAGTAGTGTCTAAAACTTTTGCATAAATTTTTGTGGTTCGTATGTCTGAGTGTCCTAACATCCTAGCGATTGTTTCCATTGATACTTTATTTGCCAGGGCTATGCATGCAAAGGTATGCCGTGCAATGTGGGTCGTCAATTTTTTAGTAATCCCACACACATCGGCAATTTCTTTCAAATAACTGTTCATTCGTTGATTACAAGGCACAGGAAGTACCATATTCTTTTGTACACAGATCGGATTGTTCTTGTATTTTTCTGCTATTAATGCAGGAATGTCAAGCAGCGGTATGTGACACATGTTATTTGTCTTTTCACGAGGCTTTCGAATCCAATTTTCCCCATTAGGATCTTTTGTAATATGATCGGGACGTAAATGTTTTATATCGGTGAATGCTAATCCGGACAGACAACAAAAAACAAAGATGTCACGTACTATTTCTAAACGAGGTATATCAAACTCCTTTTCCATGATAATATGTAATTCTTCCTCGCTGAGAAATTCCCGGTTAGATTGAGTCTGTTTGAATCTGACTCCGGAGAATGGGTTATCCGTCATCCATTTATTTGTAAGTGCCAATGTGATAATTTTCTTTAGGTTCTTTAAATACTTAACTGTTGCATTCTGAGCGCAACTTTTTTCTGTTTTGATAAAGAATTCAAAATTGGATATAAATTCATGGTTGATATTGCAAAGAGGCATATCGTTTAATCGATATTCTTTTTTCAAAAACTCCTCAAGATATCGTACGGTTCTCTCATAGCGGAGTACCGTAGCTTTCACCACATCTTTCCCTATTAGCTCACGATACTTTGCGTTATGTTCTTTGAAAACTTCCAATAACATCTTGGGAGGTTGGTTTTCACCATAGAATAAATTCTTCAGAATTTCAGCAGTGATAGGTTTGTCATCCTGTTCCAGCTCACGGTGAATTCGAAGTACGCGAGTACGTACTGTTTCCAGATAGTGGTTAAGTTCCAGATGTTTTCTGTCCTTACCAATCGCACATTCTCTTTGGGCATTCCATTTGTCAATCTCCACACTACGCTTGACTTGAATCTCTGCACGTTTCCCATTAACGGTTATTCTCAGACAGATAGGAGCCTCTCCGTTTTTCAATAATTTGGCCTTCTTGATGTAAAAAAGGACCGAAAAATAATTTCTTTCCATACTCATACGCTTTAAAAGTTTAATGGTTCAAAGTTACTTTTAGAAGCGATGAATAGTATCACGTAAAATGCAGACAATCAGCGAATAAAACACCAATTCGGAGGACTGAAATTTGGAGGAATTCAAGTCCTCCGATTTCACCTGTATTAGGTGCTCCAATTTGCGGTAAAATGCAGGTTTGATATAAAAGAAAAAACTCTGATAAGTTTGATTATCAGAGCTTTATGCAATTTTGCTGTTTTAAAAAGTGATCCGCCTGGGGCTCGAACCCAGGACCCCAACATTAAAAGTGTTGTGCTCTACCTGCTGAGCTAGCGAATCAA
>ENA-OWOU01000130-OWOU01000130.1-gut-metagenome-genome-assembly--contig:-NODE-130-length-57086-cov-17.832693_pt1 | contig 57086 bp, 55 predicted proteins | sample MGYA00248248_ERZ651801 | MGnify/ENA primary metagenome ERZ651801 (study PRJEB26908, sample SAMEA4031710) | gut metagenome | biome: gut; feature: normal infant; material: stool | place: China | collected... | reverse complement strand
TGCGTACATGTAGCCCGATGCCAACGTATGTTGCAAGCTTACGTTACTGATGTTGTTGAATATGTCTTCATGTTTTTTAAAAAGGTGCTGATGTTTTCTAAAAAAAGTCGGAGATTTTTAGAAATAGTTGCATAATGGCGACACACCGCTTGAATTCAGCGAATTAATGGGATTGTATTTCACTTCCATTTGAAAAACGACGCTACAAAAAGCACATTTGAGCATGAGTTACGTTACCTAATCGTTACCTTGTCCAAGTCTATAAAACAGACAATATAAGCGGTTATTTTTCAATTGTTTGCATTATTCTTCATAGCTTAAAACAACTCGATAAATAGTAATTTTGTAACAAAAATTATCGAGTTATGAGGAGTACCTTTCGAGTTCTGTTCTACACCAAGAACCAGGCCATAAAAAATGGCCGTGTCCCTGTCATGGGGCGTATTACCGTCAACGGAACGACGGCGAGTTTCAGCTGCAAGCGTGATGTTCCCCTTGCCCTTTGGGATGCCAAAGGCAACTGTGCCAAAGGCAAATCCGAGGAGGCAAGACGGCTGAACCGAGAGCTGGAGAACATCAAGGCACAGATCGGCAAGCACTATCAATATCTCTCGGACCACGATTCGTACCTGACAGCCAAGAAGGTCTATGACCGCTATAACGGCTTTGGCGAGGAGATCCATTCGTTGATGGAGATCTTCAATATCCAGATCCGGGATTACAAACGGCAGATCGGCAAGACGAAAGCCCAAAGCACCTACCGGGGGTTGGTGGACGAGTACAAGTGTCTGTCCTGTTACCTGAAGGACAAGTTGGGTACGGAGGATATCCCCCTGATGTCGCTGGACATGGATTTCATCAAGAACTATTACAACTGGATGCTTTCCGTGCGCGGGCTGGCCAAGTCAACGGCCTTCGAGCGCGTCAACACACTGAAATGGCTGATGTATCTGGCAATGGACGAGGGATGGATCCACAAGCACCCGTTCAAGAAGTTCGTGTGCAAGCCGGAATACAAGAAACGTCCTTTCCTCTCGGAGGAGGACCTGCAACGCGTTATCAGCGTCAAGCTGAGCTACAGGCGGCAGCAGGCCATCCGGGACATGTTTGTTTTCATGTGCTTCAGCGGCCTGGCCCATGCCGACCTGAAGGAACTTTCTTACCGGAATGTCCACACGGATTCGGACGGGAACACCTGGCTGGTTGGAAACCGTGTGAAGACCAAGGCACCCTATGTTGTCAAGCTGCTCCCGATAGCCGTCGAGCTGATCGAGAAATACAGGGGGGTGAACGAATTCAAGGTTTCTCCGGACAGGGTGTTCCCCGTGGGGGAAATAGGGAGTATGGAGGACAGTCTGAAACGTATCGGCGAGAAGGCCGGCTGCAGTGTCCGCGTCAGCCCGCATGTCGGACGTCATACCTTTGCGACCCTGGCCCTGAGCAAGGGCATGCCGCTTGAAACCCTGCAGAAAGTCCTCGGACACAAGACCATCATCTCCACGCAGGTCTACGCCGAGCTGATCAATCCAAAAATCGGTGAGGACACGGACAGGATGCGTGAGAAGATCGGCGGAATGTTCCGCCTGGCCAACTAAGAAGAAGGGATGCTTCACCGGACTCGCCGGATAAGCATCCCTTCTTCTTTTTCTTTACGGCCGGTTATCCGGCGTATTGCCTGTAGTTCCGGTAGTTTTTCCGCAAGGTCTCGTACAGGGCACTCTCTGGATACAGTATTTTCCCTCCGATGGTGGTATAGGGTATGGCTCCTTCGTCACGCAGCGTCTGCAGGGTCCTTTTTGAGATGTGCAGCATTTCGCACACGTCTTCCCCCTGCAGGTAATGTTCGTCCGCGATGGTGGGACGTATCCTTGCCGTCGCCGCCTCCACCGATTTTCCGATCTTTTTCATCCATCCGGTCAGTTCCTTGAACTCCTCCGAATCTTTTGTAATGATTTCCGCCATTATTTCCTTCTTTTTTTAATGAGGCCTTCTTCCAATATTTGCCGGATATCCGCTTCCTTGTAAAAGCATTTTCCTCCGATGTTCGAATAAGGGACCAGTCCCCTGTCCCGATGGTTCTGCAGGCTTCTTTTGGAGATGCCGAGGGCCAGGCATACCTCCTGTGCGTCGAGTCACTTTTCCGGTGAGGGCGGAGCGATTTTCTTTTGGAAGTCGGCCATCTGTACCGACAGCGTGCTGAGCTTTCTTTTTAGCTCCAGATACGCGTTCGTTTCAATGAGTGTCAGTTCCATAATTTTTTTTTATGATTTCGGGTGCAAGATAACGCAATTTTCCATGCGTGTACGGAACGCGTCAGCCATAGTCATGAAAAGTCGGAAATAGTCAGGGAGTCGGAAAACACGCCCTCCTTCTTTTTGGGGGCGGCATAATGAATCAATCGAACCTGTTTGCCCGGAATATCAGATTAATTTCCTATCTTTACCCCGGAAATATGAATTCATTCAGGAACGGGGATTAATCCGGTCCTGTTGATATATAGACATAACGTTCGCGGAACGCTCTTAAAACGGAAATCTGGCAAAATTTCAATCGGAATAGAGGCTTCTGCGTAAGGCTATGCTATGCATTGTCATAGCGTGGCTTCTACGCGGCAACTATTCAAAGGTTTTGCCAGAACCTCCGTTTTGGAGCCACGTAGGGTCACGCTTTTTTCATGACCCTACCGGAACCATTACGAAATAAAAAATATCCTATTCATATGGCGACGGTTCAGATCCTGGCTTTCATCACCCTTGACGGCTACCTTGCCCGCAGGAGTACATTTCCCGATTTGTGGGAACACCCCGAGAAATATGGCATCACCCGTATCCGGGAGGCTGCCTTGTCCTGCCTTGGCCCCGATGTATCCTTCATGTCCCTGACGGAATGGAAGCAGGGGCATTCCGGTGTATACCTTGCGGAAGCGGCTTTGGAGACGCTTCCTTTTACGGACAGCCTGCTCCGCTTTGACATGGCCGACGAGCTGGTCTTGTATGTCCTGCCCCGCTTCCAGGGGGAAGGCTTCCGCCTGTTCGAAGGATGCCCCGGATTTTCCTTATGGGAGCTGGCCGGGATGCGGAGTTTCGACAGGGATGTCTGCCGCCTGCATTACAGACGGGTCGCCGGCGGGTAACGGCTGTCTCTCCACCGGGATGTCCCTGAATGTCATCTCTATCCTGTAGTTCTCGTCCATTTTAAGGGATGCCTCATAGGGCTTTCCCTTCCTGCTGACAAAAGGCAGGAAATCCGTCTTCTTTCCTTCCAGCAGGCAAAGCATCTCTCCGTCGGTCAGCTCCCTTGCGTTGAATGTCCTGAAAAGCAGGAACGCGCAATCCGGGTCACCGCACCGGGCCACCTTCCGGTGAAGGGTCAGTGTCTCCATGCCGCATTTGGGACAGCGGTGTCGGGGCGGTCCGGGATGTTCGAACCGGACTGCCGAGAGTTCCTCCACGATCTGCCGCGCGTATTTTCCAACCTTTTGGATGAACACGTCCGCGTCCAGTTCTCCCCGTTCAATCTCCTGCAGGTCCTTTTCCCACCGGGCGGTCATCTCCGGATCGGCGATCAGCTTGTCCCTGACGGCCTCATACACCTCCAGCCCTTTCGGGGTGGGCAGCAGGCCGCATCCCTGTCTTTCGACATACCGGCGTGCGATGAGCAGTTCGATGACACCGGCCCTTGTGGAGGGGGTGCCGAGTCCGCACCGTTCCATTTCGGACAGCAGCGAGGCTTCCGTAAAAAGCGGTACGGGACAGGTTTCCACGCTTCGGACGGATATGTCCGTTACCGGCAGCACCTCGTCCTGCCCCCAGGAGGGGAACATGGTGTCTTCTTCTTTCCCGGTTCCGTTATGAACGTTTTTCCATCCGGCATGCACCGTCCGGCGGTATCCGGCCTCGAACAGGATTCCTCCGCATTCGATACGGACATCCGCCTCTTCTTTGGTGCAGTCACCCGAAAAGGCTTCCAGCATCCTGCCTGCGACCATCCGGTAGAGGTTCTGCTCATCAAGCGGCAGTTTGCCGGGTATGTTTTCCGTTATGATGATGGCATGGTGTCCGGTCACCTTGCCGTCATCGGCGGCACGGGCGGACAGCTCCCTGCCTTCCGGTGTCTCCGCATGACGTGCGAAACACGGGTCGTCTTTCAGAAGGGAAAGCAGTGCCGGCATATCCTCCGGCATGTCCTGCCGGATGTAGCGGCAGGAGGTACGCGGGTATGAGATGTATCCTCCCTCATACAGCCTCTGCAGGGCGGATGCCGTCTGTCCTGCCGTCAGCCCCATCCGGAGGTTCGCCTCCTTCTGCAAGGAGGCCAGGTCATGCAAAAGCGGCGGTTCCTCCACCGTTTCCTTTCTCTCCGCCTGTATTACCGTAGCCACACGCGATGCCGCGATCCGGTTCCGGGCGGCGACGGCCTCCTGCTGCTGCATGTATTTTTCCGGGCAGGTGAAAACAAGCTCTTTACCGTCCTTGAGGACCGACAGCTCCAGCCGGTAATAAGGTACGGCGTTGAAATCCCTGTTCTCCAGGTAACGGCGCGAGACAAGCGCGAGCACCGGTGTCTGTACCCGTCCGAGCGAGTGGTTCTTTTTTCCGGCTGCCATGCCGAGCGCGAGGCTTGCATTGTACCCGATGATCCGGTCGGCTTCCCGCCGTGCCCTGCCTGCCAGGTACAGACCTTCATAGAGACTGTCCGGTCTAAGGTCAAGGAACGCCTCGCGGATCGCCTTGTCCGTCAGTGAGGAAAGCCACAGACGTTCGGTTTTTCCTTTGAAGCCCAGATAATCATAAAGGTTGCGGGCGACCATCTGCCCCTCACGGGAGGTGTCCGTGGCCGTAACCGCCCCGTCCGCTTCCCGCAGCAGCCTGCGGATGACCTCCAGCTGCCTGACGGCCACGGGGTCATCCCGGAAACCGTCTTCCGTCCTTGTCCGGCGGACGGCGAGTCCGGAGGGGACTGCAAGGGGAAGCATCTCCCTTGTAAAAGGTCCTTCCATACAGGAAAATGGGGAAACCGGGGCCAGCAGGTGGCCGAACGTTCATGTGACGGCGTATCCGTTTCCGATGAGATACCCGTCTTCCATTTTGTCCGCGCCCAATATGCGGGCCAGTCTTTTAGCCACGAGGGGCTTTTCACAAATCACGACTTTCATTTTCTTACATTTTTATTGTCAGGTTATTATCTGTTGTTTATGGATTATCCTATTTGGGGACGTTTCTTCGACTTCCCGGCTCCTTTGGCGGGTTTCTCTCCGCTCCGGGCTTTCTTTGTTTTCCCGATCTTCTCGGAAAGCTGCGGCATATTCCCCATGCTTTCCGCGGGGGAAGGGAGTGTCCGGGCGGGAGGAATCCCCATAGGGACCATGTCATACCCTTTGGAGGTCATCTCCAGTCTCACATGGTCCATCGGCTTGAGATACAGGGTGGCTTTCCCGTCGGAGGTGAACTCGTAAAGGACCGTCTCCCTTCCGGCGAGGATGCTCTCGTAGTTCTGGTAGCAGAGGCTTTCCTGCGGGACACCGTTCCTGAGGAGCATCCCGCAGATCTCGTCGGGGCACAGTTTCCCGAACTTCCTCTCATGCGGCGAGGCGAATATATACTCGTAGGTGGACAGCAGCAGACTCTCCTGAAGCAGGCTCGGGCAGCGGTCATAAGTGGTCATCCGGTATATTTTCCTGGATATGTCCTTCAGCTGCCGGGAAAGGTCGCGGGGCTTGGAGGAAAGCGGTATGCTCCCCAGGCGGATGAGCGAGCGGTTGATGTCGCCTATGACGCCCCGTTCCCACCGGGCGAGCAGGTCCGCGCGGTTCTGCCGGAAATTCTCACGGAGAATCCCCGGAATTCCTCCGGTGTTGAAGAACAGGCCGGCGCGCTTCCATAAGGATGGTTTCCTCAGGTTGGTGGCACTCCAGCGGATGACATTGAAACGGTAGTTTTCCATGAACTGCCGGAGCGGGTTCCGGTATGAGAAAATATCCTTTATGGTCTTCTGCAGCGCCTTGCGGTCGATGGTGCGTCTGCCGGCGTCGAGCAGCTCTTCGGGTGTGGGTGTTCCTGTTGTTTCCATTGCGGTTTATAATTTGGGTTTCACTTTTCTGAAGGCCGGTCCCTTTTGCTTGCGGGCCGGTTCCTTTTTCTTTTCACCGGAGGATGGGGGGATCATGCCCTTTTCCGGGCATTCCGCCATGGCCTGTATCCTTTCCGCATACTTGTCCGTCTTTCGGGGAACGGATGGCGTATCCCTGCGGATCCCTTCCCTTTTCAGGAGGAGTTCGGCGACCGCCATGGACCTTTCCCGAAGGTCGTGCATCCTCTCTTTATAAGGGAAGTTGCGGTACAGTTCCCTTTCCCTTGCGAGCATGCGGAGTTCCTTCTCGATACCGGCGAACTCCTTCCTGTAACGGAACGGACCGTCCATATACAGGTGGGCGTATCCCTTCCGGGCGATATCCTGCAGGGTCATGATCTCCCGGTTGTTTGCGGAGAGCGCCAGGGAGTTGGCCCTCACGAAACGCTCCAGGTTCTCCGCCGTGGGCGACATGTCGAAAGATGCTGTCGGGAGATAGCGGGCAAGGATTTCCAGCGGGGGCCGGGAGGCGGGAAAATCCCGTCTGTTCTCCCGTGACATTTCCAGCAGCCTCCGGGAGGCTGTCTCGATCCGGTATATGGAAAGCGTTTTCATTCCTTCCCATGCGGCGGAATAGAAACGGTCCGCCATCTCCTGCAGCATCCCGCGCATACGCTCCGGGCCCTGCAGTCCGTCATTGAACACCCCGACACCCCGTTCCGTCTTCACGAGGGTAAGGCGGAACAGGGCTTTCTTCCCTTCCGAGGCCCTTTCCATGGCGGTCTCATAGGCCTCGTAGTTCCGGCAGCCGGGTGAAAGCCCCATCTCTTCGAGTGCGGTACGGTCTATCTCCCTTCCGTGCGCCCTCAGGTAGACGGCCCGTCTGAGCGGTACCGGTTTTCCTCCGGTTATTTCGCCATATCCGGAGATGAGCTTCCATATGTTTCCGGGGCGTTCCTCCCGGAGCTCCTCCCTTGTCGGAAGCATTCTTTCCGGTACTCCTTCCAGGGCCAGCAGCAGGTTGTCCGGAACCTGCCCGTTTCCCTCCCTTATGGCTTTGTCGGCGGTATGCCCGATGAATTCCATGAAGGGATCCGTGCCTTTCGGCCTGTGCCGGACCACCATGAAGGATTTTATCCGGTTGTCCGGACACAGCTCCAGATAGAGGTTTCCGGACGTTTCCTTCCGGGGGCGTTTCCAAGGCCTTTTCAGCCGTTCCAGCCACCATGCCATGCTATATCCGTCTTTTAGGGGTTCCATCTGTTTTCCTCCATCGGTTTGTCTTCTTTTTACCGGCAGGCGGACCGGCTCTGTGCCCGATTTCCTTTTCCGCTATGGAAGGCGCGTATCCCCGTACCTTATATTCTGTTCTGAGAATTCTCTCCGCCATGTCCCTGGAGGCCTGTCCGAGTGCCCGGTACATCACAATGTCATTCCTTTTCAGGCAGGCCTGCCGGCGTTCATACAGGCTGCGGAATCCGGCCCGGTGGACGGATACCTTCTCCAGCTGTCCGGGATCCGACAGTCCTCCGGCACGGATTCCGGTCAGGGCGGCGATTTCATTCGCCTCGTCCGTGGCATTCAGGCCGAAGGTCTTGACAAACAGCCGGAACGCCTCACCGTCCGCATGCATGGGACAGCCGGCTGACGGATGGAGTCCGGCCACAAGGGAGTCCGGCAGATAACACGCCTTTTTGGGGACGAACTCACGCCGGCCTTGCAGGGTGAACATAAAGGCGCACCTTTTGGCCGCGTCCGATATGCCTTTATCGGATGTACTGAAGTGGTATACCTCCAGTTTCTCCAGCCCGTGGAGTTCGGGGGAGAAATACCGGTCCGCGTGGTACTGCAGGTAACCTTCCAGACATTGCAGTCCCCGGCCCGAGTCGTCGAACAGGAGCACGCCCTTGTCCGTGCGGACGGCGGAGAGGGTGCGCCCGGGCAGGGCATTCTCCCTTTTTTCGTGGTAGGCATGGTACGCTTCCTGCATTTTTCTATTATCGGGATTGTCCGCCAGCCGTCCCGTCTTTTCCAGTATGGCCCACATCCCTTCCGGAAGGCCGCCTCCCGTGGTCTCATGGATGAACGTGAGGCTGCGCAGGCCAATCGAGGGCAGGTCGCGGATGTCGCCTTCTCGGATATAGTTGTCCAGCAGTTCCGGAAGGCCGTCGTCCGTCCGTTCCGCCCCCGCCAGGCAGAATACGGATTCATCGGGAACATACGCCCCGCCCAGGGCCAGCTCCGCCTGCCGGAGCAGATAATCGCCGCATTCACGGTCGCTGTGGCATACGGCATAGTCCGCCAGCCTGCCTTTTCTGTCCACATTGAAAAGGACGACCGGCCCGTTCTGTTTCAAATCGGTTTCTTTTTCCATATCGTGATATTTTAAATTTCTTTATATCCCGGCAGGTTATGATATTTTCCTGCCTGCGGATTTACGGGTGGTCTTTTTCTTCTCCGGTACCTTTTCCCGCGGACTGACGGGATGCGGGACGCCGTCCTTTACCCGGTAGGTCCTGACCGGGAACGGTTCACCGGATACCAGCAGTCTGTTCCGTGTAAAGTCCGCCATGCAGTACAGCAGGTGCCGGGAGGAGGGGCGGTCATTCTCCGGCAGGTACAGGGCGTTTCCTTTGGCCAGTATCCCGAGTTGCGCCTTGTCCAGTACCCTGTTCCCCACAAGAAGGGAGGTATCGGGGGCATTGAGGTATTTCTCCAGCGGGCGGTGGCCCCTTGCGTCGAAGTCCCGGTGAAGTATATCCTCCGCCGCTTTTCTTATTTTAAGGGAAAGTTCCTTGAAGGCTTGCACGTCGAACAGGCCGGCGGATTTGACCTGGGTCACCTTTTCAAGCTGCTCGGCCAGGGGCAGCAGCTCCCGGTAATAGGTGAATGGTTTGTCATGGATGTTCATATAACCGTGTTCCCTGATGGAGAGCAGGCGGTAGATATCCTCGTTCTCCGGCTTTCGGGATAGTTCGAGCCCCATATATCCCCTCACTTGGGAGAACAGCCCGGAATACCCCTCGGATGTCGGATTCATGGGAACGTAAAGTTTCGGTTCGAGGCGGTTGATGAATTCTGCCGGGAGGAGACCGGAGGAAACATACCCGCCCTTTCTGTCCCCGCCCGGTAAAAGTCCCCTGCGGCAGCTGCTGTTGATATGGGAGGCCAGCTCCTTCCGTAAACCGGAATACTCATAAATTTCCAGGGGGCCGTCATGGGCATGGGGATCGAAGAAATGGTCGGCGGCATGCTGGAGATAGCTTTCAAGGCCTTCCTTGCCGGTATTGCTGTCGGAAAACAGCAGATAACCGGACTCCCGCCGCACCACTTTCAAAGGTGTTGTCTTGTTTTTCTTTTCCATACTGTCTTTCTTGATTTTACAATTTTACATTTTATGATGGGGTCCCGTCTTCTTTTTTGTACTTCTCGGAGAAGCGGAGGACCTCTTTCCCGTATCCCGTTTGAACCCGGCGGTTTCCCGGTCTCCGGGCGGGCGGCTGCCAAAGACGATGCGGTCCGTATTCCTATCTACCCATGCATACGCGTGAGCGGGATCATCCGGTATCCTTCCTGCCGTGCGGTGTCCGCGGACATCATAGGCGGAGTCCGGCAGCCTTTGCAGCTGCTGCCTGGTTTTGCGGGTTTCATCCTCTTCGTGGGGAGCCGTTTCCGGCATGTGCCGGAGCGTTTCCAAATGCCTGTCGTAACGCTCCGGGGTCTCCAGGGTGTCGGTGATATTTCCGTTACGATGGCTGACCGTGCAACCGGCATTGTGACAGAAGCTGCGGAAATCCTCTGCCGTCGGTCTCATCCCGTTCCGGTAACGGACATCCAGCCGGAAATCCTCCGGCTTTCGCGCGTAGGGATATGCCGCAAGGGAGATTTTCTCCGGATTGACCGGAGAGAGATCAGTAAGTACACCTTCCGCCTCATAGACGCATACCGGTCCCAGGTCGAATGACGGCTCGAAATAGGTATCTGCCATTTCCTGAAGGAATTCCCGAAGGCTCCTCCTGCCTTCTTCCGTATGGGTGAAGAAGAGGAAACCCCGGGATGTCTCCACGGCCGTATAAGCCGTGGAAGGGATATTGTTTCGTTTTTCCTCGGGGCTGACAGTCCAGGGGAAGCACCTCATGATGCCTTCGGGACAGCACCTTGATATTTCCGGCTGTCTCATGGATTCCCCGTCCAGTTTGATGACAATGTAAAAGTCCGTCTCATTCCGGCCTGTCTCGCAAAGGGCGGTGACGGTTCCCTTGTACGGATAGCTTTCAGGGGATTCGGGATCGTCCCCGACAATCCGCATCCCGATTCTGACTTGCTCTTTTCTGATCATGGCTATATTTTAGGCTTGTTACTCTTGGACTTCGTTTCTCTTTTTTTCGCTTTCCCGTCAGGTTTCGGATCAACCGGTCGGATCAGCCCGTCGCTTGTCATCCGGTATGTCCGCACGCCGGGGAACGGCCTTGCCGATGTTACCAGCCGGTTTTCGAACCTGTCGGCCATGCAGTACGCCTGCCGGCGGTTTTCCGGAGAGTCATTCTCCGGAAGATGCACCGCGTGCCCGTCGTGAAGCACCGCCCTTTGGACGGAGTTCAGCTTGACGCGGCCTACCGTGAAGGCAAGGTTCCCGTCATCCAGCTCGTTTACGATGGAACGGTGCCCCCTCACATCGAAATCCCTTTGCAGGATGGCTTCCGCCTGTCGGCTGAGAACCGAGGAATAGATCCTGAAATCGTCCGCGTTGAATGCGGCGGCGTTTTTCACCTGCGTGACCTGTTCCAGCTTCCTTGCCACCGGCAGCAGGGTGTCGAAGTACGTAAACGGTTTCTCATGGACATTCATATAGCCGTTACGCATGACGGTCAGCAGCCGGTAGATGTCGTAGTTCTCCCGGCTGACGGTCGTTTGTGTCCTCTCATCGTCCTTGAAGCGTGAGATGAAACCGGCGAAACTATCCGCGTCGGGACGCAGCGGATGGCTGTATAGGGGAACCAGCCCTTCCGTGAATCCCTCCGGCAGCGCGGACGGGGCGACATGGCGGTGAGGGGAAAAATCGAACCGGTTTACCGGAAAGTATCGGAAAGGGGCGTATACCGTGTCAATAAAGGAAGGCAGCTTTCCCTTCAGGACGGGGCATTCATAGATGTCCAGCCGGCCCATGTCGCAGTGCGGGTCGAAATAGTGGTCCGCCACATGCTGGATGCAGGCCCTGAAACCCTCCCTGCCGGTCTCGTTGCCGGAGAAAAGCAGGTAACCGAAATCATTTTTCACCACCGTAAGGGGCAGCACGTATTCCGGCTGCAGGCGGTAGATATTCTTCCTTTCGCGCTGCCTCCCGAGGAATTCGATGTAGCCGGTCTCCTGCATGAAGTGTTTTTTCAGCACGGAGCAGTCCGGCGTTCCCCTGGTCAGGGTGGAATATACCGCGTCGGCAAGGGTGATCTTCTTTTCCGGCAACCGGCTTTCCGAGGCCAGAAAAGGAAGGAGCGTGTCACGTATGTAGCGGTCGGCCGTCTGTCCCGACACGGGTGGCGGTACGTCCTTCATGCTTTGGAAACGGAAGACGAGCAGTGTCACGTCCGGCACGTATGTGCAGAGGGAGGCGGCCTTCACGTTGTCGTCCAGAAAATGCCTTACTCCGGTTTCCACGTCACCCTGCTGCAGGAAACGCAGGGCATTTTCCGAAGACGGCCGGTAATGGCCGTACCTGTCTATGGCGATACAGACCGGGCCGGGCTGCTGCGGATTGAAATAAGGTTCGGAAGATAGTCTGTTGCTGTCCATCGTATTATCGTTTTATCCTGTTGTTCCTTTCGTTTTTTTCGACCCTGTTCCTTTTTACTCTCTCCGGAGTGCCGTATCCCCGTACCAGGAAATCCGTCCTTAAGATACGGTCCGACTTTTCCCGCATCTCCTCCAGTATTTGTTCCATGCTGTCCCCCTTGGAAAGGCCGTTCACGCAATCATCCATCCTCCTGACGAATTCCTTGAACCGGAAATGGTAGGCGAAAGCCGGATCGAGGATGATGTCCCTGTCGAAGTGCTTCTGCAGGGTGAGCAGCCGGCAGATATCCCTGTTGTTCCCTTCCGGCCGGCAGCCGGAGAAGTCCTCCAGGCGGCGGTATTCCGTATCGGAAGGGGCCATGTCCGTGGCGAATTCCAACACCCATCCTTTCTTTTCCGACGCCCCGATATCGGCGTACGCGTCGAAAAGGTCGAATATGTACCTGCCTGTTTCCGCCTCTTTCCGGAAGGCGGTGTCGGTGAGCCCGTACAGCCTTCCGGAAGGGGAATCCACGCGGTATTGCCTGACGGGACCGGAAGGCGCGTGCATCGAGAAATAGTTCCCCAGCAGGAACTTATAGAAGTTTTCGGTCCCTTCCCTTCCGATGTCGCCGCCGCTGAACACCAGTACACCTTTGGGAGTCTCGATGACGCGCAGGGGCAGCTTGTACCCGGGGATGTATTTGTACCTTGCGGCCAGCCCGTCCTGCCGTCGGCGGAACTCCACGAGCCGGTCGATCTGCCCGGCATCGAGACGGAGAATGCCGCCCGGTTCCACAGACAGCCCTTCGGAGCGTATGAAGACCATGTCGCGCAGGTTGACACTTACCACCGGCTTCAGCCTGTTCCTTTTGATATGGGGCAGCAGCATGCCGGTGATATACTCTTTGACGGGGGTATCCCGATAAAAGGGAGGAAGGCCGGACATGCGGGGGAAGCGGTAGACCTCCATACGGGTGTCAGGAATGAATGCCGATATCCGGGCGGTCTCCACCCCGACATGCAGGAGGCTGAGGAACTGGTAGGTCGTGCCCTTCCGGTCCGGGTCGACAGGATAAAGCTGGTAGGAGGAGTCGGCATGGGGCTTCTCCCTGCCCGTCTCGTAGCAGACAAGGAGACCGCCTGCGCCGTCCTCTCGGAACAGCCCTTCCAGTTGCCTGATGTTCTCATTTGCGGATGTCATGGCCGGTTACATTTTGGGGGTTATGGTCTGTCTGGTCCGTCTGGCCGGTTTCTCGGCAGTCTCCTTAAGGCCGGCCGTCTGTTCCTGCCCCTGTTTTTTCTCCGGCTTGAGGGTACTGCGTTCCCACAGGAATTCCGTACCGCGTTCGGCAGCACTCATCTGGATGGAGGTCCGGTACACCTTCCCGTTCGAGGACTTGAACTCGATGGGTACCTCTTTTCCTGCGGCGTAGTCGGCGTATTCCTTGTCGCTCAGCGCATAGTCCTTTATCTTGCGCGGACAGCGTGCCTGGTCTGCCGGAAGGAAGAACATCTCGTTGGTCACCGGGTCCTTGGACAGGTAGCAGGGCTTCGTTTCCCTGGTACGGTAGTCCGTGACCAGGTTGACGAGCCGGCCCGCGTTGCCGGTACGGTTCAATGCCTCCAGCACATCCTCCTCCAGTTTGTATCCCCGGTATTCCTGTCCGACTTTCGGTGCCTGGCGGATGAAGTGCAGGTCGAACTTGACCGCCCCGTTCTCGTCGTGGAAGAGCGAGAGCTTGGCATCCCCTTTCTGACGTCCCAGTTCGGTGTTCATGGAGATGTCATAGGCTATGCCGGACTGCCTGCCCTGCAGCAGCTTTTCCATATCGCCCGTCTGTTTGAGCACCTCCGGGGTAAGGCCGTAACGCTCCGCCTGCTGCCAGTTGATCTCCCGTTCGTTGAAGAAATGGTTGTTGTAGATGCGGTTGTTCTTGGAAAGCTCGCGGCGGACGGCCTCGTTCTCGGGGCGTTGGGCCTCCTCGATTTTCCTGGCGGCCTGTTCCACCGGGGTGTTTTCCTCCATCCGGTAAAGGGAGAAACGTGTGGGGTTGTTGTACTGGTAGAGGAAGTTCTTCCCGAAGTTGGTGAAGAAATTCCCGAAGCGGTCCACGCGGACGAACTGCCCCTTGTTCTGTTCGCTGGCCTCGAGCGTCTCCAGCTCACCGTTTGCCGCGATGCCCTTGACGCCTTTCGCCTTCTGTTCCTTCTTGTCGTAAGCCATCAGGTAACCCTGTTCCTGAGTGGCGTTTTCGCTGCCTTGAGCAGCGGGATTTACTTCTTGCATGACTGTTAAATTTAAAGGTGAATGAATCATTTCGGGGGGTAAAATTAGTATCTTCGCCATTAAATAAATTGATTATGAGGAAGTTGTCATTAATAGTCATGTTTTGTCACCTTTTGTCACTTTCCGCCTGCCTGGAGGATGGGGGAAAAACGGCGGAAGGCGGCGGGGAAATGTTAAACGGGCATGTCCGGGAACCGGGGAAATGAGCGGAGGAATGAGAGCTGCGGCGGACGGTCGTCGTCCTGACGGACTATCCGGTCCTGTTTCCCCTTGACGGCAGGCGTACCCGCTACCGGGTGTCCTCCGGATTCGGATACAGGATCCATCCCCTTAAGGGCCGGAGAATATTCCATAAGGGGGTGGACCTGGCGACCCCGTATGGCGAGCCGGTATATTCGGCCGGAAACGGCCGGGTGATCTCCGCCGGCTACAGTCCGGGTTACGGCCGGACCGTCCTTATCCGCCATGGGGGTGGATACTCCACCCTGTACGCGCACATGAGCCGGATCCTTGTAAGGAAAGGTGAAACGGTCCGTATCGGGCAGCGCATCGGGAAGGTCGGAAGCACGGGGATGTCCACCGGCAACCACCTGCATTTCGAACTGCAAAAAAACGGCCGGCTGCTGGACCCGGTGGAATGGTTCGGCAGGCGGTTCTAAATTCTTACTGTTTATCAATCATACGACGAGTCATGAACATTGAAGAAGCGAAAAGGATTCCGCTGGAGGATTACCTCCGGCGGATGGGATTCTCCCCCGTAAGGGAACAGGGGGACAGTTTGTGGTACCGCTCGCCTTTCAGACAGGAGCGTACCCCCTCATTCAAGGTCAGCCTTTCCAGAAACCTGTGAATCGACTTCGGCGAGGGGACGGGAGGAAGTATCATCGACCTGGCGCAAAGGCTGTACGGGACGCGCGACATATCCTCCGTATTGAAGGGCATAGAGGGACACTTCCCCGTGTCCACGCCCGCTGCGGCACCCCGGAAGGCGGCCGCCACGCCTCCGGCATTCGAGGAGCTGCGCGTCTCGCCGCTCCGTAATACGGTGCTGCTGGACTATCTGGCAAAGAGGGGGATTCCTTCCGACATTGCCTTGGGGGAGTGCGTGGAGGTCCATTACCGCACGCGCGGCAAATGGTATTTCGGGATCGGGTTCAGGAACCGGAAGGGCGGCCTGGAGATACGCAACCCTTATTTCAAGGGTTCGACCTCCCCAAAGGACATCACGCATCTCAGGCATGGAGCCGGGGGGAACGGAAAGGCGACGGCCCTGGTGTTTGAGGGCTTCATGGACTATCTCTCGTACCTTACGCTCAAACAGGGAAAGCCGGTGCCGGACTGCGTGGTGCTCAATTCGGTCGGTAATCTGCCGGGGGCGTTGGACGTGCTGAAAGGCTACGGGCATGTCTGCTGTTTCCTGGACAATGATGACGCGGGCCGGAAAACCACGGAGGAGATCAGAAGGCGGTGCGGGAGCGTGACGGACAAGGCGGTGCACTACCTGCCTCACAAGGATTTGAACGAGTTCCTGCAGCACCGCCTGAAAAAGGCGGAGGAGCCATGTGCGGAACTGAAACAGGGAAGCGGGTGAAAGATAAAACGGTAACCGGTCCTACGATGGGACTGACATGTAACAAGGGAGAGCCAAAAGTCCGGCCCTCCCTTTCATTTTACCGATGCACTGCCTATTTTGCAGCCGGAATGAAAGGCCCGATTATCATTCACATCTGCAAAAAAGAAGGATTTTCTTTGTTATCCGCGCTTATCACACCCATTGGTTTTATTGTTTTCAAACAATATCCTGACCTGCCTGTCATTCATATTCTTCCAGATTCGGTTTCTCATTAAAATTGATAAAGAAGCTGGAAAGGGATATGGCGGAGGAGACTCATGTGTTATTAAAAAAATCCGTACAATTAAAATCATCCGGCGGACCCCGTACGGAAGGACGGGGAAAGAGTCCGACAAGGCTTCATGCCGGACCGAAGGAGATATGGACCGTACCCGGTTTCTGACAAATCACGGGAAGGTTACATGAGCGGTTCTCCCATGATTTTTTAGGGAATTCATTTGACCGGTCGGGATAAAATAGCTATATTTCCACTGCAAAACGGCTTGATTTATAGAAATTTGTAAACAATAATATATGAAGACGAATGAGAACTGGGCCGAAATCGTGGATACGCTCCACCCGTACCTCGATGGAAGTAGGGAGAAAGAAAGGCATCTGAAAGATATAGGGAACTGCCTGCGGTTTCTCGGATGGAGAAAGACCAACGGAACGATGGTGTCATGCCCGCCGGAAGACAGGAGTTCCGGAAAACCGGACATCGTGCTTTTGAAGCGGGGGGAGGATGCCGGATTGCAGGCATTTCCCGTCATGACGGAATCCCCTGGAGAGATGGTGTATGCCATGGGACTGTATATAGGGGACAACATCCGGCTTTATTATAATGCTTCCGGAGAAAAAGGCACGCCGGCCTGCGTACTGACGGCGGAAATCAGGGTGGACGATGCCAACGGGCCGCTTCTCTGCGACCTGCTGTCTTTCAAAGGATTCAACCTGAAGAGCATGGAGAACTTCTGTCTGAGGCGCTACAACCTGGTACGTACCGGCGGAAGTTTCCTACAATGGACGGAGGATTTTCTTTCCGGAAGTACCGGAACGGGAAATGTCGCCGGCCTGCTCAGGGAAAAATTCATGGCCGAAGGGTTCGAGGAATCCCTTGTCCGGGAGGAGCTGGACAAGCTCGGGCTCAGGGTGAGCTATAAAGAGGGGCATGCCGCGATCACCCTCCGCTATCCGGAATGAAACCGCTTCCGGCGGCAGTCCGTACCGGTATTCACATCAAGCCTTGATAATTTTAAACTGCAAGTAACGACAAAGGACTACCCAAAATCGGGTAGTCCTTTGTTTACAGTACAGATATCGGATATGTTTTCGACGTTTATCCCATACTCCAATTCTTATTAATAGTTTCTTATCAGCAGTTCGTTGACCGGTTTCCGTTTCTCGGCGATGGAGCAGACCGAGCGGAAGATGCTCAGCCGTTGGATATGGAAGCCGTCGTACAGGTCGTCGAAGAAGGTGTTGGTCGGGTCCTTTTCGCGCGGGTCCGAGTTGGAGAGCATTCATTTGCTGCCGGCATTCCCCAGGTCCCTGCAGAACTCGGCCAGGCGGATCTGGTCGTGGTCGTCGAAGTCGTCCGGCATGTAGGAGGTGCAGCCGCCCGACTCGTTGACCGGCTTGTAGGGTGGATCAAAATAGAAGAAGGTTTTCTCTCCGGCATACTTCGCCGTCCGGCGGTAGTCTCCATCCAGGATGACAACTCCCTGCAGAAGTTTATGGTTCAGGCGGAGCAGGTCCTCTTCCAGTATTTTCGCGCGGTTGCCCGCACCGAACGTCACGGAGAGCTTGCCGCTGCGGTTTACCGAATAGATGCCGTTGTAGCAGGTGCGCATGAAGAAGATGAACAGCGCCGCGCGGGTGACATCGTCAGGACCACCCTCGTTGAAGAATGTGCGTCTCTCCATGAAGTACGCCCTTCTGTCCGCGTGCTCCGCCAAGGCATGGTATTCTCTTTGGATACCATCCAATGCCTTGATCAGTTCCTCCGGGGAGTTTTGGATGACACGGTACACGTTCACCAGGCTCTCGTTGGAATCGTTGATCACGCAGCGGATATCGGGATGGGCCTGTCTTAGTCAGAAGAACAGCGCGCCGCCGCCCATGAAGGGTTCCACATAGGTTTCCATCTTTCCGAAATCTGCCGGCAGGGATTCGGTGAGTACCGGCAGCAGTCTTCTCTTTCCGCCCACCCACGGGAAACAGGGTTTTCCCTGAAGGGCGATGTTTTTCTTTTTCTCGGTCATAAAACTAAAATTAAACGGTTATTGAATGGCGGATTGCCGGAGGGCAATCCTGTTTTTATATCAGTCTGTTATTCCCCGTCCGTCTCCAGCAGGTGGCTCAGATTCGGATCGTTTTCTATGCGCAGGAGCTCCCGGCGGATGATGTCGCCCACCTCTTCCTTGATACGGTAGTAGTTACGCTCTATTTCCTCCTGCATATGGTCCCGGCCGTCCTCTCCCGTGAAGTCCGTGATGACGGGTATCGGTCTGTACGCCCTCGTCTCGGCCTCCACCCCGGCATTGTCCACCATGATCCGGGCGTGGAATATTTTCTGCCTGATGGTCTCTCCGAAATTGTCCGATACGCTTCCCACGAACATCCCCTGTGAGAGGTTGGATATCTTGGAGGCGGGTATCAGGGAGTCCAGCTGGGTGCTGATGTTGGTGGAAGTGTCCTCTTTCGTCATATTGACGGACTTGCGCTGCTGGAGCACCTTGCCGAAGCGTTCCGAGAGGTTCTTCGCGGTTTCTCCCACGACCTGTCCGGAAAAGATGTTGCCGATGGTGTTCTGGATCACGCGCGCCTCCTTTTCACCGTAGTCGCGTACCAGCTGGCTGAAGTCCTGCGCTCCCAAACAGACCGCCACCTTGTTGCTCCGCGCCGTGGCGATCAGCGTGTCGAGCCCCCGGAAATAGATGGTCGGCACCTCGTCCACCAGGATGGAGCTCTTCAGCTTTCCCTTCCGGTTGACCAGCTTGACGATGCGGGCGTTGTAAAGTCCCAGGGCCGCCGAATAGATGTTCTGCCGGTCGGGGTTGTTGCCCACGCACAGTACCTTGGGCTGCTCAGGGTTGTTGATGTCCAGCGTGAAGTCGTCCCCGCTCATGATCCAGTAGAGCGAGGGGCTGATCATGCGCGAGAGCGGTATCTTCGCGCTCGCTATCTGGCCCTGGAGCTGCTCCATCGCCCCTCCTTTCCAGGCGTCCATGAAGGGTGAGAGGTAGTTCTCAAGCTCACGGTACGAGGTCAGGATGGTGAACACGTCCGAGTAGGGCTTGTTCAGCAGCTCGATGGCATGGGGGAAGGTGCAGTATCTCCCTCCATCGAAAATCTTGAGGTACCATATGATGGCGGCCAGCAGGATGATCGGGGATTCCACGAAAAAGTCGCCCTGTTTCTGTATCCAGGTCTTGTTCAGGTTCAATAAGATCACGTATGCCGACTCGTAGGCGTCCGCGATGTCCGACATGAAGGCCGGGTTGATCGGGTTGCAGCGGTGGCTGCGGCGCGGGTCGTCGAAGTTGATCACGTAGAACCGGACGTCGCCCGCGTACTTGTCCCTGTTTTGGAGCAGGTGGTTGTAGACGATGGTGCTCAGGTCCGGATATTTGAAATCATAACAATAGAGCGCGTAGCCCTTCGCTATCTGCTGCTTGATGAACTGGTTGATGACGCAGTACGATTTCCCGCTGCCCGGCGTGCCCAGCACGAGGGTTGCCCGGAACGGGTTCACCACGTTTATTCAGCCGTCATGCCATTTCCTGTTGTAATGGAAACGGGTCGGAAGGTTCACCGAATACTCGTTCGTCATCAGCCTTGTCTCCTGCATGAAGGACTCGTTCTCCTCGTTGAACACGTCATCCATCAGCCGGCTTCCCAGAAGGCGGCCGGCCCACATGCCTGCGGTCAGGAGGCAGATGTAACCCGCGGTGACGGCGGAGACGTACAGCAGCGTGACAAGCCGGATGTCCCACGGGGAAGTGAGCAGCAGCTCGCTTGAGAAATAGAACGACGGCCCGCAAATGAGGACACAGCCGATGCGCAGGCGGGACATCTCCATCTGTCTGCGCCCCCTGGCCCCCATTGCGGAGAAGAGGAGGAACATCAGGCAGAAGGACTTGGTCACCAGCGAATGGGTGAACAGCCCCGTGTCCCGTTGCAGGTTCAGAAGGATCCTGTCCGCCATGCCGTTGGTACATCCCAGGCGGTGGAAAAACGGATAGCAGAAATAATAGACGTTCATCACGAGGAACAGGATGCTGACCGCCCGCATGAAGTCGGTGGTCTTGCCGAGTCCCCTGGCATCTTCTTGTGACATGTTTTACTTGTTTTACAGGTGATACTTTGCTTATGTCTTATCTTTTTGGAAACCCTTTTAGCCGATATGCGGACCGCGGCGTTTCCGTTTCTTTTTTCTCTTTCCGTAGGGGCCTTCCACGGTTTCCTCGCCCGGACAAGGACGGGATTCCGTCGTGAGGATATCCAGCAGCCCTTCCGCAAGTCCGGTTTCCCCTCTTGCCCTTTCCTCTTTCAAGGAGGCATCCCCATGGGGGATTGCCATGGGAAGCGGCGTGCCGTACAGCCTGTTCAGGACGGAGGCGGAGAACTCCCTGCCAAGGGCCGAGCCCTTGAATACCGTTCTCGATCCGTGGTCGATGTAGGTCACCCCGTAAATCACGCCTTGTTCGTTTTCCCAGAGTATGGGGACGATGCCTTTTTCGGCCAGGAGCCGGAGGAATCCCTGCCGGGTGTCCTGACGCAGGGCTTCCCGGATGGCCTCCTTTGTGCTTTCCTGTACGGGATGTGCCTTCATCCACGTCTTGCTCCGGGCGCATTTCCTTTTCAGGGCCTCGTAACCGACGCTCCTGCCGATGTCGCTGGACTTGATGCCCACGCCACAGCGTCTGCCCTTCTCATCGAGTGCCGCATAGACCAGCCCGTGGCATGTCCTTCCGTCGACACTCTTGCGTACTTCTTCCACCCTCACGTTGAAGAGTCCGAGCAGGGCCTTGAATTCCCTGAATGAGCGGAAACGGTAATCCTGCAGGGCCGGTCTGACCACGTTTGCGATCTGGTGTTTCAGATCGCCTTTGCGGTATTCCACCGCTGTCATGGCACCGGAGGCCTTGCGTTCCTCTTTCGTTGACGGGACCAGTCCGTATTTCTGTTCCAGCTCCCGGCAGATTTTCATGGAACGTTCCCACTCCTTGTAATCCCGGATCTTCCTGCCCTGTTCGTCTATGCGCAGGGAGACGATGTGGATATGGGGGCGCGCGTTGTCCTCGTGCCGGAAAATGATGTAGGGCTGGTCGCCGTATCCCAGCTTCTCCATGTATTCCCGCCCGACGGCCTCCAGCTGTCCGTCGGAGAGCCTGTCATCGGGATGGGGGTTGAGCGAGAGGTGGATCACCGGCTTTTCCGTCCGGAGGTTGGCGGCAAGGTAGGCCTCGAAGCTGCGCATGCATTCCGGAATGCCGGCCGTGCCGTCGGGACGCTCCATGATACGGTTCCATGCCAGGGTCCGGGCCTTGCCCTTGTCCACTTTCTCCTGGTTGTAATAAAGCGCCCCGTAGACGGACACCCCGGACGTTATCTTTGCAACCATCGCTCGAATTCCTTGGTGAGACGGATGATCTCCTTGTTCAGCGAGATGTACTCCACGGTCAGCTGTTCCAGCTTGTAAAGCAGGGCCAGGGCTTTCTTTTCGGTCAGCTCCCCGCTGTGGACGGCCTTGGCCACCTGGTTGTAGTTCACCCCTACACGGCGGTAGTCGCTCTGCAGGTTCGTCAGCCGGATGTAGAAGTCCGTGGCGGCCTTGTCGATCTTCACCACCTTCAGCGGCCTGCCGAAAATGGCCGAGAGGATGAACTGCGACCTGGTCTTTGCGCCGGAATTCGCGTAGAGCCTTTCAAACTCAATGTTCTGTACCTCATCCAAACGGAAGCCGTAATAATGGGAATGAAGTTCGGATTCATCCTTTGGCTTACGCCCGCCTATTCAGGGCTGGGAGGAGGCATTATTCGGTCTCTGTGTCTGCTTGATTCTTGCCATAAGTTCTTCTGTTTCTTTACGGTTATTTTTTCGGGAGCAAAATAAGTGAGAATTCCGCTATGCGCCAAACGGGACGGGGTGACTATCCCTGACAGGGATGTTTCCACGCCCCGTTCAACGCCGGTCGATCCCGCAGTTCACGATGTTTTTCTCGTAGGTTTCCCGGAGTTTGGGAAGCAGGACGGAGAGGTTCTTTTTCCTGCGGGCGAGGTCGGCACGGAGGTCGTAGGGCTTGGGCAGGGTGACATTGAAAAGGGTTTCGAATGCCGCGACCAGGGCGGCGAAAGACTGGCGGTTCCCTTCCCCGTCCGTCACCAGACCGGAATAGTCCAGCGAGGCGACCAGTTCCATCAGGTTTGCCAGGGAGCCTTTCCACTGAAGGGAGGGATGCTTCCTTGTCTTTTCATCGGCAGGTGGCGGCGCGGCATGGATCCCGGGATGGTCCGCCACGAAATGGAGCAAGTCCGTCTCCATCCTGACAAGGGCGGCGGCTTTTGTCAGGTAGATGTCCGCCAGGCCCTCAAGGGCGGGATATGCCCTATGACGGTATGTTTCCAGCTCCAGTTCCAGACGGCGCAGCTGCCTTAACTTCACGATGACGGGCTGCCCGCCGTCGGTTATCGATTGCAGGCGGTTCATGAATTCCGTATAGGCGGATGATAATTCCGTTTCTGTAAACTTTTTCTTTTCCCGGACAGCTTGTGCAAAGCAGCCAAGAAGACGGTCTGTCATTGATGTTTCCATAAGATTGTTTTTTAGGTTCAAATTCAGAAACATAAGGACGAACGCCATGCCACAGAAGGGGAATATTTCTGTCCGGACTATGCAAGTGGCAGATATACAAGAAAATAAAAAAAGAAGTATATCAAGTGTGTAAACAGGAAGCGTACACCTCCCTTACACTGTCTGTAAGGAAAGTGTACACTTTCTGTAAGCCCCCTCTTGATTTTGGAAGCAAGGGGACAGGAGGGGTTATCCGGGCATCTCCAGCAGGAAGGAGACAAGGACATCCGTATTTCGGAGCTCTTTCACCGGAGTACACGGTCTGCCGCCTGCGCCCAGGAACCTGACAAACACCCTTCCACTGCCGGGGTTGGGAAGACGGATGAGGGCGAACGGTTTCCCGGCAGAGAGCAGGAGGAAAGAGCCTTCGGGGCCGTAAGACCGGTAACGGACATCCTTTCCGGTCTTACGGCAAAGATCCTTCACCACGGGGCCAACCAGTACCGTCCGGATGATTTGGGTGACGCTATCGGTAAGGGGAGGCTTGTGCATGACTCCGGCAAGGCCCATCTGCCACATCCGTTTTTGCCGTACTGCCTCGCATGCCTTGAGGCCGAGTCTGCCACATAAGGGTCCAATATCCATGGCTTTGTTTCTAATGAATGGTTATCGGTTTATTATTTTCTGCAAACATAAGCATAAGCAGCCGGGAGCGCAAGATAAATGGTGCAGGAATTAATGGGGAGGGTATGAAAACATTCCCCCAGCCCCAGTATCTTTTCCATCAGATGATCCCGTATTTTCTTAACTTCTCATACAGGGTGGTCCGGCTGATATCCAGCATTCTGGCGGCCCTCGCCCGGTTGTTCCCGTTCTGTTCGAGCGTCTGGATCAGCAGCTGCCTCTCTTTTTCCTCCTCCGTAAGACAGGGTACCTCTGCCTGTTTCAACGTCAGGTCCAGGTTCAGGTCAGTTGCGGTGATCCGGTCACCGTCTGCCAGCAGCAGGGCACTACGGAGGGTATTCCTCAGCTCACGGATGTTACCCGGCCAGGGATACCGCCTTAGGGCCGCTTCTGCCAGCCGGTCGAACCCCTGCACCCGTTTGTGATGTTCTTCCGAAAGGTGTCCCAGCAGGAAACGGGCCAGCGGGAGAATGTCCTCCGGGCATTCCGAAAGGAGGGGGACACGGATGGTGAACTCGTTCAGCCGGTGGAACAGGTCCTCACGGAAACGTCCCCCGGCGATGGCTTCCTCCAGATTCTCGTTGGTAGCGGCAATCAGGCGGATGTCGAAGCTGCGCTCCCGGGTCGAACCAACCGGCCTGTAGCATTTCTCCTGCAGGGCACGCAGGAGGAGCATCTGGCTCTTGTAGGAGAGGTTGCCGATCTCGTCCAAAAACAGTGTGCCGCCGTCGGCTTCCTGAAACAGGCCGGCCTTGTCATTCTCCGCACCGGTGAACGTGCCCTTGCGGTGGCCGAACAGTTCGGAGGCGGCCAGGTCCGCCGCAAGGGCTCCGCAGTCCAATGTCACGCACGGCCTGTTCCTCCGCCGGCTCTGCTCATGCAGCTCGCGGGCGATATGTTCCTTGCCTGTGCCGGAGGCCCCGCGGATCAGGACGGAGATGTCTGAGGGAGCGATCAGACTGATCCGGCGGTACATCTCACGCGCCTTGTCGCTCTCTCCCCGGTAGAATTCCGTGCCGTCATGCCGGGGACGGCTGAACTCCTTGCGGATGGCCTCCAACAACCGGTCCGGCTGGACGGGCTTGCAGAGGTAGTTGGCCGCACCCAGCCGCATGGCTTCCACCGCATTCTCCACCTGCCCGTAGTTCGTCATGATCAGGAACGGGGACGCAAGGCATTTCTCATGCATCCACCTGAGCAGTTCCGTACTGTTGCCGTCCGGCAGGCGGAGGTCGGCAAGGACGAGGTCGAACTCATCCGACGCGAGGGTTTTCCTTGCCGAAGCCAGTGTCGCCACATGGCTGCATTCCATTCCCTGCTTCCTAAGCCAGTTGCCGATGCTCCGGCCGAAGATCATGTCGTCCTCTATGACCAGTATCTTTTTCATACTTCCTCCTTTTGCATATTAATGGCATGACAGAGCAGCCTGTCCGCCGCCTGTTCTATCTCATGTATTTGGGCAAGGTTTTCCGCTGTCCATGAGACGGGAGGTATCGTGATGATCCGTCTCAGTTCCTCTATCGGGAAGTCCAGCCGGACGGCATCCCAGAGCGGAAGGTTCTTGTGCAGGATGTCAAGGACAGCCTGACGGTTTTCCTTTTCCAATGCCTCATGCAGCCAGGAAAGGTCTTTCCGGCTCTCTGTGATGAATACCTCCAGCATTTCCCGCCTGTTGTCCTCACCGGTGAGGATCAGTGAGAAGTCCGGTTTCCAATCCCCGTTTTCCTTCTTTCCGGTAACCCGCGCCACACCTTCCGCCAGGCTTTCCATAGTGAAAGGCTTGCGGATGCAGCCGGCAAAGCCGCGTGTGAGGTATTCCTTCTCGTCATCCATGCGGGCGGTAAGGGCAATCACGGGGATGGCCCTCGCCTGTGGAATATTGGAGCGGCGCAGCAGTTCCAGTACGGCGAATCCGTCCATCTCAGGCATTTGGATATCCATCAGAAATACGTCATATCTGTTTTCCCTCAGTCTGGAGACGAGCTCGCTGCTGTCCTGGCAGCAGTCACACACGGCATGGTGGCGGCGCAGCATCTCCCTCACGATACCAAGCTGCCGGAGGTCGTCATCCAGCAGAAGGACGCGCGTCCCTTCCATTCGAAGGCCGGGGGAAAGTTTTTCCATCCCTAAGGGGGATTTCCCGTCGGCCGGCGGAAGGGGAAGCAGGACGATGAAGTCGCTGCCTTTCCCCTTCCGGCTTTCCACGCGGATGGAACCGCCCATCCGGGAGACCAGCCTGGAACAGATGGCAAGGCCGAGACCGAAACCGGATACGCCGCGTGCGTTCTCCAGCCGCTCGAAAGCGGTGAATATCTTCTCCGCGTCTGCCACCTCCATGCCGGTACCCGTATCCCGGACGGACAAGTGCAGCTCGCCGTTCCTGTACTCCGTCCCAAGCCGGACACTTCCCTCCTTGGTAAACTTCACGGCATTCGAGAGCAGGTTGTTCACGATCTGCTGGAGGTGTCCCTTATCGCCGCAGACCACCACGTCCGTACCGGAGAAACAGGTGGAGAGGCGCAGGTTTTTCTTCTGCGTGATCGGGATGTAGTTATCCACTGTTTCCTTGAATAAGGATTCCAGGTGGAAAATACGGGTGTATGACTGCGTCTGCCCTGTGTCCAGCAGGTAGAAGTCCATCAGGGTATTCACCAGGGAGAGCATGTATTCCGAGGCATGCCGGATATTCTCGATGTACTTTGCCTTGCGCCGCCCGTCCTCCTCGCCCGGCAGCAGGTCGGCAGAGCCGCTTATCGTGGTCAGCGGGGAACGCAGGTCATGGGCGATGGCAAGCATCATGTCCTTCTTGGATTGCAGGAGCTGCCGGTTGGTCTCGTCGGAGATTTCCAGCTGCTTCTGGTAGCGGTATTTGCGTTTCAGGTCCCGGTGTATGATAAAATACAGGATAATGGCAAGCAATGAGATGAGAATGGCCAGGACGGATACCGCATGGAATGACCGGTCGCTCTCGGCTACAAACCGGCGGTAACGTTCTCCTATCCGGAAGGCCGTTTCCGATTCCAGTTCCTGGACAATACTGCGCAACCGTCTGTTCAGTCGGGTATTGTTCTCATACAGCAGATCCATTTGGAGCAATAGGCGTTCTTCTTCGGCCTTCTGGATATCCGTCACTTCCCGGCTTAGGGAACGGAGCATCCCGGCGGTCGACGCCCTTTGTCTCTTCTCGGCGGGTCTTTCTTCCGTCTTTTCCCGCTGCTCCAGATAGGCGGATTTACTTTTCTTCCGCTTGAAGATCCTGGACCATAGGTTGGTAGGAGCCGGTTTACGGACGGAGTCTGCGGATGCGACAGATGGAATGGCGGTCTGACGGACATGGGAAACGATGGCCGGAATTTTCCGGCTGACGATTTCGCCGACCCTCTGCAGGTGGTCAAATGTCTGCATGGTGCTGTCCAGCAGTTGCTCTTTTTGTTCAAGGAGCAGGCACAGCGAATCAATGCGGGCCTGTCCGGAGGAGGAACGGATATGCGGTCCCAGTTCTTGGAGGGTACGGCAGACCTCCGTCCGTTTATCCCGGTAACCTGCCAGGTCTTCCTCACCCCAGACGCTGACGGTCTCTGCCCGGGTAGCAAGTTCCAGCAATCCGGCATAGGCCTGTTCCGCGAGGTTGCGGGCATGGAGCAGTTCGGCCTCGTCCGTTTGCAGGCGGTTGCGTTTCAGCTGTTCATCCCGCAAGAGGAAGATGGTGAACGCAAGCAAGACGATCAGCACGAGGTATCCTATGAATATTTTGAGCCTTAACCACATATGATTTTACATTTTCAGTGTTTCTTTCTGTAACGCCTCTTCCAGTATTTGCCGATCCAGCGTCTTTTTTCCGGTAGCCATCAGATACAGGGCACAGCGGCGCACCACGTTGGTGATGGAGCCGCCGGAGAGTTCCGTTTTTGCAGCGACCGACAGCAGCTCTTCCCGCTGCTTGCCAAGCCATTTCTCCGGCAGCATCTTTTGCCACAGCTCCGCACGCAGCCCTTCATCGGGCATCGGGAAGTAGACGGCGGACTGGAAGCGGCGGGAGAATGCCTCGTCGATGTTGGATTTCAGGTTGGTGGCAAGGATGACCGTGCCGGGAAAATCCTCGATGCGCTGGAGCAGGTAGGCTACTTCCTGGTTGGCATGGCGGTCGTTGGAGGTGTTGGTCGAAGTACGCTTGCCGAAGAGGGCGTCCGCCTCGTCAAAAAACAGGATCCAGTTGCGGTTCTCCGCCAGGTCGAATACTTTGGCGAGGTTCTTTTCCGTCTCGCCGATGTACTTCGACACAATCATGGACAAGTCCACACGATAGACATCCATGCCGTTCTTCTTGCCCAAAAGTGTGGCCGCAAGTGTTTTTCCGGTACCCGGAGGACCGTAAAACAAGGCACGGTAACCCGGCTTGAGGATGCGCTTCAGCCCCCAGTCCTCCATGATGGCATGCTGGTGCCCGATCCACGTGTTGATTTCTTCAAGGGCCTCCGACGTGTTATAATCCAGAATCATGTCCTCCCATTCCAGCGGAGTGGTGATGAGTTTGGCAGGGAAGCCGATATTGTAGTCCGGCTTGTAGTCCCTGTCAAGCAGCACATGGCTCAGGAACTCTTCCGATGGGCGGAGCTGCCCGCTCAGGAACGGTTCGCCTTCGCCAGCCCCTTCCAGCCGAAGTATGTTCAAGGTATAGAACCAATGATCCCTTTGGAACATCCGGATAACGGCTTTTTTCTTTTCCATGTCTTCTCCGGCAAGAATAAAGGATGCCGTTTCTCCGGTGGGAAGGAAACCGCCGTGCGACAGTCCTTTCCAACCGCCGAACTCGGTGTACTGCCGGTCGAAGTCCTTGTTCTGCACGAAGAGGATGTCAAGCCCCTGCGGACAGGTATGCGGCATCAGGGCCAGCATGATAACCACCCGCTCGCCGAATGTGATTTCCTGCCGCCCGGTCACGCTTTCCAGCCAGCCGTCGGCCGGAGGTGTGACTTCCTCAATGGAGGAGTAATCACATCCCTGTTGGAAATAGAGTTGAATGGCCGTGGTCAGAACCCTTCCGAACCAACCGATATGCGCTGTCATCATAGGCATTCTCTATAAAGGTCAATAACTGTTCGCCCTTGCGCCCATCACGTCGGCCTCGTGCTCCAGTGCCGGGTTGTCGTTCACGGGCAGTCCGCCCACTTCGGTGGTCGGTTCCACACGGCCTGCCATCTGCTGGGCCACGTGCCACGCCTCATGCGGAAGGTGCTGTTCCTGACCCGGTGCTACGTGAATATCCGTACCCTGTGTGTAAGCCAATGCCTGTACGGTGGCGGGCTTGTCGGAGTTGTAATGCACCCGCACGTCGTCCATCGCAAAGCCGGAGAGGTCTTCGATGCCGGCTTTCAGGTTGTCGGGCATACCCGTTTCGTTCTTCTTCTGAACAGGGGCTTCAAATTTGCCCTGTAGGGTCTCGTCATCTTCTTCACGCTGAATGGGCTGCACGAATTTTCCCTGGACGGCATCCTCGTCTTCCTCCTGCCGCTGTACAGGTTGCACGAACTTGCCTTGCAGCGTGTCCTCTTCCTCCGGCTCCATGCGTTGCAGGGCGGTGTTCATCGGACGGTTGTCCACGAATTGCAGCGTACCGTTACCCTCCTGTTTCTTTTGAAGGGTACGTGCCGTCTTTTCCTGATATACTTTTTCTGCTTCCATATTACGTCAATTATATCGTTTATATTCCTTTGTTTACTTTCATAGGTTGAGTCGCTGACTTGTGAAATCAGTCAAATTCCTGTTTCTCATTCCATACGACCTGAATATACTTCTTCAGCCACGGCAGCCGTATCTGCCGGAAACTCCACGGTACGGATTCCAGCAGGATGTCATGCGTCTTTTTCTCCACTGTAAGCAGCCATCGTTCTTCCTGCCTTTCCAGCATGCCGTTACGGGCGATGAAGCTCTGCCGGAAACCTCTGACCGACGTTCCTTTCAGCTGCGGCCAGTTGGCCTTCACGCCTGTCACCATCGAGTCGGCGGTCTGTTTCTCCTCTTCGGTGAGGGGCAGACGCTTCGGAAGCGGAACATGCCGGGAAAGTCCTGCCAGCAGCCGGTTGAAGTACAGTTCCGGTTCCCGGTATTCCCGTTCCTCGCCATACACGAGGTATTGCAGCAGGAAGACGGCGCGTACCCTTGATGCCGTGTCTTTCAGCTTCTTCCTTTCCTCGTCCAGATAGCCGAGCATTCCGAACAGGCGGACCAGCCAGGGGGAGAACAGGCAGAGGCCGGCATTGCCCACCGGGAAAAACTCCGGGGTGTCATCCGTGTCCGGTATCGTTTCTTTTTGAAGGTGCAGCTCTTCTTCGATGCGCCGGACGATGGCTTCCACCTCCGCTTCGTCTTGCCCTTGCATGGATATTGCAGCCTGCACGAAGGAACGGATATTTTCTTCCGGGCTGTTGTATGCCCATTCCTCTTCCTTATTTCCGGTAGTCAGGCAGATGCCCCATGCCTGCCGCTGTGCCTGTTCATCCCAATGCAGCACTTCCGTCACCTGCCTGAGCAGTTCGGCGGCAGACAGGGAAAGGCTTGCGGCAAGGCTTGTCCAGTCTCCGCTGTCCAGCCATTCCGTCCACCGCGTAAGCGGCAACGAGCGTTCCGCTGCCGATCGGCGGATATAAGACAGCAGTTCCTTGGGTCGGAAGCGGAGGAAGTGTTGCCGCAGCCGTTGCCGCAGCGTTTCCGGCAAATCTGTCCGTGCCAGGTTTTCCACAGGCAGTGGAAGATCCTTTACGGAACCGTCAGCGTATAACCGGCTAAAAAAATACGTTTCCATTTGTCGGAGCGTTTGCCGCTTCCAGTCCGTTTCCTTTATCCATGTAAACAGAACGGTTGCCAATGTTGCGGTCGAACGCCTGCCGGATGGGAAGTGCAACAGCCACGTCATCAGTCTCAGGAACGAAGCGGCATTTACAAATCCGGCTACCGTTGTCAAATATGCTACCCATCGCTCCAATATCGGGATATTCGTTCCCTCGGCTATCCGGAGTATTTCCTTGCTGTCGGCATCGTTTTCCAGCCAGTCCAGGAGCTTTTCGGGTTGTCTTTCCACAAGGGATTGCACGGCATCCTGCAATGCCACCCCTGACAATTCCTGACCGGACAGGATTTCTGCAACTTCCTGTTCCTCTTGCTCTTGCCCGGCACTTACTTGCTGTTCCGACACTGGTATTGCCCCTGCCACCAACTGTTTCCACTCCGTATCCTCCCGGTAGTTCGGATCTGTCTTTCCTTTATATATAATGTATAGGAGGGAGAGGAACTTCTCAATGATTTCCTTCTCCGTCAAGGTTCGCTCCAAAGTATCCGGCTTCTGCATATAGTGCAGCAGGGCTTTCTGCAATGCAAAGGAAAGGGTTACACCGGTTGTGGCAGGGAACGGAAAGGCATCGGCGTTGCGTTCCATCCGCTCTGTCAACCGCGACAGGACCGAAGCCTGGTAGAAATTGATCTTTGCCATGCCTTGCAGCACTACCGCTGCGGACAGGTATCCGGTTAATGTATCAAATGTTTTTTCCGTGGGTACCGTATTGTGCAGCAGAGCTGCCCATTCCCGTGGACGTTCAGTGACTGCCGTTTGTAACAGTTCCCGCTTATATTCGGCGGTCAGTTCTGTATTTTCCAGCCAGTCTGCCAGTTTTTCTGCCGTATTCCAGCCTTTTTCGAATAGCGTTTGAACGGTGTCTGAAAGGTTTTCCTTCCGATGGTTCCATTCTTGAAAGGCTGACATCCGGGCGGTTTCCCCGTTGTTTCCTGCTTCCTCAAGCAGGACAGCCAGTGCTTCCGTTTCGTATGTGTCTTCCTCGGTGGCTGTAATCTCACTTATTCTCTTGATGACAGCCGGTAATTCGCTTTCGCCCCAAAGTACGGCAAACAGGCTACGGATAATTTCTGCTGTTGTCAATATCCGCCCTTGTGATCGTGTGGCCAGCCAGTACAGCAGCCGGGCTGCCAAAGGCTCATCTCCTGTAGCCCGGACACGGGGCAATTCCGTTTCATGCGCCATCAGCCGGATAAATAAAGGCAGCAGGGTTGTTGCCCGTTCCGTACCGAATACCTGTATGGTTTGGTGACGGATAATTTCTTCTTTTACGGAACTGCCGGTCAGCCTGATAACCTCCGCTAACAGTTGCTCTGCCTGCAGCAGGACTGTCGCTTGTGCATAGTCCTCCCTGTATGCTTCCCAAAACGCGGCTGCTGCCCTTTGCCTGACTGTCTTCGGCAGGGCCGTATCGGACAATGTCTTTTGCAGACGGCTTACTATTTCCATTTCCGGCCTATCCTTGTCAATAAAGTCAGACAGATTTTCCATCTTGTCTAATTCTTCGGCCGGTTCTTCTACGGCGTTTTCTCCTTCAACGCTACCTGTCGCCTCCCGGTAAATCACACTGAGAAGTGTTTGCAGGGTGGCCGGACGGCCCATATTCGCATCCGCCATCCAGCGTAGCACAGCTTTCCGGAAAGCGGATTGCCACCGGGATTCCGTGATTCCTTTCAGCCGGGCAATTTCCTTGCTTTGCTTTTTCAAATATCCTCTTACCTTTTCCACCGTTTCCAAAGCCGTAAATGAAAGGGCGGCAAGCAGACGGTTGAGTATCCGGTCATCAGCCAGTTCCGAAAGCAGGGAAAGGAACGCATCGTCTTTTGATGCTTCTGAACGGATCAAGTCCAAAAGCATTTCCGGCTGTTGTCTGACGGTCATCAGCAGCAGGGTACGTTTGTCGGCGATGCTTCGCCCTTCTTCCCGAAGAAATGCCGCCAGTTTCTTCTTATCCGTTTGCCCAAAAGCAGACCGGGTGAGCGTGTCCGATTGGATTGTCGCATAGGCCTCTTCTATTTCCATATCGGGAACCTTTCTATTCCCGGTTGTCTCCCGATATACTGTAGCCAGCAATTCATGGAGGCTTTCCTTTTCAGAAAGTCTGTAATGTCCGTTGCCCGTCCAAGTCCAAATAGAACGGTACAGGGCGGATTGCCGCCGGGATTCCGTAATTCCTTTCAGCCAGGCAATTTTCTCACTTTGCTTTCCCAAAGATTCCCTTACCTTTTCCACCGTTTCCAGAGCCGTAAATGAAAGGACGGCGAGCAGACGGTTGAGCAGACGCTCATCGGTAAGGTCTGAAAGCAATGAGAACAGCGTCTCGTCTTTCAAGACTTCTTTCCGGATCCATTCCAATAACAGTCCGGGCTGTTGCCGGGCCACTTTCTCCATCAGGATGCGTTTCCCGGCATCACTCCGGGTATATCCTTTTAACAGGACGGTCAGTTCTTTCGTATCGGCAGGCATTTTCAAGTATGCTGTATTATCTCCACCTGTTTCCTTTTTCCCGCCTGTATCTTCTATTAGTCCGGCCGGTAATTCCAGCAAGGACAGTTCCATGAATACCCGGTACAGCTCCCGGTTGAAATATCCGTCATACATCGGAGTTCCATCCGCATTGCGGGGTTGCAGTCCGTAGATGGCATTCAGTACCTCCCTGTAGTAAACCGGTCCGAACACTTCCAGCAGGAAGTCAAGGGTCAGTTCTCTCTTGGAAAGATAGGGGGAGCCGTTTCGTTTGCGGATGAAAGCCAGCAGACGGTGGTGCAAATGCCGGACGAATTCCGACTTGCCTCCGAATATGGCCAGTCCGTTGAACGGATAATACCGGATCAGCCATTCATACAGGTAGTGCCAATAGGGAGGCAAGTCCACTTCGGCGTGTTCCCTGGTCTCGGTATGTATCAGCCGGCGGACGGTCGGACTGTCAAGCAGTGCCGCCATGCCTTGCAGTTCCCCGTCGTTTCCGGCCTCGTGAACGAAACGCACGGGAATTTCGGGCCGTTCCTCCATTATCTGTACAAGGAAACGGTGTTTATCCCGAAGTCCGGCGGAAGGTTCCATGAGTGCGGCTACATATATCTTGAAGTACATTTCCTCGTTGTCCGTCTGCCACAACAGACGGCGCAATATATATTCCTGTTCCAGGCAAAGCTGCGCCGCACGGGTAATGAAAAGTGCATGGATGGTGGCGGGTTGTGCCAACAGCCACCCGGTTTCTTCGGACGGATCGAAAGCCCCGCCCGCCCATTCAGGTTTCGGGAATCCGTATCTGAGGAAGAAAAGCAGGTTGTCCCGGCGGGAGACGGCACTCTTTTCCGAATCGCCCGGCGTATGTGTCTGAAGTGGCGGCAGTGCCCTTAACAGTTCTTCCTTCAGCCGCCGGGGAAACTCCCTGTAAAAATCTTCTTCCGGTATAGTTCCCAGGTCCAGATCCAGCCGTCCGATTTCATACAGTACCTTTTCCCTGTCGTATGCGGCGCAGCATTCTTCCACTGCCTGCTCGAAACAGTCGCGGCAGAAGCATTCCCATTCCGCATACAGGCCGTGTGCGAACTTTTCGTCAGGAGAGGCGAACTCAAACGATATGTGGTCAATCCGTATCATCCGGCTTGGTTTTCTTGGTGGTCAGAGTCAACAGCTCGTCGATGACTTGCAGCAACAGGCGTTTGTAGTCGCCCATGCGCGGGTCTGCCAGTGAACGCATCCATTGGTGGTAATAACTCTCAAACCGTTTCATGTTCCGCTCGTCAAGCCAGTGGTATTCCACAGTAAGGTGTGCCGGGAGCAATGTGCACAGCAGTTTCTCGCACTGTGCCCGAAATCTTTCCGAGTGGAACCGCCGTGTCCATGCCGGGAACACCAGTATCAGATGGAATGCCCGGCCGGTGTCTGCCAGTACCGGCTCCATGACATAGACCGTCTCGCACGCCCGGTTCAGTTCGCACAGGAAACGGCGCAGGATATTGGCCATCGTGTTCAGAATTTCCCGGCTGTCGGCTCTGCCCAGGCTGCTCCAACCGCCCCGTTCCCGGTTACGGTATAGCAGGATGTACTCTTCCGCACCGAGCCGGGCCGTCCGGTAGTTGGCCAGGTCGGTACCGCCACGGAACAGGTCGCCGCTGATCCGGTTCTCGTTGAAGTATTCCAGTTCCTCAAGCATCCGGTTGTATTCGTCCAGCTTGCGGGCTTCGTCAGCGGCCGGTTCATCGTAAACGACCGGCTCCACCTTATCCTCTTCCAGCATACGCTCGTCAATCAGCAGGGAGTCGAGGCGTTCTGCCAGCGACTTGCCGGCTTTCCGTTCCACGATGCGCAGGTTATACTTAGGCAGCACGTTGCTCACGGCATGTTCGTCGTTACTTTCCAGCCCCAGCAGACGGCAGAACCATTCCTTGATTACCGGCGTGTCGCTCGTCTTTTCTCCGGGAAGGATATTGCGGGCGCGGGAACGGTTGCCGGTCAGACTGGCGGCATGGTGCAGGAAGCCCATCCTGCGGCGGAGCGTGTCTTCCTCCGTCTCTCCGTAACCGTTTTCTTCGGCAAGCCAGGCGGGATGGCTCTCCACACCGTACAGCCGGTCGAGAAAGTCCAGATATGTTTTCTTCAGTTCACGGATGCGCCGGTCGGACAGGATGGCGGCATCTTCCGTTTCCAAAGACAGAAGTCGGGGCAATGCCTTGACCTCCGACAGCCCTTCCCGTATCACACGGTCGTATAGTTTCAGGTAACTTTCAAAGGCGGTCTCTTCCCGATTCTCCTTTTCGGACAGGCGGTAACAGGCCGGGAAGTCATGGATGATGCTCTGGTGGGTGAAGATGTCCCGATAGGTCGTATCCGGCAGTGGCCAGTGGTATTCTTTCTCTTCTTCGTTCCGTACGAACTGCCGCCTGCGGCTTGAGCGGTAGAGCGTTTCCAGCCGGGCACGGAAGATGTCAATGTCCGGCTCCACCTCGAAGCGTCCCTGGCGGATGCGCACGTGCAGTTCTTCTTTCCGGGTCGGCAGCTGTATGCCGAATCCTTGTGCGAAGCAGGTCTGCGGTTCTCCGTCTTTCATCAGGTAGCAGGTGGTGAACGAGCGCACACCCTCCACTTCCCGGAGTTGCTTGTACAACTCATATTCCGTCTGTTGCAGTTCGGGTATTACAGGGCGGACGGCATCCGTCAGACCTTCCAGCCATTCTTCGGGAGCGATGCCGGAAGAGGCGGCCGTATCGGGTGTGGAAAGCCGTACCGCACCGGAGAGGTATCTCAGGATGGTGGCATACAGTCTTGCCAGCACAACGGAAGCGTCCGCTCCCGGCTCTATCTCGAACTCGGCATGGAACTCCAGCTTGTCGGTCTCTATGATTTCCACCTCGCCGGAAAGGAACTCGCACAGGTTGCGGTGCCGGTTGTACAGACTTTTGACTTTGTCGCACACCTTTTGTCTGTCCTCTTCCTCAAACGGGGAAAGCAGGACGCGGATGGTATAGCCTCCGGTCTGCGGGTCGCACACAAGATACACGTCGTCTATTTCGGGAATATGGGACAGAAACAGCCGGCGGTAATCCTCCGTGGTCACGGGCTGGGTGGTATAGGCTTCCTCCGGTGGAAAGAGACCGAAGCGTTCGGGAATGAACGTGCCTTCCTTTTCCACGCAATAGTCTGCAAGGGGAAAACCTAACTTGTAGTCCAGCTCCGCCAGGGCATAATTTGCGATGTCGCCCACGGTGATGCCGGGGTCGTGTACGTTATAGTCCGTCCATACCTGTCCGGCAAGACGCTGCACCTCTTCCAGCGTCTGTGCCTGTAGCTTGCTGTAGAGGGCATCCTCCACGGGCTGTTGCTCGATATAAGGCTCTTTCCGTTCGTCCATATCCGTTCTGTCTGTTTCCTGTTCCTTATCTTTCGTTTATTTCCTGAATAGTTCCGTTACCCGGCAATAGATTTTTCCCGAACGGGAGTTTCGCGTACTGCGTATCTGCAACACGCTTCTGTCGCCGTCTGTCTGCCAGCGCAGACGGATGCGGCCCGACCATCCCCACCAGTGCCTGCGGGGTGATTCCACCCATTGCTCTATGGTGTTCAGGCAGATGGCGGTGGCTCGGGTCAGCTTGCACGTGCCGAGGTTGCTGTCCCGGTAGATGGCGATGACGGTATAGACATGGCTGGTGTCCTTGCAGTCCGTTATCTCTATCAGATTCGTCCATCGCTTGTCGGCTTCCACGGTCTGGTAGTTTTCCGGATCACGCTCCGGCTTGTCTCCACCTTCCTCTTTTTCAACGGAGGCTTTCAACACGATGCGCCTGTCCTGTTTCAGTTCCAGCAGTGTCTCACCCGTCTCGTTGTCGATGGCAAGCCCCTTGTCGGGAGTCAGTGCCAGTGTCCATACGGCAGGCATTCCCTCTGCCTCGTGCAGGGTGATGCGCATCTTGCCTCCGGCTTTGGGATAGAACGCCCAGCCTTCTTCGGTGCATACGGCCTGCCCGTCCTCCACGATGTTGGGAACGGAATCTATCAGTTCGGCGAACTGCTGCTCGGTGGGCACGTCGCCTTTCTGGAAGTAGCTTTTTAACGTATTTCTGTTTCTTCTTTCCATACTTTTATCTTATGATGAAGTTTCCCCCGATCTCGGCTTCTTCGATGCCGTCGTCAGGTGAAAGCAGTTCGATGTTTATTTCCGGCAGCAGGATACCCCATTCCTTTGTTCCTCGGAAAAGGCGGTCTTCCGTCCCGATGCCTGTGTCCGGCAGGCTGAAGCCGTCCACCTTCAGCGAGGCAAGGCGCAGCAAAGCCTCGTGGTTCGCCAGGCGTGCGTGCAGTTCCTTGTAGGAGAAGGTATCGCCGGAATCCGGTATTTCTCCTGTGCGCAGCCAAGGGGCGATACAGTTCCGAGCCAGCACCGTCAGTTGCCTGAGTACCCGGCCTTCATCCTGTATGTTTTCACGCAGCACCACCTTGCAATCGACGGTTATCTTTTCGTATTGCGGGTTTACCACCGTCACCGTCACGAAAGGTGATGTGTACCGGCTTACCGTTCGCCGGATCTCTTCAAGTTTCCATGCCGGGGAGAGGAAATAACGGCTGTCCTCCGTGCGGCTGAACACCACGATGCAGATTTCCGATGGGGCGTTCTCCACCGGCAGGGTGACGCACTGCGCCTTGTCTATTTCAGGAAAATGCTCCAGTACCAGTTCCTCGTAGTCTTTCATCGTCACGGCACGATGACGGTTGTGCAGGCGCATCTGTTGGCGCAGGGTGCATTGTTCTTCTGTCTCGGCAGTCCGTCCGCCAAAGCCGGGCAGGGGCTGTACGATGCTTTCGATGCGTTCGTCCGGTTCTTCCGTTTCTTGGAGTGTTCCGGCGGGCAGCGGAGTACCGTCACCGTTCTCGGCGGTCAGGTGGATGCAGTTGGTCCACACGCCATGCAGGGAAAGACAGGCGGAGGTGTCACCGTTCAGGGCGGCACGTAGCCACAGGTAGCCTTGCCGGTCTGTATATAAGGATTGCGGCAGGCCGATTTCCACAAAGCCACTTTGGGTGAACCCGTTGGTCTCCTCAGCCTTGACGGATTCGAACGGGATGGCTTGCCACACATGGCCGTTCCACAGTTCCCAGCTTGCCCGTACCTGCTTGTTGGGTTGCGGACTACCGAAGGGAATGCAGTTTGTAGGCAATGCCATATTGATATACATGCGCACGTTCTTTGTCTGCTCCGCACGGGTAAAGGCAAAGAACAGCAGGTGGGTCGTAGGTGCCGGTAGCAGAAATGATACGGCTCCGGCCACAAGTCTTGCCGGGAATGTTTCCTGTTCCGATAGGGCGGTGATACGGCTTATCCGTGAGGGATTGTCCGATTCTTCTTCCACCGTGATGGTGGTGATGGCTGTATAGGAAAGCTCCATATCGCACAGTCCGGGAACGGGCGGTTCTTCCGGCATCTCCTTGCGGTCTTTTTCCTTGCAACGGCTGTTGTGTATCATCACTTCCGTGAACATCTTGCGGTAAGCGGCGGTGCCGAAACCGATGGCGGGTGATGCCAATGTGACTCGGAACATGTCGGTGGTCGTTGGCTGGTTGAAGCGGAACAGTACCTTTGCCTCGCACAGGTTGCTTTCGCTGTCGAATGCCAGCAGCGGTCGGTTGTCCTCGCAGGAATGCCATGTGCCTTGCCGCCAGCAAGCGGTGGAAACGATGAAGTCGCTGCTTTTTATGCCGTAGGGAGCATAGAGCGCGTCGAATGACTGCCGAGTGGAGGGGAGTTTCTGCCACCGTCCTTTCAGTTCCACTTCCGTTAGGGGCTTTTGCTCTGTCTCTTCACAGGCAAAAGAGAAACGGGAGCCTTGTTCCGCTTGTATGCCGAAGGGAAGCACGGCTTGCGAAAGGTCGGCTTCGCCAAGTTCGTTACTAAAGGTGAAGTTGCGGATGCCGCTTGCCTTTACCTCTATCTCCACGTGATTGAAATGCAGTTCACTTGCCCACCGGGGCTGGGCGGTAAGGATGCGGAGAGCTGGATATGCGGTCATTATGCCGTGTACTTCTTCTGTGCAGGCTGTGGTGGCGGCATCTGTCGGATTCGTCGTGAAAGAGATGCTGAGTATAGAACTTTCGATAGTGCTCCGGCAGGGCTGTTCCGTCCAGCCCTCTTCCCGGCTGAGTTGCAGGGTGACGGCATTTTCCGGGAGGTTGTTGGGCTGTACGCTGTTGGCAGTGAGACGAAAACGGATGCAAACTTCATGCGTTCCTTCACCGAGGGCCAGCATGGGGGATTCGATTTGCCAGCCGAGGTACACGGGCTGTCCGGCAGGGAACAGGGAATCGGCGGGCTGTGTTTCACCGTTGAGTAGCAAGGGATATTTGAGCAGTGTATCGCTTTGCCGATGGATGGCGTGTACCTCCGTGCAGCGCACCGGGCTGATGTATTCTGGTTTTCCGGTACGGTAGGTCATTTCCTCCCCGGCAGGGAATGCCGTGCCTTCCGCCAAGGTAAAACCTCCTGCCGTTTCTGTCGGGGTGATGATTACGTAGGCGTTGTCTGGCTCGGCGGCTTTCGGCTCGGCGTGCAGGATCTCTTTCAGGTAAAGTTCGGGCAGCGAGGCAAGGCGGTGGTTGAACGCCTTGGCAATGCCTGCGTAGTTTTTCAGGTAGGCAATGAGCAGGGCAAATGACGGTTCGGTGTCGCCACTCTCCTCGGCTTGCCGGAGATAGCGGTCGCTTTCCTCTTGGATGGCAGACACGGTGCGGAACATTCTGTACCATCCCTCCTTGCCCGTTCCGGTCTGGGCGGCTTTCAGACGGTCGGACAGTTCTTGCGCCACCTTGACGGCACTGCCTGTACATCCAGACTTCCAGCATCTGTCGGCGTAAGTATTCAATCGTTCCACCCAGCCTTCAATGTCCTTGCGCAACTTCTCCGCATAGCGTTCCGCCTCTGCCGTGCCTTGCGAATCGGCAAAGGTGTCGGGATAGCCTTTCAGCCGCTTGCGGCGGATGTCGGCAAGCACGGTCAGCACGTGGTTCTCCAAAAGGGAGTGCACCGTGCCCTTGCTGCCCTGCACCAACCGGTGCAGCAGCCTGTCCCGGTCGTTTTCCATCACGGGAAGGTCGCCCAGCCTTGCAAGGTTGGCTTCCATGTCGGTGCGGAGCGTGCCGCTATGTCGGGGTTCTGTTGCCATATATCTTGTTTTTATCTGTTACAATTCACTTATGTCTTGACAAAAAGGAAAAAGAAAACCGCCTTCCTTCCGCTACGTGTTGGCAGCTTTGAGAAAGCGGAATAATGGAATGATATAAGGTTTAAGCCTGTAAACCTTACTTCAATAATTTACGGCCGGTTATATCTTCCAACACTTGCATCTGTTGTATAGCGATGCGGTTCAGGCGGATGAGCCGTTCCCGCTGGTGGATGCCGTCCCCAATAAACACCGCATTCAGGCTCTCCATGTTCGACAGGCATATCAGTTCGTTGATGGACGCATAGTCGCGGATATTGCCTTTCAGGTCGGGATGCTTGTCGCGCCATTCCAAGGCGGTCATTCCGAAGAGTGCCATGTTCAGCACATCGGCTTCGTTGGCATAGATGCGCGAGGCTTGTGCCGGGGTTATCTCCTGTGGGATGAGGTTCTGCTTGATGGCATCGGTATGGATGCGATAGTTGATTTTCGATAGTTCCCGCTTTGCGCTCCACCCTATCTGCGCCTGTTCCTGCTCTTTCAGCCGTTGGAACTCCTTGATCAAATACAACTCAAATTCTACGGAAATCCAACTGGCAAACTTGAATGCAATATCCTTGTGGGCAAATGTACCGCCATAACGTCCTGAACGAGACACAATACCAATGGCACCAGTAGTGTTTATCCATTTTTGCGGGGAGAGGGTGAAAGCATTCAGCCCGGCTTCCTTTCTAAACCCCTCGAATTCGATGGGTTTAAAACCGGGATTATACAAAGTTTCCCAAACGCCCAAATATTCGATCGTATTGCGGTTGCGCATCCAGTTGCCTATCACGGCTGTCGGGTCATCGCTTTTGTGGCGGGCTATATCGGTCAGTGATATATAATCCTGCTCGTTCACCTTCAATAGGGTAATAGCTGTCTGCTGCACATTTATTTTTGCCATTCTTTTGTTACTTTATTCGTTTATCAAAGGGAAATACCTACTTTTGCAGTGTTAGACCCTGTTGTCCCTGCCGAAAGGCAAACTTCAGGGTTTCTGCTTTTATAGAGGCTTTAACCTTTTGTCTGTCAAGCCACAAAAGTAATGCTTTTATTCCGCATTGCCAATGTTTTACGGCTTTTCTACCCATTATTCACTTTCGTACATCTTTACTTCGCTCGGCAGAATGTGTGGGGCACTCTCTGCGCTCGCTTATCGTAAAGATTTCTTTTTCCAGTCTGTCAAAGAACGCTGTTGCTTTTGTAATTTCTACTAAACTGTATATTTAGTCCAACCAAAAAATTTGTTCCATAAATTCAAATTAGTATCAATTAAATACTGATTCTCATTAAATTCAGCATATTGTTTATAAAAATACACATTCGCAGAAGAACAATAACAATATGGCTTTTCATCTATAATTTTATGATAAAACCTTGATGAACTTGCATCACAAACGTCAATAGTATTTCTCTCCACCCCAAACAAAGGATCAACATCTCCTACTTTATCAACTTTAGCCCAAACATGATACGGGAAAAACCATTTTGAATTACTAATATTTCCAAATATCGTATTGTTTTTTCCTATCATATTTATAGATTGATTGATAAATATTAAATTATTTTCTTGTTTTGTGCAATTTATGTTTGGCATTAATAACCTACATACTTGAATGAATTTGTCTGTAATATCTTCGCAATTTCCCCTTTCATGAGAATTTTGTTTTTGATAAATATATTCAAATATATTTTTATTTTTGAATGCAGCTAATAATTTTATAGTTTTAGTTCTAACGTCATCACTATCATTAATATTATCAACAATTCCCTCCCATGATACGCTTTCAATTTCTTTAACTTTTTCATTATTACTTAATTTCATCTGCGCTAATTTAATATGTGACATTTTACTCTTTTTGCACATTTGAAATATACGTGAAACCCTCTCCTTATTCTGTCTCGCTTCGTACATAATTCATGATTTTTAAAGATTATTACTCCATTAAAAACTTATTGAAAGCAGACGCCCTTGCAGGGTGGTGCTTCCTAATTCTAAGATTTTACCCTAACGGATTCTCTTCCATATCTCCGTCGCTATCTTCTCCGCCGGGCGTGGTGTCCTTCGCCTCGGGCGAAAGCTCTATCCATTCCAGCTCGTCGCTGTCCACGAGGGCACGGGTGTAGGTGCCGTTGGAGAGCTTGGTGCGTTCTGGGATGAACTCGATGCGGACGGCTTTGACTTGCTTCTGGAAGTCGAAGTCGTCGAGGGACTTCACGCCAGTGGTATCGAGCACGTAGCGGAAGTAGCCGAGGCCCTTGATGTGGACGCTCTTGCCTTGCGCCATGCGGGTGTGCATCACTCCGGCGATGTCGCCCAGCACGGCCTGCACGTCGCTATTGCTTACTGTGGAGATTTTAGCCAGGTCCTTGGCGATGGTCTCCGTTTCCACAGGCTTGCCCTGCACGATCGCTTGGGGGTAATAGACCCCTTGCTTCTTTTGATACGCTTTCTTGTAAAAAGGCATAGTTGCAAGATTTAAATTGTTAATACTATAGATTGATTCTCGATGTTCCACCTTGTGTTTCCCGAAGTGCCACTTCGAGGCGGTCAATGTGCCACTTCGGGGTGCTCGAAGTGGCACATTGGGAAAGAGTACATAATCACCAGTCCCCGTAACCGTCCGCAAATGATTTGTCATTGAACGTACCGCCGGAAAATATTACTGTTCCTTTATTGTTACTAATAATCATTCCTTTCCCAATCTTCCAGCTTTTGATAGAATCAAAATTGCCTTCCCGTTTCAGGTTATTGAGAAATTCCGTTTCATTTACATCTTTAATAGTAATGGTTCCACATTCCAATTTAGCCGCACCGGTAGCCGTGCACAGTCCGATGCAAGCACCGCCTTCATCCCATAACGTTCCCTTGACAGTAGCTTTAACAGTCGAATTTGAAATTGTGATACTTTCCACTCTATTGTGCCAAGTATCAGGAGACCAAGGATCTCCACCAGTATATCCCAAACCTATAGCAGCCGCACCATTACCTCCTTTTGCAGTTATTATAGATTCTTTTATTTCGATATTTCCACATTTAGAGTTTGCAGTAGATGTCCCGATAGCGGCACAACCTAATTCGTATTGATTCCAATCGGAATTTATCCTTGCATCACCTCCTGAAACGCTCAAAGTTATGTTTTCGATTTTTATGTCTCCACAAGTAGCGTTTGAAGCCGCACCAATACCGACATTGGAAGCTCAAAGCCATCATTATTTCCCGCTGTTACCGTCAGGCTACTTTTTTCCTTTCCAGCACCTTGGATGGTGAGGTTTGCACTACCAGACATTGTAATACCACCCCATTGGGAAGATGAAAGTGTGTTGTTCGTTCCTTCTACGGTAATGACAGTGCTACCTCCTTTGATGTCGATGGCAGAAACATCTTTTCCCGAAACAGATACGTTGACATCTTGAAGCGTAAGATTAATACCTTCTGCATTCAGGGTGATGGTTTCTGAGTGGCGGCCTGTTATGATATAGTCGCCCGGCTTGTCGATGGTTTCACCTCCTTTGATTTCTGTTAATCCTTTTCCTACTGTCAGCGTGATGGTATTCACCTTTGCTTTCGCCGGTGCAATGCCATCGCCTTTCAGCGTACCATTTACATAGGTATCGCTATCTTTTATCTTTACTTTGAAACCGGAGATTTTATAGCCATCAGTTACGGCTTCGGTGGGCACTACGTTGGCTTCCCAAAAGGCTATCTCATCGCTGCCGTCGAAAACCACAGGCACCATAGAAATGTAGTCCTCCGTATCACCTGCCGTCAGCGTGCCATCCTCATTGAAAGTGCAGGAGGTGTAGGTCTTTATCTTGACATCATCCACTTTGTCGGCATCAGAGCCTTCCAATACCACGCGCACCTTGGCGAGGGCATGGGAAAATATCAGCTCTGGCCGTTTGTTGAAATTGGCAGTCACCTCCGCTGTCAGCACATATGCAAGATCCTGAGTCTGCTTGTCAAGTTCAACCGTTCCGTTACCCGAAGAGGTGTGCCATGCCCGGATGGATTGATTGTCAGCCTTGCTTGTCCAATAAGCGGGAGCATCGCCTTCGGCTACATCCAGGAGCCTAGGTGGTTCGTAGGTATACGTGCCGGGCGTGCCATCGCCTATCTGTACCTTTATCTTATCGCCTTGGTCCCACCTGCTGAAGTCACGGCTATAGCTTTCGCTGACCCGTGTCTGCGGCGCATCCGCACTCCACGGCTGCTGGCTGCCCTGCACGTCCATTGCCACCGATGCAATCTCTAATGGGTACACGCCCTCGGGCAGGGTATTGCCGTCACCAGGCATTTCGTACTGCGTGCAGGCGGCGAGCAGCAGGGCGGTCATCATCGCATACGTTATTTTCAAAAATCTTACGTTCATATCATTATACCTTATATATAGTTATACATTTGTTCCTTCATTCAAATAAAACGGATAGACCATGTTGTTGCGGTTGTTGGTACGCACCACGGTGTAGGTGAGGTGTATCAGCAACAGTCCTTCCAGCGGTTGTTCCTCGAACGACACGTCCTCCAGCGTGATGCGTGGTTCGAAGAGTATCACCGCACGGGTGATGTCGTTCCGCATCCGCACCAATGTCTGAGCGGTGAGCGGTTCGAAAACGTAGCGGCGCAGGGGGCAGCCGTAGTCGTAGCGGTTCACACGCTCGCCGGGCGAGGTGCTGAAGAGGATACGCAGGCTCTCCTTGATGTCTTGCTCGTAGGAGGACATCCTTACGCCCTCTTCCGTCAGTTCGAGAGGGAAACTCCATCCTCTGCCGAGGAAAGCGTTGGTACCCAACCAGTCTTTCAGTTTGCTCATATCCTTATCCTCCTATTATTACCGTGGGGCATCCGATGGCTATCGAGCCGCCGTGTGCCGTGGTGTCGCCCATGCGTGCGGCGGGCTTTCCGCCAATCATCACCGTTGCCGAGCCTTTCACTATCGTGTCGGGCGGTCCGGCACAGACACACATATCGCCCACCACGGCGGCAGGCATCTTGCCTATCAATACATTGGGTACACCCGGACCTACTATCGGACCACCCACGTGCGGTATCGGCGAGGGAAACGCCGGGGTCTGCATGGGGCAGGTGTGCATGTCGGTTATTCTTGCTGCCGGTGGCATAAGCTCCTCCTTTCCGTATCTAATTTTTCATTCTTCATTATTAGTTCTTCATTTAATTTATCATTACCATAGCTCCTTTTACGGTGGTCTGCCCCGAAGCGGAAAGTTCCGCCGTGGCGTTGCCTTTCACCGAGGCACCTACTTTCGCCTGCACTTTGACATTCAGCCCTTCCAGACTGACATCCTGCTTGGCGGTGCCGCTGAGCTTCATCGTGGCATCCATCGTGATGTTTCCCTTGGCTTTCAGCGTTATATCTTTGGCGGACGTGAGGGTGATGCCCCCGCTGTCCATCCTGATTTCGTTCTTGTGCTGGTCGGCAAGGCGGATGTACTTTCCGTCGTCGCTTATCTCCAGCGTGTTTTTGCCCGGCGTGGCGACGGTTATCACCTTCTTTTCTTCGTCGAACTCGATGCGCAATTTCTCGCGGGTCACTATCGCCTTCGTGTTGTTCTTCGCCTCGTACTCGAAGGGCGGCTTATGCTTCGCGCCGTAGAGCGAGCCGAGGATGACGGGATGTCCGGGATCCTGGTTCATAAAACCTACCAGCACCTCATCGCCGGGTTCGGGCAGGAAGAAGGTGCTCATCCCTGCGGTGGCGTACATCGTGGCGAAGCGTGCCCAGAGCAGCTTGCTCTTGCCGTCCAGCCACGGCAGTTCCACCTGTATGCGGTATTCCTTCTGCGGGTCGCCGTCCAGTTTCTTCACCACCGCCGTGTGCAGCCCCTGCAATCCGGGGAGGTAGCCCGATGCCGTGGGCGAAACCACGTCCGGCTCGTCGGTGATGTTCAGGGGTGATACGCCTGCTCCGGCTTCGGTAGTCCACTCGTTGTCCTCGATGGTGTGTGTCACCGAGCCTACGAACATATTGCCATTGAACCGCTTGCCCAATCCTTTCAGCTCTATCAGGCAGCCCGGCTTCACCTTTGCCGAGCCGTAGAAACTGACCGAACCTTGATAGCGTGCCAACGCCGCTTTCAGAGCCATGCCGTCCGCCCATTGTTTGAGGGCTTTCTCCTCCGTGGGGGCATCGGTCTGGAGCAACATACTGCCTCCCGAGGCGATGCTCTTGGGCTGGAGATCGCCCTGCTTGTTTATCGAGGGCGAGGAGGCGGACACTTTAACCGTTTTCTGTTCCTTGGGACTCCATGATACCGCCTCGTATTGCGTGAACTGGTCGTCGGCTGTCAGTTCGAGGTCGAAAGCGGTGATGTCTTCGCCGTATGTCACGGTCAGCACGGGCGAACCGCTTACCTCCGGCTTCTTCACCTTGATCTTATCGCCTTCGGTGAAAACAAAGAGGCCGCAGGCATCGGCACGGGAGAGGGCGAAGTCCCAATCCGAACAGTAATACTGTACGAGCGCGGGGTGCTGGTACTGCGTGGCATCCACATCCACGCTGCCATAATCTTTCAACACCTCTTTGATGATGTCGCTGTCCTTCTTCTTCTCGAAGATGCGGTTCTTGCGTCCCTGCGTGGCGGGATAGGCATTGTCGCGGCACTCCACCACCATATACGAACGGAAATCCTTTCCCGTGAGGATACGCAACCCGATGATGCTGCCCTCGAACAGCGTTTCCTGCTTGTCCACACCGCCTGCATCCAGGCGAATGGAGCCTCCGGGCTTGAAGAGACTGTCATCGCTCTCGTCGAAGGTCTGCCTGTCCATATCGCCCGCATTGAACTTCAATGTGGCCTTGCCGATACGGTTCAGCGCCAGGCGCACCGAAGCGGACACCAGCGAGAAGGTGTCTTTCAGCTTGCTGCCGTTGCAGTAAACGGTACAGGCAAGCACTTGGTCTTTGTTCTTTGAGGGCGAGTCTGCCATATCAATTTTTCTTTAGCATCGGAAACAGAATCTCCGTCCCTGCCGGAATGTTCCTGTAACCGTTCAAATTATTAAATCGTGCGACTTGCCCCACAAGGAGCGCATCGCCGTAAATCTCGTAACAGAGGGCGGCAAGCGTCTGCCCCTCTTTCAGTGTAATCAGCCGTGACACGTCGGGCGAACGCTTGGAGAAGTGTTTCTTTTCTTCCTTCTGGCTGCAATAGCCCGTCAGTGTCACTTTCAGTTCGGCGCGGAGCGGAACACCGTCCGGATCGAACAGGGTGTATTCCGTTTCCAGCGTCTTGAGCTGTCCGAAGAAAGTGATGTCGCCATACTCCACCTTGACGAACGAGGGACGGTGTCCTTCGATGTTGTAGTCGTACAACCGCTGTTCGAGCGCGTCCACCATGTCGTGTACGGGAATCTTCTCGTCGTCATCCTCCACGACGTTGGTCATGTCGAAGAGGCACTCGAAGTAGAGCGTCTCCGGACGGTAGCGCACGTAGGCGTTCGACCCGTTCAGGCTGCCCAGCTGCTTGTCCTCCGCATAACGGATGCCTTTCGTGAGCTTCACCTTCGCCGGGTTGACGGGCAGTTCCAGCGCGGACTTGCATTCGCTGCTGAAGTTCTCGTCCTTGTAGGCTGTAATCGACATCTTTCCCATAACTCTGGCTATCTTTCGTTCCTTCTTCTTGTTTGCCGCCTTGCGTCAGGCTGCCCGCTTTCACGGGCGGACAGCCTGTCCACAACGCGGTTCTCTATCTTCCGGATGATTTCTTCCGAAACGTTCTCTTCCGTGACGATGCGTCGCTCCACCACGGTACGGACGTGCATTTCCTTGATGACTATCGGCATGGGACAGTTATTTTAAGCGTTCCAAACGGCTGAAAACAAGATCTATACTCTCCACAGCCAATCCGTTGTGGTCGGATTTCAACCCTCCCAATGAATATTTTACAGGAAAGGCATGGTTGCAGGACCAGGCCGCCACCGGCTGTCCGCTTTGATCCAGTAATTTGACTATCACGTCACAGGCTTTCTTATCGGCTACCGTCTTGCTACCACCGGGAAGAAACATCAACTTCAGGCAGGTTTCGACCCATTTGGCAAATTCTTCGGTCAATGGCATCAAGGGGCGTTTCAATGTGAGTTGGTCATAACCAACAGAGGTTGGTCTTTTATGTTTCCCATTGGAATTTCCAGGTGTTTCTTCCAACGTGAACTTCCACCCGATGCCGCTCACTTCCGCAAAGGAGGTTTTGAACATCTGTCCGTTCATGTTTTGGAAATCCACCCGGAAGTAAAACTCCACGGGCGGAAGCCAATCGGATGCTGCATTGCCGGCCATGTCTCAAAGGATTTATTTCACATTCACACCTTCATGGGCCAATACCAATGTCTCGACAGCGGGCGTGTTGCCGTCGGACTTGAAGCCTTCTACCGTGATTTTCTTCGGCCAGGCGTTCACTACTTCCCATGTCTTCACGGGGCTGCCCGATTCGTCCAGCAGGTTCACGGTCACCGTCTCACGCTGGATAGTATTCAACTTCACCTTGTTGATCCAGTCCCACATCGCCTTGTCATCCTTGAAGACGGCTTTCTTCAGCGTCACGTCGCCCGCCTTTCTCAGTCCGGGCATCTTCTGTTTGGTGAATACCGGGCTGTCTCCGGCACGATACTCGATCATATCGTACTCCGTTTCCAAACCTGACACTTCACTGCATGAAAGGTCGCCTACGTTGCTGACCGAAATCTTGAAATAGAAACTGGGCAACGGCCATGCCTGTGTGCTTGCACTCTGTGCTGCTCCATTATCTGCCATAATATCTTAGTTTTTTATTGTTCTACATTATTATCATTATAAATTCTCAATTTCCCATTAGCTCTTCTGCATCTGCTGCTGGAACGTAATCTCGATGAACTCTGCCGGACGGCTGATGGCCACCAGTACGGTAATACGCAGGATGCCTTCCAATATGTCTTCACCGGTCATCGTGTCGCCCAGGCCCACATGTACCTCGAAAGCGTCTTCGGGAGTGGCTCCTGCCAGACCGCCGCGTTTCCATACGCTGCGCAGGAAGTTCTCGATCATGCACTTCATGTTGATCCACGTACCTGCATCGTTCGGCTCGAACACGTAGGCACGGGCAGCGTTCTTCACGGATTGCTCCAGATATATCATCGTGCGTCGCACGTTGATGTAACGCCAGTCCTGTGAGTTGCCATCCATGGTGCGGGCACCCCATATTTTCAGTCCTTCACCGGGGAAGGTGCGGATGGCGTTTATCGCCTTGCCGCTCATCGGCATATTCAGTTCCTTTTGGTCGTAGTCGTTGATGGCAATGGAAGGTTTGACAACCGAATTGATGGTAACGTTTGCCGGGGCTTTCCATACACCGCGCGAGCTGTCCACCGTGCTATATACGCCGGCAATGGCTGCCGAGGGCGGAAGCAGGTTCAAGTCATCCTTGATTGCCTTGACGAGTTGCTGGTAAGCGACGGAGTTTTGCAGCAGGGCCTGATGCACGTTCTTGTTCAATTCTTTCAGAATGTTATTCTTACCGTCTTTCGGGAATACGCTTTCCAGACCTTTCTGTTGGGATTCGTTCAATCCCAGCGAAGAGAGGAACGTGTCCATGTCCATGTCGTCACCCAAAACAATCATGCCGGGCGTCACGTCACTGTCCGAAAGAATGGAGGTGGCAAGATAGGGATAATAAGCCGCCACATAGGAAGGGAAGTTCGTACTGAACCCGTTGCGGAAATTGTCCGCATAGTCCACTTTCTTATTCGGGTCGGCAGGATAGCGGTCGATGAACACGTCCAGCAGTGCGATACGGTTCTTCTGCATCTCGTCACCGCAATGGCTTGCCATCGTTTGTTGCAGGGCATAGCAGTCCTCCACTTGCAGGTTGGTGGCTTCGGGAATGACAACCATGGTCGGCTCGCTCTCTTTTTTCAACGTGTCAATGGCGTTTGCGAGTAGGTCTTTCTTTAAATCGTTGCCGTAACTGCCCACCGATACGATGTAGCACGGACCGCCACCGTTGGCGAAGAACAACATCATGTGCAGGTAGAGTGTGTAAGGTTTCTGTACTTGGACGACATACTCACCGGCCGCCGTCCTTAGCTTGAAGAAGTTGCTTGAATTAGCCTGTTCTGTATCGTCTTCAGCGGATGCCGGGGTGGGAGTCTCGCCCTTACCGATGACATACTTCGGTGTGTGCATTCCTCCGAAATATTGGATAAACTCGGTCATCGAAGTGATTTTCCATGGTTTGCCTGTCAAATCCTCCGTCCCGTTCAAAGCCTTTTCGGTGTAGCCGATAAAGGCGGGGACTGCTGTTTCCACTTCCACGACGGAAGTGCCGAATGCGTTTTTCTCTTTGATGTAAACGCCGGGGGTCTTGTATTCGCCCATAGTCTCATGTGTTTTTTAGTTCGACATATAATTAACAATCACAAATTCAATAATAACATACTTGCCGGAGGATGCCTTTCGGCGCGTCCATGTAGGTTCCCGTTTCGGGCGGCGGCACTTGCGGGAGCAGCACGCGCTTGGGCTTGCCTTCCTCCTGTGCCGTGACGCGCAACCTGCAAGTGTAGGAAAGGCGCATCGGGATTTCTCCCTTGGACCGCGAGCACAAGGCCGTCCGTCCGTATGCCTCGCAGTCCTTGAAGGCGGTAAACTCTATCTTTCCCGCCACTTCCTCCAACCGGATTTTGCTTGCGGACAGCTTCTCACTGTTGCGTGGAATGAACAAGTACTCCCATCGCATTTTCGGGGCGTGGAAATGGAGCACGACCTGCATGGGAATGCCTGCATTTGCCACTTGCAACATTTCATCCGTCATCCGCAGATGCAGGGTACAGAAACTGGAGCCGATGGCACGTTTCCTGCCTGAAGCATGGATAGCGGTTGCCGCTTCCAGCGTTTCCGTTTTCTGTGGCAGTTCCAGTTCATAATCCGCAGAAGGCCGGAAGTCGTCCCATGCCGTGTAGAGCGGGAAACTCGTGTCGGCAATCGACAACGCCAGTATCAGCGTATCGAGTCCGGTGTCCGGCTCCCGGTTGAACAGTACCGTCCATTCGTTCTCCGCCGTCTGCCGGAAGAGCAGACCGCGCCGCCTTGCCAATGCCTCGCCCTGCGGTGTGAGGCGGCACTGCAATGCCGTGCATGGCTTCCCGTCGAAATAGTCATGCTCAACCTTGATGCGGTATAATGTGCGGTAACTGTCCATATTCTTTTGTTCTTTCCGTTACATTTCTATCACCGGTTTGTCTGCCGTTCTGCCACCGGCGGCGATGCTGTCTCCGTCAATGCTCAGGCGGCGTATCTTGCACACCACGGACGGGTAGTATTGCCCGCCCAGTAGCGTCCAGACATTGTTCATGTCCTGCGTGGAAATGTTCACCACCTCTATCGTGTAATCCGCTCCGTCCACCATGAACTTGGGCACGGACTGGATGAACCGCATCGTGTCTGAAAGCAAGGACAGAGATTCGGCATACTGCCGTTCGTCGAATACTGCCGCCAGCATGATGTTCAGATTCAGCAGCAAGGGTGGCTGCATCCGGGCATATCCTCCATCTCCGGTGCGTTGTATGGGGGCGGAAATGCCACCGGAAGTCTCACGCTCCACGTTCAGCAGAGCCACCACCATCTTGTTGGGGCGTTCCTCCGTGGTGCTGCCTATCATGCCCACAGTTGCCAGCCCTTCGGGGCGATGGCGGGTGCGGGACAGGTATTCGTCCAGCCGTTCGGCGTAATATGTCAAGATACGTTTTATCATTTCATTATGCTGTTTTCGTTCTCTGTATCTCCGTTTGTTACGGCAATTCCACTTCTCCGCTGCCGGTGTTGCCGTTCGTGCCCCAACCGATGTTTTCTTTATAATCAATCGACACTTCCAACTCATTTTCCTTGACGGTGATGTTGTAAATCCAGTTCTCTCCGCCGGAGAATTTTTCGTTCGGACATACGATGGTATAGTTATAGATGGCATCGCCCACCTTTATCTGTATGATCTTGCCCGTATCGGTTATCTGCTGGGGGATGAGGACAGCCTCGTAGGTGGCGTAGATGCCTGCGTCCGTTTGATTGGGATTCTTGTAGGGGATAATTTCTTGCGCCCGACTCTTATCGCCTTCACCGACCATTGTTATCTCTTTGGGCTGCCCTTTGAAACTTCCTTCAATATACCATTGCTCGTTTTTGGTGGCAAGCGTGACTTTCACGTCGTCCGGGTCTTGCGCCTTGAGGTAGTCGGACTGCTTGAGGTTGACGGTAATCTTCGAGGTGAGGTGACGGAAGCGCAGCGTATACGTATAGTCCTTCTGGAAGGCAAAGGCTTCGTAGGCAACAAGGTAATCACTTTCATTCAGTTTGCCTTCATCGCTTTGGTCTGCTTCAACAGTCCATGATGAGCGACCAGTTCCGAAGTCAAGCGGATTCGTACCGGTATAGATATAGATTGTCTCTTTAGAGTTTTCCCAATAGGGTGTACTATCATAAAAACCATCAGTTATGTTCACTGTGCCATTCGCATCTATATTGCAAATGAACCGGTTCCCCCAATTTATATTGTCCTCATCCGGATATTGTCTGCTGCGGGCATAGTGTAGAACAATATTACCATTATACGGCCACTGCCCGTGCACCGTGCCGCGTGTGGCAGGTGCGGCAACTGCCTCGCCTATGGATGCGGTCAGCTCCAGCGGGTACTTCCCGGCGGGCAGGGAGGTGTCCTTTTCGGCAAGCTCGTCCTGCGAGCAGGAGGCAAAACCCGCGCAAGCCAGCAGTGCCACCGCTATGTTCCGTAATGAATGTAATCTGCTTCTGTTCATATCGTTGTCTTTTTATTGTTTCTCGTGCCACCGGCGGGAGCGGCCCCGCCCGTTACACCTTAGTTATATAGGCATCCCTCCGTGCTTACGCTGCCGCACGGGGTGGCTGTCGGTAATTATTGCATTTCGGCTGTTCCGTTGTCATCGCCTGTCTTCTGATCCCAAGGGGTGATAGTAGCGGTTACTTCCAGTCCCGTCAGGTTGGCGGTAATGGTGTAGCGGTACTTCGTTGCCAGGGCGAATGTCGTTTCCTCCTTCAGTCTGTAAATCAGTTCCCCGCCCTCATTGGTGGTGACGCGGATGAACGGTGTGCCTTTCGCCAAGGTCTGCGGCACGATGACGGCTTCGTTCAGGTTTTTCTTACTTTCATCATCGCCTGCTGCATTTTTACTTGAAGTCAGGTCTTTGTCTATCTCAATGGCATTTAAAGTTGTCCCGTCAATAGTCCCGTCAGCTGTCGCTGTGATTTCGCTTTCCCTGTTTGGGGTGAACTTGGCTTCCAATTTCGTGTTGAGGATTTCCACTTTATTGATGTTCGGGTATCCTTTGCCCGGTACCAGGACCACTTCCACTTTGGAGAGCAGGTGGGTGAAGGTCAGATTGACGGTAGTTGGGTTTTGGCCACGTTTTACATCCTGGCTTTTGGCATACACAAGGTCGGACTTGGCATAGCCGTCAGTGGTTTGCTCGGTGCGCTGGTCTTGCGCCACGCTGTGGGTCTGCTCTGTCCCCCAGAAGCCGGTAAGGGCGGTGCTTCCCCAATTGCCGTGGATGGCGTAAATATCCACGTTGTTTCCCGTTTCGGGGAAATACATGGTGATGCCGCCGGTCAATACTCCTTGGTCGCCTGCCGCCAGTATGTTATTGGTATACAGTTTTTGGTCAGTCGTGGCATCGTCCACCCACACGTGCACCTCCTCACCGTTTTTCAACTGCGTGTTAAGGCCATGCGCGGCGCGTGTCTGCACTTCCAGTCCGCTGGTCAGGCGGAGTTCCACCGGACCGTTCGGATTATCTAAGTTCTCGTCGTTGCTGCACGCGCCCAACATCAGGGCAGCCGCCGTTAAAAGGATGTAATTCTTCATTTTTTGTATTTTTATTTGTTTTCTGTTTATTTATTGCCCATGTGGCCTTATTCCGCATCGCCTGTCTCACCATCTTTGTTGCCCGGTTCCCAGTCGGTGATGGAAGAGGTTACATCGATGGCGGTCTTGTTCACGGTGATGATGTAACGGTACTTCTTGCCGGCCTCGAATTTCGTGGCTTTTAATGATTGGCTCAGTGCCCATTCGTAGCTACCGATGGCTTGTGTGGTGAAAACAAAGCTCATTCCGTCATAATTCTCGCTGGGAAACACGATACCCTCGGCTTGCGTGCCGTCCTTAAAGGCAAACAAGGGAACGGTTTTCTTGTCAGTGCTTGTTACGGTAACATTCTGTCCGTTCAGCACATTGAACGTTCCTTCCGTAGGCTGTCCCGTAAGGCTGGCGGAGAAGTTCTTAAAGTCATTGCCGGTCACACCGTCGCCAGGCCTGATCTCTATGACTATTTTCGCCAGCTTGTGGGCGAACTGGAACGACACGTTCGCGTCAGTACGGCTCTTGTCCGTCACCTTTCCGGCAAGCATGAAGTCGATGTCTTTTTGCGGGTCTTGCTTTGTCAGGTCAATGCTATAGACACCATCCTTCGTCACCTTGTCGGCACTATACGGATAATAAGCGATGAAATCACGCTTGTCCCCATTGGCAGGAAAATAGATAACCTCAGACGAAGGGCTGAATGCCTTGCCGCCTTCTCCCGCGCTTTCCACCCAGTAGGGCACATTATCGTAGCCGTCCGCCACAGTGTTTTGCCTGTTGTTCAACATGTAGATGCCGATTTGGTCATTCTTTTCCCATTGGCCATCGAAGGCACGTGTCTGTATGCCGCTGCTTACTTGCAGTGCCACGCGTCCGTCATTCACTTCTCCGCCGGGGAGATTCTCGTCGCCACTGCACCCTGCAAACACGAAAGGCAGGGCAAGCAGTCCTAATGTCACTTTTGTCTTTATCACTTCAATCATACCAAGTTTTTTAATTGTTTATTGTTAAACTGTTGTCAATCATTGTATATTGCAAAGAGTAAAAAGATATTTTCCACATGTTCACTGGATGTCCACATCCTCACCGCCGCCGTTGCCGGGCTGCCAGTTCTCTATTGTTCCGCTGAAATGCCCGTCTTGCGGGACTTCAATCGAGCCTTCCAGCCTGACGGGTTCCATATCGGCATTCAAGTCCTTCAAATGTTCCGTCAGGTCGGAAGTAATCGTGCTTACATATCCGTCCTCCATCGTTACCTTTACGGTGAGTATCTGCCGTTCACCCTGTGCCGTTCCCGTCACGCGGCATATCATTTCCAGTGCCATCGCGTCTGTGGATCGTGCCTTGGCTTCTGCCTGCCGCACGTCAAGCCGTGCCGTCAGGCTCTCACCTCCGGGCGTGCCCGTGCGCAGGTCCACGCTGCCCGCCATTCCGCTCAGCGTGGCTTCTATCTTGGCTATTTTGTCCGTGTTGTCACCCTCCAGACCGAGGTTCAGGATGATGGGGCACAGGCGGCGTTCCATCGGGACGGTGACGCGCAGGGTATCGTCCTGCACCACGTTCAAGTTCGCTTCTGCCGAGAACAGGTCGTCGGGCAGTGGAATCAGCATACCGTCTTTCTGTTGCACGGTTGCCGCATCGTCTGCTATGGTAATGCCTTCCGGCTCATTATATATTAATAAGGTATGTGTTCCCGGTGTCAGCAGGTCGGGACAGACGGTTGTTTCCCCGCTTGCCTGTACCGCCTCGCCGTCATCCATACGCAAGAGATAAGTATCGGGTACGGTGCTTTCAGCAAGTGCTTCCGTCCAGTCCGTAGTGATGACCACCGCTCCCTTGTCGGGATGGGGCGTGTTGTACAGGTCATCCTTTACGCAGGAGGCGAGCAGCACCGCCACCGCCATACCTGCCATTGTCATATATCGTCTTGTATGCTTCATATTCTCATTCCATTAAAATATCGTCCATACCAGTGTTACACCTGCACTGACGGGTCCCCACCAGTCTTTGCTTTCCTTGCCCTGACGGACACGTACACCGTCAATGACCTTGTATTTCTCATAGTCGGCGTTCAGGTAGCCAAGTCCAAGATTGAAATCCATTGAGAGTGCCTTGTTCAGTTTCAGTTGATAACCGCCCGTAATGCCGCCTCCTATCAGGTCGCCCTGTTTGCCGGTTTCGGACAGCTTGTAATTGAATTGCCCCGCCTTGAACATCGCGCCAACGTATCCTGCCTTCTTTTCGCCGATGTAATAGCGTACTTCCGGCATCACTTCCCAGAGGGCATAGCGGCGGTCTTTACCGTTCCACGACCATGAAGTCCACGAGCCGTTTGCCACGATGCCCCAACTGCTGTTGATGCGCCATTCCAGCCCCAATTCCGGTGTGAGCGTCGCCCAGCGCAGCAGGTTGGCACGGAGGGCAAGGCGATACTGTTCCGGTTCTTTCTGTATCTTTGAGGTAGTTTCTTCCGCATCAGTCAGTTCTGCCTCCGTTGCCTTTCTTCCGGCTTCGGCTTTTTCTTCGGCTATCCGTGCTTCTTCCTGCCTTATCCTCTCTTCTTCAGCTTTCATACGAGCTTCCCCGGCTTGTATTCTTGCTTTCTCTGCGGCAATGCGCCCGCGTTCCGCCTCGCCCGATACCTCTTCATTATAGGCTTCCACCTTGGCTGCGGCTTCCGTTCCGGCTATCTCAGCTACCTTGCCCACAGAGGCAGGAAGTGTGACCACAACCACGTTGCGCAGCTTGTTTCCCATTGCGTCCGTCCACGCTTCACTCAACGATTTGTCAGTGACGAAGTGCGCTTCCTTTATTTTTCCGCGCATGATAAGCTCGGACTTCACCCGGTTGCGGCGTACTTTCGCCACTTCTGTAGCCGGCTGCCCGGCATTTCCATCTGTGTCGTAACTTGTCACCAGCAGGTACATTTGCCCCGATTCGATGGCAGAGCGGTTCTCATCGACGCACTTCAACAGGCGGGCGAGCTGCTCGCCATTGCCGTTCCACGGGGAGTAAAACATGTCCTTGTCCGCCACGAAGCGGAACAGGTAGGTCGTGTCCGTTTTTTCTTGCGCTATGATTGGCTGAACGCATGACAGCAGAATCAGGATGAAGACAATAATCGGTTTCAGTTCTTTATTCCTCATATATGGAGTATGTTATTTGATTGCTGAAAAAAATGATAATCCGCCTGCCACAAGCCTCCGGAACACGGAGATACTTGCGGCAGACGGATATGCCCCTGCTGTCCTGTTCTGACGAGAACAGAATGCAAAAGATGAAATATTATAGTAAATGAGAGATATTTTGGCAGAGAACAGACTGCCAACTCTTTGATATTCAAAAAATAATTTGTAACATAACGCGCCTGAATTGTGTGTGTGTGTGTGTGTGTGTGTGTGTGTGTGTGTGTGTGTGTGTGTGTGTGTGTGTGTGTGTGTGTGTGTGTGT
>ENA-OWOU01000120-OWOU01000120.1-gut-metagenome-genome-assembly--contig:-NODE-120-length-59414-cov-6.200701_pt1 | contig 59414 bp, 5 predicted proteins | sample MGYA00248248_ERZ651801 | MGnify/ENA primary metagenome ERZ651801 (study PRJEB26908, sample SAMEA4031710) | gut metagenome | biome: gut; feature: normal infant; material: stool | place: China | collected 2015 ... | reverse complement strand
CAAAACCTCAGTCTGCTCCGAATTGATTTCTGTTTTGATTTCATCAGCCGACACCGCAAAATTCAATGTCGGTAAAAGCATTGATAAAGCCAATATTATAGAAACAGCTTTTCTTTTCATTTTAATTCCTCTTTTCATATATCTTAACAATGTATAGTTATCCTTATTATATATTTTATAATACCACAAAGCACTTGAAATTGTCAATATTATACACTGAAAACGGCTGTTTTTAACACCGTTTCTCAACATTTTTAACAAAAAAGAGTTATGACAAATCAACTCCAAAATTGTTTCATCATAACTCCAATGTCAAATTATAACCAAGGATAATAAGCTTCCAATCTTACAGAGAATCTGTTTCTGATTGCATTAACATCATTATTGTCAATCCTGCCATCCTTGTTTACATCCCAAATACGCGCTTGTTTTACGCCATTCGCATCAGCATCCTTACCAACAAGATTATTTGCATCAATACCGTTTACTGCTCCGTCACTGTTGACATCACCTATTCTTCTGTCCACAACTAACAAATATCTCTCCATAGTTGAATCGTTGATTTGATATGTAACCTTATACAAGCCTTCTACTCCGGATACGGCACTGACCGTTCCTTTTATAGTATCAGATGTCGAACCGTCATTTACATTCACGCCCGGATCAACAAATTTATCAAGACCGCTTGTTATTACAGTATATTCGTTACCGTCTGCATCAATGTTATTTATAGGATTATATGTAATATCGGCACTGCAGTCCTTCGGCAAATAGTTTTCACTGAATTTGTGATTTGCCTTTAGGTAATCCAATGCTTCTTTCTGCCATTCCGCATCATGCGTCGTATCCTTATAAATCATAGCAGCCGGTGAATTACCCAAATTAAATGTATATGTAACATTAACAGTCATTGTTGCACTGAAAGAATTGTCTAAAGTATAGTTGCTGTTTGCAAGTTCAATTACTATATCATACACACCTGCATTTATAACACTGTTAAGTTTTGTTTCTGTATCACGTTTAACGTATTTTACGGAATACAAATCCGATGCCAAAGCTTCAGTCGGTGTAACCTTTGCGGTATGTTCGTTACCGTCATAATCAACTACATTGTCTGTAACCGTAAAATTAACTGTTTTCGGCGTAACCGTTATTGTTTTCGATGATGTTTCATCTGCAATATAGTTGCCGTTCGGGAAAGTAATTATTATATCATATACACCGACATCCGTAATTTCAGTCAAGTCAGTTTCTGTACCTTGCTTACGGTATGTTATTGTATATTTACTGTCATCATACGGTGCATCAACCGTCATATTCGGTTTGTGCGTCTTTCCGTCATATACCCAGCTTTCATCCGTTGTAAAGTGACCCGATTGCGGACTTATTGTAAGTTTATTATCATAATCATTTCCGATTGAATACACTATATCATTATCAAGTGTAATTTTTATCGTATAAACATCTGCATCAGTCGGATTTTCTACAGTTTCACCCTTTGAATTAGTATATGTAACTTTATATCCAATGTCTGCGGGATCGGAAGAAACAGTTGCCTTATGACTGTTTCCGTCATATGTAAACGATGTATTTGTTACCGTAAAGTTTACATTTTCACCTATGATTTTAATTGTACATTCGTCATATATCGTTTCATAGTTAGGGTTTGTTGTATGCACCCTTGCAGTATATATACCGCTTGAAACAGGCACATCGGTTGTGTATTCACCGCCGTTTCTGCTATACTCAATAACATATCCTGCCGCAGGCGGTGTTACCGTTACGTCAGCTGCCGTAAGCGGGTGAGGTAATTGGTCATATTGATATTCTTTGTCACCGCTTAATGAAATTGACGCACCCTGACGTTCAATTTGAATATGCGTATCACCCTCACGTTCCGATATGATACAACCCGATACATAAACATCAATATAATATGTTCCGGCATCTGTTACAGACGAAAGATTATCTTTACCGTATCTTATAATCGGTACAGCGTCTGTCAGTTCGCCACCGTTCAAATCATAACATTTAACTGTCGCTGTATAACTGTTTCCGTCATATATAATATTCTTGGGAGCAGTTACATTAATCTTGATAGATCTCGCTCTTATATTAATCTTAAATGTAACATCTCTGTATGTACCGTCTACATTACTTATACGGATATTCATATTAGCATAATATCCGGCACTTGTCGGAGTACCCGTTATTGAACCGTCCTCGTTGACAGTAAGACCTGTTGGTTTAAAACCCGATATAAATTCAAAACTATATCCGTCATTGCTTCCGCCGCTCATTGTTATTTGTGCTGAGTACGGCTTATATGCCTCACCCATAGGTAGCGACGTTGTATCTACACTAAAGTCAGCCGCATGAGCACATATACCTGCCATGAGCATTGCTATCATTATAATTAAAAATGCAGATATTTTTTTCATTTATTACACCTCTTTTCCGTTAAATCGATTACACAGCTTATTATTTTAATTGTTATTGCATTTCCGAAAGCATTGTCCAAAGATACGGACAATGCCATTGGAAATGCAATAACACAGGGCGATAACCGCCCTGTGTCATTACATTGCTTTATTTATCGCATTTATTATAATTCGATATTTATTAAGCAGCAGGAGTTGCTTCAGGAGCTGTTGTCTTTTCAGGAGCAACAGTTTCTTCAGGAGTTACTGTTGTTTCAGGAGCAACAGTTTCTTCCGGTTTTACTGTAGGAACTACTGCATTTGCGCCAACCTTTCTTTCATTTACTGCAAGAAGAATGTCTGCCTCTGCCCAGTGACCTGCAATGTCATTAGGAGTAAATGTTACGATTGGTGTTGATTCTACAAGAACTCTGTTGATAATTGCAACAGCTTCAGCTCTTGTTAGCGGTGAATATGGACCAAATGTACCGTCTTCATAACCTGAAACGATGTTCTTGTCAGCTAAAGTTTCAATGTAATCCTTAGCCCAATCATTTTCAGTTACATCTGTGAAGATGTTATTGTATGAAATCAAATCATATCTTTGAGCTCTTGCGATAACTGCACTGATTTCGCCTCTTGTGATTGTATCCATAGGTCTGAATGTACCGTCTTCATAACCGCTTAATACATTCTTATCTTCAAGATAACCAATGTACTTGTTGAACCAAGCGTCTGAATCAACGTCAGGGAATGATGCTTGATACATACCGTCAGGTAGATCGTCACCATAGCTTAGTCTTGCAATCATAGCTGCAAGTTCGCCTCTTGTGATGTTGTTATTTGGTAGGAATGAACCGTCATCATAACCTGAAGCGTATGGCTTTGTATATTCTGTGTTGATTACAGGTGCTTCTGTCGGCTTAACTGTTGGTACAGGTGTTGCTGTAGCTTCTTTAACAGTTACAGGAATATTCTTAACTATGCCGTTAACCTTAACCTTAACAGTTGCTGTACCCTTACCAACCAATGTGATGTTACCGTTTTCGTCAACAGTTGCTACATCTTCATTTGATGATGTCCATGTTGGTTTAGCTGTTGAGCCTTTTACAGTAGCTGTAACTTTAATCTTATCACCTACAACACCGGAAACAGTATCCTTATCAAGTTTAATTGATACGCTGCTTCCGCCGCCGCCACCGCTGCTCTTCTTAGCGGTGTAGTAAAGATTGATATTGTCGTTGCTGTCCTTTGGCAAGTTAGCTACATCTGCTGATGTTGTGCAAGCTGAATCTGTGAAGTATGCTCTGAATCTTGAAGGTGTGTATTGAAGAACATTAGAATTGAACTTACCGAATGTAGTGTCATCCTTAACTGCATTAATTTCTTCATCATTTGTATAAACCTTATATTCAGGTTCTGAGCCGGCTGCTGCACCATTCTTATAAATATTTACTAAGTATTTATAAGTTGTAGCTTTTACTGTAGCAGCATCTGAAGCAGGTGCTGAAGCTGTAGCAGCTGTTCTTACAAGTATTGTGTATTCTTTATTTCTTACTGCATTTTCGATTGTTGTTGTACCTGCTGCTGCCTTAACCCATGTTGCACCATTGTCTGTTGAATATTCAAAGTCGGCTGTTGTACCGCTTAGAACGATATTGTTTGTCTTCTTATCAGCTTTAGCTGTTACATTTTCCGGAGTTGCCGGCTTAATTACAGCTGTTGAGTTGTTAATTGTTGTTGAGCTTACAGGTAGATTATCTTCACCAACAATTTCATAGTTTTCATTATCAGCCTTAATATCTGATACTTTGATTGTGTTTGTTCCGACATCTTTACCGTCAAATTCCCACTTAGCAGAAATATTAACTGTATCGCCTACTACAGTTACACCTTCCTTAACAGTTGCTGTACCTGTTGCAGTTGTTGTGCCGTCATATGATTTACTTTCAGGTTTGAATATGATGTCTGAAAGTTTGATTGGTTTTTTCTTTGCTGTTAGAGTAATTGTCTTAGTCTTTGTTACTGAGCCTTCTGTGTATGATACTGTTATTGTTGTATCTCCATAAGGAAGCTTTGCAGTCTTATCAAATTCGTTACCGTCTTTATCCAATAGCTTGTAGTTTGTAACATGAGCCTTTGTTGCTGAAGCACCTGTACCATATACTGCATTAACTACCAAACCGCCAAAGTCAGGTGTCAACTCAGGATATGTGTATGTTACCTTTGTAGGACCTGAAATTTCGATATCTGACATAGCGTCTTGAGTTACGCTACCCTTAACATTTACTGTTGCAGGAGTGAATGAATAGTTAGCTGCATCTGTACCTGTAAGAGCCTTTTCTGTAACTGTTACATCAGGAGTACCCGGTGTCTTTACATCATTAGCTGCATATTTATATGTAAATGGAAGTGTTACGTTATCTCCTTCAACTATAGATGAATTATCCTTAGTTAGTACCAATGAGCTATCAGCAGTTACATCAGCTGTAGCATTAGGGTTAGCCTTAACTGCAGGAACTTTTATAGCATCAGCATTAACTGTAAGAGTCTTTGCTGTAATTGTTGCAGCTGTCTTAAGTGTGCCGTCAGCATTAATCTTATCTGTATCCGGTGCAAATGTGTACTTACCGTTTGTTTCCGGTAGTGTAGTTGTTAGTTTAATCTTCTTATCTGTGCCTACATTTTTATCTGTATATGCAAATGTACCTGTAACTGTGTATGAGTCAGTACCTACAAATGCTGTAGCTGAATCCTTAATTGAAATTGTAGGTAGTGTTTGATCTGCAGGAATAGTTAATCCGCCATCATATACCTTTGTAATTGTTGCGTCTGATACTGTGTAGTAAACTGTCTTTGCAGCTACAGTAATCTTAGCTGATGAAGTAAGTGTTTTACCGTCATAGATAAAGTCAACTGTCTTATCTTTCATATCAAGTGTGATAACAGTGTCAGCATTAACTACTGTTTCACCGATTTTAACTGTAATACCGGCTGCTGCCAAATCAGCATATGAGATTTTGCCTGTTGAGTTATCATCATATGTAACATTCAACTTAAGGTCATCTGTCTTAAGCTTATCGCCATATGTATAAGCTGTCTTTCCACCGCTAATTGTTGCACTCTTAATCTTCTTTGCACCAAGTGTAGCAACTGAAACTACAGATTGTGTATTGCTACCTGCATTTGTGTAAACAACGTAAACCTTGTGATTACCATCAAGCATAGCTTCTGTAATCTTTGTGCTTGCTGTTACAGCTGTTGCTGTCTTAGCTTCTGTTTCGCTTGTTGCAATTACAACTTTGTAATTGTTGTCAAAGTTATCATATGCTACATCAGCACCTGTTGTTTCTGATGCTTTCTTAGCTTTTACAACGATACCTGTTGGATCGAAGTTATCATCTTTGTTGTATGATGTCTTAGCAGCATTGTTTGTTGATGCTGAAATTGTAATATCATCATAATTTGATGTTACTTTAAATGGTGCACTCTTAACTGTTGTATCAGACTTAAGTGCTACTACAAAGTAGTTGTCGCCGTGAGTATATTTGTCTGAATCTGTTACTTGTGCAAGAACGTCGCCATCAGCATTAGATTTGTAAATTGCCAAGCCATTACTGGCATTTTCATAGTTTGTGAATTTAATATCAGTAACTGTGTCGCCATTATTCTTTGTTATTTTAGCAACCAAATCCTTGAAGTTGATTGCTGTACCGTCATAAGCAGTTGTAGGAGCTCCGCTTACTACTTCAACCTTTGTAGTCTTAACGTCACTAACTGTTAATGCATCAAGGTCGCATATAAAGTTACCAACGATTGCATATATGTGATTACCGGTTACATCAGCTGTTAGTGGTGAAGGAACAGCTTTCAAGCGTGCATCGTCTGCTGCTGTAATACCTGCTGCACCATACTTATATGTAACAGTATCACTTGTATCAAGATCTTCATGTTTTGCGTCACTAAGGTCATACTGCATAGTCACACCCGGTTTAAATACATCACCTACAAATTGAGTTGATGCCATTGTACCTGACTTAACAGAAATACCTGTTCTTGTTGCTGCACCAGCCGGGAATATGTCAAGATTTGAATCATCCAAGCTCATGATTGACTTGATATTTACTTCTGCTACATCCGCACTGTATGTAGCACTTTCACCTCTTGTACCAAGAGCAATTGTAAATCTTTCAATATTTGCCAACAAAGTATCATCCGGGAAGTATATAACCTTTTTAGCATCAGTAGGAATTGCTTTTACTTTAAACTTCAAAACAGCTATATATTCATCGGTTTCACCTGTCAATGTAGAGTTGACATCCATATTACTTGTCAATAATGGAAGGTTAATTGTACCATCCGCTCTTACATCACCACTGTTTGAATTGAATGAGTAAGAAACATTATACTTCATACTTTGAGTATGCTTTGTAAAGATATTACCTGTACGGGCACCCAAACGATTTCTTGAATCGTCTGTCAAACTTGAAATTGTATCTTCTGCAATGATATAATCAGGATCGTACTTTAATGTTATACACATATTATTAATACCATCACATGATTCAACAACGTTATCAAAGTCAACCATTTTAACACCGACTAAGAATTCGTCGCCTACTTTAATAGCAGACTTTTTAGGTTTGTCTTGCTTTTCAACAATACCTTTTTTATAAAAAGCTTTGTCTCCTCCAACATCATCTATACTTGAGAATTCTGCATCTCCGGCTTGATCATCTTCAAAAGCCTTTTTAGCAGCCTCTGTATACTGCATATAGTCGAGTTGGAACTTCATTTTCCCTGTTCCGGGCTTTAAGCCTCCTCCTGAAGACGCAAAAGCCGTTGGTAACATTGAGATTAGCATAATTAAACTTGTTAAAAATGCTATACTTCGTTTTTTCATGTTACATTCCTCCATTTTATTATAAAATATTTAATTGCCGTTTAGTATTAATTTCCTGATGGCAATTCTACATATAATGTAGCAATAGGATTTTTTGGATTACTCTTATCATTGGCATAATTCTTCAAATAAGTATATACCGGGTTAGCATCTGAGTCGTTTATCAAGTTAGATGCGTCTGTATCCAAAATTCTATATAAGTAAATATTGTGTGCTGTACCTGTGATTGCATCAAATGTTGATGAATTCTTCAAATATACATATACAGGGTTTACAGATGAGTCATTTATAAGATCTGCACAATATGTATCACCACGATCTTGTAGAACAACTACTTTTCTTTCAACAGTTATTGTTCCTTGATTTGGATCATTAAAAGAATATTCCATTGTATATACATCAGGTCTTATTCTAAATGAACTTGGATCTTGATAATTATACTGTTTTGTTATTTCTGTAATTGTATAATTTGATGGTTTGTCAGGAATTGTAATTGGCTCTTCCTTTTGGTTTACATCATACAAGCCCGCAATTTGTTGAACTTGCATTCTGCTTACTGTAATTTTTCTTGTAAGATTTGTTACAGGCTTACCTTCTGAATCTGTTGCTGTAAATCCCGGATCTACAAACGTTCTACCGTTATAGATAAATATAGCATAATCATTTCTATCTATATTTATATCAGGATCAACCAATTTTGCTTGTTCTGCTGCTGTAATACCATCCAAGTCTTTAACATCTACCCATGCACGGAACGGATAACTTACATTTTGCTTACTTGCTGCATTCGCAGGAATATATCCTGTAGCATATTTATTCGACTTATCAAATTCTTCTTTAGCTTTTGCTTTATCAGTAATAGCCGAATCTTTCATAATTTCACCATATGGTGAGTTACCATAGTTCAAAGTAATCTTAGCTTCAACAAGTTGTTGAACATGGAATGTATATGTTAGAGTCGGTGCATCATTATCTGTACCTGCTTTTGTTGTAATAGTGATAGTATTTTCAGTTTGTCCCTTATTTGTAAGAGGAGCCTTAATTGTGTATGTACCGTCACCATTCTTTGTAGGTGTAAGAGTTGTACCGTCTGATGCTGTTATTGTTGTAGTATCAGGATTTGTAAGTGTTACATTAAACTGAATGCTATCAGCATCAACATCCGTAACTCTTACATAATAATCCTTAATTGCAGGAGTTTCAGCATTATCAAATGCTACATCATTCTTATACTGGCTATCCTTAAACGGTAATGCAGTTGAATCAACTGTTGAACCCTTGACAGAATTAGCTTTTATTTCTTTAATCGAAGGGTCATTTGCAAGTACTTCATAAACAATGTTTCCGCCAACTTTGGCATCTGTATATTCAGCATAGCCTGTTGTCTTACCATCATAAAGTAATACCGCTTCTGTTGTTGTTGACTTAACCGAATCAATAACATAGTTTGAATTAGCTTTTAATTCAACAGCAACTACATACTTACCAACCTTTGTAATGTCAGTAACTTCACTTAATTCACTCTTCTGAATATTTCCGTCAGGAGCAGTACCTGCGTCGGTCCATGTGTAATACTTAATATCATATTCGCTTTTTCCGACTGTATTGTCTGTAGCATCAACTACAGTGACAACAGGGTCCTTACGAGATGAACCTGCTTTTTGTTTTTGAGTATCAGGATCTACATTTACTGTAAGTTTTGCTGATGTTACTTGAAATGTTGAAGCCTGTTCACCGATTTTATAACCGTTTGCATAAGTTCCGGCATTATCAATAGAAATTGCTATTGTATAAACACCGACATTTTGAATTGTTGTTGTAGCATTATCCTTATCTGTTACAGTTGCAGTAAAGCCTGCCGGAAGCGTTGCATCTTTTGCAATATCGCTGTTCGCTACTTTTGTATATGTAGTTTTGCTTGCATCATCATATTTAATTTGATAAATATTGTACTTAGGCGAAATAACTTGTCCTGTATATTCAGCTTTTTCATTTACAAGCTCAATCTTCAAATACTTAAACCATGTTGCATAATAAGTTTTATCAGCGTCTATTTTTGTATCCTTATTAAACTTAGTACCGGTACCGTTAAACTCTGTATTCCAGCCGTCAAATTCAAATGTACCGTTTGTTGGTTCTGTTATATCGTATCCGATTGAATCACCTTTGTATAGAGTAACTACACGAGGAGATGTATCAATACCATTACGATCCAAGTTCTTGTTAAATGTAACATTAACTTTGTCAGATGTCGGAACTGAAGGATCTATATCCCATTGTGCATACAATGTTGTTTCATATGCAGTATTTGTACCTGCAATTTCCTTTAGTGCATCCTTAAGTGTCGCTTGGTCTATTTTTGTTGTCGAATCAACAGTTACACCGCTGCCATCAGCTTTCGTGTTCCAACCTTTGAATACATAATGTGTTCTTGTTGGTTCATTTGGCATCATATTGCCAAGTGCATCACCAAGATATGGATATACATACTTTGGATTTGCATCTGTCACTGCTGCATTTGTTTTGTTTCCTGTAACATTACTGTCAAATGTAACCTTTACACCATTGTTCTTAGGAATATCATCCGGAATAACATTTCCTCCCGGATTTACATTTGCAGCTGCCCAATATGCGTATAATGTTACTGTTGTAGGAGCTGATGCCTCACTGCCTTGTGCCGCAAGAGAAACATCATTCAATGTAGGATATTTTGCTGAAGTAACAAAATTACCTGCTCCGTTAGGTTTAGTATTCCATCCTATAAATACATAATTTGTTTTTGTAGGATTCTGTGCAGGATCTGTATAGTTTGCTGTAGGCGCACCCACAACGTCATTATATGTACCTACACCACCATTTACATCATATCTGATTGTAATATCCGACATCCATTTTGCATAGTAATCAGTATTACTGTTTATTGGCTTTGTCTTGTCAAATGCCGTAGTTGTCATTGACAATGAACCGCCTGTTACTGTACCTTCATACCAGTTATCAAACGTATAACCTTTGTTGGTCGGTGCTGTTACATCATAGCCAAGAGAGTCACCCTTGAAAATTGTTACTGTCTTAACGTTTGTACCACCGTTGCCGTCTTTGTTATCATTAAATGTTATTGTTACTTTATCATTAGCATCAACATTATCAGCAATATCCCACTGTGCATATACAACCAAGTTGTATTTACTTCCATCAGCTGTTACACCGTCAAGTGTTGTTGTTATTGCTGTTGCATCTGTAAATGTTGTACCTGAGCCATCTGCTTTTGTATTCCATCCTACAAACTTATAATGTGTTCTTGTAGGAGCTTCCGGCATCAATGTACCAAGAGCATCTCCAAGATGCGGATATACATACTTCGGATTTGCATCCGTTACTGTTGATGAAGCACTTCCTGATGCATTACTGTCAAATGTAACTTTTACACCATTATCATTAGGTGTTTCATTACTCGGTAATTTACCCGGTGTTACAGGAGCATCTGCCCAGTATGCATACAATTCTACCGGATTTGTTCCACCGGCAGCTGTTGAAACATCATTTAATGTAGCGTAATCAGCTGCAGTAATGAATTTACCTGAACCGTTTGCCTTTGTATTCCATCCTACAAATGTATAATTTGCTCTTGTAGGGTCTGAAGGTGCTGCATAAGATTTTGAAGGTGCACCTTTGTCTGTAGCAAATGGTGTTGCCGGAGTTGTTCCGTCGTTAATGTTAAAGTTTACAGTAATATCAGATTTATATGTTGCCTTTACCGTTATATTTGAATTTACTGTTGTTGTCTTATCAAAATCTGAATTATCGGCTGTATTTACCCACTTATCAAAACTATAATTTGTTTTCACCGGTGTTGTTGGCATTGCATCGCCAATCGAATCACCTTTACCGACAGTTATAGTTGTCGGAGCAGTAGGTGATGTTGCACTGTCATAATCAAATGTTACAGTTACCTGATCTCTGCCTGAATATGTCCAATGTGCATACACCGTTTTATTATCTGTTAAAGTAAATGGTGCTTTATCAGTAGTATCAGATTCTGAAGCCGCTCCGTACCAACCGTTAAATGTGTATGCATCACCTGTTGCTGACGTCTTTGTCGGAGTAGGCATCTGATATGCGTAAATCGTATCACCTCTGACAACCGTCATAGATGCAGGTGTTACTTGTGCATCACATCCTGTAGGACTAAATGTCAATGTTACTGCATTGTCCGGATTCTCCGGTGTCCACATTGCATAATAGTCAGTATTGCTTGAAATTGTTTCTGCCTGTAATTGTGTATTTGAGTATGTAGTGCCTGAGCCGTCTGCTTTTGTATTCCATTCTTTAAATGCATAATCTGCTCTTGTAAATGTCGGAATATCACTTGATTTCAAACTTGAACCGGCACTGATTGTTTTGTTTGTTGTGTTTTCTGTTTGTCCATAATTCTCATGGAATGTTACTGTTACATTCTGTACCCAATGAGCATAAACATCGGTGATTGAAGAAACGTCAGTTGCAGATGAAGTATTTGTACCATCATCAAATACGATTTCATCGCCACCGTTTGCTTGTGTAAACCAGCCCCCAAACGTGTAACCAGCAGGTATTTCAAAGTCATCACTTGATGTACCAACTGTTGGTTTTTGCGTTTCAGCAATCGTTGCACCGGCTTTCGGTGATACTGTAACTACCTTTGTTGTTTGTGTGCCTGTTGGATAGTTACTGTTGAATGTAACCGTGTGACCATTAACATATGTGGCATAAACTTTTGTATCTGATGTTATCTTTGTTGCTTCTGTAAATTCTTTAGGTGTTGCTGTACCTTCAGGAATATAATACAATTTATCAAAATATTCTCCAGCAGGGGCAGTGAAAATTGATGATTCAGGAAGGCTCAAACCTGCCGAAGTAATACTTTCGCCATCTTGAATTGATAAACTTGCATCGGAGATTAGATTCTGATACGTATTACTTGTAGCATCATAACTGTTATAGAAATCTACCGTATAACTCAAAGGATAGTTAATTCTTGAAGCGTCAACATCAAATATGTCTCTAATATCATATTCACCTTTTGTTGGTTGATAGTTTATATCTACACCTGTTGAATCAACACAACCAATTGTAAAGTATGATGAATATGTAGTTGATACTGCATCCGAATTAGGATCTAATGTAAATAATTTTGTACCTGATGCACTTGGCTTCTGCAGAAACTTATATTTCAATACTGCAATATATGTATCCTCACCATTATAAGGAGTCTGAGAAGAATCATCTGCTTTAATCGGCAAACTTACCATTCCTGTCATTTTACCAATACTGTTTGTGTTGATTCCATATTTTGGAGAGTTAGTTTTTCCTGTTTTATAAAATTTAGAATATATACTTTCCTTATTTCTTGCACCAAGTCTATTTGATAAAGTGTCCGTATTAAATGAATTATCTGTTACATCTGTCAACTCAATATAACTTGCATCATAAGCAATAGGAATAGTAATATTCTTTATACCGTATTGAGCTTCATCAAGATTTGTAAGACCTTTAATCTTGATTCCCACAAGATATTCCTTATTTAAGTCAATATTATCAATATCAGGTCTCGACGTTTCCTCAACAATCGGAGATAGCCAAACCTTAGTACCATCAGAATATGAATTCCTCGAGGCACCAATTTCATCTATGCTCTCAAATTCGCCGTCTACGTCTTCATCATACATTTTCTGTACCTCATCTTTATATTTCATAGGTACAAATTCAATCACAGCTTTTTGACTTGGATCTATCAAGCCCGCAAAAGCCATATTTGTTGGGAACACAGTTAATAACATCATTATGCTAAGTAACCATGCTACACTTCGTTTAATTTTCATAGTGTTTATTCCTTCCTTTCTTAAACTATATATTCTTTATTTTGCAGGTAACTCTACATATAATGACTCAAGAGGATTAGCCATCGTTGTAATTCCCTGCTGAATAGCTGGTTTATAGTTTTTCAAATATGAATATATCGGATTCACATCTGAGTCATTTATCAAGTTAGAATTGTCAACATCCAATCCTTTATAAAAATAAATTCTTCTTGCTGTTCCCGTTATACCATCGTATGAAGCCGGGCTTTTCAAATAAGAATATACCGGATTTACCGCAGAGTCATTGATAATTCCTGAGCAATAAGTATCTCCTCGTTCTTGAAGAACTATAACCGGTCTAATAACGGATACCTCACCTGACAACGCATCTTCAAACGAGTATTTCATATAATATATATCCGGTCTAACTCTTTTTCTAGTTGCATCAGAATAATCATAAGGTTTAGTAACTTCGGTAATCAGATAATCTGATGGTTGATTAGGTATTGTTATATCATATGATATTTGATTTACATCATTCAAGCCAGCTAATTGTTCTTTTGACATTCTATTTATAGTTATGCTTCTATCGACATTATCAACAGCATTGCCTTCAGAATCAATCGCTATAAAACCCGGATCTCTAAAATATTTATCATTATAGACAAAAATCGCATAATCATTTCTATCCATATTTATATCTGGATTTTGTATTGTTTCTTTTTCTGCAGTTGTCATGCTATCCAAATTTTTTATGTCAACCCACGCCCTTGTTACATATGTAATGTTTTTCTTATCTTTCGCTTCAGTCGGTAGGTAACTTGCATCATATTTATTCTTCACATTAAACGCATCCTTTGCAGCTTGTTTATCTGCATCTGCGATATTAGAAGCCTTCATGATTTCGCCATATGGCGAATTACCGTAATTTAATGTAATCTTCGGTTTCAGCAATCTACGGATATATACCGTATATGTTGTACCTCCGGCTGTAATTGTAACCGTATTATTATATCCGTCGTTTACAGTCTTGTCCAATTCAGCAAGATCAAATAAATCTGACGAATACTTTTTAGCGTCTGATGCTGTCACATTGACGCTTGCCGAATTAACAGTTACAGTCGGTTTTTCGGATGAACTTACGTCCATTCTGATTTGTTCCGTTTCATTAGGAACACTTACATAATACGTTTTAGTTTCCGCTTTAAACTTATCTTCTTTTAAAGTCTTGTCCGATGATAAATAATAAGTTGTATCCGGTGACGGAGTCGCTCCCGGATCTGACGGAGTTTCTCCCGGTTTTACCGCAACTATATCATCTATTGCATCATTTGTTCCAAACAGACTTATATCGCCACTGAAATCAAATAAATTTTTAAGGTTAGTATCATCCGGAGCCGGATGTGTCGTAGCAAACCATGATGCATAAGGATTTGTACCGTCACTACCGGAACCGATAGCAAACGTATCTCCTCCCCGAACCATACTCAATACAGTAGGATTCTGGTCTGCCGCAGTTTCATCGGGAGCACTCAAAAGAACGAAAGGCAATTTCAACAAATACTGCTTTGAATTACTTGCCAAGTCTTTAAATCTTAACAGCGAGTCCCCTTTAAATACCACACCCACATAGCACATTTTCCAACCGTCTAAAGCACGTTGATTAGCTTCTGTGCTGTTTTCTCTATCACTTAACGTAGTATCTATATCGCATTCACGAACAGATGTAATCTCATATTGTGTATCATCCCACCAAGCACTGCTGTCGCCTGTTGAACTCAGGTTTCCCTTTACCAACTCATCATTCCAGCTTTGTTCCGCAGTTGAAGATGCAGTTGTTTTATCCCAATACGGCTTTACGTAATTCGGATCATATTCAAACGCTACATCTAACGAATAAACACCGTCAGTAAACAACGGTAAATCGTTTACATTTTCAATGCCGATACCTACCCAAAATTCAAGCGGATTGGTTAAGTTTACATCATCTTTGCTAAATCCTGCTTTACCGGGGCTTGCATCATTTGGTGTAGAACCTCTGCCCATAAAATCTACAGACAAAGTTCTGTTTGTTGCCTGTGTTTCTATATTTTCGTATTCATCCGCAGTAGCAGGAATACTAATCATACATACAGCACACATAGATAGTGACGTAAATCCTGACACTAAGCCTTTGAGAATCTTATTCATTACGCACCACCTCCATCATTAGTATAGAACTGAATTATTTTTTTAGCACGTATATTATTTGCATCTATCAAATTCACCGCTCTATCTTTATTTACATCGCAGATACGATATCTATTTAGCAATCCGCCAACATCATAACCTGTAACATTTGTGTTGTTAGCTAAATCTGCACTGAATCTGTTTCTTATTCTTGAAACATCTTTTGTATCTGCTTGTTTATCATTATTGACATCTCCAAGAGTATTAAGCAAGATTAACGGTCTTTTTATTGAAACGATTGAACCGTCGAAATCTGCAAACGAATAAACAAGTTCATATTTATCAGGTCGGATTCGTTCTGTATTTAATTCGGATATTGTACCGCTCGACGGCAAATTGATTGTCTGTGCATTAACAGATGAATAATCCGTAGAACCGCCATCTTGATATGCCGCATTTGTTTCCGTTAAAACATTAACCGTTATCTTTTTGGTGACATCGGTTACCGCTCCGCCAATCGAATTAATAACGCTTTCATATCCCGGGTCTGTAAAAATTCCCGAATTCAAAACAAACAATGCTGTATCATCCAAATCATAATTCACACCCGACGTCCAAGCTTCACCGCAATAATTTACACCCACCGTTGCACCTGCCGGCGTATATCCTGCAGTAAATGTATAATCATTTTTATCAAATTCATTTTTAGCCGTCGCCTTATCCGTTATTGCCGTATCACGCATAATCAAGCCATACGGCGAGTTACCATAATTAAATTTCATCAATTTGGACTCTTCTATTTTTCTGTAAACGTGAATCTTATACGACCTTGTAACTTCGCCTTCATCAGGATCGTCATTAGGATTATCATATGTCATCGTCAATGTAAGCAAGTTATCAACAGGGCTGACGTCAAGCTCTATATCCTCTGACTTATAATAATTATCCGTTGCATCCTCCGCCGGCGTGGTCAATGTATCAGTTACAGAATTATGTTCACGAGAAAGCGACAGCGTCGCATTTTTTGCTTCATCTCTAAGTTTGAACCAAAGCTTTACTTTGTCAACACTATTTGGCACTGCAACATAATACTCACGTTTTACAGGGTCAAACTTTACAATTTTCCAATTCTGATCATGCAAATCCTGATCATTGTCATTTGTATCTTTAACCATAAGTTCTGTCGCTCTGAGTTTCGCTCCAAGCGACTCTTTAAAGTGAGCCGTTATTTTAACATTTTCTGCCGGCATTTCAAATGTCGTATTAGCCAATGTGCTGTCTGCGAATGTCACATTACCGGTTTCACAGGTCCATCCGGTGAAAACGCAATCTTCTTCGGGAGTTGCTGTTATTGAAACAGCTTCACCTTCACTTGCAGTATATAATCCCGAGTCCGTTTCTGCTTTACCATATTTTACATTATCAGAAACAAGCTCTATTTTATATGTAGGAGCTTCCGTAACTTCAAAAGAGATTTTAAACGTTCGAAGGACTCCATCATTTGATATAACAGAAACTGTACATTCATAAGTTCCTACATCAAGACCTATATTAGTTGTTATATCAAAGTCTACACTTTCACCTTTTTGTAAAATCTGAGGCAACTTTTTGCTGATGGTAAATGCTTCTTTATTCCCATCTTTACTCAAAGAAATAGCAGCTGTCAAGCCGTATATATCGGTTGAGCCTATATTTTTAACAGTAAATGAATTTGTTTGCAAATCATTATAATCATACCCAACTTGTTTTTTGTCATATGTAAAATCGGGTATTACATCAATTTCATCTCTATCATCGCCGTTGACAACCAAATACTTAATCTCAACTGTGTTATTATTCTCATTTACAACATTTCCGTAGTTTGTATATGACGTTGTTGAAAGCGTACCCCTTACAGTTACAACACTGCCAACCAATGTAGGGTCTCCGTCAATAACATCCCACGAATCAACTGTGAAGGTCGAAAGCTTACCTATTTCCGTACCGTCGTATCCATCATATGTTGTTCCAACAAAATCAGAAAGTACAGGAAGCGTTACAGTTGTCGGCAAACTCACACCCGCTTTGATAGGAAACATTGCCGATTGCAAATCCGAATAATCAAAAGTATAGCTGTCTAAATAAATATTTTTTCTCGGATTTGTACTGAATTCAGTATATGGGCCCGGATTTTTTCCCGGTTCCGTTGATGATATTTCAAACTTACCGGCTTTACTTCCAAGGTTTATAATCTGTGCAAGTTTCTTTTCAGAGTCTATTGCAATATCAGCCTTTACAGTAATTGTTGCCGTTCCGTCACCATTTACAACAGCATTATAACCCGACATTGAAGAATCAATAAGTTCTCCGCCCGGCATTCTCACATCAAATGTTGTACCTGCAGGAATTGTGTTCCCATCTTTATTTTTAACTGTTATTGTCAAAGTACCGTCATCAGCCGTGACAGCACTTACAACCTCCAACTCTTTTGGAAGCTCACTCTCGTTATCAACAACATTTCTTATAAAGTTGACATCAGAGCTGTCCTTTACTGTAAGCCACGGATAATTAATCGATATTTTGTTTATATCCGCAATGTGTCCCAAAATTGTATATTTACCTACCACTTTGTTTTTGATATCGTCAGGTATATCAAGCAGCTGCGATGTTTCAGTGCTAAGCTGGTACCATCCGATATTAAACTCCGGTACTCCGCCGTTTGGAATATATTTATCAAGTATCGGTTTTGCTTTTGGTGCAAGTTTCAAATCGTCTATTGTTGCAGGATAATCCGCCGCACCGGTCCAATACGTCAAATTCTCATTTTCTGCCGTGAAACCAATCAAATTAATCGGCGTCACATGTATTGTAACGGTTATATCAAAATCATCATTGTATTTTTGAACAACCGTATAGTCACCTTCTTTTGGATTCCACGAAATCGAGCTTAGATTGCTTGTCGTCTTATCCCACTTAAACACTGCCGGTCTTTCGGAACCGTCTGCATATTGGAGTGATATAATCGACATTTTATCATTTATGAAATCAAGTAAATCATTTGTTGTACCATTCTTATAGATGTCATAAGAAGTAACTGTAAGCTCCTCATTCAGTGCCTTAACATTTGAAAGTGCCGCTTCAATCTCAAAATTACACTCAACATTTTTATCGGCTCTTGAGTACCATTTGACATCTCCGTCACTGCTGTCGATATAACCTATATGAACACCGTCATCATCTGTAATAGTATCGTCCTGCACTGTAATCATTGTCGAAAACGGTACAATTTTAATAACATCCTTAAGTTCGCTTTTTGAAAGCTTTGCAAACTTTGCAGGGTCTTTTATATAAAAGCTCAATCGTCCGAGTTTTAAATTTTTACCGTTTGCAAGGATAAGATGTTCGTCACGACCTTTTACCGCAGTTATGTATTTAGAAGTTGTACCTTCTTGCGGTAAGAAGTTCATTATTGCTCTGCCGTTGTCGGCATCTGCAACACCAATAATCGGCATACTTACACCAATCATAGACGGTAATTTAAAGTCGCCAAAGCTTCCGATTGGAAAATCATCAGTATTTTGTTCAAAATAATCATGAGCAATATCATATGAATATCCGACGCTTCCCGAAGAAGTTGTAGGGTTTTTAATCGGTGTATTCGTCGCCACATCCGAAAGCTCTATGTAATTTTTATCATATTCAATACAATAAGATATTGCAGTTGAATCAATATTTTTCAGAGATATATCAACGAAGCCTTGAGTTGTTGAACCGTTAGCCACCATTTTTATGCCACTGAATGATATAGCTGCATTTGGGTAAGATGTTGCAGCCCAAACAATAACAGATACAAAAACAACCACAATAAGTGCACTTATTGTGATTTTCTTTTTCCCAATATGCATGCTCTCCCCCCCTGCTACAATTATCCCTATTATGAATAATTCTATACTTTAATTGTACACCAACTTATACCAAAAGTCAACATTTCTATTCAAGAAAAACACCGTTTATTCTTTACAGTTCATTATCGTATATTGTGTGAATGTTACAATTATTACTGTTTAATAAAATTACATAAAATGTATAAAACAAAAAAGAATCGACAGAATTAAATCTGTCGATTCCTTAAAGCTAATTAATATGCTTTTATTTTGACTTTGTCGGGACCTTGGTTATCCAATACAGGAGTCTTCTTTCCAAAATACATACCTGCATACAGAAGGTCTTTTGTTGTGATTGAGCCGTCACCGTCAAAATCACAATCAGCTCTTTCAACACGTCCGCCCTCAAAGTTAATCCAAGAAATTATCTTCTTGCCATTTGCTTCGTAATAAGCGCCGGCTGCATTAGTGCCATCACCATATTGGATTTCTGTATAAGCAGATACACCTGCTACTGCTGTTGAAACAGAATATGATGATTCTGAACTCTTAGCACTGTCTGATTTACTATCCGACTTACTGTCTGATGTCACACTGTTTGTTGTGCTGTCCGACTTACTGTCTGATGTCACGCTGTCTGTTGTGCTATCCGACTTGCTGTCTGATGTCGCACTGTCTGCTGTGCTATCCGACTTGCTGTCTGACGTCGCACTGTCTGTTGTGTTATCTGACTTGCTGTCTGATGATGTATCACCATTTGATGTATTATCACTTGATGTATTACCATCTGACGGTGTTTCTGTATTATCGGATTTATCTCCCGTTTCAGTATCTGATGATGTATTATCGCCTGTTTCACCTTTATTAGGTGTATCAGTCGTTGTACTGTCATCCTTACTGTCACCACTGTTTGTTCCATCACTTGGAGTTGATGGTGTATCCGGTGTTTCACTCGGAGTTTCAGGGTTATCCGTTGTTCCGCTGTCAGGAGTTGACGGTGTTGACGGATTATCCGTTGTTCCGCTGTCAGGAGTTGACGGCGTTGACGGATTATCTGTTGTTCCGCTGTCAGGAGTTGACGGCGTTGACGGATTATCCGTTGCTCCGTTATCCGGAGGTTCAGGATTATCACTCGAATCGTCTTTCTTATCAGTATCCTTAGTTTCATCCTTGGTTCCGTCTTCAGTTGTTGTTATCGAATCCTTAATAATTTGTCCTGTATAGTCATCCATAATAATGTTATATAGGAATACATTTACTAAGTTAACATCAACATAATCTATGACGCCGTCACTTACATCATAATCTGTAACGTTACCCGGTGTAATTCTAATCATACCAAAGTCATATTTAGCTTTCACAAAAGTTTCGGTTGAAACAATGTTGGTGATTTCATAATCCAAATAACCTGTTCTGCTTATTACAATATGATATGTATCTGCATCAGGAAGCGAGATTTCAAAGTTGCCGTTCAGACCAACTTGGTAAACCGTATTTCCTGCCGCATCTACCGCAACAAGGTTATTGCTGCTGTCATACATTCTTATTTCTGCAGTATCGTCACCTTGAGCAACCGAATGAACTCTGCCTGTTATGTAAGTTTGAAGTTCTGGAACTGTTTCGGCAGTATCTCTTGTAACAGTTACACGATACTTACCGCCGTTAGTTACCGTAGAGCTTACCTGACTTACAATCTCAAAGTCGATTGTAAACGACTTTTGATTAAGTGCAAGGTCAAACATATGTGTTAATTCTGATGCCGACTTACTTGCTACCTGCGTGCCTTCAATGCTCATATTTAGGATTGGATTATATTCTGTAGTCTTAATCGTAAATTCGATTTCTGTTGCAAGCGGATCTACAAGAACATCGTAGCTTATTACACTTGCATCGAACTTAGGATTTAGTTCTTCGTATCCGTCTCCATCAACTGTATCTGTTACGATAATGTTGCTTAGGTAAGCTGTGTTCTCTCTTACAATCTTAATTACATAAGTGTATGGAGTTTCAGCTACTGTTACGAATACATAATCTACAGCTTCACCCGCGTCAAGCTCAAATTTCTCACTTGCACTGCCGATTGATTCTGCCGAATTTTTACCCTTATGAGTAAATACTATACTGTCAGTTGGGTTTTTAGCTTCTGCTGTTACCGTAATATCTTCATCATAAGGTGAGATATTAACAACATAACTAAAGATTTCAGGGTTAAATACCTTTGACAAATCGAACTTATCGGTTGTCAGACTTGCAAGTCTTGCATCTCCGTTTGCTCTGTCATCACGAGTAATCTTCAATTCGTACTTGCCAATCTTACCGTCCTTATTTTCAACAGTTACCGTTACAGTTTCTGTTGAATGTTCACTGTCAAGGAAGCTTGACGGCAATGTAATTTCAGTGGCTGTGCCGCTTGTTACCGTTGTAACCTTACCGTCGCTTGTAGTAACGGCAAGTTTATCATTTGCCGGATCTTTAGCTGTTACAGTCAATGTAATTGTATTGTCTGTGTAATTAACCTTAGCAGAATATTCAGCATCTTTTTCTTCAAATGCAGGAGTCATTTCATATAATCCGTCGCCTGCAGCTGTTTCATCCTCAAGTTCAATGTTTTCAAGGAATGCCTCAGGAATTAACTTATCAAGACGAGTTACATTCAGAACATAAATTCCGTCTTTTTCGTCAACTGTTATCTTAACCGTTACGGTAAAGTTCTTAGTATCAAGAGGAAGTTTATCAAATGTTCTTACGTCACCGTCTACATAAGCTCCGCCGTCGATACTCATACTTACTTGTGCATTTTCATAAGTATTCTTTGTATGTACGGTAAATGCTTCGGTATCCTTACCTATTTCAACATCATAATTTCTTACTATCGGTGAGAACTTAGTCTTCATAGTAGCATTATCTGTCCACAAATCAGTTAAGATAGGTGCGTCTGTATTATAAACAGTTACTACATATTCATTAATAAGCTCGTATCCGCTTTCAGTAAACTTAGTTGCACGGAATGTGAATGTTGCCTGTCCGCTTTCGCCTATAGACTGTGCCAAGTATGAACCTATACCTTCTTGCAATGAGTAATCTCTCATTGTTTCATTGATTACTTCAATGTAAACATCCGGGTCATCGCTCTTAGCAAACAAGTACGGTGTAGCACCGTCATTAACGGCACTGTAAACAAATACTTTTTCGTCAAACGCTGTGAAGAATGTTGCATCCTTGCCTGTCTGGTTGATTGTCGGATCAATCATAATATGATTGATGAACGGTTCATAAGGCTTGTCTGCATCGCTTTCAGCATATACAACGAACGACTTGTTAATACCGCTTATTGCGCTTACAACATTAATGTCGAATCTTTCCTTTTGTGTTGACATTGCAAAGTCAATGTCCTTTCCGCTTTCAATCTCTCTGCCGTTTACAGTAATTATTGCATCACTGTCGGCTGAAGTTATATTAAGCGGAATTGTTGTTGTACCTTCCGGTACTGTTATTGTTTCAAGAGTGCTGTTTGTTATCGCATCTCCGTTCAATGTACCGCTGATACCGTTGCTTGCAATATCACGCAAGATTGTTACAGAATACTTCTGCATTGTAGCGCCGTTTCTGACTGTAATAATTCTTACTGTCTTATTACCGTTCAATGCAAATGTTCCGATGCCGCTTACGTTTGCAGAACTGCTTGATGCCTTAGCATTTATTGTTACACGAGTTGTTGATGCATCTACATATGTGTAGTAGTTAAGCTCTCTTGCCGAGAAATCCGGAATTATGTCCTTACCGTCTACAGTCAAGCTGCTTAGGTCAGGAACATCGGCTGCCATATTCTTTCTGAATATATCCAATGTGTATGTTACTTCAGGCAATGAATCATCGGCTGATGCATATACCTTGATTGCAACTGAGTTATATACTCCGTCTGTCAAGTCTATATCCATAGCGCCTGTATATTCTGTGCCGTTCACTTTAATCACACTGCCCGGATTTAATGCAGCTGTTTCAAGCGTTACCTTATTTACCTGATAAGGAACTGTTACATAATAGTTCTTTACATCTCTTGTAAATGCCGGTACGACTGTACCCTTATTAAGAACAAGTTCTGTTAGAGCATTATCGTTATCCGAATCAGGACGATATACATTTACAAGATATACACGCTTAGTTATTGATAACTCTGCAGGAGATTTTGTATTATCTATTGCAGTTACAACAACCTTAATCTGATTCTTACCCTTCTTAAGTTCGATATTTTCTGATGCCATACCGCTTACAACTTCAAGGTTGTTAACAGTAATCTTCGCATCATTGGCAGTTGGGATAAGGTTAATGTATGATGTTGATTCATCTACATTAATTTCATATGCCGTCTTATCCGGATCAAATGCCGGTGACAATGCAAAGTTCTGTTTAACTGCCAAATCAATAAGTTTAGGGTCAAGGTCAGGTTGTTGACGATTGATTACCAATGTATAATACTCTTTATTTTCCTGAGCATTCGATAATTCAATCGTGAATATGTTATCACCGTATTCAATAGGTTCAAAGATATTATTCCATGTACCGCTTGTTATTACTCTGCCGTTTACTCTAATCGTTAGATTAGCTTCATCCGATGGAACATTTGATATGGCAGTTACCTTAATATCTGCCTTTTCAAATGTACTTGGAACACTTGCATAATATGAATGTTCATCCTTATCGAATGTAGGTGTTATAGCATAGTCATCAAAGTGTTGATCTTTCAGTTCCAAACCTGTCATTTCAGGTATCGGAGTTTCAAACTTATTACGATATACCGAAACCGTATAAGTCTTTTCTGTGCCGTTTACTGTTCTTACAATGAATGTTACTACCGTTTCGCCTACAGCAAGCGGTGACAATGAGAATGTATCTCCGCTGCTTATCACCTTAGAAGTTCCGCTTGATGTAACAGTTATATCCTTTATAGCATCAGGAGTTCTTGCAATCGGTATCAAATCAACATTTTCATGCTCATAAGTATAAGTCAAATGATAATTTGTTTCATCACTGTCAAATATAGGAGTGAGTATACCGCCTGCTGTGTACTTAATATCTATTAGGTCAGCATTATCATTTTCACTGCCTCTGTAAATATTAATTACATAAACCTTCTTAGTGTTATTCCATGTTCTATTACCTGCTTTTGCAGTATTGTTAGGAGCAGTTACCGTAATAACAATCTTATTGCTACCCTCTACAAGCTTAATATCGGTGTTTATCGTACCAACCGCATCAACGTCAATATCTAAGGCTTCGCTTCTTACCCAAATAGCAGACATTGTATTTTCGGATTTAGCGTTAATCTTAATTGAATCAACGTCATTTGCAACAGTAATCTTATATGATGTTACATTCTTATCAAATGTCGGCGTCATACTTTGACCGCTTGCTGTCAGAGATGAAAGCAATGCGCTTGTATTCTTGTCTATTGCTCTGTTTATTGTAATTGAGTAGTAACGACTGTTGCCGTTGCCATCGCTTACTTTGACAATAAACAAGTTATTACCCGCATCAAGCTTAACCGGCGTCGGCTGACCGGACAACATAGTTTCGGTTGTATTATTGGCTACATCATACAATGTTGCAGTCATATTACCGTCTGTACCCGTAACATTTGTATTCGGAATTACTGTGATTGCTTCTTCTGTTTCCGTATTAGTTACATTTGAATAGTAGTTATAATCTACATCTGATGAGCTGTTCATCATTGTCAATGTATGATTTGCAAGAGATATACTTGATAAGAAGTTTTGCTTTGGATTGATATTAGCATTAGTATTCTTATAAAGTGTAATCTTATACTCTTTCATTACTACGCCACTTGCCGATACATTGAATGCAACTTCGGTTGTTGATTTCTCAGTCAAACCGTCTTTGATTGTCACGCTTGTTCCCTTTGTAGTAGAACCGCCGTCAATCTTGTAAGCCACATCACTTGCAGCACTGCTCGGTGTTGCTTCAATATTAATATCATTAATATTTTCACCTTCAACAATAAAGTAGTAATCCGTAATATCTCTGTCGAACATCGGAACTAAGCTGTAATACTTACCGCCGATAACGACTCTGATGTCGTCCAAAGTAGCGTCAGTATCAGGAATCTTACGATTTATTGTAACCGTATATGTCTTAGTTGTTATTCTGTCTTCAGATGTTACTTCAATCTTCAATATGTTGTTACCAACTGTCAAGTTATCAAATACAAAGCTATTTCCGCTTGTATGGTTGATAACCGGCTTTGAGCCGTTGCTTGTAGATGTCATAAGCTTGATTGTAGCATTATTGCTTGCTGTAATCTTATCAAATGTCACCTTTGTAACAGCTGTATCTACATCGATTTCGTAGTTATGAACATCCTTATCGAATGTAGGTTTCATCACTACGCCGCTTTCAGGTTCAAGTTCGATAAGGTCTGCATCGCCTGACATTCTTGTTACGTGTACAATATATGTCTTGGTTATATCTGTTGCAACATCCTTTACAGTAACGGTTATATCTTGAGGATTATTCATCAAGTATGTCTTATTGGTAAACTGCTTTGTTGTTCCCGAATCAGGGTTTTGCTCAGCTAAAGTACCAATCTTAACCGTCTTACCGTCTGATAGAGTTGTTACTCTCATCATCGGTGTATATGTCGCATTATGCGGAATACCTATTTCAAAGCGGTTATTTTCACTGTTCCAAACAGCTGCAATAGGATTTGCATATTGACGAGTTGTATCTGTTACGAAGTCGCCATTGTCGACATCCATATAAACACTTAGAATATCTCCCGTCACACTAATCAACTTCAATACATAATCTCTGCTGATTGTATCTGTACCGGCTGTTAATGAAACATTAATATCAACATTTGTAGTTACAGACGATATAGTCGGCATAGTTATCGTTACCCAACCGGTAGACGAAACATATGCTGCGCCATTTGTCTTTAATGTTGTTGTTGCTCTTGAATCGCTTGCCATAGCCTTAACAATCGGATTTGTACCCGATTCAACATATGCAACATATGTTCCGTCCGGCTGCAATGCGGCAGGCATATCATTTACCATGACATACTTAACGCTTGCGTCTATCGGCTTACGATAAATATGAAGTTCGTATTCCAATTCCTTAGATGTTTCACTTGTTACTTTTACATAGAATACGTTATCGCCATATTCAAGATTTACGTTTTGAGTAATTGTAACAAACGCATTACTCATCGGTTTTTTGTTTGAATCAAGAATTGTAACCATCGTCTTAGCACCATCATGATTATGATATGCCTTAGCGTAAATGTCTGCATTAGTCTTTTCTGATTCAACATTTACCGTATAAACGCCCTGTTTCTTTTCATCATCTGTTGTAGGCTTATTTATCTTATAATTATCCTTATCAAAGTCAGGATCCAAGTCGTAACCGATAACTTGTAAATCTGCAAGTCGGTTTTCATCGCTCGGGTCATGAATTTCTATATAATAAGTTTTTGTGTAGTGAGGAACTCTCAAGTAAATAGGTATTCTGAAGTATTCCGAAGTTGTTCCGTCTGTCTTCATACTGTTGACATACTGCTTAATATATTTACTCAAATCGTCGATTTGCTCACTGCCTGCGTCTGTAATCTTGATTCTTGTTTCATAATCATTAGGATTCCAGCCTTGTGTCTTCGCATAGTCAAGTAGTTTCTGATGTGTTTCATGTGCATTTGCATATACATCATACTCATGTAAATCATTTTCAGTCTTAATCGAATAAGTTGTAACCGTCTTTATAAATGATGAATTATAGAACGGTATCTTATTTGAATTGTCCTTCTTTGTGATATACAAATCATCAAGATATACGTCAACCGGAATATGCTTGATACGTAATGTATAATAGATTGACGAGCTGCCGTCCGACTTCTTAAGTTCAATCGAGAAGTAGTTGTCGCCAACCTTCAAATCTACGTTTGCAGTAAGCTGACCGCCCTTACCTGCTCCCAATGTATATGTCTGCGATACTGTAAGACCTGTCAAAGTGATTGCGGCATTCTTATCGACTGCATATATATCAACTTTAGCAGTTGGATTTTCTGCTTCTGAATATGAGTATGCCTCATATATAATCTTGCCGCTGTCAAGAGTTGTCTTAACTGCATCATTGTCATTTACACGGATTGCTCCAAGTGCTGCGTCAAGCATATCACGCTTAATTAAAATATTGTTAATTGTTATTAAGAATCCGTCTTCGTCATATACACGAAGCTGAACAATCGAATTAACTTCTTTTAGCTTAATTATTGATTTAATAGTCTGCTCATTAGTTGTATCATCTACAAGTATCTTTTCACCGTCGTCAATCTGAACGTAATATTTATGACCTTGAGGGTCTGCCATATTAATTTGCATATCTGCATCGCTCAAGTAGAACGGAAGTTTTGTCGGACGTTCATAGTTTGAAATGATAACACCGTCTTCATTTGTAACCGGATCGCCGATTCTTTCTGTAAGTTCGTCATTTACGACTGTGTTCAAATCGAAGTTGTAGATGTACTGAACAATGTAAATCGTATAGTTCTGTGTTGCGCCTGACGGAGATTCTACCGTTACAGGAACTTGCGTAACACGACCGTTTAGTTTTACATCATCAATATATGTATTTACTGCGCTGTTCTGATGAACACCGTTTACATATATCTTAGCAAACTTATTCTCACTTATAAGTTTTACTACAGCTGTATCACGTCCTTGCGGAACTGATGCCAAGTAAGTTGTAAGACCTGTTATACTTGCATTCTTCAAGATTACTTCAGATTCATCTATAGGATAATCTTTGTATCCTTCTTTTCTCAAACCGATATTAACATTTTTCAACTGAGTACCCTCAGGGCTGTTAATAAGGTTGATTACATATTCCTGAGATGCGTTGTTGGTTCTCGATGTTACTTTAAATCTGAACTTATATAAATTTCTGTCTTCAATACTGGCGGCATCCGTTGTAGCACCTGCGAAGTTTACATTAGTTCCTTGAATTTGTTTATTATTGCTCAGTACATATGTACCATCTCTGTACTCATAGAACTGAATTACCGCATATGGGTCTATTGCGAATACAAACGGTTGTGCAATGTATGTATTCATCGGCATTTCAACTTTGTACGATATTGCCGTTGTATTAGGTTCCACACCCGCTTCATAACCTGTAACCTTACCTGTAACTCTTGTTGTCTGCTGAGTTTCAGTAGAAAGTCCGCCTGTAGCGTCAACATATACTTTGTCTATACCAAGTTCACTTGAAGCTTTCTGAATCATCAATGTGTAATCCTGTGTTCTGCCGTCACCGGCTGTTACTCTGGCTTTCAATATGATGTCATCTATACCTGACATTGATGCCTCTGTATCAACTGCCAACATTCCGCTCGCAATCGCAGGTTTACCAAAATCAGTAAAGAATTCAATCTTTGAACTTGCCGACTTAGTCTGTGACTTAACATATGCCATATTTGCCGTTGGATTAATATAGCTTATGTAATTATATGTATAAACATATTTGCCGTTTACAAGTGTCTTATCTTCGCTCTGCTTTGCAGCCTTTACATATGAGCTGTCAACTAACTTAATATCGCTGACAAACATATCAAGTTTCAAATCAGAACGCATTTCTTCAGGAGAAAGCTTTGTAATAATAAGCTTTGTCGTCTTTATGTCGTCAGGAGTTGTACCACCCGGCAACAAATCAGGCGAACCGACCTTAATATCAATCGTTACCGATGACGATGTCGGAATTGTTGATACGTCATAATTCAAATATGAATTGCTTGAAAGAGCAAATCCGTTATTCTCAAATTCTACGTATTCCCCGGCGTTCAGAGCAGTAGCTTTGATTTCATTTACAAGTGTTTCATCTGCCCCTACATCAATTCTGAATGTATAAGGGTCGTTTCTGTCTTGCTCTGCATAACGTCCGTCAAGTGTAATTTCCTTAAGCTTTAGATTATTCATCTTTCTGATAATCTTAAGTGTGTAGTATGCAGGTGCAATATCGCCTTCATAACTCCATACCGTTACCTGGAATGTTCTTGAACGTTCGCCTGTTGTTTCATCAACATCATCGTCATTACTGTCAAACGGAATATTTATCTTTAGAGTTTGATTTGTCGAAACAGTATCTACACCGTCTATCGTCATACCAACTCTTGCTGTTGAGTAATCAGCACCGATTTCAATAGGAACGATTGATGTACCGTATGTTATATTCTTTATGATAATCGGATTGTTTACAGTTATATTTTCAACAACTGACTGGAACAACTTACCCGTTTTATCTTCAGGATATGCATATACGTGATCAATCTTTCTGTTATTAGACTTTCTGATTAGGTCTACTATGTATTCCTTACCATCGCCAACACCTGACAACATTTCATCCTGTGAACGTATTCTAAAGTACAATGTGTAGTTTTGGTTAGGTTCAAGATTTGAAAGTTGTACTTGTTTTTGATGTAATTCATAGTTATTTGTATATGATGATGTATATGGGTCATAAATATCTACGCCCGCATATTCATAATCTGCGATTACCTTCATGTCAACAGATGTTATACCTGTTTCAATTTCTACAGTGTATCTGCCTGTGTTCTTATCGTACTTAGCAGGCGGTATGCTGTTAATTGTTCCTGCAGGACCAACCCATACACTGTAATTATCACTTTCGGCATCATATTCAACATCTCTGTTTGAGTTATCTGCAAGATAAACTCTCAAGTCATATTCTTGCATTGTACCCGCTTCAGAGATAATTCTGAATTTAACCACATGAGGAATATCAGGATCTGCATCGTCAAACAAGTATGAGTGGGATACTCTGAACGGAATGTTGTATTTAGCATCATTTCCGTGATAATCAAAGTCGCCATCTTCCCATAGAAGTTCTGCTGTTGTATCCTTCGACTGAACAGCCGCCTGAACAACAACCGATGTCTTTTCGGCATTATTAACTGCTTTTTCATATACACTGTAAGGAATATAGCTGTTATAATACGGCAGATCCGAATCGCCCTCAGTGAACGGACCATATGCTTCTACACCATTAACCGTTACATAATCGGCATTAGTATTAATCGACTGGATTGTTACGTTTAATGCATTGTTTGAAGTATGTCTGCCGTCTTCTGATGTTACTACATACGGAATTACCTTAACGCTTTCGCCATCCTTTACAGGAATCAAGATACCATGAATATCTCCGCCGTTTACTACATTTGAACCACTTATTACAGTGTCATCATCTGTTATTCCGGTATATATTTTACCGTTTAGAGTAATCTTAGCCTTTGAATACTCTGTCTTGATATATACTCTTAAATACTTATTACCGTTTTCATCAACTGTAAGTGTTGATTCGCTTACTTTGTAATAATCTACAACATTTGGACTTGTTTCACCGTCATATCTTGTAGTTTCATTTACAACAGTTTCTGAGTTGTTACTGCTGTTGTGAAGTACATTTGTATTTTCTGACAATCTGTAGATTACAACCTTATACTGATGAGTATATCCTGTACCTGCTTCCGGTATTGATACAATAGTAATATTTGTATCAGGAGTGTCTTCAGATACTGATCTTGCCGTATTTACAGGGATTGTAAGCATGCCATCTGTCAGATAATTATAATCAGATCTGTTTACAATTCCGTTTTCAGATACTGAATTTACTGATACTGTCGGATCATATGGAGTTGGTGCATGTTCATCAATGCGAAGTCCAACCTTTACAGTTGCATCCTTCACGATACCGTATCTATAGATAATCTCATCGCCGACCTTTTCAGGATTTTTAAGCAAGTTACCGTCAATATAAATATCAATATCTGCATCAGTGTTCTTATACTTCTGACCTATTAAGAATGTATAAGTCTTAACAGTACCAATCTTTTCATCAATAGTTGCATCTGCTTGAGCCTTATAGTTATTAGCTACACCAACCTGAATCTTAACTACTGTAAATCCACCGTCTTTTTTGATTAGAGGAATCTTATAAGACTGGTTGCTTGTCTGACGCCATCCGCCATCCCATACAACGCTTGCATCGGTTGCTGAATAGTCGTTTGCTGCGGCTGTTTCATATGCTGCAACCTCTTTCTCATATTGAGCAAGTGCTGCTGCATACTGTTCATCTGTCATACTTCCCTGAGTAGGTTTTTCAGGTCTTGTCAAGTGACCTATTCTGATGTAGTTATTAGCATCCTTAGCCAACACTGATGCGATTGCACTTGGCAAATCATCAGTCTGCGGATCAAGACGAACAACATATGCATTTCTTGTGCTGTCCCAAAGAGCATTTGACAAGTTGCCGCCGCCGTAAGGTCCTGCCTGTACAGCTTCAAGATCAAGATTCAATCTATTGATATTAATTTTATACTCAGCAGTAGTATTTAATGAAGATTTAATCATTACATTAATAGTGTTCTTACCTGTTATTGCAAAGTTCTTATAAACATTATTATGTAATGACGAAGTATTATCGTCAATCTGTACTTCTGCCAACAGAGTTGATGCTATAGCCTCAAGATCTACTGTTGTAACATCAGACGGAATCCATAGCTGATATTTACCGTTTATATCCTTACCGGCTTCAACAGTTGTTTCTGTTCCGCCGTCATTGTAAGTTGCGGTAAATGTCTCAAGATTTGCATTATCACTCTTCTTGTAGATGTATAGATATGATACCTTAATTGTTTCTAAGTCAGCAGCTTTTGACTTGATTTCATAGATTGTTAATTCTTCGCCGTCAAGAAGTACATTAGTTGCTGTCCACTTATCCGAATTAGCTGATGTTGGGTCTGTTGCCATCGGGCTGCCTGCATTTACAAGTGTATAAATATCATTAGCCTCTATCAAAATATCAACATATGTCTTATTTGTAAACGGAACATTACCCGGAGTATCAAGTTTAACTACATATACATCTGCAGTTGCTCCTGTTTCTTCATCTATTACTCTGTTTTCAGCTGTCGGAGTATAAACATTGCTACCGTATGTTACCTTAACAGTCTTTAATGAATCATCAATACTCTTTCTTGTTAAGTGAAGTACATAATGTTCAACAACATTCTCTTCTGTTGTTACGTCAATCGGAATGTAAATATCCTTAATTGATGTATCAAGTTTATATCTTTCGATTTCTTGTACATTAGCCGAATTATACTCTGATGCAATGCTTACCTTTGAAGTAGAGTTTACAGTTTCAGCCTTAATATTGATATATTCAAGGTCCTTGGTAATTACATAGTTATAAACATTTTCATTTATATCTGTAACATCTGTATAACCCGAACCTACAAGAACATTGCCTATAAGAGTAAGCGGATCAACCTGTACATACTTCAAACCTGTATGATATTCAGCAGGTTTCAAGATTAACGGATATTCAACCGTTGAAAGTGCATTACCGTTTGTTACTCTCAATGTATAAGTTGTTGTAGTACCGACATTTGCAGGAAGTGCTGTATTAATCCATGTCAAGCCGTTCATTCTCTCATATGAAACAACATTTCTATCTTTGTCAAGTACTTCAACTGTACCTGATATAGGAGTAATTTCTGCATTTACAGAATCAGCTGACTTACCTATTTCTGCAACGTATGTGTTATTTACACGAGCAACTGTCGTTCCGTCAATAACAACGCTGTCAAGTGTTGCCAAAGTAGGTTCTTTAATAATTACAAGATTATGTTCCTGACTTGCACCGCTTGTTGATGTAATTGTAAACGGAATTATTGTCTTATCATTGATAAGTCCGTTTATAACACCTTCAAATACACCTGTATATGAACCGCCTCTGATTGCGATTGTTGAATAAGGATTCTGAGCCTTTATGTAAATATTAGCCGAATTCTTAGTATCTCTGATATATACAATATGTTCGCAGGTTGTTTCTCCGTCTGCAAACAAGTCAATGCTTTGTGCAGAAACTGACGAAGTCTTATTTGTAACTTGTAGCATTGGGTAGCTGCCTGATGTCATATACCATATATCATTGAAGTTCCAATCGCTAAAGATTGACTGAACATATAGGTCAGATGCAGCAATACTGCTATTATCATTTGTCGTAACGATTGATGTATCATTCTTAACAAACAATGCACCCATTACACCGTGTGTATGTGTAATTGTACCGTCACTGTTAATAGCAATCGATGCTTTATCAAACATTGAGCTTGACAGATTTGCGTTAGCGAATACATATCCGATTGTTGCACCGGCATTATTGCTTATTACTATACCTGCAGAAGCATTGTTGCTTACAAGTGCAGTTGATGTAATATATGAGTTTTCAATAGTACCGTTGTTTTCGATTGCAAAACCGGCTGCATTCTTAGCTGTAATCTTACCGCCCGTTTCAATTGCAACTTGTTCGATTGTACCGTTGTTAATGCCTGCTACCACAGATGCATTTTCAACTCCGTTTTCACCGATTGTCGCAACCGCAAATCTCAAGTTCTTAACAGTACCGTTGTTTACAGCAAACAAAGCTGAATAATCTTGACCGTTTACGCTCTTCTGTGATGTAATCTTCAAATCGGAAATTGTAAATCCGTTACCGTCAAGACTACCTGTAAATGGTGTATCTTCTGAACCGATAGGATCCATTTGAATGTAATCCGAATTATACTTCATTGAAATATTATTCTTCAATACATAATGCTTTGTTAAGCTTTCCTCATCGTTACCGATGCTCTTCAATCCTGCGGCTGATGTGATTTCAAACGGACGAGCTTGGCTGCCGTCAGGAATGTTAAGATTTGATATATCTGCATCAGCTGATTGGTTCCTGAATGTAGGATACTGAGCTGTCTTGATTACCCATGTATTTGCAAAGTCCCAATCATTGAATGTTGCTATATCTCCAAGCTTTTCAGGAAGAACTGACGCACTGTTATATACATTGCTGTTGCTTCCCACCTTGCTGTAGATTTGGCTAGGCATTACTGCATATGCATTATTTATTGTTGAGTTGTCAAGGTTCAATACAACAATCGATGCTACGTGTTCATCGGTTAAATTACTTGATGTTGAGCTTATTGAACCTACATTATATACATTCTTAACAGCGTTATGGTTCAATGCTGCAATACCTGCTGCGTACTCACCTGATGTAATTGTTGCTTTATTATATGCGTCTTCGATAGTACCACGGTTATCACCTGCTACACCACCGGCTGCATATGAAGATTCAATATTACCTGAAGCTACGGCTACTCTTGAAATTACACCGTTTTGTTCATTCTTACCTGCCACGGCACCGATATATTGATATGATGTGCCTGCAACAGATGTAATATTTACATCTTCAAGTTTGAAGTCATAAACTTCACCCTTATTTACACCAAACAAGCCGTATGCTGTATCATTTGATGTAGCTGTAATTGTTAGATTTGATATTGACTTTCCGTTACCGTTTAGGTTACCTGTAAACGGTTTGGAAGTTGTACCAACCGGAGTCCATGCAGTACCGCTTAAGTCAATATCATTCATCAATACATAGTATGCATCAAGATGATCTGACATAGCCTGAAGTTCTTCGGCCGTCGTAATCTGGTAAGGTGATGCCTTACTGCCGTCAGGGTCTTCAGGAAGGATAGTTGAGCCGCCGCCGCACGATGCATCTTTAGCTACATATTCGTCCTCTGTACCTCTTTCGGCGATTACCTTTTCTACACTTGTATTATTGCTGTACTTAACAATTACAAGTTCATATCTGCTTGTCTTTGTTCCGTCAGAAACAACAATATAGAATTTATTTACTGTTCCAAGGTTTGCAATATCAGGCACTGATAATTGACCTTGATCTTCACCAAGAACAACATCACCTGTATCTGTTACTCTGATAAGTCCAAGTTTTGAATCGCTTCTTCTTGTTGCAATTACAATGCTTGCACTGTCATCTGTGCTCGGAATAGCTGTCTTATAATTTCCGTACTTATCCGGAGTTAGCTTTGTATAATCTCTTTCCGACTTGCTCTGAACCATTACATTTGAAAGTGCCAAAGACTGGTCTTGTCTTACAAGTGTAATTGTTTCTGAAATAAAGCTGTTATCGTCATACGGATATGAGTAAATCTTGAATTTAACAGTTGTTGTCTTACCCGAATCAAGAGTTACTGTTTCAGTATTTTCACTTACCTTAAACTCGCTGTCACCAATCTGTACCTTTGAAACTTCGCTGTCTGCAACAACTTTAATATCTGCCGCAGTTGCTCCGTAAGGTACTTTATAAGTGTAACCGCCGCTTGTCTTTGTAAGCTTGGTTCCGTTGACATAGACTTCTTTTTCACCCGTATTGCTTCTTATAATATACAATGTGTATGTTTGCTCTGCCTTACCGTCCTTAGATGTAACGGTAAAGTCAACCTTAGATACGTTCTTTGTAACATTATAAGATACGTTCAAGACACCGTTTGTTGATTTATCGCTGTCAAGTTTAACTACTGCATCTTCGTTTGCCGCAGTTATTGTAAGTATGCCGTTTGTTACGGTACTGTCTGCTCTTACAAGATATGTATTAGACTTAAAGTCTGCCTTTTCAGCTGTTACACCGTCAAAGACAACACTCTTTAGAGCTACGTCTGAATCTTCAACATACTTAATTATTACTTGATATGGATCACTTACAACCTTACCGTCATAACTCATAATTCTGAAGTTAAATACTGTATCATTTTCTGAGTTAAGTGCAAGATTTTCAAATACATAACCGTGTGAGTTGTCACTTACAAGAATACCGTCAATACCGAATCCTGTAAGTTCTACCTTTGCCATGTTACCTGTAGGAACGATTGAAAGGTCAACCGGATTACGTCTGTTTACAACTGCTGTGTAGATACGGTCATCAGGAACTGAGAATAACGAAATATCTACATCTGTTGAGGCACCGGCTGCAAGTTCAGTCTTATTAAGTGAAACTGACTTGACATCTGTGTCTTCGTAATCAGTATATACATACAATGTGTATGTCTGCTTTACACTGCCTGATGATGATCTAATTGTAAATTCAAACTTATTTACCTTTGAAACAGAAGGAGCGTCAAGCGTTCTCTTTGTTATAAGTTCACCATAACCTACATCATCAACACCGGCTGCGTCATTCTTCATTGAGATTTCTGCAATACCGCTTGATGTATGTATTGTGATAGTTGCAGGGTTTTCTGCTCTTGAATCGCCTCCGTTAAGATCTGACGGAATTGCAATCTCATAGATAGTAGGATTATTCTTTCTTGTGATTGCTGCGATACCATTTACGATAACCTCGCCTATCTCCGTGTTATTACTGCTCTTATAGATACTTACTGTATAAGTCTTCTTAGCATTTGGTGTACGTACATCATCAACATACAACTGTGAACGAACTTCTACAGTTATAGTTGTTTCTTCTTCAGAAGACAATGTATATGAAGTATCTGACCATACGTTTATGTATGGAATTGAAAGTGCATTTCCTGCTACATTGACAAGTTTAGCATATTGATTTGCTGTAATTGTTACATCTGCCTCAGTTACGGTTGTCGGAACACTGAATGTATACTTCAAACCATTTGAGATAGGAGTTGTATTTACAGTATCATTAACCTTTACATTGTCAAGTGACAAGTCATCTGATGCACCTTTTAATAATAAGTAGTAGTTCTTAACCAACTCTGCCTTATCATTTTGAGGTTTAACGGTAATTCTCAAGTATCTCTTACCGCCAATCGGAACACCGCCTACAACCTTATATCGGAATGCACCTTCGTCGGTCTTCTTTCTTGTGATGATGTCACCTGTCGAATCTATGATGTTTTCACTGTCATCAGGCAATGCTACTTCATGTATTGATTCGATTGTTGCATACTTATCTGTAAGCAGTATGTCAAGCAATATATCGTGGTCAGGAACGTTTGCTTCATACAATACTGTCATTGACATATCAACATTGTATTCGCCGTCCAAACCTTTTTCTGTTGTTATACTCTTAATTGATGTATCGTCTGACTTTTCTCTGAATTCAAGAACATAGTTCTTCTTCGAGCCGTTTTCAGCCTTTACTTCGATTACATATTTACCACCGTTTGCATTTGCCGGCAATGTATCCTGCCAATTATTATCTGTTGTCCAACCGGCTGTATCGCCTGCTGTTGAAGCACTGCTATCGCCGTTATTATGCCACTTATTCTGTGAATCATAGTAACCTACTCTCAATATTGACTTAGGTGAAGTTTCAATCGTAATTTGAGGTACTTCTGTCATTGAGTCTACGAAGAATATGTACTTAACGTCATCACTGTTTTCTACAGGTTCTTCTGTAGCATCCACATTACCACGCTTGATGCTGATAATATCATTTTCACCGCTTCTTCTTGTGATGTGTAACTTATATGACTTAATCGGCTGTGAAGTATTCTGCGATTGAACATAGATTGTATATATCTTAGCTGTATCAGTTGCTTCTGTAAGAGCTATAGTATAAGCCTTAGATGTTATACCCTTATCAACCAACGTCGGTGCAGGCTCACCATCTTCTGTAATCGCAAGTTTTGTAAATTGGTTCTTAGCCTTTACTATAACATTTGCTATTTCGTCAGTTGTTTCAATACTTCCGTCATAGTAGCCGCCGTTTGAAGCTACCCAGTTAGCTTCTACACCGTTTATTGTTACTGTAATATCGGTATCAGTACTCTGCGGCATAATGATTAGCTTAAATGTCTTCTTATAACTTGAACCTGATTTAGCCACATCAACTTCATAAGTATATGGATTGCTTTCCGTCAAATCTGACAAGTTACTAACCTGTAATCTATACAATGTTCTGTCAGGTGAATCAACAGTTATAATATTATTTGCATTTGTTGTATTTCTTACTTCAGCAATATTACCGTTTATTGATGTTAGGTATATAGTTGCTGTGTTAGAAGTTGTAGGAACATATACAATATATTCGTTCTTGTCCTCTTCCTTCGCAATCTTTTCGTCATCGTATTCTACAGTCAATTCCATATCCATATCTGTAGGTGTTGCGATGATGTAGTAATCCTTTGTACCGCCGCTCTGCGATGTTACGGTTACAGGAATTGCGAATGAATCGTTTGTGCCGTCACCGTCAAAGTCGTAATCGGCTGTAAGTTTTGTAAATGTTGCCTTTGCAGTACCGCCGTTTGTATTTGCGAACGGTGCATTATCAATGCTTGTTACTGCCGCATTTACATCTTCAAGCTCGATTGCAAGGTCAAATACTGTATAACCCGATGTAGTTGACTTAGGAACATATACATGATATGCATTGTATATATTACCGCCTAAGTTTACACTGTCATCTGCTGTAGTATCTGTATCCTTGTTTTCACTGTCATTTGGATTTGCAGTTACCGACTTGATATTTGCATTGTTACTCTTCTTATAAATATATAGCTTATATTCGGCTGTTGATGTATTTGTAATATCATCAGATTTAACTGTGATTGTTACTTCTGTGAAGTTACTGTTTATAGTATCTTCAAGGTCTGTTGTAACAGTTGCGCCAAGTGTCGGATTTGTGTTGTTATTACCTGAAATGCCGTCTTTACCTGTAATTTCTACACGGTAATTTGCGTTAGATGCAAGAGCCCATACATCTGCACTTGTTGCTGTACCGTCTACATAATATACATATGAGCCGTCAAGATTTGTTTTCTTAACAGTATTGTTATCAACCTTTACAGTCAATGCATAATCATCGCTCAAACGTTTTAGATATACAACGTTTTCATATGCAGGGTCACCGTCAGCTGTTCTGTACAATCTGAACGGTACTTCCATTTCGGTTACAGAGATAGGCATTGAAACCTTAAGCTCTGCATAACCGCCGGCTGTAATATCGCCATTGTTAATGCTTACGAAGTGGTTCTTGCTCGCTGCCGTAACACCAATCAATACTTCACTTGCGTTCGGAAGTACTTCAAGATATGTATATCTTGGTTCTGAATCAGTCGGTGCAGTTGCATCCAAACCGTTTACTGTTACGCTTTCAACAGAAGGAGCTTCGTCTGTACCCTTTATAACAAGCTTATACATCTTCTGTAGTGAGCCATCCTGTGAAACCACCTTAACATATCTAATCTCATCGTCTGTCTGTAAATCCAAACCTGAAACTATTTGAGTTACATATCCTACGTTGCTTGGATTATTATCATATGCATTCTGTCTAAGTTTCTCAATGTCTGTAAGTTCTGCCAATTCATCAGATGCTTGTACAGTTACATTTGTAAACTTAGTTGTATCAGGGATTTCAACAGTCCATGTTTCACCGTTGACGTCTGATGATTCCTTAACTGCATAATATGTGCCAACCTTAATATATTCTACATCTGCATTTGTATCTGTATCTCTGATTATTAAGGTGTATTCTTTAGTTGTAAATCCGTCTTGTCCTGTTACTGTTATACGGTATCTGTTTACCGGCTGACTGTGTAGAGTTACCGCATCATTTGCCCATACATTCTGTGACTCGCTGCCCACTTCATTGTATGACAATCCATATGGTGACTTTGTCAAATCTCTTGTGATAGCTTCAACCTTAACAGTTGAATTTGCATCTTGTGTTGTTATTGAAACATCAGCAGTCTTATCACTCGAAATACCGGTCTTTAGATATGTGTAAGTACCGTTTGCATTGCTTACTGTAGTACCGTTTACAGTTACATTCATAAGGTCTGTGTTTACAGCAACCTTAGTAATTACAAGAGTATATCTCTTTGTTGTACCGTCTTTTGCCTTAACTTCAATCGTTGCAGTTGTTTCTTTACTGTTTACAACCACATTACTCAAAGTAACAGCTCCGGTCGCTTCATCCTTGCTGTCATAGCTGCCGTTTATATGTACGTACTGAACAAGCGATGTTTGCGGAGTTGCTATAATATCAACTCTTGAAGTTGTATCAGGAATCTTAATTACGAACTTGCTGTTATCATCTGCATCATATTTTGCAGGTCTTACAACACCGTCTACAACAACATCAACGCTCTTAAGCTCAGGGTTACCTTCTACAGAAGATACCTTTACGAAGTAAGTCATTACTTGACTTCCGTCTTCTGACTTAATATATACAGGAATTGTTACACCTGCTCTAAGCTCGTCATCAGTTATACCTGTAAGGTCAACATTAACGCTTGCATCATTGCTGTTTGAATATGTTATTGCAGCTGAACCGACATATGCTGACGGTTTATAAGTTGTTTCGATTGCAACTGTTGACTGACTGTCCTTAGCCTTTACTCTGATAGGAAGAATTGTTCTGCCTGAATCTACATATGTATAGAATTCACCTGCGGTATTCTTGCTTAAGTCAGGGTCTTCATTTGCAATATAGATTGCTTTTACAAATTCAATTTCTGTATTATCAGACTTCTTGCGAAGTACAAGTTTATAATCCTTTGATGTAACTCCGTCTTCTGCTATTACTCTGATTGAAAGTTCTGTTGGACCATCATTCAATGACGGGTCAAGAGTAACTTCTCTGATTGCCTTATATGTTGCACCCGTTGTCATAGTTGAAGGCTGTTCTGTAGCAGGGTCGTAAATTACAACCTTTGAGCTTGTATTATTTGCTTCTGCAGTAATATTAATGCTTAGAGCTGTACCCGTTGTTATAATATCACTTGCATTAATACCAAGATAATACTCAATATTACCGTTTTCATCAGTAATCTGCTTTACCTTACCTGTGTAGTCAGGGCTTGCAGGGTCTGTTGTAGGTGTTGAATCAACCTTATACAGACCAACATTATTTGATGCGTATTTAATAATAAGTGTCGGTATATTCATTGAGCTGTTGTCTATGACAATACCGTCTGCTCTCTTAACATACAACTTAGTTGTTGTACTGCCGTTCGCTTCTTCTTCAAGAAGTTCTTTCGGAAGAAGAACCTTTGCAATACCGCCCTGTGTAGGATCGGCAGCGTTGATAGGTGTCGGAGTTACGAAGTTAGTCGGTGTTCCGACTGCTACCTGCGAACGTGCATCGGCAGTTGTAACGTAAATTACAATACCGTCCTCCGAATAAGGGGCTTGACCTTCATATGTGTTAATTGAAGTCTTATATGTTGCAGCAACCTTATTTTCTGTTAAGTCTACTGCCGTTATACCGTTTGTTTCAGGTAATTTCAAAATATTTACCTTAAACGTCTTTTCTGTTCCGTCTTCTGACTTAACATGGATATATACAACATTTGCCTTTGGCTGAGTTGCTTTAACATCCATTTCATCTGTATATGTTGCATCGCTATTTATATAGAATGTACTGCTTGTTGAAATCGTCAGCTTAATGCTTTCATCAGTTGTAACATTATCGCCGTCTACAATAACACCCTCTGCTACAAGTTTTTGAGTTGTGTTATCTGTTCCGTCAGTTGACGCAGGCAAAGTATATTCATACTCACCGTCAGCATTCTGCGAAAGTTCTTCGCCGCCATATGTTACCTTTATTGCAGTATTAGCCGACATTCTTATAATATCAAGCTGATATACACCCTGCGGATATGATGTATCTGCCGGAGTTACAGCAATATAAAGTGTTGTTGTATCTGCTGTAATCGAAACATTTCTCATGTCGAACGGCATTCCTGACATAGAGTCACTCTTTGCAGTTGCTTCATCAGGACGAATTGCAACCTTTGAACTTGTGCTTGCCGCTACGGCATTAACCTGTACATAGTTAGTATCATACTTAATCTTTGCAACATACTTACCGGTTGTCTTATCATATGTAACATTGTAATTTTCACCGATTGTTATACCTGTCGGCTTGTACTCAAGCTTATCAACAGTAAGGCTTCCCAAACGAGAATCTGCTGTTTTCTTGTAAATACGTAGTGTATATTCATTAACCGCACCCAATGTTGTTGTTACCTTTAGAGCAATATCCATATAACCCTTGTCATTGAAGTTCAAGGTTACATCTTCGGTTGTTGTATATGAATATACGTTGCCGTTCTCAATTTGAACTTGTCCGTTAGTTACTGCAGTTGTCAATGTTACAGACGCTGTCTTAGCATCGTCATCAACTGCCCATACATACATTAACTTTTCATTACCGTCTTCTTTTACAAGAGTTGAGTTAATATAGCCGCTGTTATCAACTGATACAAACGGATCACTCTCTTCATCAAGCTTGAAAATTGTAAGTATGTACGGAGCACCGTCAAGCGAATCGGCTGTCAATTTAATATATGTCTTATCTGATGTCTTTGTATTATCAAGGATAAATCCGTCATATGTGAATTCACCAGGTGTTGTTGCCTCCTTTACGGCATTTAGCAAACCATCAGGAGTGTATGTTACCTTTGCGACATCTCCGATCATAGGAGTTGTGATGATGTTAATATTAGCAACATCCTTAATCGGGATTACAACCTCGTAGTTCTGAGTATCACTCGGATTCTTCTGGTACGCGGTATATGTATTAAGCACATTTCCGCTTGCATCAACGATTTCTACCTTAATTTCCTTGATTGTTGTCGCCTCAGACTGTCTGTAAATAGTCAATGAATGGTTTGATACAGTTCCGTCTTGTGCTGTTACTTTAATAGGAATGACCTTATATGTTTCATTTGCCGACATTGTAATCTTCTGTACGTCATAGTAACCGTCATGACCGTTATCCTTGTCATGATCGCTGTTTACAGTTACATTCGCAATAGAGATTTTAGCTGACGGAGAAACTTGGCTATAGATATAAATATCTCTATCCTTAGCATCGCCGGTTTCCTTAATGATTGCATAATAGTTACCTGTATTACCTATCAGAACACCATTTCTTACATAATCCGATACTGCCGCATCTTTCAATTTAATATGGTTTTCAGGTTGGTCATAATAAACCCAATCAGCTACATCTGTAGCAGGATCGTTTTCACCAACTTTTACAATTCTCAAATCACCGTCATTTGAGTATCTTGTTGTATGAGCTTTATATATTCCGTCAAAGCTTGTGTTGCTGTTCTTAAACTCGAAGTAATAATTATCTTCAAGTTCACTGATCGGTACATCTGTAAATTCATAGTATCCTATAAACTTAGGGTCTTTTGAACCAATATTTGCGTCTGTCAACAATGTACCCATAACAGGATTTTGACCGTTCTTATCTACCATATAGATAACATCTGCGTCTACAATACTCTTAACGTGTACCGTTACAGTTGTAGCATTAGGAATTGTTGTTTGTACAAGACCTGTATAAACACTCTTTAGAGGATCAACAAGCTTATAAGACTTATCGCCTACAACAGATATTATCTCTGTATATTCATCACTGTCAAGATAACCCTTTTCAACTGCGGCTTGAGTTGCTGTGTCATCAAGTTTTGAATAATCAAATACGATTGCTTCAACATGATTATCGCTTGCATCGGCAACTTCTACATATGCAGTCTGTTTTGTACCTGTCTTTACATCTGTTACAACAAGTGTTGCAACACCTTCCTTAGTCTTTCCGCTTACTTTACCGTCTGAATCTACAGATACAAGTGAACCAGGAATAAGAGCAGTTACTCCATCCTTATCCATTTCATTCGTGATTTCCCATTTGTATGTGTCACCTGTTGTTGCATTATCTTTAATCAAGTTAAATCTATTGAATGAAACTTTCATCTGATAAGGTGCGGAACCGATATAAAGTTTCAAGCTTGAAGGAATAAGCTTCATAGTTCTGCCTGTTACAAGCACAGGGCTGAATTCGTTAGAATCAGATGCGTTTGTTGTACCAGGTTTATAGTGTGCAGGATCTTCACCCGCATAAGCATCACCCAACTGACCGTGTGTATTTTCACCGAAGCTCCATACAAATCCGTCTTCAAGTACAACGTATGATGTTGCACCACCTGTTGCAACCGAAATTGCCGACAGACTTCCGTCATCAACAGTTACTTCTACAGGAGATACTTTGTCATCAGATGTTGTTACATTACCGATACCCAAACGTCCAAGGTCTGCACTACCCCAGCTCATCACTCTTCCGTCTGCTGTTATCGCAATATTGTGCAATGCACCGACTGAAATATCAACTGCGTAGTTATTAGTACCGTCAAATACATCTACATAGTCAGGAGCGTAGTATAACAAGCTTCCGCTTTCGGCAATACCTTGTCCAAGCTGACCTTCACTGTTAGCGCCCCACGATATAATTCTGCCGTTATCAAGCATTGCAACAACGTGATATAAACCATCATACGTTCTTAAAATATGACCGTTAAATTCATCACCAAGGTCTATCTGTACAGGGTAAGCATAGTAACGATTATTTGTATTATCAATTTGGTGATTCGAGTTTTCACCCCAACCCCAAAGTGTACCGTCATAACGTACTGCCTTTGTTGCGCTACCGCCTGCACCGATACTAATGCTGATAACTTTGTTCAAGCCTTGTGCTACAACCGGAGTGCTTGATCTCTTGCTTGTATCCTTTGAAGGAGCACCAAGCTGACCTAAGCTGTTGTCACCAAAGCTATATACGTATCCGTCTGCACCAAGTACCATTGTATGTTGTTTACCTGCCGAGATAGATACTATTTCAGGCAGACTTTCTACCTTTTGAGGTGTTGATACGACTATGCTTGCATTACCCAAACCAAGCTGACCGTAATCATTATGACCCCATGTATAAACTTCACCGTCACGGGTAAGTGCGATTGAATGATATTCACCTGCGTGAACAGATACAATATCCTTACCGTTTAATGCTGTTACATTTATAGGTTCATATGCACAAGATACGCTGCCGTCACCAAGCTGACCGTATTCATTGTTACCCCATGTCCAAACTGTTCCGTCCGACTTAAGAGCGATAACATGAGAGTTACCTGCTGAAATCATAGGAGCTGTCTGTGCGTCTTTATCTATTACATGAACGATACATACTGATGTAAGGTTGCCCTTCTTAACAACGATATGAGTAATACCAATCTTATTACCTGTAATCTCGCCGTCATCACCAACTGCCGTAACATCTGCAATAGCTGTATTCTTACTTTCAAATGAGATACTTCCAGGATTAGCATAATCAGTAATCAAGTTGAACTTCTTACCCGAATATGTGTCAAGAGTAGCTGTTTCTCCGACATGAATTGTCATTTCATATTTAGAAATAAGTTCTGTTCTTTCACCGATTAGAACCGGAACATAACTCTTTGTTTCATTTCTGGCAACCGGTGTACCAAGTGAATAGTCACCATAACCGTAAACGTCACCATTTCTTGTATAGAATACTGAATATTCATCACCAAGACTTACACCTGCGATTGCGAAATCGTTATATGATGACTTGATAGTATCAATAACAGCATTTGCAATAGGTATATTTCTTTCAACGGTGTCACCTATACCAAGTTGACCCTTATTATTTTGACCGAATACATACATATTACCATCCTTACCGATAACTGTACTGTATTTATTACCGGCTGCTATGGTTACTGCATCTGTTAAAATCTTTGTGTATGTATTTTTTGTTGCACTCGGTGTATTACCAAGCTGACCGTGTTGGTCACTGCCTGTTGCATAAACGCTTGATGTAAATGCAAGAGCAATACTATGGTCATATCCTGCAGCTATAGCAACTATAGCTTCGGTATCTCTTACTTCTGTCGGCAACCACAATTCACCTGTGTTATTACCGACTCCGCCTTGTCCCGAATCATTAGCGCCCATTGCCCAAATTGTTCCGTTTGAACGCAATAGCAATGCATTTTCACTGCCTGCTGAAATAGCAGTTACACTGTCAACTGTTGATACGCTCTGAGGAGTAGCATATGCCGTACCGATATTACCGATACCAAGTTGGCCCTTATTGTTGCTGCCCCATGTCCATACATTACCGTACTTATCAAGAGCCATACCGAACGCATCACCTGCTGCAACGTTAATTATGTTGCTTAGTCCGTCAATCTTTGCGAATGATGTACGAGCCGATATTGCTGTTGATGCAACTCCAAGCTGACTGCAGTCATTCAGACCTGTTGAGTAAACAGTTCCGTCTGATGCTACGGCAAGTGCAAATTCTTCACCGACTGCAATATCAATAAACTTAACACCTGACGGTGTTACATCAGTAGGTTCATCAACAGATATTGTGTTGCCTGTACCAAGCTGACCGTTCTTGTTTATACCCCATGCCCAAAGAGTTCCGTCTGCTCTTAGAGCAAGTGAATGGTTACCCTTCGTTATAGCCTTAGGTTCAAATCCTACATTATTATTTGATACGATTACTTTTATGTATGCACTCTTTTGACTGTATTTGTTTTCAGCCACAGAAATGTATGCCGTACCTGCTTTATTCGCAGTTGCAACGCCTGTTGACTTGTTGATTTCAAGTACACCAAGGTCACTTGAAACAAACTCAAATTCATTCATACTAAGTATGCCGCTCTGATATAGATTGAATACATTAAATCCTGCATCCAAATCCTTAACATCATCGACATTCATATAGATTGTGCCATAAAGAGCCGTACCGTTTTCATAAATAACAACTTCGTTACCGCCAACCATCAGAGGTACATTCTTATCAATTTGTGTACCGTCACCAAGCTGACCGTATTCATTACTACCTACAATCCAAACGTTTCCGTTTTCATCGACTGCCATCTGATGATTTGAGCCGCCTGCAACAAGGTCAAACTTCAAATCATCTGATGATTTAATAACCTTAGCAGGTACATACTTCTCTGTTGTGTTGCCGATACCAAGCTGACCGTATTCATTTGCACCCCATCTGTAAATGTCACCATTTACATCAATTGCGGCTGAAACGAATTTACTTGCTGAAATATCAACAATTCCCGACAGATATGAATCTCCCGAATTTTGTTCGCCTTTATAAACCTTTACCGGAACAGTACTTGCTGTTCTGCTGTTTGTACCAAGTTGACCATGTTCATTTGCGCCTAATGCCCAAACATTTCCGTTAGTATCAAGAGCAAGAAGATGGTTCGTACCGTGTGCAATCTTCAAGATTGAAAGTTCATTTCCGTTATCGTCCTTGTATCCCATTACCTTTGTAGGAATGTTATCCTTAGACATCTTCCAAACTTCACCGCTTATACTTAGAGCATAATTGCCGCTTACTTGAAGAATGTTATTCAAACCTGAAACGATTGATGCGTAATTTTGATTATCGTATTCTTCTCCAAATACTGCAACTGTACCGTTTGCAAGTAGGATATATGCTGTATTGCCGTGAGTTGAAATTCCAACTGCACCTTCTACATCTGTACCGTCTTTGTATTTAACTGTGTCAATACCGGTAGCCGATCTGTCATCATTACCGTTACCAAGCTGACCATTGTTATCATTACCCCACGAGTAAACTTTACTGCTCATTCCTATTGCAAGATTATACTTATCACCTGCCGCAATCAGAACAGCTTGTTCATTGTTTGCACCTAACGTCACCTTCTTAGGTTCAAGTGACATTCCGTTTTCTGTTTCATATCCAAGTTGATTTGAGTCATTCAGACCCCAAGTCCATACAGTACCGTCATACTTAAGGGCAATGCTGTGTCCTTTGCCGCCGTCTACCATCGGGTAGATACCACCGTTTTGACCTACATAAACCGTTACATAACCGATTGTGTTTGAAGATGTCTTAACAACCTTCAAGATTGCTTTACCGTCTTTAACACCTGTTATTGTAAGTCCGTCGCTTTCTACTCTAACAACTGATGTATCAAGTGATTCAACTGTATAACTGTTATCGGTTGATGTAGTCTTACCTAATAGATTTAGATATTCGGCAATCGTTACCGTAAGTGCATTATTATTAGTGTCACCTACAGAAACATTAACGCTTGAACCTTTATCCAATCTGATAACCTGCGGTTTAACGCTAAGTTGCATTTTACCCGCAATTACAGGAATATATGCATTCGCATTATCCTGATTACCAAGTTGGCTGCATTCATTTGCACCGAAACTCCATACATAACCGTCACTGTCAATAGTTACTGTATGGTTAATACCTGCAGCAACAAAGATAATATTCTTTGCAGAATCAATGTATTCAACCTTTGAAGGGCTCTTATAGTCCTTCTTAATCTTCTGACCTGACTGATACTTTTCTTCATTGATACCCCATGCATATACGTCACCGTTTTCTGTTATGGCTACGCTGTAACGATAACCGGCTGCAATATCAATTACCTTGCCAAGTGTGCTTATAAATTGAATATCGTTTGTACCAACTGAACTTATATCGCTCAATTCACCGACACCAAGTTCACCGTTCTTGTTATCACCGAATGTATATAGGCCTCCGTCTCTTGCTATAAGAAGAGTATGAGTTGTATCAATATTAGTTGCGCTGCCGTCACCGATGTGGTCATTAGATGCAACCTTTATAAAACGTACATCTTTAGTATCTTTTTGAATTATTACCGATGACGCATTCTTATTAGGAATTTGCCATATTGTACCGTCAGCCTTTAGACCGTATTTACCTGAAATTTGAATCATTCTCTCGAACAAATCAAGCTGAATAGGTTTATTACCATAACCTGTATTGTTATTGATATTACCCCATGCGTAAATATGTCCGTCCTTATCAAGCGCATAGCTTGTTGTTTCGCCGACACCGATTTCAACAGCCTTTGTGCTGTCAGGAAGATTAACCTGTACAGGTTTATTAGAATTGTTACGTGTACCGTTTCCAAGCTGACCTAAGTCATTTCTTCCCCAAGTCCATACTTTGCCTGTATTGTCAACAGCTATAGTATGACCGTTACCCGTTTCAATTCTTGTAATATAATTTGAAGGATTAGCGAAATCAAAAGTAATCTCTGTAGGTACAATTCTGTTTTCTTTGCCTTGGTCACCAAGTTGACCCAAGTCATTTTTACCCCATGTATATACTTTACCGTCTTTATCAAGTGCAACAGTAAATCCTTCGCCTGCAGCTACCTGCGGAAGGGTCTTATAGCCGTTCATAAGAACAGTTACTTCAACAGTTGTCTGTCTGCCGCCGCCTGATACGATAATCTGTGTCTTACCTGTTGATACAGGCTTGATTGTCAAGCCACTTACAGATGCAATGTTTCCGTTTATTGAACTTGCGCTGAAGTTTACACTTGAATCTGTATTCTGTATTACATTGAAGAACTTATTATAAACCGGATTGATAACTGATGTTTCACCCTCATGAAGTGTTACAAAATATTCATCAAGTGAAATATAATCTTCACCTGTCTTTGCAGGAACAAGTTCATTTGTTTCTGTATCTGACGATTGACCTGCCGTACCGTTACCGATTTGACCAAGGTCACTTGCACCCCATGTATATACATATCCGTCTGTTAATATTGCAGAAGTATTTGTTCCGCCTACTGCAACACCCCAAACATTAGTGTTATTTACAGGGATATATGTCGGTTTAGATACCTTTTCTGTCTGGCTGTTATCACCAATCTGGCCACGACTGCCCGCACCCCAAGTATAAACCTTACCGCTATCTGTAAGTGCAGCTATATGCGTTTGAGCAGAACGCGAACCGCCAAACTGTAAATCAACAATACCGCTTGTTTCATTAGGTATGTTAATTTGGGATACCAAAGAAACCTTTTCGCCTGCGGCATCATTCAATACTTGGTAATACTGATTATTACCCCATACAAATGCTCTGCCGTCAGCAGTCATAAATGCTGAGTTATAAGGGCCTGCCGAAAGTGCGGCTGCCTCAACTTTATCACCGGTTGAAGAATTTGCATCTACAGGTAAATCTACTTCTACAATAGTTGCAGTATATGTATTACCGTCTTTTGTTGTGTCAACACCAAGTTGTTTTTCTGTATTGTCACCGACTATCCACATAGTTTTGTTACCAAGAAGTAACATTGTATGTGCGGCGCCGGCTGCTATATCAACTACTCCGCCAAGTGTACCGTTACCGCCAACACCTCTCATTAATACCGGAGTCGGATGTTGAGAACCGTTTACATCTGCTGTTCCAAGCTGACCTCTTGTATTATTACCGAAGCTATATACATATCCGTCATCTGTTAAAACAACCGAATAATCAGCACCTGCAGCTACCTTTACCGCAAATACATTTGAAAGTGCCTTAACCAATACAGGCAATGATGCACTGCCATATTTATAGGCGCTTACACCAAGCTGACCATAGTTATTCATTCCCCATGCATAGACTTGACCATTCTTATCTACTGCAAGAACATGATCCGGACCTGCCGCAATATCAACGATTGTTTCAGCGTCAAGGTCAAATCTCTGGTCATTATTAGGATTGATATATTGATCAATTCTTGTAGGAGTTGCAATTACAGGAGTTGCTGTATCAATACCTACTCTGCCGTTAGTATTTGAACCCCAACCCCAAATTGTTCCGTCTGCTTTCAATGCGATTACATAACCGTCACCGATTGCAATCTTAGGATTTGTAAATCCTTCAGAAACCGTGATATGAGTTGCAACAGTCTTACCTGTAAGCGAATCTGTTGCAATAAGAACAGTTGAACCTGTCTTAAGTCCCCTAACCTTTACAGTAGTCGATGTCAAACCACCTGTTGCGGCTGAAGGAGTTGATGATACGATTTCTGCAATATTTGGATTTAGTATCCTCCATGTAACTTCGCTTGTGGTTGTTGTTGATGTATTAAATAATGAGAATACTGTAGCCGATGAAGTTGCAGTTACATCTGCTTCATCTGTCGGATGAAGTCTTAGAACCTTTGAATCAAGTGAAACCGGACTGCTGCCGACAACTACCGGATAAGGACTGTTATCCGTTGTTTGGTCACCAAGCTGACCTTGATTGTTAAGACCCCATACGTATACTCCGCCCGTCTTAGAAACGGCAAGTACATGAGATGCATTATCGCCCGATTCAACCATCATGATATTTGACAGTTTTTCTGTTCCGCTGTTATTCTTATCAACAAAAGTTGGAAGTGTTGAAATTCCTCCGGTAACTCCGTGACCTAATTGACCTACATGGTTATAACCCCATGCATATACATTTGCATCTGCAGTATTGGTAAGTGCAACATGGAATCTGTAACCTGCAGTAATTTGCGAAATGTCCGTCAAAGGATTTGTTCCGTCTGTTGTTACTCTTACAGGATATACATTAGTCCAATTTGTTGTATTTGTACCTGTAATGCCTTCTGTATTAATACCTGTAGAATATACATAGTTATCAAAAGCATCAGTAGGATCTGTTATATCGTCTTTTAATTCAAATGTTACATATGCGCCATGATGGTCACCGCGGCCAAGACTTACAACACCCTTGAATTCACCGCCGTCGGCACTCTTCTGCATCTTTTGAACAAGACTCGAATTACTTGTATTACCTACACCGCGTTCACCGTATCCGTTATAACCCACTGTGAATACTGTTGAATCTCTGTTCAAAATTGCTGTTGAATAAGTACCAACTTCTGCATCAAATGCATTATTAACACCGATAATCTTATTCGGTAATGTATTATTTGCACCGTTTGTACCTAAGTTACCATAATTGTTATAGCCCCAAGCATAAGCAGTACCGTCATCCATGATTACTATAGCACTATGAACACCGGCTCTTATCTTAACAGCTTTGTTTGAAAGACCTGCACCAAAGAAACCGTTACCATCTGTACTCTTAACCTTTATCGGATAGTATTGATAGTAATCGCTGCCTGTACCCTGTCCGAGTGCAGCATAGTAGTTACGTCCCCATGCATAGATGCTTCCATCTCTTGTCAATGCATATGCTGCATAAATGTTAGCCGAAATATCAATTACATCTTCAAGAGGTGAACCGTTATCAAGGACTACCTGTACAGGAGCTCCTGATTGAGTAACTGTTTTGTCATTAATACCAAGCTCGCCGTATGTATTTTCACCCCATGTCCAAACTGTTCCGTCTGCCTTTAGGGCGATTGAGAAGTAATCACCCGCATCAATCTTAGGGAATACAGCTGTTCCGTTGTCAACTGCCGACTGATAGTCTGCAGGAAGAACATTAACCTCTATCAATGCATATAAGCTTGTATCCTTATCTGCAACAACAATGTTTGCCTTACCTACGCCAACAAACGAAAGCTGGTTATTAAGTCCGACTGTAACAACGTTTGTATCTGTAGATGCGATTCTAAATGTACCTATATCTGTGACATGGTCTTCAAATACGTTAAAGCCCGAAACAATACTCGGTACAAAGCTTCTTGAAGGAGCACCTTCATATGTTGTAATTTCATTATTTGTTATACCGGTAAGCTTAATCTTTTTAGTACCGACAGCTGTAGGATAATTGCTGTTATCAAAACCGCCGTTACCGATTTGACCTTGAGTACCAAGACCCCAAGCATATACGTCACCATCTGTTTTTATAGTTGCAGAATGACTGCCGTTGTTACTTGCATCTGCCCAGATTACTCTGTCAAGATTATTAGTACCGTTTTCATCTTTAACGTTTGTAAACTTGCTTTCTGACAGATTTGTAGAACCTACGCCAAGCATTCCGTAATCATTCTTACCTGTTGCAAGAAGTTCCTTACCGTTTTCCTTAATTGCAAATGTAGATCTTGCTCCGCTGATACGGATTACATTATCTATATTGTTATTCTTTCTAGGCAAGCCATCTGAATTAACAACACCAAGCTGACTGTCTACACCTTTACCCCAAACATATGTTTCCTTGTTTTCGGTAATTGCAAATCCACTGCCGTAACCCGCAGCGATTGCTACAACTTTATCATCAATAGAAACTTGAGATTTTGCTACTACACTTGTAGAAAGCTTACTTGTACCGTGTTCAATACTGCCGTTATATCCCCAAGCATATACTCTGCCTGATTCTGCAAGAGAATAGCTTGTAGCATTTCTGCCGCCTGCTATTGCTATTGCTCTTGATACACCTGTATATATCGGTGAAAGGATATAACCTGCACTACCGCTCTTGATTTGTCCGTTGTAATTCTTACCCCAGCCATATACGTCCATTGTATCTGTAATTGCAAGTGCAAATTCATCTACACCTGAACCGCCGACTGAAATATCAGTTACAAGCAAGCCGTTATTTACAAATGACTGAATCATTTGAGGAGTATTAAGCTGAACACTTGTTACCAAGCCTTGACCAAGCTGTCCATAATTATTTACACCCCATGTCCAAAGATGTCCGTCAAAATCAAGCGCCATTACGAAATTATCGCCTACAGCAATCTTTTTAATATTTGACATAACCTTTCGAGGTTCTGTTTCCATACCGCCTGTGTATCCAAGGCCAAGTTGTCCTGAAGCATTATTACCCCATGACCAAACTGTTCCGTTTGCCTTTAGAGCTACAGTAAATGTTTGACCTGCCTCTACCATTGGATATGTTACGTATTCGTCTTTATCAGGCACTACTGAAACTAAGACATAAAGAGTATTAATTACATTATCTGCACTGTCTTTAATCTTAATTTGAACATATGTCTGTCCGACAGTTTTACCTGTTACTGTACCGTTTGAATCAACCGTTGCAACATTGCTGTCCCATACGTCAAATTCCTGACTGTATGTGGCTGCCGCATCAGCTGATGAGAATAGGTTAAATGAACCCTTAATATCAATTATATTACCAATGTTTTGTTGCTTGTCAATCTTAGCAAGTATTTCTCTTTCCTTGACTAAAATTGTAGGCTCTGCACCTATCATTTGTGCAACATTGATTTTGTCGCCTGCATTTTGCAATGCAAGCTGTGAAGAAGTATTATCACCAACTGACCAAACGCTACCGTTTGAATCAATATATAGTGAGTGTGCACCGTTTCTTGATGATGATGCACCTATTGCATCAGTTGCTGTTGTACCGTCATTCTTCGCAAATTCCGAATACGGAACCATTGAAGTTGAGTTGTCTTCAGAACCGTTTGCAAGTTGACCGTGGTCGCCTAAACCTGATATTTTAAGCTGGCTGTCTTTATCTATTGTATATATGCTGTCACCACCGCCGATTATCGCTGTATTATCACGTCCAAGCATTTCTGTCGGAGTTCTGAGCGTTGATGTATTATTCGGCGAAATTGCATAGTATGCGTTATTACCCCATGCATATGTCTTTGTCGAAGGCTTGCTTGAAGCATCAAGAGAATATGTAACAGCTATACCGTTTTGGTTACCTGCACCGATTGCCATTGCTCTGTTATCAAGCGGTACTAATGTATATACTGAACCTGACGTTCCGCCTGTTCCGTATTCATATGCATAGTTCTTACCTAATGCATATACAAGACCGTTTGAAGTAAGCGTATAAACCGTTGCACCTCTGCCGGCTGCAACATCTACCGCATTAACTGCCGGAGATACAACAGGAGTATTGTAGCTTGCGTCATTTGCAATCTTTAATTGTCTGTATTCATTTGAACCGAAACCATATACGTTACCGTTTGAATCAAGTGCAACAACAAATATCTTCTCGTCATTCAATCCGCCTGCGGCAATCGCAACGATATTTTCAAGATATGTCTTATCTGCATTGCCTTGGTTCTGTTCACCCTTCAATACCTGTACCGGTACATTTGAGCTTACAGTTGTTCCGTTGCCAAGCTGACCGTTGTCATTTCTACCCCATGTCCAGACTGTTCCGTCTGTCTTTAGAGCTACCGCTGTCTGACCTGCTGCCGCAATCTTTATAATATCGCTTAAAGAGTCTATCTTTTCCGGATATACAACTGTTCCGTTTGATACACCGTTACCAAGCTGACCGTATGTATTTTGACCCCATGTCCAAACTGTTCCGTCTGCCTTTAGAGCAACAGTAAAGTCTGTACCTGCAGCTACCTGCGGATATGCTACACTTGTTTTTCCGACCGTCAAATCTGACGGACGCACTTCTACCTTAACAAGACCTGTTGTTAGAGGGTCGTTTGCAATAGATACTATAACATATGTTGTACCTACACCCACCGGCGTAATTTCACCGGTATCAGGATTTACAGTTATAATATTATTGTTTCCGTCATATGTCTGCCATAGAAGCTTAGCATCTGTCTTACCGCCGTTATTTGAGTTGAATACATTAAACGAATCAACTGACGGTGCCGGAATTGTTACACTTCCGCCATTTACCTTTAATGAATATAGATATTGACTCATTGTCAGGTAAGATGCACCAACTCTTACAGGAGTCGACTCATCTTTATTTGAACCGTTGCCAAGTTTATAGTATGAATTATTTCCCCAAGCCCAAACACTACCGTTTGACTTGATTGCATACATTGATTGACCCGGTCTTTCATCAGCTGTTACTGCCGCATTAATTATATCTTCAAGATATGTACCCTCTTCACCTGAGTCACCTGCAAGTACATTGCCTACTACACCGAACTTAGAATTCGGTCCTTGTCCTGTTGCATATATACCCGCTTGACCTGATGTATAAAGTCTTCCGTCTGTCATTAAAACAACCGAACTCAATGACGCATCTGCAAATACCGGAGATGCTGTAATTGTCGTTGACGGATAATTTATAAGTTTAATTAAGTAATCAGCGCCTATTCCGCTTGCTGATTCGACATGAACTTTTACAAGTTGTTCAAACTTATCATTACCTGATGTTGCGACATTATATGTATTCAAGCTTGCACCGGCATAGCTTGTGTCATCGCCCTCTGTAAAGACATTACCGTCAAGGGCAGTCATTTCGACATTATAGAATTGTACTGTTGCATTCTTGCTTGTCGCAAATACAACCGGAGTTGCCGAAACAGCACCAAGAGGCAATTCAACTTCATACAACGCGTCAGCATCTGCCGGAGCTTCATCACTTAGTACACCAAGTGCCGTTGACGCTTCACCGTTCTTCATCACAAGATTTACAGATACCTTTTTCAATGAAGTATCATCACTGTCATCGGCTTGCATTTCAATACTGTCTGCAGACATTGTTTTAATCGCCTGCTCATAATTATGTTTGCTGTAATCTGCGACAACTGTCGGTTTTGTATTAGTAGTTGAATTACCAAGACCTGTTGTACCGTAGCCTGCATAACCCCACATCATAACCAAACCGTCAGTTGTAATTGCAACTGCATTATGCCAACCTTGTTTTGCATACAATGCTTTCTTACCGTTTAAGTCAGCTTGGGTAGTTGTAATTCTGTCAGATGTTGTTCCGTTACCTGCTGAGCCATATCCGTTATATCCCCAAGATACAATTTGTCCGTCACTGCGAAGAACACTGCCAATATGTCCGATTGCGTCAGAATTAATTCTAACTGCACCGTTTAGCATTGAGTTATTCTTTGTGATATTAATCGGTACACCTGTTACATATGAATCGCTTGTATTCTTAGGATCTATTACTGACTTATAGTTTCTGCCCCATGTATATAGAGTGCCCTTTATATCAAGTGCCATTGAATATGATGCATAGTTACTGTATCCGCCTGCACCGATGTCTACGATAAAGTCACTGCCATTACCGTCGCCAAGATATGTGTTTGTATTATTGTTGCTATAACCTGTACCGACAACTCTCATAGCGACAGTCGAACTATGATCTGAAGTATCACCGTCACCAAGTGAGCCATAAATACCCCAACCCCATGCATAAACTTGACCGTCTGCCGTTAAAGCAAGGTTGTGATATGCACCGACTGCGATTTTTACGATATTTGTAAGAGGTACATTATTTGAATCAGGATCAGACTGATTTTCCTTTCTAAGTACCTGTTCAGGATGATCATGGTCACCGCCTGCAGTACCTATACCTAATTCACCGTGTGCATTGTAACCCCATGCCCAAACTGTTCCGTCTGCTTTTAGAGCTACTGTATGATAGAAACCAGGCTGAACTTGAGGGTATGCAATATAATTTGTACCTTGCGGTTCAACGTTTAGTTTGAAGAAACCTTCTGCTCCGTTTTTATCCGTTACAACAATATATGTTATACCTGTCTTTTTAGCTGTCACAACGCCTGTCTTTGCATCGACTGTTGCAACTTCTGTATCAACCGATTTAAAAGTCAAATCATCAGGAGTATATGCAGACGCTCTCAACAAGTTAAATGATGATACACCGCTGATACCGCTTAAATCAATCGAAAGAATATCTCCCTCTTGAATTGAAGTTACAATTTTACTTGTATTCTGCATCTTTAATGTGTCGTAATATATTACAACATCATTGTCAACTCCATTGTTTGTCCATGTTGCTGTCGAGATTGTAAGTTGTGGCTGACCCATATCAGATACTACCTTAACAGGTGCTTTTCTTCTATCTGTCGTACCGTCACCAAGTTGACCGTTTATGTTATAACCCCAATCCCATACAGAATAGTCTGATTGAACAGAACCCATATGGTATCCGCCTGCATATAGACTTACTGTATCCTCAAGGTAATCTTTCTTTGTTTCGCCTCCAACTACACGTGTTGCATATACATATGTAGCATCTGACTTGTCAAGACCTAATTGTCCGTATGAATTATTACCCCATGCATATACCTTTGTGAATGGATCGGCAGATGCATCTTCAATAACGCGAGCTGACATTTGCTGCATACCTGCGGCAATTTCAACCACGTCACTAAGCTCTGTTGATGCGTCTGTTTTTACAACTGTCGGTACATTTACAGTGCTTGCGCTCGTATCTACACCAAGCTGTCTTTGGGCATTATAACCCCATGTATATGCTTTTCTGTCAGTTGTTACAACACCTGCCGATACACCGCCGGCTGTAATTTGCACCACATTTTGTAAGCCTTTGTCTGTATTACCGTCGAGACCTACAGGTCGAACCGGTGTTAAAGATGATGTGTATGACTTATTACCAAGCTGACCGTTAGAATTCTGACCCCAAGTCATAACACTTCCGTCTTTTCTTAGAACTACAGCGAAATCGTTAGTGCCGTTTACCCAGTCACCGCCTGCCGCGATTTGTATTACATCGCCCAAATATACTGTATATGCCAATCCGCCGCTTACTCTTACAGGAGCATTTGAATTGGTATTTGTGTTATTACCTAACTGACCTACATTATTTAGACCCCAAGTATAGACATTACCTTTTTTGTCAAGAGCCATTGCGAATGTAGGACCTGCTGAAATTTGGATAATATCCTCCAAATAAGTGCTTGAGCTATCCTGCTCACCTGTTACAACCTGCATAGGTGTCAAACAGCTTGTTTTACTTGAATCAGTTGGGTTACCTTTTACACCGATACCTAATTGACCGTAGCTGTTATCACCCCATGCCCAAACTGTTCCGTTTTCACGAAGTGCAAGAGCATAGTAACGGTTACCACCGTCAAATGTACCGCCTGCTGCGACTTGTACTACATTTGTAAGGTATTGGTTACCTGTAGCACCACCCAATACCTGTACAGGAATAAGTGAATCCGCTGTACTGTTGTTACCAAGCTGTCCCGAAACATTGTAACCCCATGTCCAAACTGTTCCGTCTGCCTTTAGAGCTACTGTTGACGATTGCTTAGCTGAAACCATTGGAGTTGCTACTGCGTCTTTCGGCTTAACTTGTACACGAATAATACCTACAAAGTTTCTTGTAGGATCTGTATCACGAATTATTACAACACCTGTTCCGTACTTACCGTTTTTGTTTGGAACAATTGTATTGCCGTTCTTAATTGTAAACAAAGTCTCGTCAAATGAAGAAATTTCAATATCCTTAGCATTTGAATATGAAGAACTCTTGTCTGTGATAAGGTTAAATCCGAAGATTTGTTCACCGATTAGCTTTGATGTGTCTATAACAAGCTGTTCATCTTCAGCGATTGCATGACTGCCTGTCAAGCTTCTCGGCATTTCAGAGTTTTCGTATTTGCGTACAGCAGTACCTGTCGCACTCTTCTGTACTTCTGCATATTGAACATCAAAGTTCATTGTCGGAGGGTATCCGACACTTACCGGAATTGACGAATTTTCATTCTTTGAGTTACCAAGTTGTCCGTATCCATTGTAACCCCATGCCCACACGGTTCCGTCTGTTCGCACGGCTGCACCGAAGTAACCGTTTTGCGAACCTACTACTTGTACAACATCCTTCAAGTTTTGTACATCTCTGAGTTCGGTATTGGTAGAATCGGTCTTACCGTTACCAAGCTGTCCATAGTTGTTATAGCCCAAGCTTGATACTGTTCCGTCTTCTTTTAGGATATATGTAAACTGTCCGTTACTTGTTCCTCCAATAGCTATTTGTACGGCTGTTTTTACATTACTTACTTTTATTG